>Ga0316206_1000920_pt1 | contig 31560 bp, 35 predicted proteins | sample 6monthpyrite_MG_FD_204942 | JGI IMG/M metagenome (GOLD analysis project Ga0316206, IMG submission 204942) | Microbial mat bacterial communities from mineral coupon in-situ incubated in ocean water Damariscotta River, Maine, United States -... | ecosystem: Environmental > Aquatic > Marine >... | reverse complement strand
TGCTAAATCTTTGAATATAGATATTAATGAATTTTTTAAAATATAACATTTCATCGTTCCAGATGTTACACATGAGGAGTAGATTTTATAGTATTTCATAAGTGAGTATAGGGTTCACTTGCCCCCCCCCTTATTCGTCATGCTGACCGAATGTTAAACATTATGCTGACCGAACTGACTCCGTCTTGGGTGACCGATTTGCTCCGTTTTTTTGCAATAGGAGGTAAATTATTAGTTACCAAGTAAAACTAAAGAACCAGAAATATTAGGAATAATGTAAATAATAAAATTCTTGTTAACTGTTTCCTTTTTAGACAATATAAAATACATACAGCTATGATTTTTTTCATTTGGAGATAGCGGGTTTTTATTTGTATGCTATGTTTTGTTATAACTTTAATATACTTCTGTTCTATGAACAATTCTAATTACAGAAATGACTAAAAGGTTGTTTTCTTTTAAGTAAACAATAAGATAGTTACCAGCTCGTTTTCTAAATTTACCTTTATGCTTGCCTTGCAACTGTTTATCATTAGTAAAGTTACCACCTTGTAAGTCTAAAATTTTGGATGAAACGAGTAGTTGAATTTGTTTATCAAGTTTCAAAAACTCTTTCTCAGCATCTTTGTCAAATGCGATTTTGTACATCAATACCAGCTTTTTTGAATACTTCTTCAAGAGGAACAACAGTTATTTTTCCAGCTTTTAAGTTATCGATTCTTTTGTCAGCAATCATTTCATCTAATTTATCAAAATATAGCTCAATAGCTTTTTCAACCAAACTTGTTCTTGTTTTGTCTAGCTCCCGTGCATATTCATTTAATGTTTGTACAACGGTAGAACGCATCAATAAACGCCTGCGAGGCGTTTATTGGTTTGCCGTGATTTGTTAACTGTTTTCTTCTTCTTGAATCTTTCGTAATTTAAACGCTGACTCATAAAGTGTAAGTGAATGTCCAAGAGATTCTTTAGCTAAATCAGCTCCGGAAGCTAGCTCTTTTAAATGATTAGCTAATGCTGTTTCAATATAACCAAATAAGATTATTGTTCCCCATTTATCATTTTTAAAACGTTCTATTTCTGTTGATTCAAGTATTGGTTGCAATATTTGTAGGATGCCATTATCTTCATGCCATGTTTTTTTTGGCTTACCATTTTTACGTATTTGCTGAACATAAAATGATAGCCGTCCAACTAAAGCTCTGTAAGACCAAAAATAAGCAAAGGCTTTCTCATCAATAAAAGGTCTCACCTTATCAACGTTACTGTTAGTATTACCAGCTATTTTTTCACTTGACAGCTCTTCATCAAAAAACTTCAATTTTGTATTTCCATGTATTTGTCCGTATTCTTCAAATGTTAATATATCCAAAAAGGTCATTGCTGATGGTCTATTATCTCTTATTGTTATTACTTCTTCCCATAGTAATTTAATAGCTTGAATTCTTTCAATAGTGAAAACTTTTCTGGATTCAATATATGAAGAGTTTGACACACTTAATGCGTTAATAAAATTTTGATTATCGGTTTTTATTGATTCCATTTCTAAAACATACTTATTTTTTTCGCTTTCAAGAATTCTATTGGCCCAAACTTTCCCAAGCCAAGAACTAAAAGCAAATAGTATAAGTCCTGCACCACCAAGAGAAGTGATAATGCTCAATCCTATCATATTTATTTCACTTAAACTCATATTTAAATAATTCCTTTAGTTAACGGGAGCGCGGGTGTTCAACCCGCGCTCCCGTTTTTGTGAGACAATTTTATCTGCCATAAAAATTGTAATTGGGTAAGAAAAGTATATTTTATCATCTTTAAGATGTGTATGCATACCTAAACTATTTGTATCAATATTATTTTTAAATATATCTCTTATCTTATCTTTATCTCCTACATGAGGAAAAGAAGCGCTCAATATATTTTCTACTTCCATATCAACTTTATATGAACTTTGTTTATGGTTTGTCAAATTTTTATTTTTAAAAAGTATATCAAATTCATCAAAAGTCAAAGCTTTTGTGTGAGAAGGGTCTCGTAGTTTTTCCATATGATTATAGACTAGAGCATATTTGTTTTCAAGTGCTACATCAACAACTATAATTTTGCCATTTGATTTACAAACTCTTATCATCTCATCAAATACTTTTTGTGTATCTAAAAAATGATGAAAGCTATATCTTGTAAAAATAATATCAAAGCTATCATTCTCATAAGGTAAGTTTTCGACATTGCCTAAATCAAATTTTATATTTGTTAAATTATTTTCATGTTGTGCTTTAACAGCTTGAGCTATCATGTCTTTTGTTATATCTAAACCAACAACATTCTTTGCATATTTTGCAAACTCACAAGTAACTATGCCTGTACCACATGCTATATCTAAAACTTTATCATCTTGTGATACTTCGCTCATCGAGATTATAGTATCTATAGAATCATAATGTCCTTTTATTTTTGTAAATGGTATGGCTTGTTTTGAAAATTGTTTAATGATATTATCATTATGTTCTTTTTGTATATCTTTTTTCATAAAAGACTCCTAAATTAAATTTAGATAATTATATGAGATATAAAAAATAAAATCTTGTATAAAATTAACATTTAAGAAAAAATATTTTTTTGATACTCTTTTGGTGTAAGTTGAAAAACTCTTTTAAAAGATTTGTTTAAATGACTTTGGTCAAAAAAACCACTCATTTGAGCTACTTCTGAAATTGATATATTTTTCGTTAGCAACTCTTTTGCTAAATGTACTTTTTTATTTAAAAGGTATGAGTGTATTGGCAAACCAAACTCTTTTTTAAATATTCTTAAAATATGTACTATTGATAAATTCATATGTCTGGATATATCTTCTAGTAAAACTTGCTCTTCAATATTGTCTTTTAGATAATTCTTAATTTGAGCTGCTAAATCTGAATTTTTTGTATCTCTATTGTCCATTTCATTGAAATTACAAAATTGTAAAAATAGCTTACTGATAAAATAAATTAAATTTTCTTCTTTTTCGATTAATGGTATACCTTCTCTTAATAATTCATCACATAATGTTATGAAACTATTGTAAAATTCTTTATTCTGGACAAGGCTATTATTTATATGTAAAAAGTCTGTATTATTAAATAATGATTGTTGAATACCTTGACACCAATCATTGTTTAGATATAAAACATAACAGCCCAAACTTTGAATATTTGACAAAGTAGCACAATGCACCTCATTTGGATTTACAATTGATATTTCATTAGGTTCTAGTGAATCATATTTATTATCAAATAGTATATTAATATTTCCACTTTTGATAGCTGTTAAAGTTAACTCTTTATGTTGATGCTTTTTATCACAGCTTGTGACATTAGAGATATATCTCAACTCTAAAAAGGGAAGTTTATCTGTTTTGAATATTTTATTTTTCATTATGTTCTTTGTCTAACGGGAGTTCAACCCGCGCTCCCGTTATCTCGGTCGCGTAGCGTCCGAGATAACTATTTATTAATTCCCATTATAGTGAACTAAGACTTAATATTAATAATTAATAGAACACATAAAATGTTCCCTCAAAAGTAGAAATTTGCTTGATTTTATAAAAAATAGTAATAATTTCATCTTTAATAAATTTAACCTTAAGTAAAAAGCCGTTATTTGGACAAAGTGTTCCGTTAATTGTCTAAAAACCTATTAAAAGGACATAATGTCCCTTAAGCTAAAACTAGAAATACATCCCTAAAACACACCGATGAGGTTTAACCTCCTATGAAACTGTGAGTTATTTCACAGTCTCCCCTGCTTGGTAATGTGTAAATAAAAGTAATTTCCACATGTCAACAACTTTTCAGGTTCAATCCAAACTATGCTATAACTATCGTACTGTAAAACGTAAGGAAAAATTATGCAAGTAGTTAGTTTAATAGAAGCGAGAAATAATTTAAAAGCTGTATTTGACAGTGTGTATTTAGACCATGAAGAGGTTGTTGTTCATAGAAAGGGGAAAGAAAATGTAGTTGTCATCTCCATGGATGAATATAATTCTATGAAAGGGACAAGCTATCTTTTAAGTAACCCAAAATTTTGAGTTCTTTAAAACATGCCAGAGAAGGTAAGAGTTTTGAAAAAGAGCTTATAGAAGAATGAAACTGATTTGGACGAATGAAACTACATGCGAATATGACAATTTACAATAAAAATCAATCAATAACAAAACCATCCGCTTTTTCTAAAAACTTAGCAATTTTCAGATTGTCTCTTTTATCTCTTTGAGTTATACTTTTACAAATTTATGTGAAGGTTTATGAATGAGCTCTTTGTCAAACTCTGATTTATCGGATAATTACCGTCATATTGAAAAAGCTATCCGTTACATCGACGACAACTTCAAAGAGCAGCCTTCCATCGATGAGATAGCCAAAAATATTGGCATGAGCAAATTCCATTTCATACGGGTTTTTAAAGAGTATGTGGGTGTAACTCCAAAACAATTTCTTCACTCTGTCACACTTAACTATGCAAAAGAGCACATCAAAGAGTCAAAGTCCATCCTTGAGAGCAGTTTAGACATGGGACTCTCAAGCTCAAGCCGTTTACATGAACTTTTTGTAAACCTCATAGGGGTGACCCCAAAAGAGTGGAGAGAAAAAGGTAAAGATGTCCTTATCATTTACGGGTACGCGCAGACTCCTTTTGGTGAAGCTTTGATAGGCTTTACTGAGAAGGGTATCTGCTATTTGGGGTTTATTGACGGTAACAAAGAGCTGATATTTGAGCGATTTAAAGAGCTTTGGGAAAATGCAAACTTTCTTCATGATGATAAAAAAGCAAGTGAGTATTTACAAAACATCTTCATCAAAAATAAAAAGTACAACCTTCTCGTAAAAGGCACCAACTTTCAAGTCAATGTGTGGAGGGCACTTTTAAACCTTCCAAACGGAGTGGTTGCAACTTACCAAGATATGGCAAATTTTCTTGATAAGCCAAAAGCAGTCCGGGCAGTTGCAAGTGCCATCGGCAAAAACCATGTAGGCTATCTTATCCCCTGTCACAGAGTTATCGCAAAAAGCGGTGCGATGAGCGGATACAGATGGGGGATAGAACGAAAGAAGATTTTGATAGCCTACGAATCCATAAACCAAGGCCACAGGCATGAATAAAATACAAGAAATTTATAAAACTTTATATGAAGTTTACGGTCCTCAGGGATGGTGGCCTTTTGTTGGTTCTGATGGAGGTGGATACCATCCATCCGATTATGCTTTTCCAAGAGATGAAAACGAAGTGTTTGAAGTTTGTTTAGGCTCAATCCTCACGCAGAACACCACCTTTACATCAGTGGTAAAATCTTTGCATAACCTCAATGACATGAAATGTTTAAACCATGAAGCGATTAAAAATATGCCTCTTGATGAGTTGAAGATTGCGATTAAACCATCAGGATATCATAACCAAAAGGCAAACTATATTTTAGAGTTTATAGGTTTTTTTGAGAACTTAAAGGGCAAGATTCCATCACGAGATGAACTTTTGCATGTGAGAGGAGTCGGTGAAGAAACAGCCGATTCTATGCTTCTTTTTGCATACAATCAGCCTCAGTTTAAGGTGGATGCGTATACGAAAAGATTGTTAGCTCATCTTGGCATCGTTGCAGAAAATGCAAAATATAAAGAGATAAAAGAACTGATGGAGCATGAACTCAAAAATATCATTAAAGATAAAGCTGAGTTAGTGATAGTCTATCAAGAATTCCATGCACTTATAGTAAATCATGCAAAGCAGTTTTATTCTAAAAAACCTTATGGAAGAGGGTGCTTTTTAGAAGATAAATATTCTCAAAAATCAGCTAAATAAAGGAAATAATATGCAAGTAAAAATAGCCCAGCTTAGTGATATAGATGATGTTTTAGGATTACATTTCAGATATCAGATAGACTCCATACAAGAAGAAGACAAAAAGGACGGTTTTGTTACAACGGCTTTTACTTCAGAGCAGTTAAGCGAGTTGATACATGATGAGCAGGGTCTTTTTATCGCAAGACGAGATGGTAAAATTGTCGCTTATGTCATGGCGGCTTCATGGCAGTTTTGGTCACGCTGGCCAATGTTTGCTTTTATGATAGAGGACTTGCCTAATCTGGAGTACTTAGGACAAAAGTTGAGTGTCGATAATTCTTACCAGTACGGTCCGGTCTGCATAGACAAAAGTGTACGGGGAAGCGGAGTACTTGAAGTGATATTTGACTTTGCACGAGAAGAGATGTCAAAAAGATACCCGATTTTGGTAACTTTCATCAACAAGATAAACCCGCGCTCCTTTGAAGCCCATACGAGAAAACTCGGACTTGAAGTGATAAAAGAGTTTAGCTACAATAACAACTACTACTATGAGTTAGTTTATGATACGGATAGGAAATTAAAATGAGTAATCAAGAAAATCAAAAAATAAAAGATGGCATCAAAAGCACATTTGATAATGTAGCAGGGAGCTATGATAACAATAAGCAGTTTGTTATCTCAGCTAAAAAAATGGTAGAGTTGATAGACTTGGAGGGGAATGATTTAAATATACTTGATCTCTCAACAGGTACGGGAAACATTACTATAGAGTTAGCCAAAAAGTTTCCCAAAGCAAATATTTTCGGTGTAGATATTTCTGATGAGATGTTAAACATAGCTAGAGAAAAATCAAAAGAGCAAAAGCTGGACAATATAACTTACCATCTCCAAGATGTAGAAAATCTTGAATTTGATGATATGAAGTTCGACCTTATCACCTGTGGATATGGATTATTTTTTTATCCCGACATGGATAAGGTGTTTTGTGATGTATGCAGTAGATTAAATGATGGTGGCAAGTTCGTGTTTTCAACCTTTAATGAGAATGCATTTCAACCGTATTCAAAAATATTTTTGGAAATGCTGGAGTCCAACTACGATATCAAAGCACCCATTAGGATGGAAAAAAGACAACTGGCGACAAAAGGTGAGATAGAAGAGTTGTCCTCTCAGGTCAAGCATAAAAGACTGGAGGTCAATGACACAGATATCAGGTTTCCTATGAGTATAGACGAATGGTGGAAACTGCTTAACAGTACAGGCTATCAAGGATTGCTGAGTCAGCTTGAAGGGAACTATTCACAATTTGAAAATGAGTATACAGAATATTTGAAATCATTATCTGAAGATGATAGCATAGAGTTCAATGCAGATAGTTTGATTTGTGTTGTGAGCGTTTAATAAAAAAGATATGACTTATCTCCTTTATGAGCCGTTAAAACAGGCACTGACATAGCCAACTACCCTTGTTGTGTCATTGCTTGCATCTGCGCTTGTTCTGTAATCGAGTATAGTAGACTTTAGATCTAGTCTTCTAGCACTAAGTAACATCGCTTCTACGCCTATCATCCCACATGCTTCACATCCGCGATGAAGAGAGTTTATATCAAGATTATTTATGGCACTTAGGCAAATATTATCAAGTTTATTTGCATCTTGCAGAGCGTAAAAGTGACTAAGATCGGTACTGATAATAACTCCACAATCCTCTTTTTCTAAAACAAAATCAATGATTAAAGAGATAAACTCCGGTTCTACCTGCCCGTAAACAAGCTCCACGATATTTACGTTCTTCAAATAGTGTTTAATAAAAGGAAACTGCACCTCTGTGCTATGTTCGGCATGCGGATTTAAAATAGCTCCAAGGTTAAACTTGTCTCTTAACTCTTCTACCAATTTGTCTGAACTTTGGATATCTCCAAAAGGTGTTGCATAACTTTTTGCAGGACAAAGGCTCACGCCTTCAAATCCGACTTTATGCGAAGGACCAATGACTATATAGTTTTTGATATGAGATTTTTGCAAAATTCTAAAAGCAATATTGGCTGTATATCCAGAATAAACATATCCTGCGTGTGGAACTATGACAGCTTTACTTTGAACATTGGGCAGGGTTAAATGTTCATCATATATTTTGCTGAAGTGCTCAAAGTATTGTTCTAGTTCAGCTGGACTTGCTGGATAAAATGCTCCAGCTACACTCATCTCTCGTGTCATTTTGAAACCTCTTCTAGTGCTAATACTTTATCAAAATCATTTTCTAGGGCATCGACTCTATATCTGTAAATAGTAGGGTGCTCTTTATATATAGACGGGCTTGAACCGGCTTTCATACTCAGATGCTCTAAAAATTCTTTAGAAGTTGGAAGCTGCTCCCAAACCTGTGGTAAAAAAGTGCCTTGATAAGCTCCATGTTTTAAAATAAGCCCATCAATATTTGGTTGAACTTTTTGAACCAAATCGTCAAAACCACTATATTCTAAAACTTCAGGCTCAGTTAAAACAGAAACCTCAAGGCTAAGGTCCGGAAACTCTTGGTTACTTAGAGGGTTAAACCTTGGATCGCTAAATGCAGCTGACTCAGCATTTTGTATGATGTCATCAAGCAGTTTTCTATGAGCTATGATAGAACCGATACACCCTCTGAGCTGATGTTTATACTTTAGTGTAATAAAGGCAGCACCCTTTTTATCCAAGAAAGGGTACTTGCTAACAAGCTCTTGCTTATCTAAAGCATAACTCTTGTCAAACCGACTGAGAATTGCATTTTTAGCAATTCTCAATAGAACAACATCTAGCATTTCAAACCGCCTTTAAAGTTTATATTACAAATGATAGCTAAATAGCACAAACTAAGTTTTGAAAAATTTCGTAAAAATGTGATACTCATAATTTGTTGAGTAAAACAAAGAAGAACCACTGAAAAAAAGGTATAAGTAAATGAAATGGCTGTTTGCCACCATCATAAAGTGGACTTATTTACTCCAAATCTACCTTTTTGTTCTCCCTAAAGCATTACAATTTTTTTTTATTTATAGTGACAGTTAACAAGCCGTCGTTATATTCTTTTTGTATTGAGCCAAAGTTTGTATCACTTGGCAACATAATTTCCTATTCTTTTCTCTAACTCACTGAACTCTCTTACCAAATTATATTGAGTAAGAAACATAGCCTATTCCTCTATACTCCTTTTTTTTTGTATGTGAGAATTATATAAAAATACTATGGAAGAATTATGGAGAAATATGAAATCTAGTTAATTTGTATCCGGGGTACCTCTGCAGAGAGTAGCGATAATAAATACATTATTACAATTTTAAAGAATACTCAGCTGGGTTAAACCAGCTGAGTATTCTTCTTTTCATGTTTTATGAAAATTTGCTGGCAATAAATCTTTTTATCTCAACAACAAAAAGAACACCAACAGAAACTGCCAATACCTCCAGCCAAGTTACTAAATCTAAACTTTCACTTTTAAACATAGCATGCATAAAATCTGCATTGGTATATGCCACTTGAGTGAGGCTCATCAGCCCTGCACCTAAAAGTAATGGCTTGTTATTGAATATATTGGTTTGAAAAACAGATTTTTGTAGCTCTTTACAAGAAAACAGATAAAAAAGTTCAATAAAGACAAATATATTTACCGCAATAGTTCTAGCATACTCAACACTGTGTCCGCTTAAGAGTGCATAATTAAACATACTATAGGAGGCTACTAGCATGTATAAACCAACTACTAGTATTTGCGTAACCATCTCTCTTGTCAAAATTGGCATCCGAGGGTCTCTTGGCAGTCTTCTCATAATGTTCTCCCCTTCAGGCTCAAAGACGAGCATAAGTCCTAAGAAAATTGCGGTTGACATGTTGATCCATAAAATTTGCACAGGCAATATAGGAAGAGTAAGTCCTAGCATAATCGCAACTAAAATCACAAGACCCTCCCCAAGGTTTGTTGGCAGTGTCCATGTGATAAACTTGATTAAATTGTCAAATACAGTTCTTCCTTCTCTTACAGCGTGAGCTATTGAGCTGAAGTTGTCATCACTCAAAATCATATCAGCTGCTTCTTTAGCAACCTCAGTGCCACCCTTGCCCATAGCAATACCAATGTCTGCCTGCTTAAGGGCCGGTGCATCATTTACACCATCTCCCGTCATTGCTACTATCTCACCTTTGGCTTGCAGAGCATCCACTATCCGTAGTTTTTGTTCAGGTTCGACCCTCGCAAAGACCTTGACAGTTGCTACTTTTGCTATAAGTTCACTGTCAGTTAAGTTGAAAAGATCCGTTCCTCTTAAAACTGAATCCTCAAACTTTGCATCTTCATCTACTATCGACATCATTTTAGAGATAGAAAAGGCTGTTAGTGCATGGTCGCCTGTAATCATGATGATATTAATGCCCGCACCTTTGGAGTCTTTTACAGCTTCGATGGCTTCTGCCCTTGGTGGGTCCATCATAGCTTGAAGTCCTAAGAATACAAACTTATCTTTTAATAACTCATCATCAATACTATCTTCACTTGTAACTTTTTTTGCAATGGCTAAGACTCTTAAACCCTTACTCGCATACTTTTCTGCCTGAAGTAAAATTTTCTCTTTATCAATAGCTACTGTCCCTGTTCCACTAGTTTCATAATCACAAATCTCTAAACTCTTTTCAATAGAACCTTTGAGATAGATGATATTTTGCTTGTTTTGAGTATCTTTATTTAGGGTAGCCATATACTGTCTATCTGATTCAAAAGGTAAGATATCAAGCCTGGGATAGCTTTTATTTACATGATGCTCATCGCATCCGCCTTTTAAGGCACTCACAATTAACGCGCCCTCTGTTGGATCCCCATTGATAAGATATTGCCCATCTTTATTTAAAAGATATGATTCATTACAAAGATAGCCAGCTTCTAGTACCCTTATGAGATTTTCATCTAAAGTCTTAAGTTTTTCATTGTTGTGTAAAAAATCACCCTTTGGTTCATATCCATTCCCGGTTACATCATATGAAGTGCCGCAACAAAATATATTTGTAACACTCATTTTGTTTTGGGTCAGTGTTCCTGTTTTATCGGAACATATCGTTGTAACACTTCCGAGTGTCTCAACAGCCGGAAGTTTTCTGATAATAGCATTTTTCTTTGCCATGCGACTGACACCGATGGCAAGGGTAATAGTAACAGCCGCAGGTAAGCCCTCAGGAATCGCACCAACAGCAAGAGCGACAGAAGCCATAAAAGTTTCAACCGCACTGTAGTCTCTTGAAAGTCCAATCAAAAATGTCAGTGCAGCAAGAACTAAAATAACGTAGAGTAGAATTTTAGAAAATGATGAGATTTTTTTTGTAAGAGGAGTCTCCATAGAGATAGTTTCTTCTATGAGATGAGCGATTTTTCCAAGTTCTGTATAGTCAGCAGTTGCTACAACAATCCCTTTTGCTCTGCCGTATGTCACAAAAGTTCCGGAATATGTCATGTTTTTTCTGTCATTGAGTGTGATATTTTGCTGATGTGTTGAAATATTTTTTTGCACAGCCAGTGATTCACCCGTGAGCATAGATTCATCCACTTTGAGATCTTTACTCTCTAAGAGTCTCATATCAGCTGGTACTTTAGAACCGGATTCAAGCAAGACAATATCTCCTGGAACTAAATCAATCGATGATATGGTAATCTTTTTCCCATCTCTTACGACTACTGCTTCTGTATGCATCATCTGCTTGAGCGATTCTATCGCCTCTTGCGCTTTTACCTCTTGTATATAGCCAACTATGACATTGATTATTACAACAGCAAATATAACGCCACTATCAACCCACTCTTGTAAAAATCCGGTAACAAGTGATGCACCCAAGAGTATATAAATCAAGGCATTATGAAATTGCATAAAAAATTTCTTGAGTTTAGAGTCTTGTATTTTTTCTTTGAGTTCATTTTTACCGAAGAACTCTTCTTTATGCTTTATACTTAGCGGTGCCAGTCCATCACTCGCATCACTTTCAAATAGCTCAACAATCTCGTCAGTTTCTAAGCTATGCCAATTCTGTCCTATAAGATGTTGCATGGTGTCTCCTGTAATTTGTTACTATCATTTTAACTAAATATTATGAAGAAAGTATGGAGTATGCAGTCTTTTAGTGCTGTTGGTTCTTGGCGAAATATAAATTGATTCATAACTTAAATTAAGCTACATTCCTCTTATATGAACCAGGAGTGTAGATGAAATATATCAATTTTCCTCGAAATTTGATATTATTCGGTTCTAAAAATTTCACGTTGATATTTTGGACTTGAAGTTTAAGAAAAACAAGGAGAGTAGATGAAATTATTATTTTCAGTGATGCTTATATGTAATATTTCTTTTGCAGGAAATTTTACTCTTACGAGCGATGATGTGGGCGGTCAGTTCAGTGTAAAGCAAGAATTCAACGGATTTGGATGTAGTGGGAAAAATATTTCTCCTTCATTGGCTTGGAAGGATGCCCCTAAGGGAACAAAAAGTTTTGCGATTACCATGTACGATCCTGATGCACCGACTGGAAGCGGATGGTGGCATTGGCTAGTGTTTAACATACCTAAAACTGCTACAAGTATAGCGAACAATGCAAGTGCATTAAAGGCGCTTCCAAAAGGTTCTGTTGAGAGTGTTACCAACTACGGAGTCAGCGGTTTTGGCGGAGCTTGTCCTCCAAAAGGTGATGAAGCGCATAGATATATCATCACTCTCTATGCTTTAGATGTTGATAATCTTGATTTGGACAGTAGTGTAAATCCGGCGATAGTAGGGTATAACTTAAATGCACATGCTATACAAAAGAGTTCAATCATCTCATACTATGGCAGAAAATAAAATAGTATAAATCTACAACATATAAAGCCGGGATGGCAGCCGTTTAGAGAATACGGTTATCATCCTGACATCCCAAACTCTTTTACTTCAAAAAATCTTACTGCATCAAGAGTTTATAAAATAATATAAAACGGCACTTGAGCCAAAAGAGAAGATTATCCCATATCCTACAATCGCAGAACTCAGCCTGGGTGCTAGGCCCGCCATGGAAGCAATTGCTCCGGCAGTTATCATTGGCGCCATTCCCGCTTCCATGATGGAGACTTTTGAAGCTAAGTTGTCCCAGCCGAAAATCGCAGAGATGATTATCGCCACAATTGGAGCAAAAATGAGCTTTATCCCTATGGAAACAGCAAACGGTTTTATCTCATCTTTTGGCAGAAAAAGTTTGAGCTGAAGGCCGGCCGCCACAAGAGCTAAAGGGATGATTGTAGATGCAAGTGCATGCAGTGTGTTTTGTATCATCGAGGGATAACTCTTCCCCAGAAAAACAAAGGCTAAAACAAGAGCTACAAACGGCGGAAAAATCAACACTTTTTTAAGCATGTGCGATGGAATAATCTTACCGGAATGACTATAATAAACGACAACAAATGTACCATAAGTTCCGAGTGCCAAGGTGGCTCCAAGCTGGTCGTACATTATCAGGTAACCTAAAGAATTCTCTCCCAAATATGCCGTAATCATAGGAATCCCCACAAACGAGCTGTTTGTTAAAACACTCACAAGCATCAATGAACCTTCAATCTTGCGAGAAAAGTTCATCGTGCGTGAAAGCAGAAGCACTAAAAGAGCCGAGGATATCATCACAATCCAAGCTATAAAAGGCGGGATAAACATCTCCATAGAAAATGTAAGCTTTGGTAGCTCAAGCAGTATCAGTGCAGGAAGTGAAACAAAGATAACAAATCTATTGAGTGCCAGCGGCATATCATCTGAAAATACTTTGAACCTCTGAAGGATATAACCGAGTAAAAAAGTAAACGCTATAAGAAAAAAATTGTCCATAAAAGCCTTGCTTTGTGCTGAAAAGTTGGGGAATTTTAGCTAAAGTAGTTTAAAATATTGACCAGAGATGTAAGATATGTTTTATAATTCAAAGAAGTTTATGCCATCTCCACACAATCTCCACATACTGTTTGTACAATCTTTTTCTATTTAAAATAAAAGGACAAAAAATGTTTAGTAAAATAGTATTGGGTTTAATTACTTGTGGTATATTGTTGTCGGCTTCGAGTGAGAATAAAGTGCCAGACTTGGAGATGAAGGGTACAAAACTATCCTTTAAAGATATAGAAGGCTATCAAAATTATAAAATTGTTGCGACTCATTTTAGAACAGACAAGAATGAGATAAGATATATTTTAGCAAATCCGATTGCATATAATGCACTAAGAAACGCTAAAGCAGTTCTACCTGATGGCAGTAAGATAGTGAAAATTGGTTGGAATGTAAACAAGATGGAGAAATACCCATCGGCACTAGAAGCAGATAAAATCCAAAGAATTGAGTACATGATAAAAGATAAAACAAAACATAAAGAGAGCGATGGCTGGGGCTATGCAAGATTTGTGAAAAAAGATGGTCAGTACAAAGCTTGGGATGGGGATATCAATAGTTGTGTAAGCTGTCATGCCGTAGTGAATACAACTGATTTTCTCTTTACAAAGTTCCAACACATGTTTTAGTATGAAAAAAAATATTTTAATCGTTGAAGATGAAGAGCAGATAGTGCAGCTCATAAAAAACCGTCTTGAGAGCAGTGTCTACCATGTAGATATTGCCCTTGATGGGAGAGAAGCTCTTTTAAAAATCAATGAAAATAATTACGATCTTGTGACCCTCGATGTCATGCTTCCTCATGTGGACGGTTTTGAGATAACAAAGATGATACGCAAAAAATCGTATCAGACACTTATCATCATGGTGAGCGCTTTGGATACGGATGAGTTTAAAATCAAGGGTTATGAATTTGGCGTGGATGACTATATGGCAAAACCATTTTCCGCAAAAGAACTCTCTGTTAAAATCAAATCTTTACTCAAAAGAAGAGAAGAGTTAAGCTCTCTAAAATCAAAATATCTCTCAAACATCATCTTAAACGAAGACTCCAAAGAAGTAAGCGTAAATGGTTTTAAAATCAGTTTTACCCCAAGCGAGTACCTGATTTTAACAACACTTATTAACAATCAAAACAGAGTTTACTCTAGAGGGGAGTTGGCACAGATAATTTACGATAATTATTTAGGCGAGATAGATGAGCGAGGGATAGACAGCCACGTTTACCACATACGAAAAAAGGTAAAGGTTTTTGAGGAGAAGGATATAGTGAGAACAGTCCGGGGCATGGGGTATAGAATCTATGAAGATTAAAAGTTTTATCATATCCATATACACAGTTGCAGGGCTTGTTATCTCTGCTTTGAGCGCTTTTATGACTTTTTTGATTATCAATGAACCTATCGGTATGAAGATGTTTTTGAAGATAGTCTTAGAAGTTCTATTTTTGCTTCCTATCATTATGCTTATCAGTTATTATTTTGGAAAATATCTGTCTGATAAATTTGGCTTTATTCAAGAACGCTTAGAGATGATAGAACAAGAAGATTTTACCCAAAATGACAATCACAACATTATAAAAGAGATAAATCAGATTAACCAAAGTATGAATTTGCTCTCAACTCAAATGAATAATCTCATCAAAGATTTAAAACAAAAAAATCAAAACTTATCGAATCTGCTCATCTCCATGGCGCATGACGTAAAAACACCGATTACAATTTTAAACGGATATATTGATGAGATGCAAGACGGTCTTGTTGATGAACAGCAACTCCCCTTTATCTTAACCAGTATGAAACAAGAGGTGGATTTTCTCAATGAACTTACAATCGACATGCTAAATTTTATCACTTCTATGCAAGCCCCAAGAGAAAAGGCAAAAATCAATCTATACAGACTTTTAGAAAATGAGGTATTACCTATCATCATGAGAAAGAATCAGGTTGAGTTTATAAATGAAATCGATGAAGATTTTGTTATAGAATTTAATAAAATGGATTTAAAAAAGATTTGTATGAATCTGCTATCAAACGCTTACAGACACACAAAACAAGGCTATGTTAAAGTTCTGCTCAAAGATAACATGGTCTGTTTTGAAAATAACGGAGAGGAGATAAAAGAGGAATATAAAGATAAAATCTTCGAACCCTTCTTTACCATATCCAAGAGTAAAAACCGAAAACAGAGTGGTTTCGGGCTTGGTCTCTCCATAGTGAAAAATCTAAGTCATAACAACGGATATGAGTGTTATCTGCAAGAAAGCAGTGCAGATAAAACATCATTTTGCCTAGTTGAAGTTTGTAAAGATAAGTAACTTTATATAGGTATAATCCACTTCTTTTTAGCAATCTTTATTAAGAGTATATAAAATAGCTAATACTATATAACTGCTCTTACGAGAATTGCCCAGCTCTTAAAACTAATTCTGGATATGTTTGTAAGTTCTTGTCGACTAATACTGTATTATTTACGAATCCTTGCATACTATTTCCAAACTTTCTTAATACAGTTATTTCTAAATTACTTCTAATATTTTCATTATTTTGCTTACGTTGGAACTGGTCATAGGTCATATTTACTAATCCTAAATATATTTTTACAAGAGATATAATACCGTATTGGACTTCTTCTGAACGTTGAGAAGACATATTGCCATAATCTTTAAAAGAGACAGTCATGTCTGTATCTACTTTCGAAAAGAAGTTCGGCGTTAAAAGTTCATCTCTCTTACTTAGAGGAGTTTCATTAAGGGTTGTAAACATATCGTTACTTTTTTGTTTTAGCATAATTAAAAAAAGCAAATATCCAAGATGAATAGGTTCGTTACTATTCCACACTAGAGTTATTGAACTAAGCATAATTACAGTTTGTTCTTGGTCACGAAGACTTAATTTAAAAAAATCAGCATATCCACTAAACAATGTTACGAGTAAATTTTGTTCTTGATAGAAGCTAATATTTAAAGGAGAAAATAGCTTTTGATTATCACTCAACCCATAGTTATCAAATAGATAATTTGCATAACTATAGTTATCTGGTTTGGCAAGATTGTACTCTTGATTGAAAAATCTTTTTAGATATCTTTCAGAAGCAAAATCATTTCCATAAACTGCATTAATAGAGTGAGCTAATTGTTTGGAGTCTGTAGCTATAACAAATACGATGCCAGGTATCTCAAAGATATGCTTTATATTTTCAAGTAGTTCTATCGCATAACTTGGTCTGCATCTATCGAGTTCATCAATGAGAACGAACATAGGCAGTTCATTACTTTTTAAATTTAAATCAATATGGTTCAGTAGTTTCTGCATTTGAACTTTAAAGGTTTCAATGCTTGTTTTTACTCCATTATGTTCTTTTAGTGCCAGCTCTGCTACCCTAGAAATTACAGAAGAGACATTGTCAACTAGCTCAGCATTATCATTTGTTTCAGTAGTGTTTTGCTCAGTTGGATTACTTTCAGTAGCGTCTTTTTCTGCCAATAGCTCAGTTATTTCTTCTATGCCATAGCCTAATGCTTTTTTCATTAGAACAGGGAAAAATATCTGTTTAGAAACATTGTAAGCATTTTTTAAAAGTTTCTTAGCAGGCACAGACCTACTTAAAAAAGGTTCAAGTGAGGTATTAAGTTCAGAAATAAAAGCTAAGAGAGGGTTATCTGTAAAATCATTTTTCCATGCATCAAAATAAATAACTGGGTGTTTTTCAGCCTTAAGGTCTTTAGTGAGATTTTCTAAAAAATATGTCTTACCAAATCCCCATTCAGCATTAACATTTAAAACAAAAGAAGACTGCTTGTTTGCTTTATATCTATTAACAAGATAAACCCTTAGGAAGTCTGCTTCCTTTTGACGATTTAATAAATCTTTTGGTTCCCATGCAATAGTAGCAGGCATCTTATTTTTCCTTTTAATTTTTCTAATTCTTGATTATCTATTATTTTTATTGCTTGTGAGAGTTTGTTTAAATCATAAACACAAAAATGCTAAATCGCGCAAGTCTTATTTACATAATTTTTCAAAACATAGTTTCCTGCAAATCCACCTATGACTACTACCACCAAATATAACCATCCAGAGAGTGAAAACTCCGCGATTGGGGTGTATAAAGCTCCAACGTTGCAACCGTTTGAGAGACGGGTTCCAAAGCCCATGATAAATGCTCCAAAAGCGTAAACGAAAAAGTCTTTTGTGGAGATTTTCAGACCTGCTGAGAATTTATTTTTAAAATTTCCTGCTATAAGAAGATAAAAAAAGGCGCCTAAAATGATAGCTCCGTTTTGAACGGTGGTGCCATGAGAGAGAAGCCCCGTGGTGAAAAACTCCACGCTTTTATGGGTAAATTCGGAAAGAAACTGAGCACTGACGCCAAAAAGCATCAGCAATTTTCCAAACCACATGCCAAAGGCGGAGGAAGCACTCCATCCCTTCTCATACAAAAATAGCAGTGAGGCGAACAGAAGAGTTATGATAACGACGCTCACACGCATCTTCCAAGGTCTGACGAAAAGAATGTCAAACAACAACTCTTTCCTGGTGAAAGCTTGGGTCACCTCTTCCATCGGAATAAATCCATGTTTGGCGTTATATCTCTTCTCGTAATATCTCGCTAGGTAGATGAGTAAAAAAGTAAAAACAGCACTCAGGACAATGGCTCCGAGATAACCATGAAACCCGTCAAAAGTAAACAAGTCGGGTAAAAACACTCCTCCTTGAAAACTCTCCCCCGTTGGACTTGTTATGAGTGATTTTCTAACGAAATCGGTAGTTGCCTGAGTGTTAAAACCCATAAAAACGCCAAAACTTAGAAAAAACACAGCAACGATAGCGCGAGAAAATCCGCTAGAGAGGTCAGTCAGAGAACCGGTTGCACAACAAGAGGAAAAAGTCATCCCAAAACCAAACATTAATCCTCCGACTGCTAAGCCCATGTTTATCGGGTAGATTTTAAGAGCATAAGAAGTCTCAGTTCCGTAAATAAAAAAAGCCGTCACTATGGACGTAAGTAAAAACATGAGCATCAGTGCAGATGCCAGAGTAGAAGAACCGGTACGGGCAAGCCTGTTAACGCTCCCGGCAAAACCCATAGAAGCACGAGCCAAAGCGTAACCAAATCCAAGACCAATCAAAAGTCTATAGTAAAGCTCTTTCGTTTCTAAAATAAAAGCGCCAAAAAAAACTAAAGCCGCCAACAGCGACAGACCTAAAAGCGTTTGTCTATTTTTCATCATCTGCTCGAAATTCCTTTTAGAAAATAATTTTTTTATTATACTCAATAGTATTGAAGAAAAAACTAAGTTTGAATTACAGACTTCTTGATTTAAGTTAAAATCAAATACAGTAGTAAAAACATTTTACATTATAGAACAGGGTGAATTTTATATCTCTGAAAATTAGTGTAAAATTATGCCGTTTAAAAAATTACTCATAAGTTAAGCCATGATGAAAAAGATTTTATTTTTAGAAGATGATAAACTGCTCGGTGAAACCATAGTTGAGATGCTTGGGGAAAAAGGCTATAGTGTTAGCTGGGTAAAAGACGGGGAAGAAGCGGCAGATGTAAGTTATGGCAACTCTTATGATTTGTATGTTTTTGATGTCAATGTTCCATACATGGATGGGTTTGAACTTTTAGAATCTCTAAGAGATGCCAAAGATTTAACTCCAACTATCTTTATCTCTGCCCGGGTTGATTTGGATAGTATCTCTCATGGTTTCAAGGCTGGTGGTTTTGATTATCTGAAAAAGCCATTTTATGCAGAGGAGCTCTTAATCAGAATAGAAGCAAAACTAAGCGATAAACTGCAACTTAGCTGCAAAGATATAGAGTATAATCCTTCCACTAAAGAGATTAGAAAAAGTGGTAAACTTCTTCAGTTTGGGGATGTCGGTTTTGCTTTGTTTCATCTTTTTATGAACAGGCAAAATAGCGTTATAGATAAATCTGAGCTTATGGATTGTTTGGAACACCCTTCAGGTACAGCGCTTAGAGTGGCGCTCAATAAGCTAAAGCAAACAACGGGGCTGGACATAAAAAATATCCGAGGGGTAGGTTACATACTTGAATCGTGTTGAATTTGAATCCTTTTTAAAGAGCTTTATCCTCTTTTTTTTATCACTCTCAACCTTGGCAGCTTTCTTGGTCTTGTCTGATTATAAGATAGCAAAAGAGTCTTTATCGAGTGCAATTTTATCTCAGATGAGAGTTTGCAGTTATGATTTGAAATGTGAAAAGTTTGGTATAGATTTTGTTGAAAATCAGAGCTACAATATAAATCAACTCCACCATGATGATAACAGTTCATATGCTTACTTCCCCATTGAAAAAAGTTATGATTACATCTTAAAATTGTCCTATCAAAATAGAAATTTAGATGGTGATTTGCAGGCGATAAAAGATGATTTAGTTAAAAAATTGGCAATTATCTTAGTTATAATCGCTTTAGTCTGTGTCATTTTTTCTTTTTATGCACTGTATCCGCTGCGTCAGGCATTGCATCTGACAAAAGAGTTTGCAAGAGATATCTTACATGACTTTAACACGCCGCTCTCTGTTTTGCGTTTAAATGCGGAGCTTTTGGTAAAAGATGAACAAAACACTAAAAAAGTCACGCGTATTCAAAGCAGTGTAGATACGATTTTAGCTCTGCAAGGTAATCTTAGAAGTTATCTGGATAATATATCAAACAGCGTTGAAGAGATAGAGCTAAAATCGCTCGTCATGCAAAGAGTCTCTTTCATTGAAAAGCTTTTCCCAAATATAATTTTTTATAAAGAGCTAAATGAGTTACATATAAAAACAAACCTTGATGTTTTAAGCAGAGTGATAGACAACCTTTTAACAAACGCTGCAAAATACAACAAAGATGGCGGAAGTGTAAAGGTTGTCATAGATGCTAAAAACTTGAAACTTAGCATCAGTGATACCGGTGTTGGGATAGACAAACCAAAAGAGGTCTTTAAAAGATTTTACACTGAAAATAAAAATGGAGTCGGCATCGGCCTTCATATAGTGAAAAAGTTGTGTGATGATATGCATGTAAAGATAAGCCTGCAAAGCACAAAAGGCAAAGGTTCAGTTTTTGAGCTGGATTTATCTCTGCTAACAAAGCACTAACAGTTATGTGTGATAATAATGATACTTAAAAATTGGAGAAAATTATGAAAACATTCATTTTTTTAGCAATGTTATTTTTTTCTTTTCTCAGGGCAAATGAACTCTCCCTAGATCAAGAAATATCTTTGATGAGGGCAGCACCTGCAGATAAAAGATTTGAACTCATGAACAACATAAAAAAAAGAATTTCAACTATGAACGGGGCAAAAAGAGCTGAAGCAATTTCAAAACTTACACATGGTCCAAAGCAAGGAATACGTTTAAATATGAATCAAAAAAGGAAAGATATTAAGGCTTCAATCCATAACGCCATTTCAAATGCACAAAGAATACCAAATAAACAAACAGGTGTAAATACTAACAAACATAGACCTAAGCCTATAAATAAAAGATGAATGAGAAATAGTATATGAATTTAATATTGGGTATTTTTTTTACACTTATCATGAGTTATACCTTATTTGCATTTGTTGATGATGATTTTGACGGTGTGGAAGATACACAAGATAGATGTTTAAATACACCATTCATGGATTTGGTAGATAATTCAGGATGTTCTATCACTTCACTTGTGAGTGAGCATAATTTTGATGTTATTGCCGGGCTAGCGTATTCCAGCAAAGACGAGACAACACTTCAAGGTGAACAAACATTCTATGCAACTCTCCAGATGGATTATAATTTTAAAAACTTTAACTTCTATGCAATTGTATCGAGTTACCAAAATGATTATAGCAGTGGTCTTGATGACACACTCGCAGGTGGAGCTTACACTTTTAATCTGTTTGATTATTTTAGTCTTTCTCCTGGGCTGACTCTCTTTTTTCCAACTTATGATAGCGGATTGGATAATGAAGAAATTGATGTCGCTACAAGTTTATCTTTCGAGGTTCATTATAAAGATTTTTTACTTTTAGGCGCGTACTCATATACATTTATCAACGATACAGATACAGCTGACATAAAGTACCAAAATACTTCGGCATATCAACTTGGAATAGGTTATATAGCAACTGCTAATATGTATATGGATATTGGATTTTATAAAAGTTCAAGTATATATCAAGATGTTGATGACTTGCAAAGCGTCTTATTTGATATGAATTATTATATAGATGATAAATATTTTGTTTTACTTAATTACTCTCATGGACTAAGTGAGACCGCTAATGACAACTATCTTTCACTTCAATTTGGTCGTAACTTTTAATCCCCTTTTATTTTCCACTCCGCTAACACTCTACTAACATTAACGTGTGACAATACGATTATCAAAAATAAAAGGATTGATTATGAGAACAACAACTTTAGCCTTATCTTTGGCTACGACATTATTTTTAGTAGGATGTGGTGAGTCAGGCTCAGCGTCAGGCACACCGGTCGCTGCAACGACAGATATTACGGTTGAACGTGGACCGGTTCTAGATGCGGCAGTGAGCGATGCAAATGGTCAGATGGGTGTCTCACAGGGAAATGGTGTATACAGATTTACAGACGTAGCATATCCGGTTGAGAGTTTTGGCGGATATATAGATATGAACAGAGACGGTGTCGTTAATGCCGGTGATATTAAAATGGATAAACTTCGTTTAAAAACTCGCGCAGGTAAGGTTATGACACTCGCTACAACTTTGGATTCAAACTTGACACAATCACTCTTGGATATAGGCTACACCGAAGGTAAAATATCGGGTGCGACTCCAACTACAGATATGGATATTGCAGCACTTAGTGATGAGGTTTATGCATATTGTAAAGAAAGGAATATTACAGACCCTTTCTTAATAACGGGCGAGCATATGAAAACACTTCAAGGGAGAATTCATTCAAGAAAATCTGCGTATGCAAATGAAACACGAACTGCAGCTGAGTTAGAGCGTATTCTTATGGATGGATTAAATGTACATCCATTGAGCGATGCTGATCTTTCAAGGATGCCTGCAAATACTATGCAAACTATTATTGAAGCACTTCCCGTAGTAGCTTTAAGTGATGCGCAAAAATACACCTTGGCATATATGTGGAATGAAGAAAGGCTGGCAAAAGATATGTACTTAACTCTAAATACGTTGACTCCATCAACAACACTTTACAATATTGCAACAAAGGGAGAAACTAAACATATTGCTGCTGTAGGAGGTTTAATAGAAAAATATAATCTAAATATTTTAAATACAGTTGATTATAGCGGCGGATATTCTGCTCAAGCATTAGAAGCTTATACAGCTGGAGAATATAGCTTAGGGGAAATTACAGATTTGTATAATACTCTTTATGCAAAAGGCTCAACTTCGCTTCAAGACGCTCTAGAAGTTGGATGTATGGTTGAAGTAACTGATATAAATGATTTAGATGCAGATATACAAACAGTGCAAGGTGCTAAAGATTTAGTACTGATTTTTGAAAGTTTAAGAAGTGGCAGTTATTCACACTACTGGGCTTTTGACAATGCTTTAAAAGCAAATGGCGTAAGTGATGGCTGTTGTAGTCTTGGAGATGAGTACTGTAAAACAAGAGAAGAACACCCGCAAAAAAGTCATGGCTCAGCTTCAGGTGAGATGGGAGGTGAAATGGGTAATAATCACAGTAGAAAATAATCCCATATCCTGCAATTGCAGAGCTGCGTCTGCTTCAGCTATGAACGCAGCAGCTTTTGCGGTTACTAGGAGAGCTATTCTCGCTTCCATGGCGGCAACTTTTGATGCCATATTGTCCTAGCCGAAAATCGTACTGAGTATCCTAGCAATTACTGGTGCGATTACAGGCTGTATGACCATTAAATCCAAATTATGCAGTAGAAAATTAAAAAACTAACATTGTAAAAGCTGTCCATAGAGCTAGATGGGGTTTACTTGGTGCTTACCTTTTAATATCTTTTTGCATTTTAAGGTTTCTAATTGTTTCTATATTTGTATTGAAAGTATTTTCAATAGGAACAGTTTCAATAGTAGATGTAATATAACAATCAATGCCGTTTGAATAATTAATCTCTATATTATAATTGTATCCACTTTGCATATCAATAAAAAAGTACGGTACTTCAACGTAACTATTATTATCAGCATGGTTGATAACTTTTAAAGAAAGTAAATTTAAATTTTTAAGAATAGATGGAGGAAACATTATTGTGAATTTATTAGAAGTTTCACCGTCATTTATCATGCCATAAATAATTATTTTTCTTTCAAAAATACTCTTTTTGTCTAGAGGAATTTCACTTGATAAAGTAATTGTGTATTTACCACTTCTATCCGTGGAAGAAGCTATTATTGTATTATTATTTTCTTTTTCAATTTTTGTATATTCGAGTGGGACAGTTGATATTTGCTCGTTATCAATATTTTTATTTTCAATTCTTTTTAGAATCTTTTTATTTTTATTACTTTGATTATTTTCTATATATTTCTCAATATAGACCTCTTTTTCCACTGTAATAATTTTTTTCTTACACTCTTCATGTATATTATCAACTGGTTCATAAAATACTAAAGCGTTAAAACCAAATATTATGTTGATAATAACTGATATGAATAAATATTTTTTTATCACAATAATGTCATTAAAATTCAAATTATATTTCCTTATATTATTTTATATTAATTTATAATTAAGTATTTTTCTATTATTATATGTAAACTTTTGTTAAATAGCAAGAGAATTAGATAAAAAAGGAGATTTTTATGAAAAAAATCTTATTTGGAATATTGTTGTATATTGGATTAGTATCAAATGCGCTTGCTGCACCTGCTGTAGCTCCTTATTATTGGAATGTGTGGGAAGTAGCATCTTCAAATAACAACTATCGTGAAAATGTATTGTATAAAAGTAGCACTACTGATGATCATGGTGGTATTATTCAATTCAGTGTGGTGATAAAAGGTGGATGGACTCATTCAACATATGTTCTCTATAATAATTCTGTAGTTCACCCATTTAAGGAATATAGTTATGATCTTGATAATAATGATGGGATTATAGATACATGGCTACAAATCTATGAAGTATATGGAGATGCTGGGACTGTAGAAGTAAAAGATCAAGGTTCTAATGGATATCTTGAAGTAAAAGATAGGCTATATATACGTTAATGTTAATGTATATATTAAAGTGCACTATCTAAAAATATAAAATTTAGAAGGATTGTTTATAATGTTGTATCAATTGAATCAAATAATAAACACCCAAAAGAAAGACACATAAAGATATAAAGGCCATTAAAAATATTGGTGGCTTTTTAACATCTTATGGGAAATGATGGAGTCTACAACATCCACTTCTTAAGCCAAACGCTCAAAACATAAAGTCCCCAGACATGCTGTTTAAAACTTCCTTTTGAAGCGGTGGCGATGTACTCGTCGAGCTCTTTTGTTTTGAACATACCAGTTTGCTTATTCACCTCTTTTATGAGGTCGATTTGTTTGGAGTTTATAAGGTACTCCATGTAAGGATTTGAGAACCCTTTTTTCTTTCGTTTTAGGATTTTCTCATCCAGTTTATCTTTCATGATTTCTTTTAAAAGTGACTTTGTGACTCCGTCTTCGTAGCGCAGATGTGGAGCTATATTAAAAACTGCACCTGCGAGTTTATGGTCTAAAAACGGGGTGCGTGATTCGATGGAGTGAGCCATACTTACACGGTCGAGTTTACTCAGAAAGTGTTCTGCTTGAAAGAGGTTCAGGTCTATGTAACTGTACCACATGCTCTCGTCCGCATGCAAGGACTGCTCAAATCTGTCACGGTAGGGTTTTAGGTATTTGAGCGATTCGTTGTCTTTTACATTTCTTCTCATTAAATTGTTCTTTTGAAGGTCTGTAAACTTGTCCCCTGATGTGCGAAAGAGCAGTGTATCATCAAAAATGCGCTTGTACCATTCCCATTCACGATTCATTGAAAAGTTTGCACGGAAATATTTTTTGAGCCAATTTTTATGTGCCAAGGTGGAAGCTTTTTCAATGTCGAGATACTCAAAATATTGTCTGTACCCTAAAAACAGTTCATCGCTTCCCTCACCGCTCATCACCACTTTGTAGCCATCTTTTTTTATCTGCTCGAAGAGAAGATAGAGCGGAATGGCGGCTGGGTCGTTGAGTGGTTCATCAAGAGTGTCAAAAACTTTTTCACTTGCATGGATGAACTCATCTTGCGAGATGATTACCTCTGTGTTGCCCAAGCCTAAAAAATCAGCTGTTTCTTTTGCATTGGCTCTTTCATCATACTTTGCAAACTCTTTGTAACCCAGAGTGTAGGTGTGTAAGTTTATCCCGTTTTTTTGCGCGTAAAAGTTGAGTGTCGCGCTGTCTATGCCGCCTGAGAGAAGTGAAGCCATGGGAACATCAGCGCTTAGTCTCATGTTTATGGACTCTTCAAGCAGAATTTCGAGCAAATAAACGGACTCTTCTCTGGAGGTGATGATGTTTGGTTTTGTGTCAAGGAGGTCAAAATATCTTGTTACACGAATTTTATTATCTTTGAAGCTCAGATACTCTCCGGCTGCAAGTTTGTTTATGTTTTTAAAAAAAGTATGTGGAGGGGTCGGTGCTAAAAATGATAGGTAGCTCATAAGCGCATCATCATTTAGCTCATGTTTTTTCAAAAACGGAGTAAGCCCTTTTATCTCGGAGCTAAATAGTAAACTGTTACTCTCTTGCATGTAAAAAAGAGGTTTTTTACCAAGTCTGTCGCGAAAAAGGTAAAGTGTGTTTTGGTCGAGCAGGGCGATTGCAAACATGCCTCTTAAGTGTTGCACAAAAGTAACTCCCCATTTCAGATAGGCTGCGATGATGACTTCGCCCTCACTCTGGGTTTGGAAGTTAAAATCGAGCTCCTCTTTTAGCTCTTTGAAGTTGTAAATCTCGCCGTTAAATGAGAGCAGAATATTATCGTGCTTTATGGGCTGATGTGAACGCTCATGTGTGTCCAATATACTGAGTCTTTGGTGCGCAAAGAAAAGGTTCTGGCTTTGTGTTATACCGCAATAATCCGGTCCTCTGTGGGTGAGAAGCGAGAGAGCATACTTTGCTTTTGTTTCGTCATATTCACCTATTATTCCAAAAACCGCACACATTATTTTTTTTCCTTTAAAAATGCCACGGTTATATCGTTATTTAAATAGCCGGTTTTCATCTCAACATGATAAACATTAAGCTCTTTGGCTATTGCTTGTATCTGAGCGCTTGTCAGATAGTTGTAAGTCTCAGACTTTTTATTGCCGTGCAAAACGTTAAATATAAAACCATGCTCACTCGCCAAGTAGCAGTTTCGTATAAATAAGTGAGTCTCAAAAGCATTTAAAATATTCATCGCTCCGCTGCATACATAATACTCTGCGGTGGGAAGTTCATCTTTGCATATATCTGCCGGAATAATCTCGCATCCTGTTTGGGTAGAAGCTATTTCACACATATCCTCAAGTAAATCTACACCTATGTACTTATTTGGCTTTCGTTGATTTTGTAGCATGTAGAGATAAAAGTCCCCAAAACCGCAACCGGCATCTACTATAGTCACATCGTCTAAATTATTTGGCAGCATCTCCCTAAGAATGTCAAATCTAATTTCCTGCGATTCTTTGCAAAGCCAGTTTACACCCCGCGCAGTTATGCCGTGCAACTCCAGAGCAGATTTGTAAAATTTTTTACTATCAATGCGCGGCATGACACCCCTTTTTAAAACTGTATTATATAATTATAAAATTAAAGAAGAAATGAGTTGAGTATTTTAAACAGCTTTGTTATAAATAGGCCAAAAAAGATAATATAAAAACTCCATTAATGCAAAAAATGTATAATGAACTTTTAATAAAATCTGGAGCTTAATTATGACAAAAAGAAGAATTGTATTGGGTGGAGGCTGTTTTTGGTGCACAGAAGCAGTTTTTGTAAATGTTAAAGGTGTTTTATCTGTTGTAAGCGGATACACAGGGGGGAAAAGAGCTAACCCTACTTATGAAAATGTTTGCACAGGTGCAACCGGACATGCTGAAATAATCGACATAGCATATGATGCTGATACTGTAAACCTAGGTGAACTTTTGGATATATTTTTTGCAGTTCACAATCCGACAACACTTAATGCTCAAGGAGCAGATAGAGGCACTCAGTACCGTTCAGTAGTTTATTATGCTAACGATGAGGAAAAAGAGTTAATCTTAAACTCTCTCAAAAAAGCACAAGAAAATTACACTGAAAAAATAGTTACTGAAGTTAGTCTTTTAGGAGAAGTTTATCCGGCAGAAGCTTACCATCAAAACTATTATAATCTAAACTCTTCACAAGGTTATTGTCAGGCTATAATTACCCCAAAATTACAAAAGTTTATGACAAAGTTTCCTCAACATCTTGGATAACTAGAAGTCTTTGAGCATGCAGGGGACGTCGGTGGATGCTTTTATACGATCAAATTCATTTAATTTGGCATTTACCGTCTCTGTAAATGCTTCTATACTTTTGTCTAATTGTATCTGAGCTTCATCAATAAGTTTTTGCTGGGTTTGTTCAACATCTTGAAACTGCTTCATGGTTTGAAGAAAAAAATTTTTATCTTTAGTCAGCAAGATAATTTCTTCTTTTTTAACCCATTTTCTTTGCGGCTTTCCATCTTTAGTAAATTCAAAAATTACATTATCACTATTTTTGGTTGCAATATATTTAGGCACTTGAAAACCCAAAAAACAGGACATTGGGACATTTAAATTTCGTTTAATTACATAATACATGGTGCAAGTATATAACAATAGTTTTAAATAATGAAATATAAGTTTAAAATTATGCTAAACTTTTTGCTTTATAAGTAACAGCAATAGGAGACGATATGAATCATATGTATAATTTGGCAATTATAGGAGCTGGACCAGCTGGGATAGCGACTGCGGTAGAGAGTTATTTACAAGGTGTTAGAAATATTATTTTACTTGAAAAAGATGTAAATCACAACTCAACAATAAGAAAGTATTATAAAGAAAATAAAAGAGTGGATGTTGACTGGAAAGGTCAAAAAGTGGAGCTTGATGGAAGAATTTACTTTGTGGATGGAACCAAAGAGACCACTTTGGATTTTTTTGATCAAATAATAGCACATCATTCAGTTGAGCTTAAAACACATGTTGAGGTGCAAAGTATAGAGAAAAAAGAAGATGGCTCAGGAAAGCCGTTTTTTGAAGTATTTATGTCAGGTAAAAGTATCACTGCTAAAAATGTTGTTGTGACTATCGGCAGGATGGGTAAACCAAATAAGCCAAGTTATAAAATACCACCTGCCATTAGGAAACAGGTAGCGTATACCTTGGACAGCTGCAAGGGAGGCGAAAAGGTGCTTATCGTAGGCGGCGGTGACAGTGCTGTTGAGTATGCGGTCGATTTGAGCGACAAGAATGATGTGTCAATCTGTTACAGACAAGAAACATTCATTAGAGCAAACCCGACAAATCAAACAAATATAGAACATGCAATTAAGAACAAAGAAGTAAGAGCAATATTAGGTGTCAATATTGATGCTTTAGAAGAGGAGGGGGGTAAGGTTAAAGTGATGTTCAATGAGATAGAACCAGAGCTTTTTGATAGAGTGATTTACGCTATTGGAGGCACGACACCTAGCGCTTTTTTGGCGAATTCCGGCATAGATGAGGTGAATGGAAAACCGGTTCATAATGATAATTATGAAACAAATATCAAAGGTCTTTTTGTGGCCGGAGATATAACGCAGGAATCAGGTGGAAGTATAGCTCTAGGGCTCAATCATGGTTATGCAATAGCCTGTCATATCGAAGGTAAAATTTAAAGTGCTTATAGTTTGTGCGTTGCTAAAATTGACTTATCTCTTTCGCTTATAACACCATTTGGCGTAATAAGCAGTATTTCAATTTCACAACCTAAGTATTCAGAAGTTGTTAATGGAGTAAAGTTTTTGTCTTGAAATGCTGATTTTTTAGCATTGTAAATAATCTCCTCAATCAATGATTGTAAATCAGAGGAGGAGCTGGAAGAACCTCTTAGCTCATCATCAAGATATATATTTACAGTTGTAGGTATTTTTTCGTTTAAAAGTGGATGTTTGTCAATTAAGATGCTTTTATCTATAGTTCTTTGTGCTTCTAAAACTTCTTGAATTGAATCACGGGCAAGCTGTATTAAAATAGAACGAGACACATCCAACCCCTTTCATAAAGTTTATTTAAAACATTATACCAAATGCAGCTAACTATATATACTTTAAACGAGCATATTGCATTAGAGTGCAAGACAAAACTGTGCCGTGAGCTACTAGTAGCTTCAAGTGGTTTTAACGAAGTAATATGATGCAATATGCTCGCCCGTAGGGTAAAAGATAAGCTATCATCTATCTTCGTTAAATCTTTTTGGATTAGCCAGCTAGTCCTGCAAAGATTTGCCTTGTATCTAATAGCTTATCTTTTATTTAGATTATATATAGTTAGCTGCACTTGGTATTATACCAAACTTTGTTTTTTTATTTCTTTTTTTATTTTATAGTTATTAATAAGTTTTATGGCAATCATGATACTTATAACCTGAAAAAGTGCGGCTAGAATAAAAGCATAATAATGAAGACTATCTATAGAATGTGCATTATATGCAAGTGTGGCCATCGCAATAAGCAGTGTTAATGGCATGGAATGGCTCAAACCCATAAGGATAGAATCAATAAGTCCGAGTTGCTTTATAAAAACTAATGAAGCGATGACCCTCATAATAATCATCGCAAGAGTGATTATTATAGCCTTTGTTATAAGACCATCCATCTCTAATGCCTCTAGATTAAATGAAGTTCCGATATGGATAAAAAAGATGGGTATTAAAAATCCAAAACCATAAGATGCCAATTTTTCGGGCAACTCATGTTTATGCTCAAAAAATGTCGGTATAAAGATACCTGCAAGAAAAGCTCCAAAGGCAAGCTCTAGGTTGAGGTATAACATGGCACCTACTAGGAGAAAAAATATTCCCATAGATAACCTGATATCTTGTTCTTTATTATCTTGATAGGGCATGAGTGCAGTTGAGACTTCTGGAAACCACCAAAATAAAAGCTGCATGACTCGAAATAATATAAACATAAATATCAAAAACATGATGAGTGCAGCTATAGTTTGTAACAGTCCTAATCCAAATCCTGAATGCAAGGCCGCAGATGTTATGGTTAAAAGTCCAATACTTACGACTTCTCCTATCCCTCCAGCGGTCATAGAAAGTGTTAGCCATGGAGTTTTACCATACTCTTTTGAGAGTGTCGCAACAAGCCCGACAGAGATAAGCGGTAAAAGCACGATAAAGATTTTTCCAAGATGTAGATAAAGTGATAAAGCGATGGAAAGTGCGTAGAGAATCAAGGTATAAAAGAGAACTTTTTTAATTATATGCGAAGGAGTTTTTATGACATTTTTGAGGTTAATCTCGCTTCCCGCAATAAACATCAGATATAAAAAACCAAATTCTGCCACTATTTTAAAAAGATGTTCGTCATGCAAAAAACCTACATAGCCAAAAATGGAACCTAGAATAATTTCTATTGGAGTTGTCGGGAGTTTTAAGCGTTTTGCAAAAAAAGGAGAAAATATAATAATCAACGAGATTGTTGTTATTAAAAGAACATTGTCGCTCATAATTTATTTAACTTTTTTAGCGACTTCTAGATTTAATGATTGTAACATCTCTAAATCTTTGCTCATAACTCTACCGTTAGTGGTTAAATAGTTACC
>Ga0316206_1000919_pt1 | contig 31566 bp, 24 predicted proteins | sample 6monthpyrite_MG_FD_204942 | JGI IMG/M metagenome (GOLD analysis project Ga0316206, IMG submission 204942) | Microbial mat bacterial communities from mineral coupon in-situ incubated in ocean water Damariscotta River, Maine, United States -... | ecosystem: Environmental > Aquatic > Marine >... | reverse complement strand
GACATCGTCGCCCGCGCCATCGACCACGAAATGAAACGCCTCGGGGTAGACTGTTTGTATCTAGACATCAGCCACAAACCCGCGGCTTTTATTCGTTCCCACTTTCCAACGATTTACGCAAAGTGCAAAGAATTTGGTATCGATATCACCAAAGAGCCGGTACCCGTGGTGCCTGCCGCCCACTATACCTGCGGTGGCGTCATGACCGATTTACACGGCCAGACGGATATTGAAAATTTATACGCCATTGGTGAAACCGCCTTCACCGGCCTGCACGGAGCCAACCGTATGGCGAGCAATTCATTACTGGAATGCCTGGTGTATGCCCGCTCCGCCGCACAACATATTGCCCAGCAGATGTCAGATAATGAAATCACCCACAAATGGGATAAAATAACCGCCTGGGACGAAAGCCGGGTTACCAACTCCGACGAAGAGGTGGTGGTCTCCCACAACTGGGACGAGCTACGCCGATTCATGTGGGACTATGTTGGCATCGTGCGCACCGACAAACGCCTGCAACGCGCCAAGCGCCGGGTGGATTTATTGTTACTGGAAATAGATGAATACTATGGCAACTTTCGGGTCACCGCAGATTTACTCGAGTTACGTAATTTAGCCGTGGTCGCTGATTTAATTATTCGTAGCGCCATGCAGCGCAAAGAGAGCCGAGGCCTACATTACACACTGGATTATTTGCAAACCGATAGCGACCCCAAAAACACAATTCTGACACCCTGTAGCAGCGAGCTTTAGCGCGCGAGCAAAGCATAAAAATCAAATGCATGTAGCCCGCAAATTAACGCAAAGACACGCAAATAAAAGCATTAATCCAGGTAGTGGATCTAAGGGCATAACCTGTAAATTAAAAAAACAGATTGAAGCAAAAGGTGTCAAAGTCGATTTTGATGCCGACATCTAATTTTTCTACAACTTAAAACAGATAACAGGACAACCATGCCCAGCATTCCCCCACTACCACTAGTCATCGAACCCGCAGAACTTCAGCCCATTCAAAATAATGAAAATATTCTGGTGGTCGATTTAACTACCCCGAAACAGTACCAACAGGCACACATTCCCGGTGCAGTGTTTATCAACTACGGACACATCGTTGGCATGAATCAGCCCTATACCGGTTTACTGCCCGAGATTGCAGCATTCGAGCATATTGTCAATTCTCTGGGCATCACGCCTGACACACAAATAATTGCCTACGACGAAGAAGGGGGTGGCAAAGCCGCGCGCTTAATCTGGACTTTACACGCCATGGGACACAATAATGCCAGCCTGTTAAATGGTGGATTAATCGCCTGGTACCGGGAAAAATTCCCATTAAGTAATGATTCGGTTACCAGCCAGCCTAACTCGGCTGAGCAACACTATAAAGTCGATTTCAGCCGCCAGCCGGTAGTTGCAAATACCGATTATATTAAGGCCCATTTAGAAGATAGCCGCATCGGCTTACTCGATGCCCGCAGCATTGACGAGTACATGGGACAGGCAAAGTATGCTCAGAAAACAGGTCGCATCCCCGGCGCCAAACATTTTGAATGGACTCGGGCGATGGATGAATCAGCTAACTATCGCCTGCTACCCAAAGCAACATTACAACCCATACTCGACGAATTAGGCTTAAGCCCGGATAAGGAAATTATCGTTTACTGCCAGAGCCATCATCGCTCGGCACTGTCTTATCTAATGCTGAAATATCTGGGCTATGAAAAGGTGCGGGGCTACCCCGGTTCGTGGAGCGAGTGGGGGAACCGGACGGATACGCCGGTTGAGATTTGAATCAAAAGCATGTTGTCCGCTAATCAACGCAAAACACGCAAATTTTCAGATTTATGCGCCTGCGGCGCATTACACATTAGTTAACATTTTTGATTTTATTTGCGTGGTTTGCATTGACGTGCATGGATGCACTAATTCAGCGGGCGCATGAATGCGCAAGGGCGGTCATTTGCAGACAAACTGCTTTTAAATTTTCAAAACATGCTCACGGTAATAAACCAGCTCATCAATCGAATCTTTAATATCATCCATCGCCAGATGTGATGACTCTTTCTTAAAACCTTTCGCGACATCCGGCGCCCAACGCGCTGCCAGCTCTTTTAGTGTACTCACATCCAGATTTCTGTAATGAAAAAACTCTTCTAGTGTGGGCATATAGTTCGCCAGAAAACGCCGATCCTGACAGATACTGTTTCCACACATGGGGGATTTGCCCGCGGGCACCCACTGCTCTAAAAAGGCTATGGTCTGTTTTTCCGCTTCCGCATCGGTAATTTTGCTATCTTTTACCCGCTGGGTTAAACCGGATTTTCCGTGCTGGTTGGTACACCACTCATCCATCCCGTCAAGCAAAGCATCACTTTGATGCACCGCTAGCATCGGGCCTTCTGCCAGAATATTGAGCGCTTTATCGGTGATGATGGTCGCTATTTCAATAATTACATCACTCGCGGGTTCAAGGCCGGTCATTTCAAGATCGATCCAGATCAGATTGTCCGAATTTACAGCGGGCGTCTGGGGCATGCTTTTCTCCAATTCACATTATTAATAAAATTACGAAATACACAGTAGAACATTTTATTTAGAAAAGCGATAATCCGCTCTAAGAATTATCACCTGCGGCAGGTGGTTAAACTTCTCCACCGACATAATACACTTAACATTAGTAGGTATACATGCATAACTTTGCAGTTTTATTTTTAGTTTTTTTTGCAATTTCAATTGTGGTTAAATTCTGGCTGGCACAACGCCACCTGTCACATATTCAAAAAAACCGGGCACAGGTACCGGATGCATTCAGTGAAAAAATAACCCTTGAAGAGCACCAGAAAGCCGCAGACTACACCACCACAAAAGTAAAATTTGGACGTATCCCGCTAATTTATGATGCTCTCATATTACTCGCCTGGACATTTGGCGGCGGTCTGGAGTTACTCGATCAGTTAATCCGAGGCTATGAACTTACGCCAATCTATACCGGTATTATAGTTATTCTCAGCATGATGATTATTTCATCCATTCTCGATTTACCTTTTTCACTTTACAGCACCTTCGTCATCGAAGAAAAATTTGGCTTTAACCGCACCACCGTAAAAACATTCATTATTGATCTACTTAAAGGTGCACTGCTTTCCGTTGCACTGGGGGTTCCACTGATCTGGGTTGTGCTGTGGTTAATGGAACAGGCGGGTGATATCTGGTGGTTATACACCTGGGTGGTCTTAACCGTATTCAGTTTATTTATTGCCTGGGCCTACCCAACGTGGATAGCTCCCATCTTTAATAAATTTTCTCCACTGCAAGAAGGTGAGACCCTGAATCGCATCACCGGTTTATTAAATCGCTGCGGCTTTAACAGTGATGGCATTTTTGTGATTGACGGATCAAAACGCTCCAGCCACGGCAACGCCTATTTTTCCGGTTTTGGTAAAAACAAACGCATTGTATTTTATGACACATTACTGGAATCCTTAAGCGATGATGAACTCGAAGCTGTACTCGCCCATGAACTGGGGCACTTCAAGCGAAAACACATTGTAAAAGGTATGGCAATTTCATTTGCCACCACCCTGCTTGGCCTGGCCATTCTCGCCTGGCTAATGAAAGCTGACTGGTTTTATAATGCAATAGGCGTTAGCACTTCTTCCACCTATATGGCATTATTGCTATTCACACTTGTAACGCCGGTATTTACATTTTTACTCAGCCCGCTTATGAGTCTGTTTTCACGTAAAAATGAATTTGAAGCCGATGAATATGCCGCTCAGCAATCCGAGGCAAAATATTTAATACAGGCACTGGTTAATTTATATAAAGAGAATGCCAACACATTAACGCCGGATCCACTTTACTCCGCGTTTTATGACAGCCACCCACCTGCACCGGTACGCATTGCACACCTGGCAGGACAATAACAAACATTAAAGTATTTGTAGATAATTACCCTGAAATAAGAATGGAAATAAAGATGAAAAAAATAATTAACATTTTTTTACTCGCACTGTCTGTATCTCTAAGCACAAACTTGTATGCAGACGATGCAGAGCATCATAATGGCAAAGATTTGCATGATAAGAAATGCACCAGCTGTCATAGTGACAAGGTATATTCCCGCGAAGACCGCATGGTAAAAACCATGTCTGCGTTGGAGCATCAGGTTAATAACTGCATGAAAGGCGCAGCGAAAGCCGAATGGACAAAACCTGAAACCACCTCCGTTGTAGATTATTTAAATGATCGTTACTACAAGTTCTAAATAATTTTATGTTTGAACGTATATCAAAAAATCGGCTTAAAGTTTTTTATATTTTAAGCCGAAGTTTTTGCCTGATTTTATAATATGGCAAAAAGACGCATCAACGATCAGCAACAACGACGCATTAAAAGTATTCAGCAAAAACGTCGTGAAAAAGTCTCTTTAAATCAACAGAAAAAATCTGACTCACTTTCCCAGCAAGGACTCAGCTCAGAACAGTCCGGCCTCATTATCACCAACTACGGACAAACGCTGCTGGTTGAAAGCGAAGATAAAAAATTACACCGTTGTGTCGCCCGCCAGAACTTAGGTGCACTGGTATGCGGAGATAAAGTCATCTGGCAGGCCGCACTGGCGGACAATAATCAGGGGGTAATCGTCGCGGTTGAAGAACGAAACTCCCTGTTACAAAAACCCGGTTTTGGCGGTAAATTGAAACCCATGGCGGCGAATATTGACCAGATTGTGATTGTTTCTGCAATACAGCCCGAACCCAAACCTTATTTAATTGATCGCTATTTAATCGCCGCAGAAAATCTACCCGCTACGCCTATTATTTTAATTAACAAAATTGATTTACTGAAAAAAGAAGACAAAGAAAAAATTGTTTCGTTAGTTAAAAGCTACGAAAGAATTGGTTATAAAGTTATTAATGCCAGCAGTGTAATCGACCAGGGTTTTGATGAGCTGTTAAATTCGTTAAAAAATCACACGAGCATTTTTGTCGGCTTATCTGGTGTAGGAAAATCTTCATTAATTAATCACCTGATGCCGGAACTGGATATTCGCGTCGGTGAACTTTCTGAGGCCAGCGGTGAAGGCACGCACACAACCACCAGCTCTACCCTTTATTCTTTACCCGAAGGTGGCGTATTAATCGACTCCCCCGGTGTACGTGATTTTGGCTTATGGAATACATCTGCTGAAGAAATATTAAACGGATTTATTGAACTGCATGATTATATTGGCCACTGCAAATTCTCAAATTGCAGCCATACCCACGAACCGGGTTGCGCGATTCAGCAGGCACTTAAAGACAATAAGATTTCACAACTGCGTTTTAATAATTATCAGAAAATTGTACGGGAGTACGTACAGAATTAAAACTTAAAAGACTACCGCAAATGAACGCGAGTAAACGCAAATAAAAATATATTGTTTTTATTTTCTTTAGCGCTTAACGGAAGTTTATTAACATTGAGAAAAAAGACACTGGATACCTGCCTTCGCAGGTATGACAAAATACATGATGTATTTATTCACATTCATTTTTGCCAATCTTTGGTTTTTTACGTTTCAGTTTAAAAAATATTTGCAGTATTTCCTTACACTCCATTTCCATCACTCCGCCAACAACTTCAATTTTATGATTGTGCATCGGGTCATGAATTAAATTAATCGCACTGCCGGTAGCGCCGGTTTTTAAATCACTGGCACCAAAAACTAACTTGCCCACCCTGGCATGAATCATTGCCCCGACACACATGGAACAGGGTTCTAGAGTAACGTACAGAGTGGTATCGATTAAACGATAATTTTTTAATGCTTTGCCCGCATTACGTAACGCCATCATTTCTGCATGGGCACTGGGGTCATGTGATTGAATCGGTTGATTCCAGCCTTCGGCGATGAGCTGGTTATCTTTTACAATGACTGCGCCGACCGGAACTTCATCTTCGTCGGCGGCTTGTTGGGCTAGCTGGAGTGCGTGTTGCATCCAGTGTTGGTGATTATGTTGCATTTTATTTTATAACTTCCCCCTTAGAAAAACGGGAGTATATATATGGATATAATTACTGCCGATTATAAATAAAATTAATCTTGTTACTGAGGGGGATTTAGCTTCAGCACTTAAATCTCCCCCAACCCCTCTTTTTCTAAGAGGGGAGCTAATCACTCCCATTCAATCGTACCCGGTGGCTTACCGGTAATATCGTAAACCACACGTGAGATACCATCCACTTCATTTACGATCCTGCGACAAACCAGGTCTAGAAAATCGTACGGTAAATGCGCCCAGCGCGCGGTCATGAAATCGATGGTTTCAACAGCACGTAATGAAACCACCCACTGATAGCGTCTACCATCACCGGTTACACCCACCGACTTAACTGGCAGGAAAACCGTGAACGCCTGGGACACGCCATGATATAAATCATGTTTATATAATTCTTCAATAAAAATATGATCCGCTAAACGCAGCGTATCCGCATATTCTTTTTTTACTTCGCCTAAAATGCGTACACCTAATCCCGGTCCGGGGAACGGATGACGATAAACCATATCGTAAGGTAAGCCTAACTCAACACCAATTTCGCGTACTTCATCTTTAAATAATTCGCGCAACGGCTCACACAATTTTAACTTCATGTAATCCGGCAGGCCGCCCACATTGTGGTGAGATTTTATTAAATGTGCTTTCCCGGTTTTTGAACCGGCGGATTCAATCACATCTGGATAAATTGTGCCCTGCGCCAACCACTGCGCATTTTTTAATTTTGCCGATTCTTCTTCAAAAATATCAACAAATAAATTGCCGATAATTTTACGTTTATCTTCCGGATCGCTTTTGCCTTTAAGTGCAGTAAGAAATCGATCTTCCGCATCGACACGAATCACTTTAACACCCATGTGTTCGGCAAACATTTTCATTACCTGATCACCTTCCTGGTAACGCAGTAACCCGTTATCAACAAACACGCAGGTTAATCTGTCCCCAATGGCACGGTGCAATAATGCGGCCACCACCGATGAATCAACACCACCGGACAAACCTAATAACACTTCATCTTCGCCGACTAATTCGTGAATGTTTTTTATGGAGTCTTCAACGATATTACTCGCACTCCATAAATTTCCACAGCCACAAATTTCATGGGCAAAGCGCTCGATAATTCTTTGTCCCTGATTGGTGTGCGTGACTTCTGGATGAAATTGTACGCCGTAGAATTTTTTCTCTTCGTTCGCAATACCCGCAACAGGTGCAGAATCGGTTGATGCCATCAGCTTAAAACCAGCGGGCATTTCAACGACACGATCACCGTGGCTCATCCACACATCTAAAATGCCGTAGCCTTCTTCAGTAATGTGATCTTCAATATCTTTTAGTAACGTGGTATGACCCCGGGCACGTACTTTTGCATAACCATATTCGTGGTGGTCCGCATTTTCCACTTTGCCACCGAGTTGCGCTGTCATGGTTTGCATACCGTAACAAATACCTAACACCGGAATACCTAATTCAAACACGATGTCCGGTGCCTTCGGTGAAGACTCACCCTCGGTCACGGACTCCGGGCCACCGGATAAAACAATGCCTTTGGGTTTAAACGCTTTTATATCTTCGTTGCTAACGTCCCATGCGTATAACTCACAATACACGCCGGCTTCGCGAATACGACGAGCGATGAGCTGTGTGTACTGGGAACCGAAGTCAAGAATTAAAATACGATCTGTGTGGATGTTTTGTGAGGTCATGTGTTTGAATCAGTTTATGATTTAAATAATAAAAACCTCGCCATTTTACGACATACTATTAATCTGGAATCCAGTAACTTTGAATAACTAAAGCCGCTGGATCCCCGACACAAGTATTCGGGGATGACGATGTCACTTAAATATTACGACAATTATCAAAATGTGCCTTAGCGGTTCAGGTTGCCCCTGACGGGCTTCAGATCAAGGCGAAAAATGTGAGTTTACTGCACTAATATTAAAGCCGTAAATAATCATTTTTTAACGCGGATATGGAGTCCGTCAGGGGTAAGCTGAATCGCTAAGTTCGGTAATTCGGCGCTTCTTTGGTTATCGTCACATCATGCACATGGGACTCTTTCATACCTGCACCAGAAATGCGTACAAACTCAGGCTTTGTGCGCATTTCTTCTAAATTAGCACAACCAACATACCCCATGCTGGAGCGGATACCACCCAGCAACTGATGCACAATCGCCGTCATCGGGCCTTTGAAAGGCACCCGTCCTTCAATACCTTCCGGTACCAACTTTTCTGCACCTGCATCTTTATCCTGGAAGTAGCGATCACTTGAGCCCTGCTCCATCGCTGCAATGGAACCCATGCCACGATATGATTTATATGAGCGCCCCTGATATAGTTCCACTTCACCCGGCGCTTCTTCGGTGCCAGCCAACAAACCACCAAGCATGACGCAATGCGCACCCGCTGCCATGGCTTTTGCTATATCACCAGAGTAGCGAATGCCGCCATCCGCAATGAGTGGCACGCCGGTGCCTTTTAATTCCTTTGCCACATTCGATACGGCTGTAATTTGCGGAACACCAACACCCGCAACAATGCGTGTCGTACAAATTGAACCCGGACCAATGCCGACTTTTACAGCATCAGCACCGGCCTCAACTAAATCACGTGCCGCGGCTGCGGTGGCGATATTGCCACCAATAACCTGAACTTTCGGGAAGTTTGCCTTAACCCATTTAACCCGATCAAGCACACCCTGTGAATGACCATGTGCAGTATCAACCACGATCACATCAACACCGGCTTGTGCCAGTGCAGTTACCCGATCTTCTGTGTCAGCACCGGTGCCCACCGCTGCCCCCACACGCAAACGACCCAGGTCATCTTTACAGGCCATGGGAAAATCATCGGACTTTTGAATATCGCGCACCGCAATCATGCCGCGCAGCTGAAAATCATCATTCACCACCAGCACTTTTTCAATGCGGTACTTATGCAATAAGGCCAGCACTTCTTCGCGCTCCACACCTTCTTTAACCGTCACCAGTTTTTCTTTAGGTGTCATCACGCTGGAAACCGGCTTATCCAGATCCGTTTCAAAGCGACGATCACGGGAGGTAATGATACCCACCAGATTTTCACCTTCTAAAACCGGCAGACCAGAAATTTTATTTTTACGGGTTAGCTCCGCCACTTCACGAATGGTGGTATCGGGTGAAACCGTTATCGGATCACTGATTACACCGGATTCATATTTTTTGACTTTAATGACATTTTTCGCCTGCAGATCAATTGACATATTTTTATGTAGTATGCCAATGCCACCTTCCTGAGCAATCGCAATCGCCAGTCTGGCTTCAGTCACCGTATCCATTGCAGCGGATACCAGGGGAATATTGAGTTTAATGTCACGAGTAATTTGCGTACCCAGCGCAACATCATTGGGCAGAACCGTGGAGTGGGCGGGGATCAGCAGCACATCATCAAAAGTTAGTGCTTCCTGGGCTATACGCATATCGGCTCCTGTTTGGTCGGGTTAATCGGACTATTATATAAGCAAACGCTGAATAATTCATCCTCAATTTAAAAGAAGATATGATTTAACCGCTTCGACAAAATACACTTGTATCCATCAATTGGTAGGTTACAATCCCCACTCTGATTGCAAAATCAGGCAGGGAATTCGTAAACAGGGAAATATAATATATAAAAATACATTCATGAGGTCATTATGAACCACGCTAAAATTTATGCCGGCATTGCGTTGGCGACATTACTACTGTCTGGATGCGCTAGCACAGGCACTTCAGGCTCATCTGCTGGCGCAGCAGAAGCTGGCTATAATGCCGCTGTAGCTGCTGCCAAAAGTTCAATTAAGATCGCTAAAAAGGCCCATTACGAGTGGCGAGATAGTGGAAAACTACTGAAAAAAGCTGACAAAGCTGCCAAAAGTGGTGACTTTGAAAAAGCCACTAAACTGGCTAACAAAGCCAGACGTCAGGGCGAGCTAGCACTGAAACAATCTAAAGATCAGGCTAACGCAGGCCCTCACTAGATTGTAAAAAATCAGGTCAGACAAGCTAAAAAATCAAACCGGGTCTGTAGCTAGCCCGGTTTTTTTGTGCCTGAATTTCACATGTATCTTACTAACTGATAATATCCGCAACATGCCAACACCCAAAAAAGCCGAACGCACGATTTACAGCGTCTCCGAACTCAATAAAACCATTCGCGGTTTACTGGAAAGCCAGTTTCCCCTGCTGTGGATCGAGGGTGAAATCTCCAATCTTGCAGCGCCCGCTTCCGGGCACATTTACTTCACTCTTAAAGATGCCAAAGCTCAGGTGCGTTGTGCTATGTTTAAAGGCCGTAAGCAGCTGCTACGGTTTAAACCGGAAAACGGCCAGCAAATACTGATTCGAGCAAAAGTGGGCTTATATGAAGCCCGAGGTGAGTTTCAGATTATTGCAGAGCATATGGAAGAGGCCGGCGATGGCAAACTGCGCAGGGAATTTGAAGAATTAAAAACCCGTCTGGCCGATGAAGGACTCTTTGATGAAGCCCTTAAGCAGCCGATTCCCGAGCTACCCAAATGCATTGCGGTCATTACCTCCGGCACCGGGGCAGCCATTCGTGATGTGTTAAGTGTACTCAAACGACGCTTTCCGTCGATTCCGGTACAAATTTACCCGGTTGCTGTACAGGGGGAAAAAGCTGCACCGGAAATTTCCAGAGCCCTTTATCGAGCCTCTAAAAGCAAAACCTGCGATGTTATTTTACTGGTGCGTGGTGGTGGCTCTCTGGAGGACCTGTGGGCCTTCAATGAAGAACAGGTAGCCCGTGCCATTGTGCTTTGCGATGTGCCGGTGATTAGTGGCGTGGGCCATGAAGTGGATGTCACCATTGCGGACTTTACCGCCGACCACCGCGCCGCTACTCCATCAGCTGCAGCCGAACTGGTGAGTCCCAGTCAGCAAACTTTTCTGCACAAATTTCAGGGCTTTCAGCGTCAACTTATTCGCCAGATGCAGGCCAACTTAAGCCGCCTGAATGAACAGTCGCAATGGTTACAAAATCGCCTGAAAATGCAGCACCCCAATAGCCAGCTGATGCAACAGAACCAGCAGCTCGATGATCTGAGCGAGAGTTTGCACGCGGCTTTTCAGGCAATTATCAGCGAGAAAAAACACAAAATAAAATACGCCATTCAGGACCTGCTGAATAATCGCCCTGACCAGTTTATTGATTACCAAAAGGCTCAGCTGGAAGACTTAAACAGTCGGTTGGTTTATATCTCGCAGCTTAATATTGAAAACAAACAACAACAACTGGCCAATTTATCCCGCACCATGCAGGCAGTAAGCCCGTTGAACACCCTCTCTCGTGGTTACAGCATTACCCGCGATGCCAATGGCGAAACCGTAAACAATGCCCGACAGCTGCGTAAAGGTGACATAATTAGCAGTGAATTCAAACAGGGTAAAGTAACCAGCCGCATAGAATAAAGACATAAAAACTATTACTATCAATCAGTTATATTATGCTTGCGGAATAAACCCTGATTTTTATCATTTAATACTCGCAAAATACCTTAAATACCGGTAAATTATCGGGTTTGATTAATCTGGTTCAGAAAAGCCAGACTTTCATTACATACTCAATGTGCGCTTTAACGGCACCAGAACAAAGTAATCGGAGATTATCGATGCCTGCAAACTCGGCAGCCATACACGGTTTTAAGCCCTACAAAGAAAAAAAGGGCGAAGAATACATGAATGAAAAACAGCTTGAACATTTCCGTGGCATATTACAGGCATGGAAAGATGAGCTCATGGAAGAAGTAGATCGCACGGTTCACCATATGAAAGATGATGCGGCCAACTTCCCCGACCCAGCGGATCGCGCATCACAGGAAGAAGAGTTTAGTTTAGAACTACGAACCCGTGACCGCGAACGTAAGCTGATTAAAAAAATTGACGAGTCGATGAATGAAGTAGACACAGGTGAATATGGTTACTGTGAAACCTGCGGCGTTGAAATTGGTATTCGCCGACTAGAGGCTCGCCCGACAGCAACCCAGTGCATCGACTGTAAAAGTCTTGATGAGATTAAAGAAAAGCAAAATAAAGGTAAGTAATTGATACCTGAATCAGCCGGGGCTTTCCCGGCTTTTTTGTGCCTAAAATAAAAGCAGGTTGTCCGCAAATGAGCGCCAATAAACCCAAAATTTTATTTTGTACACCCGCAATGCACTGCGCATTTAAAAAATGTTTTTATTTGCGTTCATTAGCGCTCATTTGCGGAAAAACTGCTGTTGTCCTTTAACTCATCCGCCTACCGGGGTCGCTTCGCCCCCTCCCCCACTGGGCCTTTACACAAAGGCTCATTAGTGGCCGCGGTTGCCAGTTATTTAGAAGCAAAAAAACATAACGGCCAATGGCTGGTACGCATGGAAGATGTAGATGAACTACGCAATGTAAAAGGTGCCGCAGATTCTATTTTACGTAGCCTTGAAGCCTTTGGTTTTGAATGGGATGAAAAAGTCCTTTATCAGACCCGCCGTAAAGACGCCTATGAAGACGCACTGCAAACCCTTAAAAATAAAAATTTGGTTTATCCCTGCACCTGTAGCCGTAAACACTTAAAAGCGCTGGCTTCTGAAGGAAAAATAAAATCTGGCTCACTGGGATTAATTTACCCCGGCACTTGCATTGAAAATAATTTTGCAAATTTTCAGCCTGAAGATTACGCAATACGTATCAAAGTAGCAGATCAAAATATTAATTTTAACGACACATTACTTGGACCAAACACCCAAAATTTAAAAACCGATTTAGGTGATTTTATTATTCGTCGCCGCGATGGTTTATTTGCTTATCAGTTAGCGGTTATTGTAGATGATGCTTTTCAAAATATAACCCATGTAGTCAGAGGCGCTGATTTACTTGACTCAACTGCCCGACAATTATATTTACAATCCTGTTTTAATTTTTACACACCAGAGTATATGCACCTGCCTTTAATTACTCATAAAAATGGCGACAAATTAAGCAAACAAACCGGAGCAAAAGGTATAGGTCATAAAGCGGATATCCCTTTAATCGTTGAATGCCTTAATTTTCTTGGTCAGCAACCACCACAAGAACTTACTCGAGAAACCCTGTCTAATGTGTGGCAGTGGGCAGAAAACAACTGGAAAATTAACCCATTATTAACATCATCACCCACATAAACTTCATTCATAAACTATCCGGTATATCAGACTATAATCGACTGTGAATAATAGATGAAAAAATAATGAGCCATCAATCAAACAATAAATCACTTCGCGGATTTGATGCTTTACACAATCCCAAGCTCAACAAAGGTACAGCCTTTATGCAAAGTGGGCTTAAATGAAGATGATACACGTAAACGATTATGGCTTATTGACCGAAAAGGCCTGATATCCAAAGACCGTAAAAACCTCAAGTCACATAACCTGCCCTATGCCAAGAACATAAACCGGCCAGCTTTATCGAGACCATCGAAAGCATTCAACCCAATATTTTAATTGATGCCATCGGTGTGTACCGCGCATTTACGCAAGAAGCCATTTCATTAATGGCCAGCATAAACTCTCAACCCATTATTTTTGCTTTATCCAACCCGACAAGTCACGCAGGGTGTACCGCACAACAGGCATATGAATAGTCACAGGACCGAGCGATTTTTGCATCAGGCAGCCCCTCAGAAGAAGTAAATCATAATGGACAAACTTTCCATCCAGGCCAGGGAAATAACGCCTATATTTTTCCCGGCCTCGGCTTAGGTGTGGTTGCCTGCGAAGCATCTTTTATTAGCGACAAAATGTTTCTGACGGCGGCTTCTGCTTTGTAAGCACAGGTTAGCCCTGCTCAACTTGAACAGGAGAATATTTTTCCTCCATTAAGTCAATTACGTAGCGTCTCTAAAATAATGGCACTGGCCGTTGCAAACACGGTCTATGAAGAAAACCTCGCTCAATTACCTTTGCCTGAAAATTTATCTGCAACGATTAATGAACTGATTTATGATCCGACGTACTAAGATAGAAATGAATTATGGATTAAATCTGAGTATCTTTAGAATAAACAGATACTTTATAAAGCTGAAATTTTCTCTCCGCTGCCAAACATAAAACAATCAGGGAACAAAATGGTACGCAAACTTTTCTTCGCTCTATCAATAAGTTCTATTTTGTTGATCAGTATTCTTGCGCAAATTTATAATCCACTCTGGTGGTTATTTATTATCGCCGGACCACTGATTTTACTGGGGCTTTATGACATCATCCAAACCCGCAGCACCATTCCCCGAATCTATCCGGTGATTGGTCGACTGCGCTATTTTTTTGAATCTATCCGCCCGGAAATTCAGCAGTATTTTGTTGAATCCGATATCAACGGTGTTCCGGTAAACCGTGAATTCCGTTCACTGGTTTATCAACGCGCTAAAGGTGCCCGGGATACCCGGCCATTTGGCACATTATTCGATGTTTACCGACAGGGTTATGAATGGACCAACCAATCTCTCTCACCCAAAACCATGCCCGCAGAAATGCCACGGGTTATTATCGGTGGCAAACAGTGTAGCCAACCCTACTCCGCCTCCCATTTAAATATTTCCGCCATGAGTTATGGTGCCCTCAGTAAAAATGCAATACATGCACTCAACAGCGGCGCCAAACTCGGCGGCTTCTATCACAACACCGGCGAAGGCGGAATCAGCCCTTATCACATCGCCGGTGGGGGTGATTTAGTGTGGCAAATTGGCACTGGCTACTTTGCCTGTCGAAATGAAAACGGTGGATTTGATGCGGCGCTATTTAAAGAAAAAGCGGCACTATCACAAATAAAAATGCTAGAAATAAAATTATCCCAGGGCGCAAAACCTGGTCACGGCGGCATTTTACCCGCCTCTAAATTAACCGAAGAAATTGCAAAAATTCGCCACGTACCCATGGGTAAAGATGTGATTTCACCCCCCGCACATTCCGCCTTTTGCGACCCCGTTGGTTTATTAAATTTCGTGCAACAGCTGCGAGAATTATCCGGCGGAAAACCCGTTGGATTTAAATTATGCATTGGTTATAAAGGCGAGTTTTTATCCATTTGCAAAGCCATGTTAAAAACCGGAATAATGCCAGATTTTATTACCATCGATGGCGGCGAAGGGGGCACGGGTGCTGCACCGGTTGAGCTAACAAACTCAGTGGGCACGCCCCTGCGTGATGCTTTATCATTTGTGCATAATGCTTTAACCGGCATAGGCGTGAGAGATGAAATAAAACTCATTGCCTCCGGAAAAAATTTCTCTGCTTTTCATTTGTTAAGAATGCTAGCCCTGGGTGCAGATGCCATTAACTCAGCGCGCGGCATGATGTTTGCGCTGGGCTGCATTCAGTCGCGCCAGTGCAATGCCAACACCTGCCCCACCGGTGTGGCAACTCAGGATCCATCTCGCTACCGACATTTAAACATTGAAGACAAGGCCCGGCGGGTTGCCAGCTACCATAGAATCACCATTCACAGTTTACTGGAAATTATTACTAGTATGGGTTTGAATGCGCCGTCTGAAATAAAAGCCTGTCATATTCAGCGGCGTGTTGATAGCGCTCTCATTAAGACCTATAGCGAGTTATATGAATGGATTGATCATGGGAGTTTATTGCAGCCGGAAACGATACCAAATAACTGGAAACTGGACTGGGCATTGGCACAGGCGGATAGTTGGGAGACCTGTTGTAGCAATAACCACTAAATCCGATTGATATTACAAGCCCCCCTCTTTTTCTAAGAGGGGGGGGCCAAAGCCGCCACCTCCACAAAAAAATTATATAGACTAAAATAAGCATGTATTATTAATTGAAAAAACTGATTAAATACTATGTCCTTATGCATCAAATCACACCACCACACAATAAAATTAACGACCGCCCTGCCATTACTGCTAAGCACAACACTTATGGCGGCGGTTAATCCGCAGGAAGAAGATAATATACTAGCGCTGCTGGAATTAATGGAAACCGACATTGCCACCGGCACCCCCCTTGAGCAACGTTACACACCGGCAGTTACCTCCATTGTTAGCGCCGATGAAATTAGAAGAAGCGGTTCAAGAACCCTGTTTGAGGCATTGGAGCAAGTGCCGGGGTTGCACGTCTATCCCGCTAAAAACTTTGTTATGAAACCGAGCGTGTCGATTCGGGGCATTCATACCGACTTTAACTCCCAGGTGCTTATTTTAGTTGATGGTGTCAGGCAAAATAGCGGCTTAAACGGCTCACCTGCACTGCACTACACAATACCAGCCACTGCCATTCAACGTATTGAAGTGATACGCGGCCCCGGCTCTGCCCTGTATGGTGCCGATGCTTATAGCGGTGTGATTAATGTGATTACTAAAAAATATGAGCATATTGAAAATGAAGTAGGCGCACGTTATGGCTCGTTTAATACCGGAGAAGGCTGGATAAACACCCGTGGCAAAGCTGGCGATGTAAAAATGGGCTTAACCCTGTCACTAATGAAAAGTGACGGCGATAACAGCCGCACCATAAATGTCGATCAACAAACAATTTTTGACGGTATTTTTAGCACTAGCGCATCCTTAGCGCCGGGGCCATTAAATACTGATTACGAAACCTTATATATGAGTGCTGATGCCAGTTATAAAAATTATGAGCTGAATTTTATCACCCAAAATAGTCGCAAAATCGGCACTCAGGATGGCGCTGGGCGTGCCCTCGACCCGCCAGGTGATATTGAGCGCATGAACATGGCACTCGACTTTAAACACAGCAATACAACTTTACTTAAGGATACCGACATCAAATCCAGCCTGACTTACACTTTCTATGACGCACTGGGAACTTATAATATATATCCTGCGGGTGCGACCTTGCCGCTTGATACTGGCGGTGCATTGTTTACCTTTCCGTCGGGAGCCATCATAAATGCTGGCGCAAAAGAAAACAGCTATCTTGCGAAAATTAATTTTATCTACAGCGGTATAAATAATCACACCCTGAATTTTGGTATGGGCTATCGCCATGAAAAACTAACAACGACCGATGAGAGAAATTTTGGTAGCGGCGTTGTCACTGGCACATTAACTGATGTCAGTGGAACAGATTTTTCTTTTTTGCCCGACAAATCAAGAACGAATATGTATGCCCTATTGCAAGATGAATACACGATTAGCAACTCACTCGGCTTAACCGCCGGGTTGCGTTATGACTATTATGATAATTTTGGCGCTACCGTGAACCCACGCTTAGCTCTGGTATGGAAACAAAGCGACGCGACCACAATTAAAACCCTGTATGGCCGAGCCTTTCGTGCCCCCAGCTTTGGTGAGCTTTATTTTAGAAATAATCCTGTCAACCTCGGTAACCCCGATGTACAACCAGAAACCATCGATACGTTGGAGCTATCGATTGAGCATCAAGCACCGGTGCATACAAAACTTAATCTTTTTTATTATCAGGCCAAAGACTTAATTAATTCTGCGACTAACACCGATGGCACAGTGTCGGCACAGAATAATAAAGACCAAAACGGCTATGGCCTTGAACTGGAGCTTGAATACACCATTATCAGTGGTCTGGTCATTAATGGTAATTATGCTTATCAACATTCTGAAGATGCAGACACAAAACAAAAAACAGCGGATGCACCCGTGCACCAGATGTTTGCCCAATTACAATACAGAATTAACACTAACTGGAATACCAGTGCGCAATACCATTACATCGGAAAACGCTACCGAGCACAAAATGATAGCCGCGAAACATTAGAGGGGGATTCTTTAGTGAATTTAACTCTGGAGAGCAGGAACCTCTGGAAGAATGTCGATATACTCGCCAGTGTACGCAATTTATTTGACACCGGTTACAGGGAGCCGAGCCTGCCTGTTATTCCGAGCGACTATCCAATGCGAGGTCGTTATGTATTTGCGGAAATTCGTTATCGTTATTAAACGGCTGTTTGGCGTCAACCTGTAAAAAACGAATGGGTGCGATTTTTTTAGTCTGCCAGTGGCCGATACACTGAGCCAGAAATTTCTCCCGGAAGGGGAAATGCGGCAAACACTAAACTGAAGCAAGCCGATAGAAGCCTATGTTACTATTGGGCTACGGATGTACCCGGTGATTTTCCGCTAGAGGGGCGTAGTGTGTATAGCGTGGACTCTAGTACATTTTAATAATTTATAACAATAATGATGAATAGTACTTTTTTTAACGTGATAACTGAGATAAAAAATACAATTAATCCAAACCGTTATTTCTGCGATGACAGAAACCGAATATATTTCGTTCGGCCAAGTCGCTGGATACCCGATAGAGGCATTCGGGAATGACGATATTTTTTACAAATATTGTTGGGCTGGTTTTATTTTTTATGTTTTTTTTGTTTGTGGGCTTTTACCAAAAACACTCACTTTCTCATAAGCAATTTCTAAAAAAATATATTAATAAAATTCATTTAAATAAAACCTCAATCCAACAACTTCACACGACGTTGCCCCATCACAGGCAATCGGCAATATCGCCCCTATTACTGTTACTCCTTCTAATCAGCACCCCCGTGCAGGCAGACAACACTCCACACATTGGCGTGCTTTACCCTGAATCCGGTAAGCGAGCCAGCCAGTTATATTCCACCATTATTAAAAACATGCGTCAGCACAGCGACGTACACATTCAAACCCGCGAGTTTACAGCCAATGACAGCACCACAGACATTCAACAATGGCTAAACGATAAAAAAAGTCAGGCCGTGATTTTACTGGGTAAAAAAGGTATGAACCTGGGTAAAAAGCTAACAGTCGACATTCCGGTCATTAGCGGTGCACATATGGAAGTGCATGAAAACCAGTCATCTGTGTCTCTCACTGCTGACCCGGAGCAACTGTTTTACCAACTAAAAACATTACAACCTGATGTTGAAACTGTTCATGTTATTTATAACAAAGCCAACAGCGGCTGGTTAATTAAACAGGCCGTATTGGCCGCTCACTCAAACAAAATAAAACTGAATGCCATACAGATAAATAACATGCAGGCTGCTGGCCCGAGATTAAAACAATTAGTACAAAAACTAGACCCGCAAAAAGATGCTATCTGGTTAGCCTATGATCCGATACTCCCCATTAAACCTTTACTCCCCGATTTACTAAGAAAAGCCTGGGATAAGAATTTAATTATTTTTAGTGGAAACCCTTATCACGTACAACGAGGCACCTTATTTGCCCTGTTTCCAGATTATTCAAAACTCGGATTACAGCTAATTGAACTTACTCTAAATAAACTAGATAAAAACAAACAAATATTTTATGAACCCAGTCGCTATTTAAATAGCGCCATTAACATAAGAACGGCATCGCATCTCGGAATCCAGATCTCCAGCATTCAAAGAAATAAATTTAAAATGGTATTCCCTAAAGACTAAATATGAATTTTTTTAAGCTCAACAAATATAATTTCAGGCATTTAATACTGGGTATTGCAGCTATCACCATTGTTGCACTGACATTATTGGTGGCATTTTTTAGTTCGCAAATTGCATTTAATGAAATGGAAAATACGCTTTATCAGCAAAGCATACATATTACCCGCAACATGGCAGAAGACAGTATCGCACCATTATTGTATGACAGCGCTTCTGGTGCCGATGATATGTTAAACACAATAATAGATATGCCACAAATCACAGAAGCCAGCATTATTCGCACAACGAACAATGCACTAGTGCGACTAAAAGAACCCGAACATATACAACACAACTATCCGACAGCCACTACAACTGAACCGTTACGAGTAACCGAAACAGATAATGGCTGGTATTTTTCAGCACTGGTATTAAACAATCAAAACAGCGGAAATTTATCTGATATATTATTTGAACCTGAGGAAACAGACAGCATAACCCTCGGCTACATTAACGTAGGTGTTACTAAGAAATATATCTATGCAAGTCGTAAAAATATATTTATTCGTAATTTCATGGTTGCTGCCATTGCCGGTGCTATTTTACTCTTTATAATGTACCAGGTTTTAAAATACCTGACCCGTCCGCTTGAGAAATTATCCATGCTAATGGAACAGGGTCGGCAAGGGAATTATCCTGAAAACACACTCATTAAGGGCACCCGTGAAATCAACGACATTTCTAACAGCTTTAATGAAATGATTTTTGCTATCAAAGAACGCGAACAAAATCTTTCTTTAACACTGGACAGCATCGGTGATGCTGTCATTGTTACGGATGCCAGTGGTAATGTGGTGCGCATGAATCCGGTAGCGGAAAAGCTCACGGGCTGGACATTAAATCATGCTAAAACAAAATCAATAAAAACTATCTTTCCAATTATTGATGCAGCAACCCGCAAGCCCATTAAAAATCCAGTTGAAGAAGTACTAGAATTGGGTGAAACCGTTTACCTGAGTAACCATACAACGCTTATTGCAAAAGATAATACTGAATATCAAATTGCCGATTCCGCGGCACCAATTCGCAATGAGCAGGGCAATATACTGGGCGTGGTACTGGTATTTAATGATGTTACCGAACAATATAAATTACGCCAGACTGCAGCTAAAAGCAAGCGAGACATGCAGGCAATTATGGATAATTCACCTGCCGTCATATATGTTAAAGATATCGCTGGCGGCTATTTATTTATTAACCATCGTTTTGAAGAACTTTTTAATTTAAAGAGTGAAGAAATTATTGGTAAAACTGATCAAGATCTATTTCCTGAAGAAACCGCCGACACCTTAATACAAAATGACAATGCCGTTTTTAACGCAGGACATGCGATTGAAACAGAAGAAACCTTACCCCAGGGTGATGGCTTACATACTTACCTTACAATAAAGTTTCCGCTATACGATGACGAAAACACCAGTTATGCAATTTGCGGTATTTCAACGGATATTACCGAACGCAGGAAACAGGAAGAGCAATTAAGACGCAGCCAGAAAATGGATGCACTGGGCAAACTCACCGGCGGTGTTGCTCATGATTACAATAATATGCTGGGAGTGGTTATGGGCTATGCCGAATTACTGGAATCGCAGTTAAGTGAGCAACCGAAACTTGCCAGTTTTGCACAAAAAATATTTCATGCCGGTGAACGTGGTGAAAAACTCACCAAAAAATTACTCTCATTTTCCAGTCAGAATAAATCTAGTTCAAATATTGTTAACATCAATAACCTGTTACTGGAAGAACGCGACATGCTGGAGAAAGTACTTACGGCGCGTATTAAACTACAGCTGGATTTAGATGATAATATAAAACCGGTACATCTGGATATTGGAGAGCTTGAAGACGTTATTGTAAATTTATGTATTAATGCAATGCACGCAATTGATAACAATGGTGTGTTAACTATTAAATCCAGCAATGAAATTTTCTCTGACACTGACAGTAAAATACCTCAATTTAAACCCGGTAACTATGTTCGTTTAAGCATTACCGATACGGGCTGTGGCATGGATAAAGCAACCCGGGATAAAATTTTTGAACCCTTTTTTACTACCAAAGGTGCTAAAGGCACCGGCCTCGGCCTGGCACAGGTTTATGGTTTTGTAGAACGCAATAGCGGTACCATTCAGGTTTATTCTGAACCCGGCCAGGGTTCCGAGTTTGTACTTTATTTTCCCGCTCACAACACCGCGAATGGATCTGAAAAACCACAAATGGAAAAATCTGTTGATGATTATAAAGGCCATGAATCGATACTTATTGTTGATGATGAACCGGCGCTGCTGGATTTAGCCAGTGAAATTTTAAATCAGCAGGGCTATCGAACCGTCTGCGCAGAGAATGCCAATGAGGCTCTGGCATTGTTAAAGATGGACTCTTTCGATCTGATGCTTTCTGACGTTATTATGCCTGATATCAACGGCTACCAGCTCGCAGCTATGGTGCAAAAAGCTTATCCCGAAATAAAAATTCAGTTAGTCAGTGGCTTTTCTGATGAGCGTCATTTAAACAGCGGTAGTAGCCGCCTGCACGAAGAATTAATTAGCAAACCTTATCAGGCACTAACGCTATTAAAACGAATACGTTTCTTACTGGATAAAAAATAGCCAGAGTTGCTCTGGTTAAAAACCAATTAAATTCAGGCATAGATAGAAATCCTCTTGTCTTTCACCCTAAAACCCCCTTTAAACTCCTTTTTCATGCCTGTCAGAGATAAAGCGAATAGCCATCTACACCTTCATTTGCAGCATGTTCTAAGGTATCCTCCCTGTATAAATCAAATGCACAAAAAATGAATTGGAGCCACCATGTCCGACAACAACATCGATTCCGTACTCATCGAAGAACGCCTGTTTCCACCCTCTGCTGAATTTGCTGAAAAAGCGGCAATTAATCAGGCAAAATTTGATGCCCTGTATAAAGCGGCAGAAGACGATTACGAAGGCTTCTGGGCGGAACAGGCGCGGAGCATGCTTGACTGGCATACGCCTTTCACCGAAACCCTGGACGATAGCGGCGCTCCGCATTTTAAATGGTTTGCAGATGGCAAACTGAACGTGACCTATAACTGCATCGACCGTCACCTTGCAGACAAAGCCGACAAAACCGCCATTATTTTTGAGGGCGAAAAAGGCGATACTCGACACATCACCTACCAGCAACTCAGCGATGAAGTTAATCAGTTTGCCAATGCCCTGAAATCACAGGGCATTCAATCCGGTGATCGCGTCGTTATTTATATGCCCATGACACCGGAAGCGGTGATCGCGATGCAGGGCTGTGCACGCATTGGCGCCATTCACTCCGTAGTGTTCGGCGGCTTTTCTGCCGAATCATTGCGCGACCGTATTAATGACGCAGGTGCCAGAATGATGATTACCGCCGATGGTGGCACCCGTGGTGGAAAAATTGTTGAACTTAAAGCCGCGGCGGATAAGGCCCTCAAAGGCGGCTGCCCGACAATTGAATCAGTGATTGTTTTACAACGCACCGGGCATGACATTGCCATGCAAACCGGCCGCGATATCTGGTGGCACGATGCGGTAAAAAAACAGAGCATCGAGTGCGAACCCGAATGGGTCGGTGCCGAGCATCCCCTGTTTTTACTTTACACCTCCGGCTCAACTGGCAAACCCAAGGGTATTCAACACTCCAGCGCAGGCTATTTACTGGGGGCTATCGTCACTAATAAATGGGTATTCGACTTAAAAGACGATGACATTTTCTGGTGCACGGCGGATGTGGGCTGGATTACCGGCCATACCTATGTCGCCTATGGCCCGCTGGCCGCGGGCGGCACCATTGTGATGTATGAAGGTGCACCCACCACTCCCGATGCGGGGCGCTTCTGGAAAATTGTGGAAGATCATAAGGTCAGCATTTTCTACACGGCGCCGACTGCGATTCGTGCACTGATGAAACAGGGTGATGAATTTCCGAACCAATATGACCTGTCTTCCATCCGGCTGCTGGGGACGGTGGGCGAGCCCATTAATCCGGAGGCCTGGATCTGGTACCACGAAGTAATCGGCAAGGAAAAATGCCCGATCGTAGATACCTGGTGGCAAACTGAAACCGGTGCCAATATGATCGCACCCCTGCCCGGTGTGGTGGCAACGAAACCCGGCTCCTGCACGCTGGCGCTGCCAGGCATTGATGCTGATGTAGTGGATGAAGACGGCAACAGCATTACCCAGCCCAACAAGGGTGGATTTCTGGTCATTAAAAAGCCCTTCCCTTCGCAGCTGCGCACCATCTGGGGTGATGAGCAACGCTATGTTGACACCTACTGGCCCAAGTTTGGTGGCAAATACTATTTAGCCGGCGATTCCGCCCGTAAGGATAAAGACGGTTATTTCTGGATCATGGGACGCATCGATGATGTGCTAAACGTCTCCGGACACCGCCTCGGCACAATGGAAGTTGAGTCGGCTCTGGTGGCTCATCAACAGGTTGCTGAAGCCGCCGTTGTGGGTTATCCCCATGACATTAAAGGCGAGGCCATTTTCGCCTACGTGGTACTTAAGGGGGAGCGACCGCAGGGTGGTATTGATGAGGCGCTGACCCAGGAACTGCGCGGTTGGGTGGGGGAGCAAATTGGTGCGATTGCCAAACCGGACCAGATTCGCTTCTCGGACAACCTGCCCAAAACCCGTTCCGGCAAAATCATGCGGCGTTTACTGCGTAATATCGCCCGGGGCGAGGAAATTACCTCGGATACCTCGACGCTGGAAAATGAGGATATACTGCTGCAGCTACAGGGTAAGGTGTAACAATAATAGCATTCGCTCATGATGCTTAATCATCGGGACACTAATCATCGGGACAGGCCCACCTTTTGGTGACCTGCCCCGATAGATAAGCAACTCAACATAACAATATCCTGGCAATATCGGGGTAATCTAACAATTCCTGTGGGATTCTACTCCGTACCATCCTTACGTATCATCTGCGGACAATCCACGACATTGCAGTCATCCCCCGGCCCCAGTTCCCGGTCTTTATTTTCAACCGCCTTATCTCTAACACGATTATATTCATCCATGTCTTGCCAACCGCCCACTTGCACCTTATATTCTATATTGGTAACTGGGCCTTTAGCGGTCGTAGAACATGCCACAAGCCCACCCAGTGACCAGGCCAGTAAACAGCCCGGTAAAAAGAATAAAAAAAGACTTTGTATGCGTGACATTGTCAGTACCTTAAGCTTGAGAGTTGTAGTTAAAAACAATGTTAACAGATAAAAGCACCATCGAAGTTATAAAAAAGTCTCGAAAGCAGGTCACCATTTTATTTTCAGACATCGAACATTCAACCCGCCACTGGGAACGGCGCGGGGATGTTAATGCACGCATGTTACTTGACCGTCATAACCGTTTGCTGTTTCCAGTCATTCGCAAATTTAATGGCCGGATCATTAAAACCCTGGGCGATGCTATTATGGCCTCATTCAGCAAACCGGAAAATGCCGTGCTGGCTGGCATAGCTATACAGCAACAACTGGATGCGGAGCGCAAAAAGGATAAATATTTCAGCCTGCGCACCCGTATTGGTATTCACACCGGTCAGGGCATCGTTGAATATGATGATGTATTTGGCGATGTTGTAAATGTTGCCGCCAAGGTTGAGCACAGTGCCAAAGCCAGTCAAATTCTTATCACACACTCCACTGCTGCACGTATTAGTTCTGAAAAGTTTCAACTTCAGGAGCAACCGAATGTTTTAAATTTGATTGGTAAACGCAAGGGCATTACGCTTTGCGACTGTAACTGGCAAGACCACAGCAGCCTGATTACAAATATTGCGCCCGACTCAATAATGCCTCTATTAAAAAGCCAGAAACTGGAGCTAATTAGTTATGTAGCCATGACACTGTTTGCGATATTTTTTATCTATCAATATTACGGGCGTTATTTACTCGCCGACGCGGGAATATCATTTAACTGGTTTCAAAGCACCACTAATATTCCCTCAGACTACCCGCTGATTATCGTTTTACAAACCATAACGCTCATCATGTTTACCTATTATTTACTACGCATCGATTTTATCTCAAGGACCATGCTCAGATTGCTAAGCGGTTTTTTTGCCGCCGGCCTGGGGTTACTGCTATTTGCCAGCTTTAATCATTACAATGATTTACCCTTTAAAAAGCGCTGGAATGAACCACTTTATGAATCCAGCCATTTATTTGTAAAAGTGCTAAAAGACAAAACCCAGTTAAATGAAGAGCCAAGTAAAAAGTCAAGAATCATAAGTATTTTACCCGCAGATGAAATTTTTATTTACCAACAATCTAAAACTGTAAATGGCTTACGCTGGGATAAAGTAAAAATAAATAAAAATAGCAGTGGCTGGATACCCAGAAAAATTCTGCCCGCATTCGGAGTTGCAGAAGAGCATCTCATCATTACCCAAAAATTTTCTTTCCGATATTACGATTTATACGGCTTAATTATTGGTATACTCTCTTTTATCTGGGGATACATGAGCTTTAGTATTAAACCCAGTTAAACACTTATTTCATGACACAACTAAAATGGAAAAGCCATGTTCATCCGAGCTTACTTTATATCAATAATTTGCACTGCATTTTTTTTAAACGGCTGTAGCTTTTCATCACAAGTTCGCACGATAAGCCCCTACTTTGATGGCCGACTGACATACAATAACAAAGCCATTGAAAATGCAAAAATAATGTTCAGCACAGCAGCCAATGACAAATTTTGCCTTAAAGCCAGGAAGTTCGCATCAACCAGTGAACAGGGTGAATTTCACCTGAAAGCGCAAACTGAAGATTATACCTATGTGCCTTTTGCCGATAAGCAGCTGGATGAATGGACCGTATGCGTTAAATACAATAACGAAATCCACACATTATATTCTAATAACCGCTATGGCTCCGGTAATGTAAGCGGTTCTATATACCTACAATGTGATCTGGCTTTGAAACCATCAAATAAACCCTGTACAGTTTCACACTAATAAATACTTTACTAACCAGCAAGCTTGAAAAAACACAGGAACTAAACTATATATCATAAACTCATCGAATTAGAGAAGGAAAAATGCCGGGCTCAATTTTCAAGCACACACTCTTATTTTTACCCTCCCTTATAGCTACAATCTATAGCCCATTGAGCCAGGCTGAAATTTTCTCAGAGCACCTTTCTGTTATCAGCTCTGCCAACCCTCAGAGCAACGCTATTCAGTCATTTATAATAATAAAGAAAGGCGATTTTATTCCGCAGGGCATAAAGCATTCCAGCAAACAAAATACAATAAGTCAGCAAACACCCTTCGTAACAAAACTAACTAAAAAACTGGACCCGAATCAGTCTATCCAGTGGTATATTAAAGTTCTCGACAAACAACATGGAACTTTAAAGTTATTATCTAAATTCAAAGGCAATGGCCGCATGCTAAATTCGGGCTACCAGTGGAAATCTGATGTACTTGATAACAGTATACAAAACAGACAGCAACTGGTTTTTAGACCTGCACCTTTTTCCCATCAACCCAAAGTTTATAAAAAAGGTAAAGGCCCAAAGGGGACCCGCAGTAAATATGGCGGTGGCACCCGTAACATTGATGAAAAAAAATATAACCCAAAATTTTCTTATAATGTTACTGCAGCAGTTACACAAAACAATAAAGTAATTGCCACCCACAAAGCCAACCTCAGCATGGATCGAATTGATATGATACGACAGGAGTATATTAATCATTTTAATATCAGCCGATATGGCCGCGGCAAAAACGGCAAGATACCTGTACCTAGAAGAGATGAAATCAGCAGCATCCCGAAAAAGCCAAAAAAACTAAAGGGTAACCCGTTAACTGAAAGCCAATATAAATTAATTATTAATGACGGTATGTTGGGACTCGCAAAAAAAATAAGTGAAGCTTATGCAAATAAACTGCAACAATTAAAGACAACAGAAACACTTAATGACCTGCATAAAAAGCCATTGGAAATTCCTGACAATAAACTATGGGTAACCAGCGGCTGGCGCAACCCGGAACGCAATGAATGGTACAGTAATGCGGTGAATGGTATACATCAACGCGGTGGCGCTGTTGATTTAATTATTATGGCACCATCCAACTCACGTCAATCGGCTATTGGTTACTGGATTTTATGGAATGCACTAGAAAAAAATAAAAAACAGATCAATGCCTACTGGCAACTGGAAACTAATGGCAGGCCCATGACCACCAGAGAGTATAAACAGGATATCGAGCCACAAAACGGCATCCCCGATGCCTTCGATAAAGCAGACCACTTACATGCAAATGTTAACTATTAAATCACTAAAACATATTTTTTTACTGTTATGCATTTTACTGGTTACCGCACCAATATGCTCTGCCAGCATACAATTTGTTGATCAGTTTGAAATTGATCCGCTCATCGACACAGAGCTGGCTAACCGTATTGCTGAATATCACAGCGAGAACATATTACTCCCCCCTGAGCAGCAAAAAACAGAACTTTTAAAACTGGAAAATAAGTTAGAAAATCTTTCGGGATCTTACTCAAACAAATCAGTTTTCTGGTTTATCAGGGGTCTGCACTTTAAAAACATGGCTTCATATTATTTTGACCGAAAAAAACCTCAATTAGTAAAAGACTATATAGATCAAAAAAATTTCGCGTACCAAAAATCCATAGAACTTAGCAGCACAGCCAACAATCAGCTAAGTGCCTCTATATTCAGCACAATGAAGCCTGGCTTATCTGACGACTTAAAAATTCAGGCCACTAAAAAAGAAATTACCCTGGGCGGCAATGGCGATAATGATAGCTACTACTGGTATTTACACTGGAGTAATATCGACCAGTTAGAAAAAGCAGGCCGTAAAGACGAAGCAAAAGCAGCTTATAAACAAATGCAAAAAGAGTTAAAAAACAGCGAAATGGATATGTCAGTCTATGGTAGTTTAACAAAAAAAATCGAAACAGAAACTCTCAAACAATCCAACATGGAGATAAATCAAAAAAACAAATCGCACAAAAAAACAAAGCGTGACCCAGAAAAAGAACCTGAACCTAAAAAATACAATAAAGAAAAATATGACACTAAAGTAATTGTAATTTCATCTATTGCTGCATTTTCTGCTCTGAGTTTAATCGGAGTAATTATTTTCGAGTTAAGGCGAAAACATAAAAAATCGCTAAAAAAATACAATTAGCCCAGAATATAAAACACAAAAAATCAACCGATAAACTTTTCCTCAAATACTTCAGCACTTATCGGTCTTGACCAAAGATAACCCTGACCAAAAACACAACCCTGATCACTGAGAAAATGTTTTTGCCGATCAGTTTCAATACCTTCTGCAACTATATTCAAGTTCAGGGCATCGGCTAACTGAATCATCGCTTTTACAATTGCAGAACTTTCTCTGTCATCCGGCAAGTCACATACAAAAGTTCGATCAATTTTTACGGTATCAAACGGAAACTCTTTAAGATACGACATGGAAGCATACCCTGTTCCAAAATCATCTAACGCAATATGAACCCCCATAGCGTGAATTTCATCTAATATTACCTTCGCACTGTTATAATTATCAATCAATGCACTTTCCGTTAATTCAATCTCAATATTACCGGGTAAAATTTTACTTTTACCGATGATTTTTTTACAGCATCCCAGTAAATCACCCTCCCTAAAATGCCTGGCAGATACATTCACCGATAAATCATTAATCAGGGAGCCTGCGGCCTTCCATTTTTTAAACTGTTCGCAAGCAGTAGTTATTACCCATTCATCCAGTTCAATAATTAAACCGGTTTCCTCCGCCAGGGGAACAAACTCCAGCGGTGCGATTAATCCACGCTGAGGATGCTGCCAGCGAACTAAAGCTTCCATACCCTGACATTGTCCTGACAGTAAATTCATCTTCGGCTGGTAGTAAACAACGAACTCTTTATTTTTTAAAGCACCACGAATTTGATTTTCCAGATCCAGACGTTGCATGGCTTTTTGGCTCATTTCATACTCATAAAATTGAAATGTTTGTCTGCCTAGCTCTTTTGCTCTGTACATTGCAGTGTCTGCGTTTTTTAGTAAAGTACCAAAATTTTCACCATCCTGCGGGTACAGTGCCACACCAATACTGCCACCGATATGTACGTCTTTTTTATTTATTCTGACTGGTTGCTCCAGTGACTTGAGTATATTTTTTGCTACCGCTGTAACAGATTTTTCCTGGTCTAGTGCTTCAATAATTATTGTAAATTCATCACCACCGAGGCGAGCAATGGTATCGGTTTTACGCAACACTTCTATTAAGCGTTGTGACACAATATTGAGCAACTTATCACCCGCATCATGACCCATTGAATCATTGATAACTTTGAAATGATCAATATCAAGAAATAATAAAGCAAATTTAGAATTTTCACGCTGTGCTCTGGATATGGCCTGATCGATACGATCCATAAATAACATCCGGTTGGGTAGACCGGTGAGTACATCATGATATGCCAGGTGACGTATTTCTCTTTCTGCTTTTGCCGCACTTAACATACGTGCGGTACGATGCTTTAATACAGACCAGTTAAAAGGCTTGGTGATGTAATCGCTGGCACCCACTTCAAATGCCCTGGAGATGGACAGATCGTCGTCCAGGGACGTTGCCATCAATATGGGGGTTGTCTGGCATTCAATGATTTTTTTAATTTCTTCGGTTGCACAAAAGCCATCCATTTCAGGCATCACTGCATCCATTAAAATAAGATCGGGATTTTGTCGAATAACTTCCTCAACAGCTTCAAGCCCATTTGCAACGTCAATAACCTGATAACCACTCTGTTCCATTGTATGCCTGAGGACTAACCGAATTGAAGGGTCATCATCTGCAATAAGCACAACAGGTACACGTTCATTTCCCCTGCTTTGATCTGAGTTTTGACCTGAATTATGAATTGAATCTTCCATTGATTCCATGTTATTTTCATTGCCCGAAGGTGAACCACCTAACAATGTATCGCTGGAATTTGTCATAGACTTTTTATAATTTTATTTTTATAGTTATTATGAATTCAAAGGTAGAAACCAGCTACCTTAAAGTTTAATAGAAAAAGAATAGCACAATATTAAACTTTTGCTGCATGCTCGACACTATAAAACACGATACAAGCTAATAAACTTCTTATAGAGCTATTATAATATTCTTTATATTTTTAGCCCGTCCCAGCTTCACTCTTTATTACAGTTTTTTGATATTTACTGGTGTATTCCCTGTTACCCCTCAAGTCCTTTTGCTGTAATTTCAAACACATCTTTCGCTAGATTCGGCGTTTCAGAAATACGCTGCAACTGAACCTTCATCATTAACTGACGATTTGCATCGTATTTTTTCCATTGAATTAATGGCAACAATAAACGCGCGGCAATCTGTGGGTTAGTTTTATTTAAACTGATGACAATATCCGCTAAAAACTGATAACCCTGCCCGGATAAGTTATGAAATTCCACAGCGTTCGCCTGAGAAAATGCCCCCACAAGTGAGCGTACTCGATTGGGTACATTTAAATCAAAGTCCTTATGCTCAAGCAGTGCCTGTATCGACTGAAATGCATTTGTTCCAGTTGCCGTTGCCTGCACAATAAACCATTTATCAATCACCAGCGCATCATCATTCCATTGTTGATAAAACGCCTCAAGAACCTGCTGACCTTCATTTTGTGTATAGTGAGCCAGGCAGCGTAATGCGGATATCTGATCGGTCATGTTACTGGCGTTTTTATACTGTTTCCGGGCTAATTCAGTAGCTACTTTTTTTGCGGTTTCAGTCTGGCTACACATTATATAAGCCAGACAAATATTTTTTAAACTGCGTTGCCCAATAGCTTGTGGAGTAAGTGAATATTCTTTATTTTCACAGGTTTTATAAACCTTAACAAAATCATCCATTAACTCAAATGCAAGCGTTTGTTTACAAAACTCCCGCACATGATAAATGGCATCCACATCTATCTGTGGCATATTTTGACCCAGATAGTCTTCACTGGGCAAGCTTAAAATACGTCCGGCTAAAGCATTGTCCAGT
>Ga0316206_1000917_pt1 | contig 31571 bp, 35 predicted proteins | sample 6monthpyrite_MG_FD_204942 | JGI IMG/M metagenome (GOLD analysis project Ga0316206, IMG submission 204942) | Microbial mat bacterial communities from mineral coupon in-situ incubated in ocean water Damariscotta River, Maine, United States -... | ecosystem: Environmental > Aquatic > Marine >... | reverse complement strand
AAAAGGGTATTGTTGAAATCGCAAGACTCACTCAAAGCCCCATAATTCCCTACACTGTTCTTGCCAAACACTATTGGTCTTTTGAAAAGAGTTGGGATAAATTTAGGCTACCAAAACCATTCACTAAAATTTTTGTTCATTATAACCAACCAATATTTGTTAAAGGTTCTAATGACCAAGAAAATATTCGTGAATATTGTCTGCTCTTAAAAAATTCATTGGAATCTGCAGAAGCCGATCTCACAAAATTAATGAACACATAACCAGGTGCATTTTTTTTACACCTCCTCTCAAGATTTCACTTGGAATGATCAAATTTTCTCAATAAGATAACCATATATTTTTACTATTGTATTCAAGGAGTGAGAGATGACCGAGGCGAAAGAAATGTTATTAATTGGTTCGAAGACTAAAGAGGCCATCAAATCCTCCGGTTTAAATGTTTCTGGTGACGCTTTGGAAAAACTCAACATTGTTATTCATACGCTGGTAAAAGAAGCCCAAGAGCGTTGTACTGCAAATGGCAGAAAGACAGTTCGTGGCAGTGACTTTTAATAAAAGCCGCAGGCTTCCTCTGCAACTATTTTGTCTACCCATCATCTTACTAGCTCTAATAAGTTGTCAGGGGAAAAGACCAAATAATCTTGGCCTAAATACAGATGGTGGATTATTTCCCTGCCCCGATAAACCTAATTGTATTAGCAGTGATGATGAAAAAAGTGAACATTATGTAGAGCCTATCGCTATACATTCTAATAAAGAAACTGCTTATAAAAAGCTTCATAATATTATTGCCACGACAAAAGGTTCTAAGATAATTAAGAGTGAAGAAAACTATTTATATGCTGAATTTACCTCAAGTGTCTTTAAGTTTGTCGACGATGTTGAATTCCACTTTTCCAGAGACGATAAAAACATATTTATTCGATCTGCCTCACGTCTTGGCAAACATGATTTTGGTGTCAATAGAGACAGAATTAAAAAGATTCGTTTTCGCTTTCAACAAAATGATTATCAGAAATAAAGAAAAATGAAATATTTTGTTTTTATAATTTTAATTATTGCCATAAAAAACAGCTACGCCGAAGAGCAAGCTTTTGCAATTGATTTGGGATTAGTACAACTTGGTGAATCGAGAATTCCTATCGATTTACAAGACTTTCATACATTGATTGAAACCACCCAAGCTGATCTAAAAATCACCTCAAAGTTTATTCCAAATTCGGTTCAATGGGTTAGGTTGGCGAATAATTTGCTCTCTCCCCGAGCGCGCTTGTCGATACAAATTCATGATCTGCAAAGTAATTATTTTCTAAAAAGTGGCGATAAAATCTTTTTACCTGAGCAACGTAATAAAACGACTTATATTGAACTCTATATTTCCTTGTTTAACCCTGGCGAAATCAAAGTTTTTTCACAAAATAAATTAATCTCCAATATAGAAATTCGATCGAACTTCAAAGTAAAAAGTCGAAACTCGGTCCTTATCGATTACTCTTGTGCGCCCTTTTCACTTGAGATTGAGGGCGTTGTCAATGAGTATCTCTCAGTTGCCTGCCTGCTCTCAAAAACGGGAGAATTTGGCCATGAGAAACCTCGATTGGAAGTTACTTGGGTGTCGACAAATTTGAAATTACTCGATGGTACTCCACCACCTTTTGTCACCATCTTAACCGGCAATAATCCTGCCCGAGTTAGCTTGAAAGATGCTCACAACGTAACAAAAACGATAACCATCAAGGCGCACCTGCCAAAGAAAGTTCATCGCTTAAAAACAGCGTTGGGCTTCGGCCCCTATAGTTTTCATGCTGAAAGTGGTAATAAAGCTCGCCCTGCTAAAATTGCCCCCGCTGCCTTTTTATACGGTAAGTACGATATCAATAATCTCTCCTCTTGGAGATTTTTTAACGCTGCTGTCTGGAACAATAAAAGTATTTTTAATAACGCTGGACTTTATTTTGCTTACGAAGTTGCCAATGCCTTTGATAAAAGAGTCAGTATTGTGCCCCTGCTAGGCTTGCAAGGACTGACTTACCGTTTTGATTCAACGACATTTCTGACTAATAAAATTATTTACCCGCAAGGGTTCGAAGTTGTCTATCATCACGCATTTGGCAATAAAAACTATTCCTTAGTTTATGGGATGTTTCTCAGTACTTCCAGCGATGATGAGTATCAAAATGTCTGGCTACGCTACGGAAAACGTGTTTTTTGGGAACTCAATTATATTGATTTCAAGACAGATAATAATTTATCAAAAATGTGGGGTCTCTCGGTTGGTTTCCCTTTTATTCAATTTTTTTAACCACCTGATGATTTCGGTATTCTGACGCCGTTTCCAAGTATGATTTATAATGATTCCCATAGAGTTCCAGTTCAGCTTCTCGCAACGGACGAATTGCCTGTGCGGGAGAACCAACGATAAAACTTCCTGCAGGATAAATTTTACCTGGAGGAACTAAGGAATGTGCCGCCACCAATGAATTTTTGCCAATAATGGCCCCATCTAAAATCGTTGCCCCCATCCCCACTAAACAATGATCTTCAATAGTACAAGCATGCAATATAGCGGCGTGACCGACGCTAACATTATTTCCAATAATTAAGGGAAGTTGATCAATCACATGCAGCATAGATAAATCTTGAATATTCGAATTTTCTCCAATTATAATATCGTTTACATCGCCTCTCACCACCACCTGAAACCAAATATTTGCCAACTTGCCAATTTTCACTCGGCCGATAATGTCAGCACTATCGGCGATAAAGCATTTTTCTCCAATTTGTGGACTTATATTTTTATAGGAATAGAGGGACATGCTACCAAGGCAGCTTGGAAATATACAGGGACAGATGCGAAATATCTTGATCCGAGAGTCTTTTAACAAAGGGAAACATGACCTTATTGACTCTCACTTGAGAGCGCATATCCTCTAATTGCTTCACCAAATACCAAGCATATTGCCCCGCTATTTTAGGAGCTTTTTGCGCCTTTTTGCCATTGCCCATTTGACCATGACAGGCGATACATTTTTTATAGAGTTTATGACCGCTTTTTAATTCGGGAGTGTCCAAAACTATTTCGGTGATTTTTGCCACCGCCACCTTTTTGGTGGTGCTCTCCTGTGGATTATTTAGCCCCGCAATTTCAGCTTTTCTATCATTAAAAGTTTTCTTGGCCGATTTATAATCAAATTTTGTCGTCGAAATGGCTTCATCCTTAAATGAATTTAAGGCCAATACGCCAATTATACTTGCCATCATTAACAAAAAGATAACTAATCTAGTCATAAGTTCTCCGATATATGTGAATGCCGATTATAAGGACATTAGCTCATTTTGTAAATGACGACACGGCAAATCATAAATGAATTTCAGCTAATTTCTCTACCGGCATGAGCAAACTCAAATGCTCCTGGGATATAAAACCCTCCCCACCAGCATGCTGTAGATGCTTTAAGAGAAAATCAAAGAAACCTCGATAGTTCCACAGATAAATGGGTTTGCGATGGTATTTAAGCTGAGACCACGTGAGAATCTCAAAAAGCTCATCGAGGGTACCCATGCCCCCTGGTAACGCTAAAAAACCATCGGATAAATCATACATTTTCTGCTTGCGCTCATGCATACTATCGACAATTTCTAAGGCGGTAATTTCTCGATGGGCGACTTCAAACTCTGCGAGTTTTTTAGGCATGACCCCAAAAACCTCCCCCCCTTTTGCCAAAACAGCATTGGCCATCGCCCCCATCACACCAATATTCGCTCCACCGTAGACCAAGTCCCACTGCTGACCTATTAAAAACTCTCCCACATCGTCGGCCATTTCTAGGTAGGAATTTCCGCGACCTTTGCCAGAACCACAAAAAACACATAATTTTTTTTTATTCATCTTTCATCCAAGGTTTTAAGTTTCTCCCGTTCCAGCAAATTTTCTTGCTGCCTCGTGATATAAAACAAATACTCAATATTTCCAGTTTTTCCCGCAAGAGGGCTGATCGTCCCGGCCTTTATATAGTATTTATTTTCACTACACCAATCGTATAAACTCAAAAGACAGTCAAGCCTATCTTGACTATTTTTAACCAGACCATTTTTCCCAAGCTTCTCTCTGCCGACTTCAAACTGCGGCTTCACTAGTGCAATAACTTCTCCCTCTGCTGTCAATAAATCAAAAATGGCCCGCAAAACAAGTTTCAATGAAATATAGGACAAATCAACGACACATAAATCAACTTTTTCTGGAAGTTTAAGGCCATAGCGAATATTGACTCCTTCAAAATTCGCCACACGTTCGTCGTTTTTAAGTTTTTCCGCCAATTGATCGTGTCCAACATCTATGGCATAGATTTTTTTAGCTTTCCGCGATAAAAGCAGATCGGTAAAGCCCCCAGTAGAAGCTCCAATATCTGCAATAATTAATTGCTGTGGATCAATTGTAAATTCAGCTAAGGCTTTTTCTAATTTATGCGCTCCTCGACTAACAAAAATATTTTCCTTGCGAACCTCAAGATCGCCAGCAATATTGGCACTGGGCTTGGTTATTTTTATCCCATCACAAAAAACAACTCCCTCCTGAATTAATTGCTTGGCCTGAGAGCGTGTCACTGCTAACCCTAAATCTACCAATAGTTTGTCAACTCTATTACCATTCATAATTTTAATACAATTCTGGACGAATAGTGACTTCAACAATTTGGTGATTGCTGCCTTCACAAATGATCTTTCGAGAATCACCCATAGGGATAATTATATTTTCATCTTTAAAAGACTTGATGAGGTTTTCATTACCATCCAAGACCCTTCCGGTAAGTTTAATTTTGCCACTTGGCCCATAGTCATCTGCGCCTTCCACATATTCAGCTTTTAAAAAAACAGAAATGCCATTTCTCATTCTCAGCTTTATCATTTTTTTTGTTTTAACAAATTCCGCGGAGTGCAGTTCGTTGACTAAAATGAGTCCTTGATCCACGCCTTTTTTTAAAATAATGCTAATATTCAGTTTTAATTGGCCCTGTACTAAATAGGGAAAAAATAAAAAAAATAAAAAGAGTGTTTTCTTAATCATCTACCTTATTCTAGTATTGCCATTAGTGTATATGCAAACATTAACATATAAGAAACACTGGCTTATTTTGAGCTTTGTGACAATCTTACTGACATTTTATTTATCCTTAAGACAAACCGCTGGTGCAGCGGCGCCTTTTCTCCATTTTGATAAAGTTTGCCATTTTTCGATCTACTGTTTTTTGGCCTATTATCACCGCAATCTTTTTCCAAAAATTAAAAATTATTGGATTTTTTTATTTTTCTGCAGCATGGGAGTGGCAATAGAGTTTTTACAAAAAATGACCGGTTATCGCTTTTTTGAACGAGGAGATATCCTCGCAAACTCACTTGGCATTCTCTTTGGCCAATTTGGCCTCTATAAATTTTATCCCGATGTACTTTTAAAACTAGATCGTCACTTCTCCTGAAAATATTTTATCAACTTTCCCACAGAGATAAAGCTCTTTATAATCTCTAGACGCAATAACTGACAAGGCGCCACCTTTTGTTGAAATATCGATCTTCTCCCTATAACCTTGGGTCTCTGACAGCATGATCGCCAACGCTGTAGCACCGGTACCACAAGACAGTGTCTCCCCCTCTACTCCTCTCTCATAAGTGCGTAAGGCATACCAATCATCATCGCGTTTTTCAAAAAAATTAACATTGCAGCCACCTACAAAAAGTGGATGATTTCTAATTTCTCGGCCAACCTCAAAAACATCAATGGTATTAATATCATTCACCTCAAAAACACAATGGGGCACTCCAGTATTGACATAAAATCCCTTCTTAAAATTACTAAAGATACTTAAATCAATAGCTCCAGCATCATAGACTTCAACCATTCTAAGCCAGACCTCTCCCTGACTTTTTACAATCGACGAATAAACACCATTCGTCGTTTCAATCGTATAAACTTTTTCACCTTTATCAAAAAAGGGAATCTTTAAAACATGAGAGGCAAAATGACTAATGGCACGACCACCATTTCCACACATATCCACCTCGCGGCCATCTGCATTAACATAACGCATGCGAAAACTCGCCTTCTTTGATTCCTCTAATAATAACACCCCGTCTCCACCAACACCTCGATTGCGATGGCATAACCAATAACAAAGGTCTACGTTCTCAGCGCTCATCACCCTCTTGCGATTATCAATAACCACAAAGTCATTACCAGTGGCAGAATATTTTTGAAAATGTAATTGCAAAGCTTCTCCTTAATTTAAACATTTTATTGATAGTGATTGCCAATAATTATTCTTAACGATATAACGGATAGCATCTTTTTACCAATTGTGGGACTATAGCTCAGTTGGTTAGAGCCCCCGGCTCATAACCGGGTGGTCGAAAGTTCGAGTCTTTCTAGTCCCACCATTTACTCGACTACTTGAACCATTGTTCACACTCATGGATAAATCCCCCCAATCATGCACATGATTGAGGGCCATTAATTCAAACGAAGAAACAGAATTTGGCAAAAGTATTTGAAGAAGGTCGGCATTTAAAATGATTGATCTAACAAAAAATGAGATGGTGTAGTAAAACGTTGAAAAGCACATTTCAATTGGGCACAGTTTAAACAGAGAATTACCTATCATGTATCGTAATATCAGACTAATGATATACAGTTTTGAAATTCTAAACCTCGGTATCAAAAAGTCAGGCAAAAAGGAAATATGTATTGTATGAGTCCGACAAATTTCTTTTTTAATCCGTAGCTTGCCGTTAAAGCCTAAAATTGGGCAATCACTATTGATGCCGGGAAAAAACTTTTATCAGAAAAATGATTTTCTGATGCATTTAGGTACTGATGGAATAATGTTTGGTGTTTGACTGAAGAAATCAAGTTATAAAATTAGCTGTAACAAACGTGTTTAATATTAATGATTCTTATTTTTTATTTTTCTTAAGGTCACGATAGAAGTTTTCATGTACACCAATCATCAACAGAGTTCTAGATTCTTCGTCCCACTGATAAGCAAGTAAAAGTAATTGGGTAGAAGATTTAAACTTATGAACATATACACCTAAAAGATCGCCTTTTTTCTCTTGACCAATTTGAGGGTTATCAACAATTTCTTTGACACCATTATCAAGATCAGATTTTTGCTTCTTTGATAGTTTCTTGATTTTCTTACTAAAGAGATTAGTCTGAAATATTTTGATTTTTCTTTTGCTCATTTTATATTATCCAAACTGATATTCAGATACAAGACCAGCATTCACCTCTTCTCTTGCAATTAGTATATCCTTGATCTCGTTAAAGGACATATCCGGATTTTCTTCAGATATTTTTCCAATTTTTGCCCAAAATTCAATTTGAGCTGCTATAGATCGATTGAAAGATTTAGAATAAACCTCTGCCTCATTCACTAACTCTTCTGATATTTTTACGGCCCTACTCATAATACCTCCAAGTTTCATTATACCACGAAAAGTTTCCTTATGAAACCCATCAAGTTTAGATCAATACTGTAGGGAGGTGGTGAAGACAATTTTTTCAGCTTCCAGCTGAAGTGACTGAAAAAAGGTTTAAGTGAAGCCGCTCCCGCCATTTTTCATCCAGAACAACTTCCGTCCTCAGGCATCTCTATTATGGTGACGTGCTAAAATCGCCTGCGTGGTGTTTTCTATTCTCTAAATAGTACGAATAGATATTCATTCATTAAACCATTAATTTTACTTTTTAAAGGACTGCCTAAAGCCTCGTTTCTACACCACTTCCATCGGTTATGTAGAAAAATTGTTGGTATAAGTCGTCAGATGGACCACCACATTTTTTGAAAAGCTTCAGTTTAATTACTGGGGCTTTTTTTATGAAAGAGTTTCGTGAGGATAATCTGATTGCCGATTTTGAAATGATAAAATTTGGGGCGCCTGAATCACGCCTGAATCTATTGCTATCGCACGTCTAATTGTCTCATCCTTAAGCCAGCTCTCACGACCGTCTGCCACTGTTTGCAAATAGACGATTAATGCGGCTGAAATTGACCTGGATGCACTTTCCCATAAGTACGAAGGCGTATGATCGACAGCATAGTAATCGATCGATCCAATTTTAATGATGGGGTCATTGAATGACGTTGGTTTTGCAAAATAAAACCCCATACCTTCATCACAACTAACATCAATGATAAGGCTATGTGGCTTGAGGTAAGATACATCTTCTTTATTAACAAACATGAAGGGATTATCTGGTTCTTGAAAACTCCCATTCACAATTATATCTGCCTCATGAATGAGGTCTAAAAATGGTCTTTTTGAACCATCGTGCTCAACGACCACCAATCGAGACTCGTTACCCTTCCCCTCTTGAATACGCACATAATGGCAATCGAGGACTTCTTCTCGCACTTCGTGGTCAGGTCTTTGGATACAAATCGTAATATCCCTGAACCCACGTGCCTTTAAGGCATATATCGCCCCTCTACTGACGGCGCCAAAACTGAAAATAAGAATTTTACGCTGATTTCCATAGTGCCCATCAATGCCTTTTAACTGCAAGGCATGTAAGACTCCACAGTAACCTGCAAGCTCATTATTCTTGTAGAATGTGTGACGACCCATATTTCCCGTGGGGCTCCAAACAAACATATCCTCGAAAGCAATAACAGTCAGCTTGCGTTCGATGGCCACTTGAGTGATATCCCGTTGCTGTGTACAATGAGGCCAGCCCCACAAGACTCCCCCCTCACGAAGACTTTTAAGATCTGAAAGAACAGGCTTGGCGATAATAACATTGCCAAGGTCTGCTAATAATTCATCACGCGTCATGGTGCTGCCACTCGTTTGAGCGGCGATTTCAGCATCCGTAACACCAAATGGTGCCCCGTACCCTTTTTCAAATGTGAGCTCACGGCGTAGTGGCCCGGCTATACGATTGAAATGATCGGGATGAATAGGAACTCGATTTTCATTCTGTTTTTTTGATGTTCCAATAACTCCGATTTTCATCATGCTATGTCCCTATGGTTAAATTTTTTAAACAACCCTGTCATACATAAAGAGGTCCGAACAGTTTTTTAAATTAAACTGCTCTGCGCCCAAGCAGTACTCTCATATTGGTTTGTAGAATTTATTGAAACTGGATATTATTTATAATGAGAGACAAAATTTTTCAAATTGATCCTGGGTATTTTTATCGATAAAAAAACCTTCAGAGTTTATTTGGATCAAAAAATGGCAAAAGTGAAAGATCTAAATTAATAAATTCATCATCTGAGAGAAATTTTTCTGCTGCTTTTAAAAGTAAATAATTTGATGATTCTTTACGTATACTTCCACATAATGTCGCAATTTTCATGGTTATATTTCCTCATGGTTTTCATTACCATAACACAATATGATACACCAAACATCAAGCGCTGAACGAGCCCGTCAATGCCTCTATACTTGAGCATAAGCAGACATACTTTTGTTCTCGTGGACCAAATTTTTTCAGCATTTTTTTTATTTAGAATTCTTGGCCTTAAATAAATCTTCTATTGTTAAATCATCAAGTGAGCTATCGAAAAATGCTGCGACACTAAATATAAAACTTTCTTCTTTTACCTGATGCAGAATTTCTTCCATCTCTTGATGAATGCCTTTTAGTTTTTGCTTAAGTTCATCTATTTTGAAGCCATCTTCTTGAAAAGCTTGGTATTGAGCTTTTAATTTTGTAAATCGAGATTTTTCTCTTTCAAAGTTTGCATGCCTTGTACTAGACACTTCTCTTTTTCGATCTTTATTTTGTATTGATGGGGCCTTCTTTTCTACATTTGCTATCAAGCCTCCAACATTCTCCACCGCCATTATAAGGAACTTATAATTAATTTGGCTTTCAATAGTGGCCAAGATTGCAGAAGTTTGAGATTTGCGCCCAACACCAAAACCAAATGAACGATCTTTACTTAAGAGGATACTCTTAGAGTTTTCTACCGATAACATGAACGTTTCAATGAGATCATTAAAAGATTTTACAAAAACATATAAATTCTTTTTGCCATATTGTTTTTTCATTCGACCCTGGACTTTAAAAACTCCAAGAGATCCAATTGCTACCATTAAAACATTTCCCGTAGATGTGATTTTGTAATGGGAGTAAACTTCCTTTTGAAAGTCGATAATACAATTATGAAAATCGGCATGGGTTTCAATATACTTTTTGCAAGTTTTTTTCAGCTCCCCATCGTCGATAAGTTTTTGCAATTCATAAATAAAGGTTGCCTCGGCTGCAACATGTGCAATATATGCTATAAAATCCTTGTCCATGCCCGCAAAAGGCATAAGTCTTAGATATTCAGCAGAACTTAAGATCATTCTGTTTTTAAAATTATTCCTGATTGATACGGGTTCGAGAAGTGAAAACATTTTATTTTTGAAGATGAAGGGCGGAATCCTCTTGGAAGGAGAAGAATATTGAAATATTGCAGAGAGCATCACAGCAACGCCCCCAATGACCAAACTAAAATATTTTTTTCGAGAGACTTTCTGATGAAAATCAAACATCTTCAAAGTTAACCAAAATGCCAGTGTTGAGTAGAGAAAAATAGGAAGAAGTTTAACAGGAGTAAGGAGTACGTTTCCCACTAACCCAATTCCACTTTGTAATATGAATACACATTGCCACACGAGTATAAGTATTAATGAGATTATCGTAAAGATTGTGTATTTTAGAGTATTAAATGGCAAATTGGTTTTATTCATCAGAGAGTTTTTCGTCTTCTAAAGAAAATTTATTAAGCCTTTTTTTAAGAATGTTTTAGCGCTGTGATGATACCCTCTTAAATGTAAATTATTTATTCTTTTGCAGGCCCCGGAAGCTATGACAGAAGAGGAAAAAGCTTACACTAATTGCTAAAATTTAAATATCTTTGTGAAGAGACAATATTTCGCCAATTAATTTATAAGAACTATTTGTTAAATCGAGAGAATATAAATAACCTGAAAATATATTTCTATTATTATCATAACTCAACCGCAAAAAATGACGGGGTCTAATTTTAATGACTAAGAAAAGCCTCCATTTTCAGAAGGCTTTATTGTAATACCTGGTTTAGCGCCAAATAAATTATTGCAAATCACCAAGAAGGACATCCCATTTGGCGATAGAATTATTCATTTTAGATTCACCACATGCTTGACCAATGGGGCATAAGATGGCCCCTCTGCCTATGATGAAAGATGGTATATACTCATTATCCATATGAGTGACAGTACGCCCTACCAAAACAGCATTATTCATCAGCACTATGTAGACACTATCCTGATAGTGTGCTATGGTAATTTATGGCAAAGTTCAAATTTGTAGAGTGGCTATTATCATGGATGTTCGAAAGTACAGATTTTACTTTTGAATGGGACTCTGGAAATAAAACTAAAAGCAAAAATAAACATGGAATTGAAACTAGAGAAATAGAAGAAATCTTTAGTACAGGTCTAGCCATTCCCCTTGGTGTTCAGGTTTCTCCTGAGGTTGACGAAGAAAGGCTTGGAGCTGTTGGACCAACAAAAGAAGGAAAACTACTACATGTGGTTTTTACATTAAGAGATGGTCGAATCCGCCCTATTAGCGGGCGACCTGCTCACAAAAAAGAAAGGAGTCAGTATGGCGAAATCTTACGTAAAATCTCTGAAAGAATATGATGAACCATCTGAGTTTGACGATAGTTCAATTTTAGAGGCAATGAAGAAGAGTCCTAAAAAGAAAAAACCAACAAGTGTTGCACTTGATGAAAAAACGATTAAAGATCTTAAAAAAGTTGCTGAGAAACTGAATGTTCCTTACCAAGTCCTTATGAGAATGTTTATTCTTGAGGGCCTTAAAAAAATGAAGAATGCTGCATAGACCCTGCCGTCTTCACTGAGTAGTGATAGAAAGCATTTCCCAAATATTGGAGACCTAAAAGGATTCTTAATTATTTTTTGATTTAGGATATTTTGGCATATATGTTTTTAACTGTCTGTAGAATAAAGCCTCCATTTTCAGAAGGCTTTATTGTAATACCTGGTTTAGCGCCAAATAAATTATTGCAAATCACCAAGAAGGACATCCCATTTAGCGTTAGAATTATTCATTTTAGATTCACTACATGCTTGACCAATGGGGCATAAGATGGCCCCTCTGCCTATTATGAAAGATGGTATATACTCATTATCCATATGAGTGACAGTACGCCCTACCAAAACAGCATTATTCAGCTGAGCTATGCTGTCGACAGAAATAGTCATTTTCGCAGTCACTCCGCTAGCATCAAAAATTTCAACGGTAATGCCATAAGAGTATCTCTTTTCTTCATTCTCTCCTCTCTCTATTAAGAAACGATCAACACTAATAATGGCGATAAATCTCAGCCCGTCTCTTTCTCTCACATCAGACCAAAGTCCACGATAGTGGGCAAATTCTTCTTGTGCTGTTGGCAAGGGAGACTTACCAATCAATTTAAATTGCGGGAGAAGAGTAATAGCTTCGGACCTAATTGGCCTCTGCCTGATCGCACAGATAGGCGTATTGGGTTTACATTTACGCTCAATATTCAAGAACGCTAATAGATTAACGGTAGGAAACTCTTCTGTGTAGGCAGAAGATAGAAAGCCTAAGGTACCCACCACAAGCATAATTTTTAAGAACTTAATTTTTTTCATCACTTTCTCCTCGATAAAAATTGTTTTTTTTGATTAATATAGATGCCAAATTCTGATACCTCTTTTTTCTTTTCACACAAGCAATGAGGTCACTTAAACATGTTATAGTGGTAAATTGTAGATTTTTGATTAAACCTATTCCTTGCGGATTTAGGTAAATATGGGGTTTTAATTTAAAGGCATTGCCAGCAAAAATATATATTTTGTCAGAAGAACTTCCTTTACAGTAGAGGATTAAATCGCCCTTGAGATAGGCAGTAGAGCTCCGGTATTGACTCCAATAAGGTTGCCATATGGAAAGTCCTATTAATCTCAGCGACTCATGTTCTAAGGAGGGGCATAAAACTGCTTTTTTAAGGGTCGTCGCCAAATCAAAATAGCGAACTCCATCCGTTAACATAATATTATCAAACGAATAATGTTTTTCGGGGTCATTCGTTTGCATGATCTGTGCAGAAATATTTCGCGCTCTTGGCCCCAATGGGACACGGAGAATCCCTGGCAGTAGATTTTTTGCAACTTTTACGCCTAATGTATCCAACCATATTTCATCTTTAATGCCATGATGATGACCAAATTCATGCACTAACATAGAGACAGCTTGCGCGAGGGTAATATGGGAGAGGCCATTTTGTCTCGCATTGTACAGGCGATTAATATTTATATAAATGCTACTTCCAATACGATTTCCCGTCACCGCAAAGGGCTCATTTTCATACCTATCACGGAATAACCTGCGATGAAGAAGTGGATCTTTTGTTGCGGAAATAAACCTAATTTGATTTATGTTTTGATATTCTTCCGGCAAAGAATTCAGTATTGCTTGTAAAACCTGTCGTTCATCATCATCGACGCCACAAGATTCAAGCGCAAGACAATATTTGATAGTACTTGCAATATTATGATAGGCAAAAAGAACATTATTTTCAGCTATACCACCAGCATTACCGACCTCATCTCCGCACTGCCCTTGCTGTAAAAACAAGCTCAAAAAAAAAAGTATCAGAACCAAGTATTTATTCATTGTCTAGTATCCTTGGAAAGAGTCGCTGGAAAAAAGTGGATGGCCAAGGTATAGGCATCCTGAGGCTCACCTTTTTCCATAACCTTAGTAAACTTTCTCTTAAAATCAATGATCATTTTTTTTGCCATTTCCATTTGCTCCGGGTCAATATTCATTGTCATTGAACTCACCTCTCTCAGCTCCAGCGGCACGTTTTCCAGTGAATGTTGCGCCAAGTTTAAATTTTGTGTATGGTATTTTCTAATAGAGGCCGAAGGTATATCGAGACCGGTACGAATTGATTCACTCGTTCTTATTAATTTATCATCAATTATTTCAATTAATTTTAAGCGAACGAGCCTCTCTAACGCTGTTTCTACCAGGCCCGGCTTTATGCCTAATTTTTCAGCGAGGAGATCGGGTCTGGCCATGGCGTTAGGTTGTTTTGCGATGGTTAGGATGGCCAAATAATACCATTCTGAAATCAATGAAAACATGTCTTCTTGCAACTCCAGGATCTTCTCATCACGTTCTGAGTTTCTCATATGTGGTTTAATCAAATCTAAAACTTGTTCTATTTGCGCCGGGGACCAACATAATTGCTTTGACACTTTTTTCATATTTTTTAGAGAGAAATCTCTTTTGCAAGAAAGCACCTGAGACAATGCTGTGACACTGATATCAAGGTCTCTCGCGAAAGAGCGCATTGAATAGAGTGGATTTCGCATTTTACGTTCTGAGAGAGTGCGCTTTAATATTTTTCTATATTCAAATTTTTCTATTTGCATGAGAAAAGTCTAAGAAAATATACCCATGAACTCAAGAGCAATCGAAACAAACTGTTTCGACGATTCTATCGAAACACGTTTGCCGTATCGCGCCAACTGCATTAAATTTGAGATGAATAGTTAAAATATTTGTTTATCAATCAACTCGATATAATAAACTTTTTGCGCAATTTTAGCCTGCATTAATAGTTCAATTGCCTTTTTAACAGGGGCGGAATTAGCCGAAGACATTTTTGAATATTGGCCTTCTCGCCAAGCCTTCGCGGCAAATTATTAAAAACGTCTAAGAGTACTAAATCTGTCCGAGTAGTGTTGTATTTAGGAAAATCATGTTGATAAGTTTGAATAATTTCATTTTGTACTTTTTCATATCCATACTTTAGCCTTATATAAACGAAAATCAAGGATACTATGCCACTATAGTAACGATAAATCAGGGCCGTTTCAAGGCATAAAACATGATAAATCAGACCTAAATTGGATAATCCAGGGCTTCCAGGGTTTCAAAGTAGTGATTCCCGCTATAGGGGATAAATGATAATCATTTATGAGAATCAAGAGTTCTACTATTTATTTTCATTGGGAGCTTTAACAAAAACCTGGTATTCGGGCTTTCATTATCAATATTAATATCCCCTGAATGGACCCGCATAATCTTTAAAATAGTACTTAGCCCCAAGCCAGTTCCCTCGCCTATATCTTTTGTTGTATAGAAAGGAATAAACATCTTTTCTTGAATGCTTTCAGGGATACCGGGTCCACTATCTGTAAAGCTAATATGCAATTCATTGCCACAGATTTCGCCATCAATCTCTAACCATTTTTCATCTAAATGTTGAATGGCATGAAAGGAGTTGTTTAATAAATTAACAAAAACTTGACCTAGTAATGCACGATTCATATCGATATCAACATTAAAAACGTCAAGTTTAGCATTGAACTTTAGTTCAATTCCAGAACTTCTCGCCTTTTCCATAAAAACGACAAGTGCAGATTTTAAAACACTTCTCACTTTTTCCTTGCAGAAATCTTTTTCTGTCGGAGCATGAGCTAAATTGCGGACACTACTTATCAGGTTACTAATTCTTTTTATGACATCGTGACCTTCTTGAAATATTTCTTCGAAATTATCGTCTAAATGTCCTTTCTTACTCAGCATTTTTTTAAAAGTTTTATAATTCATTTCAAGAATGGCCAAGGGATTATTTATCTCGTGAGCGATACTTGATGTCATTTCGCCAAGAGATGCAAGTCTTTCTTGATAAAATGATTTTGACCTTTGTATATCTATTTCTTTTTGTTTTTCTTTTAGGTATTTTTCTCTTTCTTCGACTTGTGTGACATCTGTAAATTGGATAAGAATATTGCCTTTTTCATGGGCATTTTTTGTTAATCTAGAAATACATAAATTATAACTTAAATTCATTTTTCCATGGTACAGATCTATTGGTGATTTATTTAATCGCGTTGTTAAAAAGAAACTCTGTCCAGCGTTACCAGCCCCTGACAATGCATCGTTAAACCGTTTACATTTTTCTTCATCAACCTCAAGAGTCTCTCCTATTGTAAGATAATTAGAGTTTTTTAACCTTGTCTTAAGCCAACTGTTTAAAAAGACAATTTTTCGGTCATTATTAAGGATTAAAATACCTATATTTAGTGAATCTAAAAAATAAAATTTATCACTAAACATATTAACCAATCCCTTTTAAATAATTATCAATTGTATCGAGTAAACTTTTCAATGAAAGATTATCTAAGACAAATGCAAGTTTACCTTCAATTTTCAAATGCTCAATTTCAAAAGTAGAATTAAGTTGAATAACTAATCCACTAGAATTATCAAGCTCTTTTTTTAGAACATCTGGAAAAACGATCTGTGGTAGACATGTTTTAATTTCTGTTTTTACAAAGTTTGCCAGGCTTGCAAGAGAAGAATTGATAAATATATTCCCAACTTCGGTCAAGGCGTCACTTTCCAAACGCTCCATCTGGTCGACCGGAACATCCGTTCCAATCAAAAGCTTGGCCAACTCTTTTCCACCTAATTCAGGGTAATACATGATCGCCGTCCCCTCCAAATCTCCATGATACTGCTGCATAATGACACCCGTATTATGATGAGGGCAAATATTTTCATAGAATTCGTATTTTTCAATGATATCAACGGTAGGAATTTTGAATGTGACCTCATATTCTTTGCCACTAAGGTTTGCAAGTGCGTTGACTGCTTGACCCATTCCCATATTAAAGATTTCAGCAAGCATATCTTTTTGTAAATCTGATATTTTATTATCCATGAGAAATTCCTTTTTTATCTAAAAAGAGAACTAATTTTTCCCTATCAAAGGGTTTTGCGATAAAATCAACACCTAAATCTGAAGCCTTATTCTGTACCGCCTCCTGAATATTCGCAGAAAGTAATGAAACTCGGGAAACGTCTACTGGAGAAAAGTCACAATGAAGTAATTGTTCAATAAGTTCAATGCCACTCATACCCTCCATATTGTAATCTATAAGAGCAAAATGTATTTTTACACCTTTACTCTTTATTTCTTCTAAGGCATTTATAGGTGAAGTATACGAAAGAACATCATATTGAGGGAAAACTTCTTTCAAAATATTTGAAACCAACATCAGCTGAACACGACTGTCATCGACAATTAATATACTATTTGACATAAAAAAACTCCCACTAACCTAATTGATAATTCGATGACTTTTCGGTCATCCGACGGGATAGCTTGAGTATAAATCCAAAGGAGGACAATAAAAAAGGTGCTTCTTAGTATATTTAACTCTTTATAGTTGGATTCTATCTAAAAGTTTAATTATTCCATTACCGCAAAGAAGTTCGGAAAAGATTTTTTCACATGCTGAGAATTTCGAATTTCTCCTCCACCATTCATTTTCAGAAAAAGATAGGAAACCATAACGATGCGATGATCATCGGGGGCGACGAAGACTTTACTTTCATTGATGGGCAGGCGCCCTTGAATAAATAAAATATCCTCAGTTTCATCGTAGTGATGCTCTACTGCAAATAATTCTAATAACTTTAGGCATTGCTCAATACGATCACTCTCTTTATGCCTCAGAACTTTTATTTTTTTTAGCTGACTCTCTCCAGCAGCATAGGCGGCCAAATAAACAAGCGTCGGCACTAAATCTGGAAAGTCCGAGCAATCTCTTATAATCGGTGCATATTTTTTCAACGAAGACAGTCTTAAGCCTTTAGCAGTCCATGCAATATTGCCACCTATTTCCGTTAAAATATCTAATAATGCTGAGTCTGCTTGATCAAAATCCCGTTCAAAGCAGTTTTCAATGAGCACATCTCCTCGGGTAAAGGCCGCGGCTAAGGGATAAGAAAGAGAACTAAAGTCAACTGGAATACGAAAGACTTTATTTTTTTTAAAGTCTTCAATTAAGTTTAAAGTTATATCGAAATATTTCCACGAGCTTTCCGCATTTTCCAGTTCAATTTTTATATCGTGATCCCAAAAAGAAAGCGCCAATCCAGTTGCAAACTGAGTCGTTTCCGATGAGTCCACTGCGATGACCTTCTTTGCCACTTGAAAGGGGCCCTGTAAACTTAGCCAACAGTTTTTCCCAGGAAAATGTGTCGTAACTTTATGTGCGGAGAGAATTCTTAATAGCTCTCCCATGGGACGATTTTGCATATGCCCTATACTGTGGATACGGTATTCTTTTTTTCCTCTTGCTAGCAGCGCCACTAAAAATCTATTGGTTGTGCCTCCATCTCCAGTTTCAAGTTCAACACTTTCTGATTTTTCGCTTTCGCATTCTGGGAAAGAATTATTAATGAGCACACTATTTTCTTGTGGGTTTTCTTTTATAGAGAGCCCAATTTTTTTTAAACAGTCTAACATATACTTAACATCGCTAGATTCTGGCAGCCCCTGTATCGTCACGTCGCCTTTAAAAGTTGCTGCGAGAATAAGCAACCTATTAGCGTAAGATTTTGAAGTGGGTACCTTAATTTCTTTATGGTATTCATCTTTTATAACATTAAAATTCAAGATTATTTACCTCAACCAAGTTATTTTTTATGGTAAGTTTTAAGTCTTTAAGCTGCATTGGAAGCAAATAAGGTGCTCCTATACTTTTTAACATAACCAGTTCGATAGTATGCATATCTAAGACTTTTTTATCTTTTTCAATAAAGTGAAATAATTCTTCAATATCAAATCCAGCCTCTTTCCAAGGGATATTAACGCCCTTTATGCCCAGCTTGGCAATCATCAATTTTAAATTATCCAAAAATTGGTTTTGGCCAAAAATTACAAATAAAACCGCCATCCCTAGAATAACTGACGCTCCATGGGAAAGAGTGTAATACTTTTCTATCGCATGGCCTATGGTATGACCCAAATTTAAATACTTTCTCTTACCGGATTCTTTAAAATCTTTTTCTGTGATGTTTAATTTAAACTCAGCACAATTCATTATGATGTCATCTATTGGACCTTCATTTATAATATCATCATAAATCTGTTGTGATAAAAAACCATATTTGAGCAGTTCTCCCTGACCACTGAGTAATTCAGCCGCAGGCAAAGAGTGCAGAAACGAGGTGTTAAAATAGACCTTTTTAGGTTTGTGAAAAGCTCCGACTAAATTTTTTCCAAAAACGGAATTGATAGCAACCTTACCTCCGATGCTAGCATCAACCATAGAAAGAAGAGTTGTTGGTATCACACTCCACGAAATTCCTCTCAATAGACTGGCAGCGACAAAACCAGCAAAATCGCTGGTTGCTCCTCCTCCTAAAACTATTAAATGCGCCTGACGATGGATCTTTTTTTCTAAAAAAAACTCTACCCCTGCTTCAAACTCAAAAAAAGATTTCGTTCTCTCTCCCGCCACAGCTTTAAATAAATGTATATTTTTATCGGCGAATTCAACCTCGAAGGCCATTTGATGCTGATAAATATCCCAAACATCTTCATCCGCAATAACCAAAATGGTGTCAGTGTTCAGTGATTTTATATCTTCTAATATTTCTCTTATGCTTTTTGCAAGAAGTTGAGTCATAAAAACTTAGTCCTGTTTTTTATACGCGTTTTGCCTTAAAAAATGATCTGCTAAAATAAATTTTACCATCGCCTCAACCACAGGAATCGCCCGCGGAACGATACAGGGATCGTGGCGTCCCTCTTTGGCCTTTTCCCCAACTGTCGATGTTGGCTTAAACGTTGCCTGTAAAAAAATTCTTTCACCGTTAGAAATGCCTCCTTCCATCCCCCCAAAATTGGCAGAGGCTTGAGAAACGACACTGCCGGGAAGACTGGCCATCTCCTCTCCTAAACCAAAGGAGAAGGCAACACAGGCGCCAATCGATAAAAGTCCTTTTGCAAAATCTGCTTTTAATTTATCAAATGCTGGCTCGCCTAGGCCCATGGGACAGCCTTCCACTACCACACCGACTTTTCCACCAATTGACTCTCCCTCTTTTTTTAACCTTAAAAGGTAATCGCGTATTGCTTTGTCGGTGTTAGGCATAGGGAATGAGTATGGCCCAAAGTCGGCATGCAAATCGCTAGGAATTTTATCTTCTAAAATAAAGGGTCCCATCTTTGTAATATAAGACCTCACATAGACATCCGGAATGATAAGACCTGCAAAATACCCTGCAATAACTCTAGCGAGGGTTTCTCGCCCACTACTTCTACCACCACCACGGTGATCGCGAATACCATATTTATGCTGGGTAGTTTTATCGGCGTGTCCAGGACGATAATCAGTTTTTATTTTGTCATAATCTTGGCTTCTTTGATTGGTATTTCTGACAATCACCGCAATTGGTGTCCCCAAGGTTTTTCCGGCGTAAATACCTGACAAGACTTCAGGGTTATCATCCTCTTTTCTACTCGTGGTACCGGCCACTTTCCCGGGCGCACGACGTGCCAATTCTTTTGCTAAGTCATCCAATGAAAAATCGAGGCCCCCAGGAACTCCATCAATAATCGCTCCTAAGGCAGCGCCGTGGGACTCGCCAAAGGTGGTCATCGACAATAATTTACCAAATACATTTCCTCTCATGACACATCACCATATACGTTAAAGGTTTCCTCATTGTAATATATCATCTAGTAATTACCAATAGGGAGAAAAAATGAATGCAGAAAATTTTCGTACATTACTTGAAATTCAAAGCTTAGAAAATTTAGTTGCTAAGCATAACAAAACGATTGCCAGCGAAACCTCACGAATCACCCTCATTGAAGAGGAGAGATCTTCTAAGGAAACAAAGGAATGTCTGCTCAAAAAGCAATTGGAACAATGTAAACATACCGCGAGTACCGCAGAGAAAAAACTCTTTGATTATGAAAAGAGTCTAGAAAAAACAAATGAACACGCATTGCTCGTCACTTCACAAGGACAAGCACAGGCGATCCAAAAGGAACTGCTAAAATTAGGTGAAGAAAAAAACAAGCTGGAAGATGAAATTCTTAGTTTTATAGAACAACAGGAACAGCTAGAAAGTGAAATCCAAGCCTGTCAAAATTATTTACAAGGATCTCTGGAGACCTTAAAAGAGATTCAAGAAGAAGTTGATAAAAAAATCTTCAGCGAAAAGAAGTCCATTGCAGGTCTGGAAAAAAGAATTAAAAGTTTAGACGAGCAAGCACCCAGCGCACTTAAATCTCTTTTTAGCGAGGCCAATAAAAATTACCGTTATCGCAATCCCATTGCCTTTCTTGAAAAAGGGTACTGTAACCAATGCCATTATGCCGCCAATAAAATAAAGGAAAAGGCCGTTGACCTTTTAACTAGTGTGGAAACTTGCGAGGGATGTGGCAGGCTATTGGCCCCGCAAACTGCGAAAGCGGCCCATCTTCGCGGATAATCGCCCACTTAAACCAGAGAAAAACTCTAATGTTTTAATATAAACAAAATAATTGCATGGAATAAAAACTAAAGTTACCGCAGTTGCGAACAATAAGCCCCAGGCAAAACTCATCGCCATAGGCTTAATAAACGGATCTCCTCCAGGGGTATGTGCAACAGGCAGCAAACCTGCCACCGTTGTGAAAGTAGTCAAAATCACCGCTCTAAAGCGCGACAGGCTTGCTTCATAAATGGCATCGAAAAGATTTTCTGTTTCCAACCTTTTAACGTTAATAAAATTAACTAAAACGATAGAGTCATTCACCACCACTCCAATCAACCCCACAACTCCCATAAACGCCATAAAACCCAGTGCTTTACCAAAAATAAAAAATGTAAAGATCACCCCCGTTAAACCAAGAGGAATTGCCGACATAATCACCACCGGTTGACCAAGGCTACCAAACATTGCCACTAAAATAAAAAAGATTGCCATAAAAGCGATAATCCCAGCTTTCAACAGTCCTTGCATTGATTCCTTAGTATTTTCATTTTCACCAGCAAATAAATAATCCACATCGGGATGACCCAATAATAGCTTTTTAACCGTGGGAGAGAAGTCTTTAACCACCTGTAAGGGTGAAGTTAATTCTTTGTCCAAAGAGCCACTGACAGAGATCACTCTTTTGCGGTTGAGTCTTCGAATCACAAAAGCGCCAGGCCCTTGCACAAAGGAAACGACTCGCGACAGAGGAATTCTACGGCCTTGGGTATTGATTATAAATAATTTCTCTAAGGATGAAATTTTAGATTTAGATTCCTCATCGAGCATAACTTTCACTTCAATATCTTCGTCCGATTCGCGGATTTCTGTTAAAGAGTCTCCCGAGAGAGCTCTTCTTAATTCAAAGGCTATCTGTTTGGTGGTCAATCCCAACCTTCTCGCATCATAACTGTTAATTTTGGCAACAAACTGCTTCTTTCCCTCTTCATAGTCCAGCTCTGTACTAGTGACCCCTTTCACTTTGCGCAACTCCTGTTGCACTTTTTTGGCCAAAACATTTAACTCTTTCAAGCTACCACCGGTTAATTCAATCTCAACGGGCTTGCCTTTTGGTGGACCACCTTCCGCTTTGTTAATCCCCAATTCATAGCCAGGAACTTGCGGAGCTATATCTTTTTTAATCATATTAATAATATCGTCTGTTGATCTCTCTCGCTCATTGGGTGGCGTTAAATAAAGTATTAAAGAACCGTAGTGAGAACCGCTTTTAAGCCCATGCCCTCCGGCAACAAACAGGCCGACAGCACTGCGCACCTGATCTAACTCTTCTTTTCGAATAAGTTTAAAGGCGGATTGCTCAATTTTCATAACAGCTTCGTTAGTTCGCTCAAGAGGGACACCAACTTCTCCTTTGAGTGTTAAAAAAACCGTGCGCACATCATCACCCGGAAACAATTCAAATTTGGTATATTTTGCCACCCCTAAACTCATGAGAAAAACCAAAAAAAATGAGCAGAACACTTTAAATGGCCGATGCAAAAAAAACTTTAAAGATTTTCCATAATAATGATACATTTTATCGTACCAACGGCTCTTTTTTTCTGTAAGCTTTTCTTTAGATACCGAACAAAAATCGGCTAAGTGAGAAGGTAAAATAAAAAAACATTCAAAAAGTGACCCAAGTAAACAAACAATAACCACAGCGGGCACCGACCAGAGAAATTTGCCCATGATCCCGCCCATAAAGAAGAGCGCTCCAAAGGCCACCATCGTGGTTAAAATAGTCGCAATAACTGGTTTGACGGTTTCATAGGCGGCTTGTTTAGCAGCCAATTTGGGAGGCATACCTTTTTCGATTTTTTGATAAAAATGTTCCGCCACTATGATCGAGTCATCTACCAACATCCCTAAGACAAGGATCAGTGCAAACATGGAGATTAAATTTATCGACAGGCCAAACCAATTCATCACGACAAACGAAATCATAAAGGCGATAGGTGCCCCTAAGGAGGTTACAATTGAGGTTCTTATATTTAAAAACATTGTGAGACAGACAAAAACCAGCAAGAGACCAACGATACCATTATTTTTAAGAATATCTAAACGACGTACCACATAGTAGGACATGTCATCGGTAAAACGATATTTTACGTCATTATATTTACCCGAACTTAAAACATCACTCACCTTTTGTTTAATTTTATTAGCAGAATTGATAACATTCGCCGATTGTTTGGTTTTAACGGAGAGAAAAATCGCTCTTTCCCCCTGTGAACGATGTAAAACGGCATCTTTGGTGGGCCTTCTCGTGACGGTGGCAATGTCCTTTACTTTAATTTGAGATCCATCCGTATTGGAACGAATGATCACTTCTTCAATATCCAAAACATTTCTATATTCCGCCACTGTGCGTACGATGATATCTGCCTTCGGAGTCTCGATTTTTCCGGCGGATAAGGTAAAATTTCTATCTGCAACAGCAGTGGAGACTTCAGAAAAGGTTAAGTCAAAAGCATTGAGTTTATCTGGATTAATTTCAATAGCAATTTCATCGACATCGTAACCGTCTAACTCTACCTGGGCGACAGGTTTCAATAGTTCGAGACGATCACGCAAAACTTTTGCGCTCTGGCGAAGTTTATCGTACTCTGCTCCATATAAGGCGATTTTAATCACCCCTCTTTGTTTATTATTGCGGCTTTTAATAATGGGAGTTTCAGCATCTACCGGCAAATCATCCACGGTGTCCACTGCTGTTTTAATATCGTCCAGGACATCATCTAAATCTGCTTCCGCTTCCACCTCGAGGGTAATGACCGAAGTATTCTCCAAAGAGATGGCATTAAGTTTTTTAATGCCATCAATCCCTTTTAAATTGCGTTCAATACTAATCGTCACTAATTTTTCTACATCCTCCGAAGAAGACCCAGGGTAAACGGTAGTAATTGTAATAACGTCAAAGTCCACTTGGGGAAAAGTTTCTTTTTGCAATGTATAGAGTGAGAGCAGCCCAACCAAGATAATAATCACTGTTAAAACATTGACAATTAAAGGCCTTTCAATAAAAAAATCGATCATCTTTTGCATAGTTACTTCTTTTTGTTAATTAAGTATTTTTCTAATACACCATAGAGTGATGCTAGTTCTGAAATAATCATTTCGCGATTCGCGAGATAGTTGACATGACTGACCTCAGTGGCAATTAAGTTTTCTTCAGCTCGTATCAATTGATCCAAATCGGCCCGCCCTAGTTGATAAAGTCGTGTATACTCTTTTAAAACTTTCGTAGCGATACCTTTTCTCTCCGACACTGATTTAATATTTTCTTCAAGAATAGATATTTTACTTTTTAAAAACGATTCAGTCTGCCCTATGTTGTACTCTATTTTTTGCTGCTCTAACTGGGCCACTTTAAAATTCACTCGATCTTTGGCGACCTCTAATTTCTGCAATTTTTGACCAATCGTCCAAGTCAAATTCAAGCCAAGCACAATTTCATCGGCATCATTTCCTAAGATTCCTTCTTTGCGAGCGACCTGCGCGTCCTCGTGAAAACGATTCGTTTTATATTGTGTCGACAAGGTAATTTCGGGGATCAATGCAAACTCATTTTTTTTCATCGACTGCGAGAAATAGGCGACTTTTTGTGCGACAGAATGAAGTGCCTTATTTTTCTTCCACTCGAAACTTTGCAATATATTCTGATCGACAACCTCATAGGACAAGGGCAAAACTTCCGCTAAAGTTAATTTTCGGTGGAGAAGATTTGATACCCACTGAATGCTATCTTGCGTTTCCTTTTTGCTTATTTGTAATTTTTCTTGTTGTGAAATCTCACTATACTCTGCCTGCAAGAGATCGACCTTTTCACGAATACCATCTTTTACCCTTTTTTGAATGAGCTTTTTTCGTGCGACAGCACGGCCATAAGCTTGTTCCTGCAATCGCTGCAAAGAATTATTTAATTGCGCCGATAGATAATTTTGATAGAATTTTTTCAGTTCCTGCTCATTTTCAGCTGCCAGTTTTGCAGCATTTAATTGGTATAAATTTTCGCTCGCCTTAAGTTCTGCACGATCGGTTCGGCCAAAAAAATTCTTTCCTAATGTTTGCGAATAACCCACGCTTTGAGAAAACTCGTAAACCACGGGGCTACTTGCCCCAAGAAAGGCAGTGCTGTAACGTGAGCGGTCTACTTTAGTATAAGAATTCTCAAAATTAAAAGCGCCACCCCAGGTAAACTCCCTGCCAATACCAAGAGTATGAGAATTCGTTATTAAATTTTGTGAATTAAAAGTCGACGAAGTAGAATCCAAAGCATTATTGAGGTGCCCATAATCATAAATCAACGTCCACGGTCTTTTTTCCTCTATCAATAAATGGTTATACTTAGAAATTTCACTTTCCGAGTTATTTTTCAAAACTTGGATGTTTTTCGTCATAAACTCACGCATTAATATTGAAATGGCGCCCTCTGCTTTGGGCACACCCAAAAATACCACCCATTGGCCGATTAATAATAAAATTTTCAATTTTCACCCCTCATCATTATTGCTTTTGGAAAACTAAGAATCTCTTTAGCACGGACAAATTCAATTGACTATTCCCTCGATATCCTGCATTAATATGCTGCTGAGAAAGGGGGATTATCGCCGGTCATTTTTAATGACGGGAGGAAAGTCCGGACACCGTATGGCAACGTAGCGGGTAATGCCCGTCCACCGTGAGGTGAGGACTAGTGGAACAGAGACGAGCCAGTTAAGTCTGGTTGAAACGGCTAAACTCTACGTGGTGCAAGTCCAAATAGGTCTACATATGGCCCCGGCCAGTGGCCGTAGACGGGTAGGATGCTTGAGACTTGGGGTAACTTAAGTCCTAGATGAATGATAATCCACGACAGGATCCGGCTTATACCCTTTCTCGGCTTTTAATTTTTACTCTTTGTCGGACTGCCGACTGCGCCTGCTGGGAAGAGAGATAAAGGATTATTCCTGATGCCCGAAATATGCGGCTTTTCGTTTTTTGGGTCTTGGTTATAATTCTGAACAGCGATATGCTTGCCCAAACAAAACTGATAGGGCAGCAAGACTTCTTTTTCACCCTTCTTTGAGCAAGTCACCCCCTCTTTGGAGATAAAAGCCTCTGCGCATGAAGACATAAGCACGAGTGGCTCCCCCATGTCCGTGATCGCCACTTCACAAAGCCCATCTTGACTTTTGCGAAATCGCGCGCCACAACCCATATACACGAAATAGATTTCCCCCAACTTTTGATTGAGATCAAAATAATTCATACCCGCAGTTTTTTTTAGCTTAATTAATTCTTTTTGATAAATTTGCGGAGTCTGTAAAAAAGTTTTGCACAATTCTTTTTCCTCTAAATTTTGTGCCTTTAATAAGGCTTTATCAAATAAAATTTCACCTTTAAAATTCAGTTTTACAGTGTTTATGCTGCCCTTTCCGGGACTCTGGTAAGCGAGAGAACAGGAGAAATGATCCCCTCGATAAACCAATTTTTTACAATTGACATTCTCATTTACTTGGCACCCCAGACCTTTTGTTGAACTTCCTACAAACTGATTCAATAATAATTTCAACTCTTGTTTCTTTTGTGGGAAGAAAAAAAATAAGCTCTCTTTAGGAAATTCCTTAAAAAATTCTTTATTGCAAAGATTATCTCCAATCTGCAAGAGAGATTCCACTTTTGTTTGTTGTTGGGAGACTTTAACTAAAGGCCCCTCTTGAGTTTTTTCTGAATAATATGAACGAGTGACCTTTTCTGCAGCGTTGACCCAAGGAGAGGTTAAAAACACTGGCCATAAGAATAAAATCAAACATCGCATTTAATACTCCCATGCTAAGGAACGCAAAATTATTAAAGGACAAGAGCAGGAAACTCCAGTTCCAAACACCTATCGACAATACGGGCCAAAAGATTAACTTATGCCAAGGCTAACAAATTGTTTTTACGGACCTTCTACCAATTTTTTTAAGAATTTTTAAAGTCGTGGTAGAATAATTTGATTTTTCACAGTCAATCGCGCTCAGGGTAAATGTTCTTTGCGGGAAATGCTTTCTTAACTGTTCTTTGGACAATTCTAAAATATAATTTTTAATAACATACTTGGTTATGGAAGTCTTAATAAAACTGAGTCCCTGCGTGGTGATTTTATGAGTTTCTAAAGGTGGGTATTGTTTTAATTGGTCATCGCTAGAGCTAATAATAAAAGTTGGAAATTCTAATTGACCTTCCAACCACTCTCCTTTTTTTCTCTTAATGGTATATATTTTATTTTTATCAATCACCACGACTCTCAATAATTCACATTCATGTCTAACCTGGCTTTTTGCCAATTTATTTTTATTATTCCGCGGTAATTCTAACGGAGTTTTACGCAGAAAAGATTGACAATTTTGGTTAATAGGACAAAGCCAGCAATCTGCTCTATTCGCCCGACAATAGACTCTACCCAAATCCATAAGGGCTTCATTCAATTTTCTGAAACTCATACTTTTTCTTGCAGAAAAAATCTTCTCTGCGGCAAATAATTGATACAATTCTTTTTGTAATTTTAAGCCTTTTTCAAAGTCCACCCAAAAATATCGACTGAGAACTCTTTCTAAATTAGCATCGAGAGCGAGCGCCGGTTTATTAGCACCAATCGCCATAATCGCATTGGCGGTGTACACCCCTATGCCAGGTATTTCTTGCAGCAAAGTAAAATCTAAAGGTATTTCTCCCGCATATTTTTCATAAATATCAATCGCCGCCAACCGTAAATTTCGTGCGCGTCGATAATAACCAAGTCCTTTCCAAGCAATACAAATTTCTTCTTCAGATGCTCGCGCCAATAATGGCAAAGTTGGATACTTCAACATAAATCGATCAAAATGCTGTAACACGGTTTGCACAGTGGTTTGTTGCAACATGATTTCTGAGACTAAGGTGCGATAAAGACTGCGTTCAACTCTCCAGGGCAAATGAGAATATTCTTGCGCCGACCAAGCTATTAATTTTTTTTCCATAGGTGATAGGGGTATCAAGAATGATTATATTTTACAAGATTTTATCAAACCAGCGCTCAATTTATTGAGATCGTCAATATAGAGGGGAACAACACCAGCGCCCAATATCTTTGCACCAGCTTTACTTAAAAACTCATCTAACGCCTTTGAGTATTCATCTATATCTGTCACAATAATAAGTTTTTTAGCCTGTGATTCTGCAATCCATTTTAACATTTTTTTTTGATTGTTCCCTCCGTTGCTGAGACAACTCAAAGAATCCTCTTGTAGGGTAAAAAGATCTGTATGAAAAATTTTAAAACCCACTTTATCCGCACATTTCTTTTTGATCAACTCGACAAAGCCCCTTCTTTTGCAATGATTGGGATCAGCTGAATAATCCATTAACCTGAAACTACCACTAATATCGATCCAGATTTCAGTCTCTACAGATTTTTCGATGACCTCTTTTTTTGCCTCTCCACAAAAGACATCAAAATAATATTTTTTGTCACATTCCACCAACTCAACTTCCTGCATATTAAATGTTTTAAAAGTAGGCGCCTTGCCTGATGCTTGGGCCGGTCCGTCTTTGTGAGAGTCCTTTACAAATCCAAGTTGGGGATGAAAACACCCATCCCCCATTGGAATACAATCGGCTCCCTGTGCCAGTTTTTTTGAAAATTTCATTTTATCGAAATATTTCTCTAAAAAGCTAGAATTTTTATGGGACAGAAACCAAACTTCCAACTGTGTAGGTAAAGCATAAAGCGCAGGAGAAAAACCAATAAGCCATAAACATAAGAAGCGCATTATTTAAAATCCACATTCTTTAAACGAAAATAGCGCAATAAGCTCTCCCCTAACTCAACCATCAATTCACGAGAATCGTTATCCAAGCTCAAGAAATCCGTTAAATAGGCCTTTTGCCGAGGGGATAAATTGGCCAACAATTCGCTCAAACTTTCTGCAGGGTTTTGCGCTGGCGAAAAAGGGATGCTGGTAGTTTTCGCCGATCCAGCAATACTAACCTTTGCCTCGGTTTTTTTCACCGCTGTCCCCGCAGAAGAAACGGCAGTGCTATGGTCCTCCTCTTCGAAGACCCTTCTGCCCCCTAGTCGTCGCTCTACTTTTCTCTTTTCTTGACCTGCATAATCGTGCTCAATATCCGGCCCCCCTCCTTCATCATCGCGATAAAATTTCACCAACCTTTTAAATTTCTGAGTATATTCTTCCGCTATGAATTCAATAATTTCGTGCATGGGAATCGCCAATTTTGCCGTTATCTTGGCGATAATCTGAGGGTTCAACTCTGAGGTCTTATTATTTAAAAAGCGGCTCATCGTCGAAACGCCAACCTCTGCCAACACAGCAAGATCCTTCTGTGACATTGGCCCACGCATCTGCATATATTTACGAACGACACCTAAGAACATATCGAGATGATCCGGAATAAACTCCGCCATAACAACCTCCTAGAATTATTATCGGAATGCAAAATTATTTCCTTATGCAATTTTATTTCTTGACGCAACAGGTCAATTATTATAGGATGGATCTCACCACAGGCCAGGAGCATCCATGACCACTTTGACCGACAGAACGACGACTTTAGAAATTGCAAAACTTAGCTCAGAAAAATACGAAATCATTGAAAATGAGCTAATAGAGAGTTGTAATTTTAAAGAGTTAACAATTTCTGGGTCTCTCTTCTCCCTCACTCTCTTGAAAAATGTGACGTTCCAGTCCTGTGTTTTTTTTGCCTCAAAAATAGAAAATTGTGAGTTTTTTGGCTGTCACTTCGACGAGTGCGAATTCCAATTTACTGGTATTGATCATTGCAATTTTGCCGCCAGTTCCTTCGAAAATTGCAAATGGGATCTTTCTCCCATCAAAAAATCAATTTTTATTAGCTCATTTCTCGATGAAAAAACGGCATTTGCCGTCTCTAGAGAGGAGAACTCCTTACAATCATGCTTCAACCACGAACAAAGGAGAACCCTCTGCCGAGTTGCCTAAACACTATACATTTAATTTCACCCTGCAATAGATAACTGTCCAAACCGCTTCATGGACCCCTATCTGCAGGACCCCATTCTAAAAAAAAGAAGCGCCTACCATTATCCCTGTCTGCTCTATGGAAAGATGCTGCAGGACAATTCTGCCATCCCCACCACCCAGATTTCATGCCGACAACCTCGGCATGAAAATCTTCTTTTATCTTCTTTTATTAGGGTTATCGACCTACTCAAAGATCAACGAGGTTCATTACAAAGTAATTTTGTTCACCGATAATAGATTTAAACTTGGGGAAATTTGACTCTAAGAGCGCAATAACCTCTTTTCGTTTTCTATAGGTCGATAGGGAATTCTTAAAGTAAAGCAAGAGCCCTGCGAGACTTTTGAAGTCACCAAGATGCTTCCTTCCATGACTCTAGCAAGTTGTTGACTAACGGACAGGCCAATGCCAAGGCCCCCCACCTTGCGCCGAAAAGAGGCATCGGCCTTGTGAAAGGGTTCAAAAATATTTTCGCGAATGTTTTTTTCTATGCCGGGGCCAGTGTCTCTGACACTTATGCAGAGAACCTGTGCATTATCATTGGCAAGAGTTACATCGAGGGTCACCTTACCAGATTCCGTGAAGTTTAAAGCGTTGCAGATAAATTCTTCTACGATATATATCAGTTTCGTTTGGTCGACTTGTATCGCTTTGCTGATGCCCGGAAGGATATTAAAACTTAATGCGAGATGCTTACTAGCGGCCAAGTTTTGATGCTTTATTATAACTCCCTTCACTAAGTTTTCTACCACAACTTCATTAAGACTTGCATCGACTTTGCCCGCCTGTAACTCAGAAAAGAATAAAATTTTATCGATGATAGAGAGTAAATCAAAGGACGCTGTTTGCGCCACTCCCAATAAATGCTTGCTATCTTGGGACATGCGCTCGTTTAGGGCGAGGGAGAGGCTGCCGTTGATGCCGTGTAATGGACTCCGCAAGTCGTGGCTGATGACGTGTAGAAAATCGTCTTTTAATTGATTGTTTTCTTTTAGGGCGTCGATGGCCTTTTGTTTTAAGCGATGAATTTCTTTTTGTTGCAGAATTTCAGATTCTTTTTCGGCCATATGCTTTTCATACCAACGGGCATTTTCTATGGAAATCGCCGCTTGCGATGCCAGCAATTGTAATGTTTCAAATCTTTCAGGGGTAAAAGTATGCGCGCTGAGATTAT
>Ga0316206_1000916_pt1 | contig 31584 bp, 34 predicted proteins | sample 6monthpyrite_MG_FD_204942 | JGI IMG/M metagenome (GOLD analysis project Ga0316206, IMG submission 204942) | Microbial mat bacterial communities from mineral coupon in-situ incubated in ocean water Damariscotta River, Maine, United States -... | ecosystem: Environmental > Aquatic > Marine >... | reverse complement strand
GATGAGCGGGTAACTTTATTTGGCGATGAGCGGCGTTGATGAGCGGGTAACTTTATTTGGCGATGAGCGGCGTTGATGAGCGGGTAACTTTATTTGGCGATGATCGGCGTTGATGAGCGGGTAACTTTATTTGGCGATGATCGGCGTTGATGAGCGGGTAACTTTATTTGGCGATGAGCGGCGTTGATGAGCGGGTAACCTTATTTGGCAGGAAATGGCCTTGGCCTGCGAGAAAAATGAGTTTCAGGAGGTATATTAATGAAAGTAGATGGGAAAACTTTTGGTGGTTGGTGGTATTCGATGTAGGTAAATTTTTCTTAAATTTGTTGGAAAGAATTGTAATTGCTCTGAGTTATTTTAAATTTTGTGGCCAATAAGATTTTGCAGAAGTAAGAGGTTTCTTTACGCCAACTATCGAGGACAATATGAGATTAAAAAATTATGGGTTATATTTTACTATGTTATTTAGCACTTTGTCATTTGCAGGTGAAATGAGTTCTTCGGAACTTTTTAAAATGACGATTAATGGTGGGAAAACTGAGTTTGCAGGAAGAGCAACATCTGTTTTTGATCTCACTATGCTCAATATAAGTACCAAGATGACTTTTAAAGAAAAATTAGGGGGAATGGATAAATATAAAGTTATTATTGCCACGAATGGAAATAATTGGGTTATTCGTAGAAGCTCCATATTATTCCCCACTAAAGGGGATGTTCAGTTTGCCATAAAAGATGACCGTCAGAAACTTATTAAGTATTTTTATGAAGGAGAAGAGGTAACTTTTGATAATGAGAATAAAACTCTTTATATTGTTGAATCTGAAAAAGAATATCGCAACCGCTTGGCGAGGATCTCATTAGTTAATAAGGAGATGGGTAGCGATTACCTTATCACAGGACCCTTTATAGCAATTGTTAGATTCGATATATATGGCCCTCTTTCTGCGGATTTTTACGAGATCAAAGAGGGAAATAATCTTGTCGACTCAGGAGTCTTTAGACGAATTTATGAGAGGAATAGACTTTGATTAATGAGGTATCTTGCAGCTTTATTGATCGTTGATATTATGTATTGCCAGCATAAGGCACCTATCGCGTTTTGAGAAAATTTTGCGTCTGCCCATTTCTTAGTTTAGATTTTTATTAAAAATATTAATAAAAGACTTGAAAAAAATTTAATATTTATTGGGCATGAAATTAAATCATGAATTAAATTTATCTTACCCCTCTTGTAAAAAACCCATGAAACCAATCGTTGTCGGCTGTGCGAAATGTAATTTAGAAATGAGAGGCCATTTTAAAGAGAATCCCTTTGCTTTGTTAGATGCAGATAGTCAGCACTTTCTCCATGTGTTTATTTATTGTGAGGGAAAAATATCTGATATGGAAAAGGCATTAGGCATTAGGCATTAGGTATTAGTTACCCAACAGTAAAAGCGAAATTAAGTAAGTTAAAAGCACAGGTGCAGGCCACGAGAGAAAAGGTGAAGGGAGAAAATTTATCTATTTTAGAAATATTATCCAGCATAGAGAGTGGGGACATCGATTATCAAACAGGCCTTAAATATATCAAAAAACAACAAGGAGATAGGTAGTGAAGTCAGAAATATTGAAAATTATGGAAATGAATAAATCTGGAAAATTAACGGATGAGCAGGCGGCAGAGCTTTTAGTTAGTCTTAATGGCCCGGAAAAAAAAGGTAAAGAGGAAGTTGGAGTAGGGTCTATTGTTGGTAGTATTGTTGGTAAGGCAATGAAGGAAGTCGAAGCAGGTCTGTCTAAGACCAATATTAAGTTTAATGAAGAAGGTGTCAATGATATCTCTCTCTCTCGCTACATAAAACCGACCGGGAGCGATCACAAATTTCATGGGAATTCATTTCAGGTTTCTAACAGCAAAAATATAAATTTAGACTCTTCAGAGATGGTAGACAATGAATTTCATGCGAGTCATTTAAATGGATTAGATCTTCAGGGAAGTAAGATGAAAAATTGTGAATTTCACGGTTCGAAGTCTGAGGGTGTGCTGTTAATAGAGAGTACATGGAGCGAATTGGAGTTTCATGGGTCAAAAATTTGTAAGTTTGAGACTAAGGATACTATTCTCAAAAATGTGGAATTTCATGGCTCGTCGATAAAAAATATTGAGCTTTCAAAGCAAACAAGGTGGAGCGATATTGAGCTGCATGGCTGTTCAATTAAAGACAGTAGTTTCTCCAATAGCACTTTCAAAGAATGCGAGTTTCACGATTTTAATTTAACTAATACAAAAATTAATAATGTTGAAGTGGCGAATTTAGAACTTAACCATTTAGATATTAAGGATGTTGAAATTAATTCGACAGAAGAGTTTTTGCGATATCTTGAGAAATAATTGGATTAATGCCTAAAAACCTATATCATTTGCTCAATAAAAATAAAAAAATCTAGCTAGGTGTGAGCACTAACACCTAGCGATTAATGGGGAGAATGGTATGGATCAAGATGAGGTGTTAACGGAACAAATTCCTTTGCAAATAAAGCCTATTGAAGCGAAAAATATTGCTGAGTTAAAAGGTGATTTACCCAGTGAAAAAGCTGCAATAGCTGAAAAAACTGCAATAGCTGAAAAAGCTACAAAAGCTGGTGACGTTGAGCCTACACTACAAGGCACAGGCGAAATCAAAAAGGTTATGGGGAATGATATTCAACGAAAATTTGTGATCAATTTTAAAAAGGGCCAAGATGAACAGGCGCAACTTCTCACCCAGAAAATCGCTGAAATAAGTGATTCCCCTATTGGCAATATCCCTTTTGAAGATATTGTCCTTTATCTTTTTAGAGAAAAGCTAGAGCAAAGTGATTTTGATCAAATTCGATCCAATGCTTTCGAGCGAAAAATGGATATTGCTAAAGAGAAATATAATAAAGAAAATAAAACCAATTATACTATGCAAGAGTTTCTTGCTGCGGCAATGGAAGAGTATTTAACTTGAAAAGATGAGCGCCCTTTTTCCCCGCTAATTTATGCGAGGATTCTCATAAATAAGTGTCATGTCTCCTTAAAAGTTATTGATACGGTCGATAAGCTGTGGCATATCGATGAAGGGGTTGCGGTTGCCCTGCGCTTTTTGAATAGCATTATTGCGTGCCATTTCTTCGGCATCAACAGGGTCTTCACTATGCCATTGCCTAAGAAAATTTTCTTCGACGGGGTCGATGGGCAATTCGTAGCGGACTGAAAAATAGAAGATTGAGCGGGCAACATTACCTTTGTGATTTTTTGGTGGTTGAAAGTGATAATCACGGAAAAGGCTTTGGCGTTGTGGGCTGCCGATACTGCTTGCTGTGCAATCGTTGGCGACTACCTGTCCTTCCACATTGGCAAAATTAAAATGCCCTCTGGTACTATTGGCACGGCTATTAGAGGGATAGAGGTGGTGGAGGTCCGAAACTTGAGTTTTGTCAGAGTATCTCGAGCTGAATTTGGCCTGGGGCCAGGTATGTTCGCAATTCAGTGTGACATGGGGAGGAATAATTCCTGGCCCAACTTTTAGCGGATGCTCTTGGCCTGGGCCATACATTTTATTGCAGTAGACGTCTTTTATATAGAAACCATTTTTGTTTTGTTTAAGATGTAATTTCCCAAACAGAATCTTGCGTGCTTGGCGGTAGCTAAGCACTTTTCGTCGATAGCATTTTGCCTTTGGGTGATTTCCGCAATGTTCAATTAAAGTGTCCGCCTGACCTTTTCTAATCAAATGGGCGCTGGTTAAAACCTTGCGCAAGCTCTCTTTAATATTCTCATCATTCGAGTTTTTTAAAATTTGTTGCTTAAAGTTTTGCGGATAATAAGCGGGTAAATTATTGGCGAATAAATTTAGGGGCAGAACAACTAAGAAAAGTAAAATCCGTTTCATCTTTAAAGTCCTATTTGAATCCATAAAAAGGAGAGTATAAAGTTTTTCTTAAATATTAAACTGTCTATTATTAATCTGTCTAATATTATTTTTAAGGCTTAGCTAATAGATAGATGCGTCAGGTTGTTTACAAGAGAAAAAACATCAGTTATAAAATTCGTTCCATAGATGGAAGAAAATATATTGTAAAGTAGGATTTTTATGAAAAAAATTTTAATTGTTTCACTCTTATTAATTTCTAGTAAAATATATGCCACTGCCACTCAGTGTTTTGATATTTTGATGCCGTATGGAGATAGTCAAACTTATCAAATCGATTTGGATGATGCAGATCTGATGACTTATGGCAAAGATCACCTGGCCAATGCCATTGTCATAGTCAGGTATCTGTTGAAAGAATTGGGCTGCAGCAAAAAAGACATCAATTTTGGTAAAGGACCAGATGGTAGATCTCGTTCACGGTGTCAAAGAGTTGAGCCTCTAAGAAGGAATTCATTGTCCTGCTATATCGAGTCAAACCTTGGGTACTTCTTCGTGAATTGGGATTACCAATCAACTGCCAATATCATATTTGCCCGTTGGGATTAAGGGCGTAATTGTTCTAAACGGTTTTTAATATTTTTTTCATGGCCAATATTTGTCGGTGTATAGAATTTCGGGATCTCTTCTATGGTGTATTTCTGGGCGACATAATGGTTCGGGAAATCGTGTGGGTAAAGGTATTTTTTTGCCCCTTTAGGTGGAAAATTTTTTAGATGATCCGGAACTAATGGGGTTTTATGATCTTGCACATGACTCAGAGCTTGAGTGATGCCCACATAGACGGCGTTGCTTTTTACAGTTGCCGCCAAGTATGCGGTGGCCTGTGCTAAAGGAATTCTTGCTTCAGGCATGCCGATTAGTTGGACCGCATTTAGACAGCTCACCGCCAATTGTAGGGCGTTAATATCGGCATTGCCCACATCTTCTGAAGCAAAGATGACTAAACGGCGAGCAATAAAAACAGGGTCTTCACCGCCATCTAACATCACGGCCAACCAATAGAGTGCAGCATCGGGATCACTGCCACGCATGCTTTTTATGCAGGCGGAGATAACGTCGTAATGGCGATCCCCGGAACGATCGTAATCCCGCGCATTTTCTAAAATTATTTTTTTTATTTGTGCAGTTTCTAAGGAGTTTAGTTGCTCGCCTAATTCTAATATATTTAATGCTCTGCGAGCATCACCATTGGCATAATCCGCAATGACTTGTAATGCTTGAGTAGAGATGACGATATTAAATTTCGTCGCCGTTTGCTGGAGGATAGCAAAAATCTCTGCTTCGTCTAAGGCCTTAAGTTCTATACATTGCACCCTGGAAATCAGCGCACGATTAACCGCTCGTCGAGGATTTTCCGTGGTGGCGCCAATCAGAGTAAAGGCACCCTCTTCAACATAGGGAAGTAAGGCATCCTGTTGCGCTTTATTGAAACGATGGATTTCATCGATAAAAATAATAGATTCTTTTTGCTGGTATTGTTGTCGTTCTTTGGTCTGTTCAATAACTTTTTTTAAGTCGGCAACCCCTCCTAAGACTGCATTGAAGCAAAACAATTCACGATCACTATGAGCTGCTAAAATAGTCGCCAAGGTGGTTTTTCCTGTTCCCGGTGGGCCCCATAAGATCAGTGCAGGGAAATCTTTTCGGGTGAGAAAGGGAAATCTAGTGAAGATGTCTTTATGGCCGTGAAACTCACTTAATGTTTTTGGTCGAGTTCTAAAGGCGAGGGGGGAGGATTGAGAAGTGATGGTATCACTAGGAAATAAATTTAATGACTGTGGATGCATAGGTGTTCCCGTAAGCCCTTGGTTTATTGACTTCTTGAGGTGCAAAGTTTAGTTTACTATAGCTTTAAGCATGAATTTTTCCCCTGGTAAAGGGGATTTTAAAACGCCGATAATTTAGAGGGAGGTGATGAGGATGGCGGACCTTACACCAATAAAAGTTAAAATAATAGAAGGTGAACACGTAGAAAAATCTCTAAGAAAGTTTAAGAGAATGTGTGAAGCTTTCGGGGTTGTGAAGGAATACAGAAAAAGACAAGAATACAGAAAGCCTTCAGTTCGTTTTAAGGAAAAAACAGAGGCAGCAATCAAAAGAAGAAATAAAACTGTACGTGCTCAACAAACATATAAAATCTAATTTATTCGAGGGTGCCAGTGTAAACGGGCACTCTCGAATAAGCTTTTATTTCTAATGGGCCATTAATTTTTTAAAAGAAGTTTAAGCAATGAGTTCCAACGATTATGCATGATAATGATAATTTGTCCGAGCTTCTTGGGCAATTGATGGTGCCCTTTGACCATTTTCATATGGAAAGAATTCCACACCATATTCAGTTCACCCAATCGCTGTAAAAAATAATTTTTATTATGTTCTCGCAATATATTTTTTTCTAAATTTTTAATAAAATTAGCGAATAAAAAATAAAATTCTTTACGATTAACTTGGTCCATCTGACCAGAAATCATCAACTCCGATGTCACCAGTATCTTGGTGAGATTAGACTTTATGATTTTATGGTTTTTTTCAGAAACTATTAAGGCAGATGTGTTATCGTCAATGAGAAGCTCTTCCATAATATGCAGGTTTTCGTAATTTATGGTGGACAGGTCGTTTAGATATTTTTTTAGATTAAGTAATAAGTCTAATTGGTAAGTCGACTTTTCATCCGTCTTTTTCGTTGCAAAAACTAAGCTTTCCTTCTCAAATTTTAAAATTTCTAGTTCAAATTTTCTGACGGCGTGATAAAAAGTATTTAAATTTGTGGAACACTCCTTTTTTTTCTTTAAGCATGATTGTGAAATATCCGTCCATTGGTAATTTAAGGTTCTCAACTGATTTTTAATTTGGATGACTTGACCTTGCAGAGGGTTTATTTTTTTTAGTATATGATAATACTCCGTGACAATGTTTTTTATTTGTGGACGTACATATCTGGAAAACTGTTCGTCCGATAAGTGAACAGCTTTAGCGTCGTAATAAAAGTAGGGGTAGGCCCAGATATTCTGCGACATGGTACTAAGTAAGACTAGGGTAAGTTTAATCATGCTTTAACTATAGTATGGCAGGAGTTAGGCGGCAAATTTTCTTAATTGGTGACGATCGACGTAGGAGTGGTTTAAATTCATATAACCGGGGCATTGGTAGAGGCTTTTAAACGGAGATATCCAATTTTCCCGCTCGATAAAAAAGATGATTTCTGGCGAGTTTGGCATCTCTTTTATTAAACTTTTTGGAAAAAGTGTGAGGGGAATGGCAGAAAGTTCAAAGACAATATGCTTGTTTTTGGGAAGTTTTCCCGCATACATAGCAGCTACGCAAAAGTAGGCCATAATCCCACTCGCCTTGATTCGCACATCCACTTTTTTCTGTACTTTTTCTGCGATAGCATGGAAAACATCACGGCCTATTTTTTTTAAAAGTTTTTGATCAATAGATTTATATTTACAAATAATCTTACGGTGTTGAATACTGAGAACCATTTTTTCTGCTTGGTCGAGGCCAAGGTCGGTAAATTGTTTCATCATTGTCTCGGCAAAGGAGAATTCATTTTTTACATCTTGCATATTAAATGAGTAAATACATTTATCTTCTGTATTGGCATCCGCATCTTGTAGGTAGATATGTTTTGAGGATTGAATTATTTTACTCATAAGCTTCTCCCATATGGATTACCATAAGTGTGGCCGTGAAAAACTCTTCGGTTAATATTGATTATAACGTGAATCGTGGAAAATATTTGAAAAATAATATATTCACAACTTATTGAAAATAGGTAAAAGTTTTATTAAATAGTTTTTATAGACAGGTAAATGACCAGGTAAATGACCAGAGAAATTAGACTTTAGCAATAGTTATGGCAAATTCCCATTTGTCTATTTTGAAAGCCACTGAGTTTTCACCGAGCACGCCCTCTTGAATATTTTCGCTGAGAGTTTCTTTCGCGATATAATCTTTATGGGCGATGATAGTGGCCTTTATCTCTTCTGCTCCCGTAAATTTAATATTAATACGATCTGAAACGTTGAGATTGAGGTCTTTTCTAGTTTTTTGAATTCTATTGACGACTTCTCGCGCTAGTCCTTCGCGAATTAACTCGTCATTGAGTTGGCAATCTAAATCAATAGAGATAAAGCGATTTGATAGCGCCTCTGTTCCCTTCTTGGCCTCGCGAAAAACGAGAATGTCATCGGCTGAAAATATTTCTCCATCTAGAGTAAGTGACCCTTGCTCTTCGAGTTTGTTTAAATCTTGCGCCGGTAATTTAGCGATGAGACCGGCATATTTAGCAAAATTTTTACCAAATCTTTTGCCCAAGATGGGAGAGTTTGGTTTGGCATATAATTTTATGAAAGTGTCTTCGGCGGTGGAGTATTCAACCGTTTTGATATTAAGTTCAGTCTTGATATAGTTTTCCAGTTTTGAGATTTCTTGCAATAAAGCTTGGTCTTTATGGATGATGGTGAGTCTCGATAAAGGTGTTTTTACTTTTATTTGCACTTTATTTCTTTTTTGTCTGCCCAGTAGTATAATCTGTTGCATTCTGTCTACGGCGTCCTCTAGGACGGGGTCTATGAAATCAGCTTGCGGCATGGGAAAGTCACAAAGGTGGACAGATTCTTTTCGAGAGGTGTCTCCAAAGAGAGTTAATTCGGCAAAAATATGCTCGGATAAAAACGGTGCAAAAGGTGCCATGACCAGGCCCAGTTCATTGATGGCCGTATACAATGTGGAGTAGGCAGCACATTTGTCAGCATTTAATCCTTTCCCCCAAAAACGCGCACGGTTTAAGCGGATATACCAATTTGTTAAATCCTCTATAAAGGTAAAAAGCGCTGGCACGACGTTGTAGAGCTTATAAGCTTCCATTTCGAGAGCAATATTTTTTTTCAAAGTTTGCAAATTAGAGAGCAGCCAACTATCCGTGATATTTTCACCGTATTTAAAATGTTGATCGGCCTGCCAACCATCAACTTGGGCATAAGTTTGAAAAAACTTGAATGAATTATACCACGGTAGAAGAGCGCGCCTGACCATGTCTTTAACTCCGCTATCGGCAAAGCGTTGTTCTTCAGCTTTCACGAGGCCAGAAGTGATCAGATAAAGCCTTAGGGCATCGGCTCCATATTCATCCATTAACTCGTCTGGAGCGGTGTAGTTTTTAAGACGCTTTGACATTTTTTTGCCGTCTTCGGCCATAACGATGCCATTGACGATGACATTTTTGAAAGCAGGTTTCTCAAAAAGTGCAGTGGAGAGAATTGTTAATGTATAAAACCAGCCACGGGTTTGGTCTAGTCCTTCAGCAATAAATTCGGCCGGAAAGCCTTGCTGAAACATTTCAGTATTGGCAAATGGGTAATGTAATTGAGCATAGGGCATGGCCCCCGATTCGAACCAGCAGTCCAAGACTTCGGGTATTCTACGGTAGACGCCCTCTTCCCCAGCAATAGAGAAGGTCAAGTCGTCGACATTTTCACGATGCAAGTCCGTAGTCTGCAGACCAGTAAGTTTATTTAGCTCGGCAATGGAGCCAATACATATTCTGTTTTCTGTTACGTCGTTAATCCAAATGGGCAAAGGTGTGCCCCATATCCTGTTTCTAGAGATGGCCCAATCTCGTGCACCCTCTAGCCATTTGCCAAAACGCCCATCTTTAATATGTTCTGGAACCCAATTAATTTGTGCATTAGAGGCGAGTAATTGTGGCTTTATTTTTTCAACATTAACGTACCAGGAAGGTATCGCCTTATATAAGAGGGGGGTGTCCGAACGATAGCACATTGGATAACTATGCACGATGACCCCTTGATCCCAAAGCACCCCTCTACTTTTTAAATCTTTTTGAATTTGTTTGTCGGCATCTTTGACGTAGATCCCCTGATAATCGGAAACTTGGGCGGTGAATTTTCCCGCATCATCAATGGGGCAGGCGTATAAATTCACATTGGCTTCTTTCATGACTCGATTATCATCTTCACCAAAGGAAGGTGCGGTGTGCACGATACCGGTGCCGTTGTCGGTGGTGACGTAATTATCGTTAAAAATTTGAAAAGCACCCTCTGCCTCTAATTCACTAAAATAGGGAAAAAGAGGAATATATTTTCTGCCTTTGAGATCACTACCTTTAACCTTTTGGACAATTTCCAAATTTCTTTTTTTGGCGTAAATTTCTACCCGTGTCTCTGCCATGTAGAGGTGAATATTTAAGTCGTGATCTTTGACTTTGACATAATCAATATCGGCGCCCACACAAAGACCCAAGTTGGAGGGCAGGGTCCAAGGAGTTGTGGTCCAGGCACTAAAATAAGCGTCCTCATCTTGTGCCTTAAAAAGCACTGTGACCGCTGGGTCTTGCACTTCCTGATAGTTTTGGCCGGCTTCAAAATTTGAGAGGATCGTGCCGAGGGCAGTGGAAAAAGGCATAACCTTAGTGCCTTTGTAGATGAGATTTTTTTCCCAAAGTTCTTTAAAAACCCACCACACAGACTCCATAAAGCTGGGGTCCATGGTTTTGTAGTCGTTTTCGAAGTCTACCCAACGGCCAATACGAGTGATGGTTTTTTCCCATTCCGCGGTATATCTTTGTACAATACCACGACATTCATCGTTGTAACCCTTGACACCTAGTTTCGCCACGGCATCTTGCGCAGACATGCCAAGTTTTTTATCAATTTCATGCTCAACGGGGAGACCGTGGCAATCCCAGCCGAAACGTCTCTCCACATAACGCCCTTGCATTGTGAAGTATCTGGGAATAATGTCTTTGAGAATTGACCCAACTAAATGACCATGGTGAGGTAATCCTGTCGCAAAGGGCGGACCATCATAAAAAATATAGGGATTTTTATCTTTTGTCTGATCTAATGATTTTTGAAAAATATTTTGTTGCTGCCAAAACTCAATAATTTTATTTTCTGTCGCGACAAATGAAAAGTTATTATTCTCAGACTCTGCCATATGAACCCCATTATACCTTGGCTTAGGCCAAGGATTAGCATCAAATTTAAAGCTATCAGGTTAACAGGATAGAGTGCCATTGAATAGTAAAAAGGGTGAGTTTTTAGGGGTTAAAAATGCCGTTATGGGGTTGTGGCAGGGGATTATTATAGAGAATCTAGATGAAGTCGAAAAGCAGCTATGAAATGGCAATTATTTATGCACTTTTTTATACTCTTTTCTTTAAGCCTCGGACTATGCCAAGGGAGTGAAGAGTTTTTTGATGTGCAATGGGTGGACGATACCACCCTTCAGAACTATCAGATCAAGCTAGATCAGAAAATCTATCGCGACGAAAAACGCAGTCAAATAAATTGGCATGAAATAGATGTCAAAAAGTGGTTGAGCTTAAAAACTTGGGCCAAACAGAGAATTGTCAAAGATATGTCTCTCGATTGGATCGTTAACCAAAAGGATTTAAATAATATCGAGTTGATGGGGCGTATGTTGGAATGTGTGGGAGAGTGTCGCATTTATCGCGGTCGCGGCCATGCTCGGGGACAATTTCTTTCGAGCATTAAAGAAGGCGATGAAATTAGTACTATGGCAGACAGCTATGCCTGGATCTTTATGTTTGATGGCAGTTTAGTGAGACTTTCACCTCTATCCTCGATCTCAGTGAAAGAAATCAATATCGGTCGTGAAAAGATCTTTCTTCATGTCAGAATAAATTCCGGTAATGTCCTTTGGTTGGCGCGCTCAAAACAAAAATTATTGGAAATGCAAGCACGTGAAACGGATACATTATTTTTGCCTCTAGATTTTTATGCTGGTAACCAAGTTGAGTCTAAACAGAGCGCTATAACTTCGCAAAACCTTTTTGCCGCTATGGAAAAAGAAAAGGATTATAAGGCCCAATATATTTTGGCGAATAAGCTATTGTTGGAAAACAATAAAATGATAGGTACAAAAAAAACTCAAACATTTTTAGTGATGTCTAATGGAACCGTCTATGGTGAAGATTTACAGATGGAGTTTGTGGTTCTTTTGGGAGATAAAAGCTATATAAAAAACCGTGCCGGGAAGTGGTACCTGCAGACACCGCAGCAAGAGAAACAAGAACCGGCCCCCGTTAAATTTATTTTTAGAGGTTATGGCGCAACTCCCGAAGCGGACATCCGGCCGAGTATATGGTATGAAATTGCCCAAAATGGCAAAAAAATTAAAGCGGCAGATACATTGGTAGCAGCAAAATTTGTGCCGGGAGAGTACCCGACAAAAAGAATCGGCAGTTTCTTCCACGCTCGTGAGCTGCTGCTCAAAAAATACTCTCGCCCCTTTTTTGATAACAAAATTTCGCAACAAGAATTAGGCCTAAAGTATGGCTATAGATTATGGGGAAAAGTTAATCTTTATAAAAATAAATATGGTAATTTGCAATATGCTAAAGATTTAACAGTAGCTGAAGCACCTATTTCCAGTGATGAATTTGAAAAACGTTTAGATTTTTTAAAAGAATACACCCGAAGGACGGAAACAACGGGTATCCTGGTGCGAGAAAAATTTAGAAAGATTTCTTTAAAAAGAGGTGAGCTAGTGAAGAATCTAACCTACGGTGATCATTTTTATAGAATGGCGCTGGACAATTATGTTAGGAAAGAAGGTTTAGAGCGCTATGCAAACGATGATTCACAAGTTTTAAATTCCACAATGAAACCGTTTTGGCACATGCTAAATGCCAGGAAAAGGAAATCGCGTGAATAAAATAAAATTGGTATTGGCCAGTAAGAGTCCGCGTAGAAAAGAATTTTTTGATTGGCTAGACCTTCCCTACACCATCAAAACTGTTCATATTGAAGAAAAAAGTTTAAAAACTTCACCTCGAGATATTGTTGAAGATCTCGCTTGGCAAAAAGGCTCGGCAGTTTTAAATATTTTAACTGAGGATAGCCTTGTGGTGTCAGCGGATACCATCGTTACCTTAGATGGAAAGATTTTTGGTAAGCCAGAGTCCACCAGTGAGGCGAAAAAGATCTTATTAGAGTTAGCAGGAAAAACTCATCAAGTTATAACGGCGGTTTATCTCGGCTCTGGGTTAAAAGAAAAGGTATTTTCTGACCAGACAGATGTATCATTTGGCGAGATACCTGCCGATCTACTAGAAATTTATTTAGCTTCTAAAGACTCATTAGATAAGGCAGGGGCCTACGGCATTCAGGGAATGGCACAATCCTTTATTACTTCTATTCATGGCAATTATTCCAATGTTGTTGGGTTGCCGATGCCTCAGCTTATCCAAGAAATGGGGATATTTTTTAACAATAAGTGTTGGCGAAGTTACTTTGTATGATTACAATCCAGTAAATGAAATTATTTGCCGCCTTTTCCACTATGCTTTTATTGATATTCCCTGGGCCATCCTGTCGTGCTGAAAATAACTTGAGTCCAATGGTCGGAGAAACCTCCTTTGATTATTCTGAAAGAATTAAAAAAGAGTTAGGGGAAATTATTAATATCCAACCGGAAAAGTATGTCTCTGAAGTGGATCAGTATAGAGAAATCATAGAAAAATTTATCGAGCATAAAAAAAGAGTTTGTAGTGGTGAGTTTTCCACCATGGTTTTGCAGACTTCAGGTTTAGCAGTGCCACAAGAAAGAAAAAAGCTAGGGCGTGCAGAGAGAAAACTTTGTTACCGTGAAATCAAGGCATTTCAAATCACTTTTATTAACAATATGTTCCAGGCGAGGAAAAAATATCTGAATTTTTTGCACACTCAGAGATTGCAAGAATTAGAAGACTCTAAAACGAGAGTCATAAAAAGCTTACGCGCAAAATTTGATCCCAAAAATAAATAAAATCACTTTATTATTCGCTCATTTTAGACAAAGTTTGTAATTTTTGACAGGGGTCTAGTTTGGCTACTGCATTAAGTGTAGGATGGCTTAAAATTTTAAGGAATGGTAAATTTTTTTTTATAATTGCATTTGTAAAGAATGAATTTCTAAGCCATCCTAATAAAGTAATTAGCTGTAAATACATGGTTTTATTAATGTTGGAGAGATATTAGTATGAAATTCGTTGGGTTCACTCTTTTAGGATTGTTAGGTCTATTCACCTCTTGCAGTGGGGTCAAGTCCATCGCCGTGTCTACCACGGGTTCCGTGCTCTATGATGCAACTTATGCCATGGAGCGGGAAAATAGCTGGGAAAATTTTGAAAAGGCGGTACTGGGAAATTTGGCCTTCGTCGAAGGTCTGCTCTACCTAGACCCCGAAAATGAGGAACTTCTTACTAGCGCCATTAAAGGTTATACTGGTTATGCCTTTGCTATCAACGAAACGTTGTTTTTAAACGATCAATTGGCAGAAAATGATTTGCAAATCAATAAAAAGGCGGCGATTCACAATTTTTCCAAGGCGCTTAAGTACGGTATTCAATTTCTCAAATTTAATAATATTGAATATATGCAATTAGTGCGAGCTGCTAAAGAAAAGAATGGTATTAAAAGTTTACTCGATAAAGAGTTAAGTAGTGAAAAGCTCTCCTATGAAGCGGTCCTCTTTAGCGCCCAAGCTCTTGCCTCGCTCATCAATTTACAAAAAGATAAAATGACCATGGTGGGACAACTACCGGTAGCGAAAAGCCTTTTTGATTGGGTTTGTGAAAAAGATCCAACTATAAGTTTTGGTGCCTGTGATATTTTTTACGGTGCTTATTATGCTGGTCGGCCAAAAATCTTCGGTGGTGATCCGGCGAAAGGCAAGGCAATCTTTCTTAACCTCATTAAAAATAACCCAAAAAATTGGCTGGCAAGAGTGGCCTATATGCAATTTTATTTAATTCCACTCGCCGATGAAGATGGCCATAAAGAACAAAGCTTTTTCTTAGAAAAATTCTTGCATTATCATAATCAAGAACGAATTTGGAATCCCATTGAAAAAGATTACGAGCAAATGTTTGGTGAGAAAAATCTAAGAATTTATCAAACTATAGCTATCGAGCGGTATAAAATTATTAAAAAATATCAAAAAGATCTTTTTTAAAAAGATATTATAAAGGAACTATATGCGACAATTTAACTTTATTTATTTACTCATTTTCTCATTTCTTCTGGTTTCCACTAACGCATCAGCTGTGACTATTAAAATAGGAGTCTTGGCACCTGAGGGAACAAGTTGGTCAAAAAACTTCAAAAAGATGTCAAAGGAAATTTCGCAGGAAACGGCGGGAGCGGTCAAAATTAAATTTTGGTTTGGCGGTTCACAAGGTGACGAGCCCGATGTTTTAAGAAAGATTCATCTCGGTCAATTACATGGCGGAATTTTTACGGGAAAAACTCTTGGCGAAATCAATGGTGATGTTAGAGTCGTGGAACTACCCTTTACTTTCCTAGGGGATAGGGCCAAAGCCTTTTCAACTTTAGGAAAAATGGAAACTTTTTTTAATAAGGGCTTTGCCAAAAAGAAATTTAAAAATTTAGGATTTTTTGAGCTGGGACTTGTCTATTTAGTCTCACTAAAAAAGACCGCGAGCCTTAAAGACCTAAATGGTATTAAAATTTGGTCTTGGGCGGGGGATCAGCTCGTTGAAGAAATGGTGAAAAGCATGAAGTTGGTGTCTGTGCCGCTAGCTTTACCAGATGTTCTCTCTTCTCTCTCCACCGGAATTATTGAAGCCGCTTATGGACCACCTATGGGCATCATAGCTTTGCAATGGAATACAAAAATAAAATACTTGGTAGATTTTCCCATGGCCTATTCTGTCGGGGCCTTTTTAATTAGCGATAGAGGGTGGAAGAAAATAAAACCTGCCCATCAAAAAATAGTTGAAGAAATTAGCAAAAAATATGTCAATAAAATTAACAGTGCCATTGAGAAGGAAAACAAAGATGCCTTGGCCTCAATGAAAGCATTAGGTGTCGAATTTTTAAGTTTTCCTGCCAAAGATATAAAAGAAGGAAAATCTTTGCGTGGTCAAATCGTAAATAATTTAAAGGGAAAATTATTTTCTGCTAGCGCTTTAAGTTTACTTGAAAAAAGCAGACTAACGGTACCGCTTAAAAAAGCGAAACCACTTAAAAAAGCGAAACCACTTAAAAAAGCGAAACCACTTAAAAAAGCGAAGCCGCTGAAAAAAGCAAAACCTGTAAAGAAGGTTTAAAACTGGATCAACAGTTGTAGAGGTTATGTATGATAAAAATACTAGGAAATATTGATCATCTCATTGAAGTGCTAACCTCTAAATTGTTAGTCATCTGTGTTCTTGTGATGCTGTTATTAAGTGTTGCAAGTATTGTTCTGCGCTGGGGGGGCCTGTCCTTTTTATGGTTAGATCCTGTCGTCCGACATTTAGTTTTCTTATGTACATTTTTGGGCGGAGCAATAGCTACTGGACGTGGAACACATATTGGAATTGATATCATTGGCAAACAATTGGAAGCGAGAAAATTAAATCATTATCAAGATTTAATCAATAGAGCGATATATTTGGCTTCATTTGCTGTCTTAATTTGGATGATAAAAGCATCCATTGAGTTTACCAAGGTGGAATTTGAATATGGCCGAGCTGAGTTTCTGGGTATTCATAGTGGTTTTCTAGTGAGCATCATTCCCGTTGGCTTTGCGGTTATCTGCTATCGATACTTTTATTTATTTATCAACTCTTTTAATAAATTGGAGAAGATATAATGGCCATCTTATCCGCCTTTTTCATTTTTATTTTAGCAATTATTGGCACACCTCTTTTTATCATCATGAGTTTAGCGGCGCTTGTTGCCTTTAGCTTTACCGATGTGGAGTCCACTGCGGTTATTGTTGAAATTTATAGAATCGCTGGGGCACCAACTTTATTAACGATCCCACTTTTTACATTTGCCGGTTATATGATGGCGGAGTCGCATTCGCCAAAAAGGCTATTGCGATTGGCGCAAGCAGCTTTTGGTTGGTTGCCCGGTGGTATTGCCATCGTCAGTTTGATTATTTGTGCTTTTTTTACCGCCTTTACCGGTGCCAGTGGAGTGACGATTATTGCTCTGGGTGGTCTGCTCTATCCCATCTTGAAGGAGGAGGGGTTTTCGGAAAAATTTAGCTTGGGTTTGATTACGACGTCTGGTTCATTGGGTCTTTTATTCCCACCCAGCTTACCTATTATACTTTATGGTTTGGTTGCTAAAGTCGATATTGATAAATTATTTAAAGCGGGGATTTTACCAGGGATTCTTTTAATAGTCATATTGTCGGCGTGGTCCGTTTATAATGGGTCTGGCGAAAAAATGAAGACAAAATTTAGCGGCAAAGAACTTCTCGCCGCCTTTAAAGGTGCAGCTCCCGAAGCCTTTCTGCCGGTTGGAGTTTTAGTAGGAATTTACGGCGGCTATACAACCGCCTCGGAAGCGGCAGCTTTTACGGCATTTTACATTTTAATCATTGAATGTTTTTATTATAAAGATTTACACTTCTCTAAAGATATTCCCAAAGTCATCTTAGACTCTATGAGTTTGGTGGGAGCGATTTTACTGATCCTATGCTGCGCTTTAGGCTTAACAAATTACCTTGTAGACGAAGAAATCCCCATGAAAATATTGGGCTTTATGAAGGAATTTTTAACCAATAAATATTCATTTTTATTGTTTTTGAATATCTTTTTGCTGATCGTTGGCTCAATGATGGATATTTTTAGCGCCATCATCGTCGTCGTTCCGTTGATCACACCCATTGCTGCTGATTTTGGCGTCGACCCTGTCCACTTGGCGATTATCTTTCTCACCAATTTGGAGATTGGCTATATTACACCACCGGTGGGTATCAATTTATTTATCAGTAGTTTTAGGTTTAATAAACCTGTCACTGAATTGTATCGCGCTTCTTTTCCTTATTTGATTCTTTTGGTTATCGCATTAATTGTCATTACCTATGTACCTGCTTTGAGTCTAATTTTTGTGAATTAGAGAGATATTGTTGAGGAGCTAATATTAAGCTTGGTTGGTTTGTTTTAATATATTTAGTGTTAAATATAGCAGCTTTTGCGAAAGACAAAAAATCTTTTAAATTTCAGCAAGACTACAAAATGGGGGCGCACGATATTGCCGAATATTTTGGGCCCTTGGATGCGCTAGGGACATTTAATGACTCTCAGAGACAATGGGAGTTTCAAGATGAGCGCTATCGAAAAGATTTTTTTAAGCCTCATTTTGATGAGCAATTAAGCAATTTGTCCACCTGGTGGAGGGATTCTGTAAAAAACCAATTAACTTGTTCCAATGAAAAATTTTATGAAATTTATCCTTATATGCGCTATCTTTTTCGACTGATTAGTATGAGCTACCTCTATGAAGGTTTAAAAAAATTTAATTTAAGATCCTATCAACTGGGTTTTTCTAAAAAAATATGCTCTTTAACGCCGACAGATTTACAGCTTAATTGTCGTGGTAAATCTGAAGATATGAAAAATTTCGTGCAGAGGGCGAGACATTATTTGACCAAAAATATTGATTTTTCCAATTTTAAAAAATTTAAAAAAGAGCAAAGGATCTCTTGGCATAAGAAATTAAAGAACTCGTTTTCCCAAGATAGAGACAGAACCATTGTGCAGGAGAGACTTTTAGCATGGTGTATAGATGCCGGTTTAAATTGTAAAAATACAAAATTTTTAAATTTAAAAAATGCGATGACGGAATCTTGTAGAGTCGATAAACAACTTTTTTTCTCTCTTTGCTCTGAAAAAGATCAACATTATGGACTTTCCCAATTGAACTTTTTAAGAGAGGTCTTAGAAAAATCAAATGTTCTCTTGAATATTAATGCCGGCGGGCAAGGGCAGAATTGTTTGCGCAGATATGTTCAAGAGCTGTCAACCAGAGAGTTCTTTCCGCCGTATATCTTCCCCTATTTTAAGCGCATTTTTACTGCCTTAAAATTGCGTGGGGGTCGATATTTAGAGGGGGCGCTTTTTGTACCGGGAGCACTTAAAGAATTTGACGACAAAGGATTAGATAATTTTTTATTTACCTCGCAGCCGCTTGCTAAAAAAACCTCGCCAACAATAAAGCCGATAAAACCTATTGATACGCCCATTCCTGTAAAAAAAATAACCATTGTCGCCCCCACCATAAAAATTTCCAAGAGCAAAAAAAAACCGCCGCTTAAGGCGGTGAAAAAGGCCATTATTGTTGAAAAACTATCCGTTTTTGAGCAAGCTGTGGCACAACGAAAGCAGCAAGAATTAAAAACCTTCCCCTTAGATATGCGCGCTTTTAAAAAAGATTTTATCTTTACTGAGAAAATGCTGCTGGCGTTGGAGGGCCCATTAAAGATTTATAAGTCACGTCAGGGTCTAACTGATATGAAAAAACTCGATGGACTTGGGCAAAAAAGTGAACCTATGACCTTGTTCTTTTTAAAATATTTATTAGATCGACGGGAACACCAAAGTCTATGGAATATTGTTTCCATTATTGGTCAGCGTTTTTATGTGGTGAACGATATTGAGCGTAAGAAAAAACCTGTCTATATTGAGATTAAAAACGATGCTACCAGCAAGGGGCAATGGCAATTATCCATTCTTAAAAATGACAACTAACCTATTAATTAAATGTTTATCTTGTTACTTATATCTCATATTGGATTGGCCAATGATTTTGCATTTAGAGTAGAACAGCATTTAAACTTCCAAGTTTTCCACTATACCGCTCCGGTCACATCCAAAGGTGAAGTTTTTAAGTTTTATGCATGCACCGAAGCGGCTGGCTTTTAAAAATAGTCGTTTTCTACGCCATGTCTCTTATAGTGAGTATTCTGGTTTTCAACATCAGGTTGAAGCTGTCATTGATGATTTGTGGAGTGGACAAGACCTGGACAGCGTTATTAATGCGGCCAATGCTGGTCTCTATGCAGATGGCAGGGATGATGAGGTTACTGGTGAGGAACTACTTTCTACAGGTATAATCACCGAATTTATTCCTCAGGAGTTAGCCGAAGAGTTTCGTTTTCGCTAAAAGTTCAGGTCGTGTGATCGAAAATAAAAAAAAGGGTCAGTATTCACTAACCCTTTTCTTTTTATTAATTATAGTTTTTGGCAACTTTTGCAAGTTTCTTTTTGCGAGATCCGCTCATGTCGAGCATCAATAAAAGACCAGCATGCTCACCATTTTCGTCTTCTCCAACAAGCGAGAGGTTACCGATTCTGGATTTACCAGTGTAAAACCTTGTGGTGACGATGGAACCTTGGATGCCGAGCTTTTTAAGTGGAACAAAAATTCCAAAAACATCAGGCCCTAAATAAAATGCCATATTATTAAATTTCTCTATGCTAAAAGCTACTGCTGGTAAAGATCCAGAGGCAACACCTGGCAGATTTCTGCCACCTGGTAGCTTTTGTGGATCGAGGCCGTCAACATCCCCAAGGACATCTTCTAGGGCAATGGAGACTGACATTAAGGTTCCCCCAGATTGTAAATCGGGAGAAATTTCTATATAGGAATTAGGGTATTTTGGAATATTATAGCGTAGGCCCGCATCTAAAGTAACATTTTCGAAAACCATGGCGATTAAAACATCGTCTTGGTTAAGTGTGACCCTTGGCCCATCGACGCCAGGTATTTCCATATTCTTGGTGCTACTACCATCGCCACAAGAGGTGGTAAAAAATGACATTCCCATAAAGATAGAGAGAATGATCGCTTTAAAGAATCGCTGCTTTGTCAGGAGTACTAAAGTATTCATTTTTTTTAATCCAATAAAGATTTAAATCTTTTGTTATTTTGAAAAAAAACTAGCAAACGATCAACAAGCACATACGGACAATATTTTTTCAAAATAATATTTTATGTGATGACTAAAATGTCATTTAAGACCAGCATATCTTTTTGCCTTGTGAGATCAATAGATTCCCATAAGGTTTCGTGTTTTTGAGAATAATTCACTTTAAGTATTTGTTAAATAAGGTTTTTTTTTTGAAAAAAGCGAACCATGGGCCTCTTTTTTAGAGTGGTGAATTTTCTTGAATAAGCCCATTATAATTGGCAATACCCGGGAACTCGTTGAATATAGACGGTTGAATATTGGGTGCGAATGTTGCAATTCGTATAATTAATTGCGCACCAGAGAGTTGTGCGGCGGTTAAACCAGTAGGAGAATCTTCGAAGATTAAGACTTTCTGTTGGTCGACACCTAATATACGCATTGCCAGCAAGTAGGGAGCGGGGCCGGGCTTACCACAAAAAGTATCCTCTCTACCTAAGGTGAGAGTAAAGTGATGATTTAATCTGGCCTTTTTTAAGGTGGCCTCAACGATTATTTTTTCACTGGCGCTGACCAATGCTAATGTTTTTTCTTTTTTGTCCAAAAAGGATAAAAATTTCTCCACGCCAGGGGTTAAAAAACTCATAAATTCACTTTCATCGAAATTTTCTATAATATTTTTCAGCTCGGCATTTTTAAAATCAATAAGGTGACTTAATTTATCTGGATCATTTGTAGAGAGTAAGCTTTTAAAGACCATAGTATCCGACTGGCCAAAATAGGTTTCATGGAGGTTTTTATGTTCACAAGGGATACCAGACTTTTGTAAAACGCTTTTTAACGCTTGTTCATGGAGTGGCTCTGAATTTATTAATGTACCATCTAGGTCAAAAATAATAACATCATAATTTTCAAAATTCATAAGTTAGTGAAATCCTTTCCTCTTGCATAAATAAAATTTAGTTTTTGATACAATAAAATTATTCTGACCATGAGGTCAAGAAAAAGAAGGTGTTCATAGTGAGATTGAATAAATCAAATTCATTTGAATCTAACCCAAGAAGGGACCATTTGGATTCTAATGTTGTAAAAAATGTAAAAAACTCAAGACAGGCCAATCGACCTAGCGATGAAGTCATTCGAAAAATAGTGGACGACAGAAAAATTAAGAGCTTAAGGAAAAAGGCGTCTGCACAAAAATTAAAAGAAATGCATGATGAAATTAAGGAAAATCCTGACACTGAAAACCCTGATTATCAGCTGAAGGGAGATGTCGGGTTAAATCATCCACAAGATCCCAATACCAAAGAAAAATTAAAAAGCATCTTAAGAGTAGGGGCCTTTAATTTTTCTGAAAAAGAGAAGGCGGCTTTAGGGAAAATTTTGCAAGATTAGTTTTTCAACATTAATTGGATTTTTTCTATAGTTTCTTTAATAATTTCTTCTATATTCCCTTTTACGATAGTGGCAGCGGAGTGATCGTGACCACCGCCACCAAGGGCCTGGGCCATAATCCCCACATCTACTTTTCCCATAGATCGCAAACTAATTTTTACTTGGGCACCCATTTCTCTAAACATCACTGCCACTTCAAGATGATCGAGAATGAGTAAATGATTAATAAAGCCTAGGGTATCTTCTGAATCGACATCGAATTCAACTAATTCATCTTCGTTAAGTTTTAACCAAGCGATTTTTTCATCGGGTGTGGTTTCCGCTGATGCTAATACTCTACCCAACATTTTCATATAGGATATTTTTTTTGTTCCATAAATCATATTGTATGCGTGAGGTGGATCAATTCCCGTTTCTAATAGTTTCGCAACAAGGGCGTGGGTACTCGCTGTCACAGTTGGGTATCTAAAGGAACTGGTATCAATGAGAATAGAGGTGTAGAGAGGTAAGGCCGTTTTGATATTAAATTTAATGCCCAAAGCAGTTATTAAACCACCCACTAATTCTCCGGTGGCGGCCACTTTTGTATCGATGCAATGAATCGCCATCAATTCCTTAGGGCAAGGGTGGTGGTCTATGAAGAGTAGATCTTTTGATCGTGCTACTAGGGATTGCATATTATTGCCAATCCTATGCAAAGTATTTGTGTCGGTCACGATAAAAAGATCTATGACTTGCAGTTCATTTTCAGCATATTTTGCATAATCCGTGACGACGTTATCCGGGTCCATATACTTATATCTTTCCATCAAGGTGTCTTCATTAACGCAGACAGCATTGAGTCCATATTCCTGCAGGGCCATACAGAGTGCAATTTCACTACCAATGCCGTCCGCATCTGGGTGGACATGGGTGGTAATGACAACATTCTTGGCCTTTTTAATCAAGTAAAGAAATCTTTCAACTGGTTTTAATTTTTTCATAGAGCTACTTATCGGTAAGTTAGTATTTGTCTTGAATTGTAGTATCTGTTGTAGCATTAAGTAAAATTAGCTAGCATATTGCTATGCTGAAGATAAATTCACAAAATGCTCTCGAATTGATCCATTTAACAAAAGACTTTCCCGGAGTTCGCGCTTTACACGATATTAGCTTTGTGGTGAAGGAGGGAAGTATTCATGGATTTTTAGGGCCAAATGGCGCTGGAAAATCGACTACCATGAATATCATAGCCGGCCTTTTTCCCGCCACTTCGGGGGAAGTTAAATATTTTTCCCAGAGTGAGAAAGTGACCATTGGGTTTTTGCCTGAAAACCCACCACTTTATGGCAATATGCAGGTTGCAGACTATCTGTTATTTGTCGCCGAGATTCATAACTTCGATGCGCAAAAGTTAAAACCGCGTCTCAATAAAGTCTTAGCAAAATGCGGTTTAGAAAATGTTAGCGGTCGTTTGATTCGCAATCTTTCAAAAGGTTATAAACAAAGGGTGGGAATGGCGCAAGCTATTATACACGAACCTAAAATAATCATTTTGGATGAACCAACAGTCGGACTCGATCCAAATGCTATTGTTGAAATTAGAGAATTAATTTTAAACTTGGCAAAGGAACACACGGTTTTGTTGTCAACTCATCAATTACATGAAGCTCAGCTATTATGTTCTGATATAACAATTATTAATGCGGGAAGAATTATTCAATCGGGAACCTTTGCCAACTTAAAGGATAATTTAAAGGCGAAAAACTTACTGCAGGCGAATGTTAAAAATTGGGATGGCGATATAGAGCGACGGTTTCATCATCAATTTCCGGTATTAGATTTTAACACGAAAATTGAGAAGAATTCTATCTTACTTAGTGCAAGCTTTTTAGCGGCAGATGATTTTCGTGCAGAGATGAGCAAGTTTTTGGTGGATCATCATTGTCAACTGCTTAGTTTTAGGGAAGAAAATTTAGATCTTGAAGATGTTTTTAAATTATTAACTAAAAAATTGGATAAAAGTAAAATGACAGAGATCAGTGAGGAAATTTTCCAATGAACTATTGGCGTGGATTTAAAATTATTTATAAAAAAGAACTGAAAGATTATTTCGCCTCACCTTTGGTTTATATCTTAGCTGGACTTTTTTCTATTATGACGGGAGTACTCTTTTATGTTTATATTTTAAATACTAAAAATGTCTCTAGCCTTGGCCTTACTCAATCGGTGATTGGGCCTATCATGGGCAATATGAATTTTATTTTTATTTTTATTTGTTGTTTGCTTACGATGAGACAGTTTTCAGAAGAAAAGAAACAGGGGACATTGAATCTTTTGTTTCTCTCACAGGTAAAAAGTGGTTCCATTATACTCGGAAAATTATTGGCAAGTTTTACCGTCGCCTGTTTTATGATCTCTTTGACTACTGCATATCCCATTATTTTGGCGATCTCGGGTTACCACGATTGGATGGTCGTGTGTACTTCTTATCTGGGCCTGCTAGGTTCCGTTTTGTGTTATTTGTCGGTGGGACTTTTTGCCTCGGGTTTAAGTGAAAATCAAATTGTTTCTGGCATTATAAGTTTTACCATCATTTTTTGTTTATTATTATTAGTCGCGGCAGGTACTGCTACTGATAATATTATGCTGAGACAAATTTTTTATTATATGAGTGTTCCGTATCATTTTGAAGGTTTTTCAATGGGAGCAGTGAAAAATTATAGTCTCTTGTATTTTGCATCGTTTATTGGATTTTTCTTCTACTTAACCTCTAAAGTCTTAGAGTCTAGGAAATGGTAAGGTATTATGCATAAAGGCTTTAGAGGTATTTTATATTTATTGAGCTTTGTCATGTCGTTGACGACAATATTGCTATGGATAACCATTCCCGAAGAGAAGATGCTGAATCTCTCAACAACAATTTTTACCTGCACTCTGTTGGGGATATGTGTCTACGTTGACTTTCAAAAGTATCAAGTCTTTACCAAGAGTAATAAATTTAAACAACTTGCAAGTGCTACAACTACTGCCTTTCTGTTATTTTGTATCTTAGGTTTATTTAATTATCTTGGCTTTAAACACCCTAAACAATGGGATTTCTCCTTTGCCCATAATCATTCTTTAACAGAACAATCTAAAAATATCATTCAAGATTTTAGTGAACCTATTATATTTAAAATTTTTACAAGAAAAAAAAACTTAGCAACATTTTTTATCAAAATCGATCAATATAGATTTGCAAATAATCTAGTAGAGAAAGAATTTATTGATATTGATCTACATCCTGAACTAGTAAAAAAATATAATGTCATAAAAGATGACACTATATTAATTAGCTATAAAGGTCGAAATGTTTTTGTCGAAGAGCTTTCTGAGCTTGGTATTACCAACGCATTAATTAGAGTCAAAAAAGATTCACGTCCAAAAATATATTATTCCATTGGTCATCAAGAACTGGATTTTAATCGTCAGGATGCAGGAGGTCTCTCCAGATTAAAAGAGATGATAGAGAGTTCTAATTTTGAACTGGTACCCATCGAATTAACTTTGCAAAAAAATATCCCCGAGGATGCGAATCTGTTGATGATTATCGGTCCACAATCAGACTTTATGGCGGCAGAAGAAAAAGTTGTAGATGCCTATATTACACGAGGGGGGAGTCTTTTTGTCGCCCTTGACCCTGGCACAAATGGCGACCGCTTACCTTCTTTGAGAAGGTTATTGAGAAAATGGAAAATAGATATAAAAAATAATTTTGTCATTGATCGAGTAAAATTTGTACAAGGAAGTCAGACTAAAATACCGATGGTAAATAAATGGCCAAGCAGACATCAAATTGTCAAAGGATTTAAGAAACCAGTCTTTTTTCCCTTGGTGAGTTCAGTGGTTTATACGGGGGAGCCGGGTTCATTTTCAAGCTTAGCAAAAACTTCTGCCTATCCTGCAAGTTGGGCGGAAAATAGTATTCAAGAGTTTATTTCGGGAAATATTATTTTTCAAAAAGAGCAAGACATAAAGGGGCCAATTACTTTGTTTGGCGCTTGGAAATCTCCTGTCAATTCAACTCGTATTATCGCGGCAGGGAACTCAAGTTTTATTACGAATACCTATGAGAAATTTGGAGGAAATCATCATCTTGTGCTCAATTCTGTTTCTTGGTTGGTCAATGAAGAAAAATTAATTTCTTTTAACACACCCATAATCAAAAATACTCCGGTCTTTTTAGCTCCTGGGCAGATTTCACTGATCTTCTTTTTTACGGTAATTTTAATCCCGCTTCTTTTGATTTCCACAAGTATCCTCTTTTACAGAAGGAGATTAAAACTTTGATGAAAAACTTCGTTTTATTTTGCAGCTTCGTGCTATTGGCGATTTTTATTTATTTTTTTGAAGAGATTGGAACACAAAAACAAATTGCAGGTGAAGCAAGTAGGTCAACATTAATTTCAGCCGAAGAATTAGGAGAGCTAAAAAGTTTTGAAACACCAAATGTTGTTATAAAAATTGAGCAGGGACAATATAAACTGGTTGATGGAGATCGTGATTACCCTGCCGATAGGAAAAAAATTCATAAAATTTTTAAACTCCTTGGCAATATCAGAGGGAAAAGAGTTTTGTCTGTTGATTTAAAAAAATCGAAAAACAGAAAAGAGTTTTTTCCCGATGAAAATCAAAAATTTATATTTAATTTTAAAAATGATAAGATTATTTTTATCTTAGGAAAAAAACTTAACTTTGATCAATCTTTTTACCTCGAAGTGCAACAAGGGAAAGTCATTAAATATTTGGTGGCCCATGATATTGGTGCGAATGAGGGGATTTATCAAGAAAAAGATTTTCATCGTAATGCCAACAAATATTTAAGGTTAAAGTCTATACTATTTCTTAAAGCTGACTTTTTTTATGATAAAAAAGTTTTTAATCAAATAAGACTAAATGAAAAAATGGGTGCCTTAAAAAGTATTCAATTTGAAAATTTTCGAAACCGTCCCTTTCAAGTGTCTTTCGATGAACACCGCACTTTACCTGCTGCCTTCTCTGGGGTGAGTTATGATCTTGATTCTTTCGCAAATAACAAATTATGGCTGAATAATTTTACTGGGGAATCATTAATATTTCCTTATGATCGTGCAAAATTAAAAAAATTGTTGTCGACTTTGACTATTACCCATGAAAAAAAACAGGCAACCCTGAAAATGTATGGTCTCTATGGAGATCAGCAAGGATATTTTGTAACGAGTAGTTTGGAAGACTACTTATTTACAGTTAATGAAAACTTCGCACGACCTTTTTTTTATAATGTACAAGATTTTTGGAATAAAACGGCGTTACATAAAGAAAAATTTTCTGGCCTTGATAACGAAAATTTTATGATGACTTTCCAAGCGAAACCAGTTGACCAATATTTTTCCTTGCGAGTTGCTAAAAACTCTCAATTTGTCATCGAATTACTGAAAAAAAATGGTAAAAGCCCTATCCATGCATCATTTAAAGAATTGTTTGCCTTTTTAAACCTTAAGGCGGATAGAATCTCGTCAGAGAGGGAAACAAAAGTGGTGGACTTTAAGTCCCTCTATCAATTGAATTTGTCCGATAATATTTGGGATGTTCTTTATAAAAATGGTGTTTTGCTCTTAAAAAATCAAAAAGAGAAGTTTTTTTTGCATTATAATGTGGGTTATGACATTCCTATTGGTACTGAAATGAAAGACTTTTTTGAATAAGGCATTAAATTGAAAGAAGTATTATTTTCCTATTATTCAATATTTTTACACCCATTCAAAGGGCACGACTTCTTAAGGGCAGTTCGGCTGGGAGAAAAGGCCTCGCTAACGGGGCCATTAAAAGAATGGCAATTTTGGGATGGTGATGGGCCATTACGAGAAAACTCTTTTATAGAAAATATGGGAATTTCTTGGACCTTTATTATTATAAGGTCATTTTATACAATCATGGGAATCCATATAGGGCTTTATCTCTATACACGATTTGATTTTTCAGGTGATTCACTACCCTTTATGATGAGTGGAAAATCCTTTAATGCAGAAAGCTTAACATTATTTTTCTTATTGCTGGAAAGTGTTTTTGCTCCCCTCTCGCTTTGGTTATTTACCCGAGTATGGGCGGTTTTTATCCGCTTTTTTACCATTCTTTATGAGACAGAGGAAGAGGATATTGAAGGAGCAATAAGTCAAATAGTTAATAGTGGTTTGAGTTCCCATCTCTGCCTGTTAATTCCTGTGGTGGGGACCTTGGTGCAGTTTTTTAGTTCGCAGGTTTTGATTTTTGCGGGATTAAAAAGAAATTTAAAATTTTCCACTTTACAAAGTTTATTAGTTTTGGGAGCTCCTTATATTCTGGTGATAATGCTGATGCTTTTTTCTATGATTACTTTTATGATGGCCTTAATTAATATTTTATCTTGATGATTCATAGCTTCTTAGCTCCTTAGGACTGCGTCTATTGGTTGAAATATTGCATATAAACTAAGTTTTAATAAATCTTTGTGCGTAGGCAGTTTACACAAAGTCACTTGTAGTCCAAAATTTAATTTACGAAAAATTATTAATTTGTCCTCATTTTTTTTAATGGTATTTTACGGCTTGAAGGAGTTTTGCGTGGTAAGTTTTTCTGGTTTAGTTTCCTCTGGCAGTATTGAAGTTATTTGTGGACCGATGTTTTCCGGTAAAACTGAAGAGCTCATTCGCAGAGTACGCCGTTCGCAAATTGCCAGACAAAAAGTGCAGATTTTTAAACCGGGAATAGATGATCGTTTTTCCAAAGAAGATATTGTTAGCCATTCCTCGCAAAGTGTGAAGGCAGTCCCCATAAAAAACTCAATTGATATCTTAAAAAATCTTTACAATGCCACGAGAGTGGTAGCGATTGATGAAGTACAGTTTTTTGACGAAACCATTATTAAAGTAATTGAAAAACTCGCTGGCCGTGGTTGTCGCGTTATCTGCGCTGGCCTGGATCAAGATTCTTATGGAAAACCATTCGGACCGATACCAACGCTACTGGCGATAGCTGATCATATTGATAAAGTTCATGCGATATGTACTGTCTGCGGTAATCCGGCCAGTAAAAGCCAGAGAATTAAATCAGATAAATCCGAACAGGTATTGGTGGGTGAAGCCGATTTTTATGAAGCTCGTTGCAGAACTCATTTTGATGTTCCCACTGAGGAAGAGGCAGATATACTCGCCTATACGGTGAGAGTAAAAGACGCAAATTCTTTGCATATTTAAATTATCCTTGGCAATCTCTCAAATTTTAAATAAATGGTAACCTTTCAGTTTATTTGGTATTTTAAAAAGAGGAGGAATATGATGAATTCCGATATAACGAGTGTGGAAAGCTATATATCACAAGAGCAATTGAAAAAAAGAATTGCTGAACTCGGCCAGGAAATTTCTCAAGAATTTGCTGGTGAGCATCTCATTGTCGTGGGGGTGCTCAATGGCGCGTTTATGTTTTGTGCAGATTTAGTCAGAGAAATTAAAGGCTGCCAGGTCGACGTGCAATTTTTAGGTGCCGCCTCCTATCATGGTGGGACTGAGAGTTCTGGCAATGTGAAAATTACCTATGATTTGAAATCGGATATAAAAGACAAACATATTTTAATTGTTGAAGATATTGTCGATACGGGTTTAACTATAAAGTCTTTAAAAGATTTATTGGCCTCCAGAAAACCCAAAAGTATAAAGTTGGCGTCTTTGTTATACAAACCAGCAAGAAATATCCATCGTGTTGAAATCGATTATTTGGCCTTTGAGATTCAAGATAAATTTGTTATTGGTTTTGGGCTTGATCACGATGGTAAGTATCGTGAACTTCCGTATATAGGAGTTTGGACAGGAGCATAATATTTCAATAAAAAAACAGGGAAGTGTAAGAGTAGATTTAACCGGTGGAACGATCGATTTGTGGCCGATTAATATAATATTGCCAAATGTGGTCACTTTGAATGTTGCCACCAGCTTAAAGGCGAGTGTCGTCATAGAAGAAGTCGCAAATCTTAAAGATGATATTCACATTCATTCCATTGATTATAAATTCGAAAAATCTTTTCAAAGAAAACATTTAACCAAAGAAAATTTGGCCAACGGCTTCTTCGGCAATATGACCTTTCTTATGGAAATTTTAAAAGAGTGGCAGGTGTATCGTGGCATCAAGCTGACTTTGTCCTCTGGTTCCCCTCCAGGCGCCGGATTAGGTGGTTCTTCCGCCATGGGAGTGACGGTTGCCAGTGCCCTTTGTGATTATACTCGTAAAAAAATGCCCGTAACAGATATCATTAAGAAAGTTAATCAAATTGAAGGAAAAATTTTACAGAGTGGACCTCCAGGTTACCAGGATTATTACCCGGCACTGTATGGTGGCATCTTGGCCTTGCAACCTAATCTCTTAGAGATCGCAGTCCATCAACTCTATACGCCAGCATTAAAAGACTATTTACAAGAACACTGTACTTTAGTTTATAGCGGACAGACGAGACTTTCTGGCATCAATAATTGGCAGGTCTATAAGGGATTTTTTGACCGGGTAGGGGGTATTCGTGAAGGCCTTGAGGAAATCGCTAAAATTTCTCATCTTGCCTATCAATGCATAAAAGACCGCGCCTACCAACAACTTATTCAGCATATCTCCGATGAAGGTGCATTGAGAAAAAAATTATTTTCGGGTATTACAACCAACGACATGGATCAGCTTTTTGAAAAATTGAAACAAGTCATACCAACAATTGGTATGAAGGTATGCGGAGCAGGTGGTGGAGGTTGTTTTCTTTTGCTTCATCCCGCAGATAAAAAAAATACCGTGCACGAGATGGTGATCAGCTCTGACATGAAAATTTTAGAGTTTTCCATCGAAAAACCTCTTTAGGGAATTATGAGCATGGATAATATGGGTGGAAAAAGAAATATTTCCGGTATGGGCCTAAAAGGTGGTAGGAACGATAATTTTTATTTTTGTTTATTAGAATATTACTCCGATCAAAACCGCTATTTTTTAAAATCACTTCTGCAAGTCAAGGATGAAAATGAGTCCGGGGTGGTATCGGGAGATGATGCTATTCGTTCTTGGATTTTGAAATACAATCTTAATAAGATGGTGGTGGATTTTCCTTTATCTCGGCCGGCTTGTCAGACCTGCGTTCTAGAATGCCCGGGTCTCGATCAATGCCCAGTGGATGTCGTGGTCGACAGTAAAAGGAGAATTGAAGACTTTTTAGACGACGACTTTAAGCATTCTCAAAATGCTCCTAAAAAATATGAGCGCAATAGAAATGATGATGATGAAATACAATTTGGCAAAGATATACTGGAGGTTAAAACCGATGAGCATATACTTTCACGACCCTTTAAAAGACGGTTAAAAAAAGGTTATTTACCTTATTGGAATAGGCCTTTGGATGTTTGGGTTTGGACACGTTATTACGATCAATTATTAGATTGTTTTAATTATTCATTCGATTCCTTCGGCAATACTTCGCTCATGTTAATGGCACGTTTTGCTTATTTACAAAGGCATTTTCCCGAAAATTTGATATTGTATGAAGGAAATACAAAAATAACTTTGATAG
>Ga0316206_1000915_pt1 | contig 31619 bp, 38 predicted proteins | sample 6monthpyrite_MG_FD_204942 | JGI IMG/M metagenome (GOLD analysis project Ga0316206, IMG submission 204942) | Microbial mat bacterial communities from mineral coupon in-situ incubated in ocean water Damariscotta River, Maine, United States -... | ecosystem: Environmental > Aquatic > Marine >... | reverse complement strand
TTCGCCGAAGATGAAGATTGAGCAACTGCGAAATCAAGAAAAGTTATATGAAAAATAAAGAATTTTATGAAATTCATAACCATTCCATTACTAATAATTATAAAACTTTTATTTTCAGCACCTTTAATTTACTTCACATCAAAATAATATTTACACCTCATATTTTATAAAATCACATCTACAGTAAAACTAGTGCTATAAGACCCTGGGGTCTGGATAATACTTACTGCTCCACGAGTAGCGCCAATAAATATAGTCTGTTCACCAGAACCATTGAGCTGTCCATTGGCACCTGCGGCCGGGTAAGATGTGAAAGAGTTTATAGAAATCTCTTTATTAATACCTCCACCGGCAGTTATTAATTTTATAGTCCCATCTGTGGGCAATAAAATGCTGTAAGCTGTGTTTGCCGTACCAACGACATTAAAACTAGCATTTGTATTGTTTTCAGAACTTCCAGCAGAAACAGTTTTTGTGCCATCACCTTGGATACTTTCTCCAAAACTTAAGGCAGAAACATTAGTAAGGCTTATTCCTAAAGCAATAGATTGATGTATAGTCATGAAGAAAGTGAAAAACAAAAATTTCATAATATCGGCCCATCAATAATGTTACTGAGTTTATATACCTTATATAATTGAGAGTTAAGCTTAACAAAAATTAATTAAAAGTATACTCTGCGTAAATTATATATGAAAAAATAATATCATGTTTAGAATACTGATGAAAGTGTTATCTCCTAGAGATAGTTTTTGATCAAAATATGAAGATGAGAAATAAAATTTTATTAGTATAACTAAGTACTGGACCATCCATAGTTGTTGGGCACTCAACCTTTAGTGCCTTTCCTATATAGAGTACCTAATTGGTTCATTAAAGACAAAAACTAATTGGTCTCTTATTATGGTTTTTCAAATCCTGTAACAGGGTTTGTTGGATCAGATCTTTGTGAAAATTTTTAGCGATCAAATCAAAATTTCTCACGAGTTTTTTTATCATGATTTTTTAAATGAATTTGTTGGGATTTTTTAGGAAACTCTATTCGAATATCTAACGGGTTGGCGCGGGTTCGTCATAAGATTTCTCCCTGTTTGAAAAAAAAATTAAATTACAAGTGAAAAGTTCTTAACTGAACGGCATTAGATCAGAAGTAGTGACACCATTTCCTGAGGACTGCCCTGCATACACATTGAAAGAAAGTAACCAAATTAATACTCTTTGCATCCTAAAACTTTTGTAAGCTAAAGAATTGACTACTAAAGCAGTATACACGATTTGCCCCTTTTACTTTATTTCTCTTCATTATTTCATGATCTAATTCATATTTAAATTCAATAATTTTACTTTTATAATATTCTAGATCATCTGTATTAATAGCTATTGTTAAAGTGGATAGATGTCTATCCTTAACACTTTGTTCATCAATTGATTTATTCGCTTTTAAGATAATTTGCTTGTTGAATTTTTTGATTGATTCAGAGGCTAGCTCTTGTGTAGTCTCAAGTTGGACCCCACTCGATTGATAATTCCCGTTTTCCATTATTACGAAGCCCAACTTTTCTAATCTCTCAAGGGCATTCTGTATTTCACTTTCAGAAACATCAAGCTGTTCTGCAATCCAACGAGAATCATGATTACTGCCCTTAATTTCTAATAGCTCTAAAATGGCGTAATGGTACCAATCTGAAAGAATCTTGAATTTTTCTTCATCTAAAACTTCTTTTGACGTGGATATAATCATTTTTTTTATTTTATTTTTCGCAATTTCTCTTTCTTCTTTGCTTCTAGAACTATTAACTTTAACTAGAGCAACAAAATACTCTTGCTCAGTCTTATCAAGCTTCAGTTTTTGAGCAACATTAATAGCTGATGTTACAGAAAGTCCCTTTTTATCAGCAATAATGAGAGATAAATTAGATGCTGCTATATCAAGGTCTCTTGCATAGGCCCTAAGTGAATAATTTGGATTTTTTATTTTTCGAAGTCTTAGTTCGTTTTTTAGAATTTCTACGTATGTTTTTGATTGAAACATCATGATTACTTTTTACCAAAAAAATCATAATACTTCAATCTTAAGCACGAAAAATCATTTTTAGCTTCGTATATTTATGGAGGCATCAGGAAGACAAATCTAACTTAAAGGTATTAAGTCTATCGAATAAAGTGACAACGATTGACGTGCCAGCTGACCTTGCGGAGCTTAAACTTTATTTGAAAAACCTGAAAGGCACTATTTGTTTGACGATCGAGGAAACAACGTCAACCAAATGGCTTTACACTGAGTTTGTTGGTTGTGTTGAGAAGCTTTTAGTTTGTGACCCTTATAGAAATAAGCTTTTAACTGAAGGTCCTAAAACAGATAAAATTGATGCTGCTAAATTGGTAAAGTTGCTTTCTTGGATCAACTAAATATGCACTTTGCAAACATCCCCTTCTTCTGTCTAAGCCTCTTTAAAGGTTAGATCTAGAATATCAAATCTATTCTGCGCTCTAGTGCTTTCCCATCGAAGGGAGGAGGCGTGAATAAGAATGTTTATTTCTATTGCGATTTCTTTAAGCTACAATTTGTACCTATGATAAGTACAGAATTGGATGGTTTGTATGAAGGTTATAAAAGAAAATTCTGCAGAAGATTTTTTAAATAAAAATGAAGAATATCTCTTAAAAAGGGAAAGTGAGTATAATTTAATACTTGGTTTAAGTGGTGCTATTCTAAAGGCTAAGATGTTGTCTGAGAATCCTCTTTTTTATACAGTTTTTGAAGGTGATGCGATTTCAGGGCAGGCAATAAGAACTAACCCGGATAAACCTCTCGCTATTGCGTATATGAATGATAATGCCGTTGCAAATTTAGTAAAAAGATTACAGGAAGATAATGTCATACTTCAAGGTGTTGTTGGCCCTATTGAGGTAGCGAAAAAGTTTACAGAACTTTGGAAAACAAATTCGAATATTGGGATGCACCAAGGTATATATCAACTAGATTCAGTAATTCATCCCGAGTACGATAGTGGGAATATGAGGTTGGCCACTTTTGATGACCATGAGTTGGTTCGATCACTTTCTCTAGGATTTATCCAGGATTGTTTCCCAGGCAACGAGAGTAAAGAAAAAGAAGCTGACGAAGCTGCCAATAGTAACCTTAAAAATAAAACACTGTACCTCTGGCTTAATAAAAATTATGAAATAGTTTCTATGGCTGGCAAAAACCGAGAGAGTAAAAATGGTGCGACAATTTCGTGGGTCTATACACCTATTGAATTCCGCAATCACGGTTATGCAAGTAAAGTTGTTGCCTCATTATCACAAAAAATTTTAGATGAAGGTAAATTGTTTTGTAATTTATTTACTGATTTATTGAACCCCACTTCTAACTCTATTTACCAGAAAGTGGGCTATAGAAAAGTTGGTGAAAGTATGCACCTCCAATTTTTCGAGCGAGCTTAGCCATTTCGTGTCGTATCGATATGATTTCTTCAATGAAGATTAGTATTAAATCTCAATAAATTTCATTATTGGTGATTGAATTTTTTGTAAAATTTAGAATGGGGATGCTGAGGCGAGTTTTATTTTACTAGAAAGTAGGGTTGCAGCCAAACCAAGTATGGGTACCTGAACTGAAGCAAGAGGGTACTGAGCTAAAAAACTCAGCTATTAATTAGGGTCACCTGAAAACGGGTGCCCAGCGGGATCTTCATACTCAGTATAACAAGGTCTACCAGCATTGGGGAACTCAAGAAGATTATCAGTCGCTTCGTTCATTGTATCCAAAATATTTATTGATTCACCTTTATGTAAGATAACACATTTGGCATTTAATTTTTCGACTTCTTTTTTGAATATTTTATCGTCGGCGGGATTATATCTTCTAGTAAATAGGCCAGGACAGTTATAATGACAAGGTATCACAATCTTTGGGCATATAATTTTTACTGCTTCTAAGGCTTCTGCTTCGTCCATTGTATTGTGAATTTTACTTCCACCAATAGGGATCATTAAAATATCTGGATTTTTTATACTGGCCCATTCTTTTGCGTGGAGAAGTGTGTCTCCAAGATTTATTATGGTTTTTCCATCCAATTTAATTTTAAAACCTATTGCGCCCCAGCCAACTCTCTCTGTTGGTTCTGGCCTTAGTGTTTTAGAAAATGGCCCTAGTTTAAGAATAAAATTTCCATGCGTGGCCTTTATTCCAGTAATCGACATTCCATCGACCTCAATGGTTTCGTCAACAGAGAGGGTATGAAGTTTTTTTACCGGCATGGTAAAGGCCAATCCTTTATTTCGCGGGCCCAGCATTAATAATTTTCTATCTACCTTTTTTACCATTGTCTTATTGCAAATAATTGGAGCATCAGATGCCTTTGCAATTCTATCCGCATGCCAATAGTGATCCGGGTCGCCATGAGTCACAAAGAGATGGGTGATACTTTTCCACTCAGATTTTGGAATTAATGTTGTGAATTTAAAAAAATAAAAAAATAATCCCCCTGGATCAATGGCAATCTTTTTTTCTCCTGATTCAATAAGAAAGGTATTGTAGAGGTAGTGGGTAATTTTCATCTTTTTCTCCATATTAATCTAAGTCGTCTTCATTAGATTGCGTTTAGCGCAAAACATTCAGGATAAAAGGCGATAAGTTTACTACCTAAGGGCAAATAGATAAACTGTTTTGCTCATATTATCTCAACTAAGTTTTTATCAGTATTTAGAGATTAATTATATGATCGTTCTCAATTAGATCATTATATAAAATCAGTTAACTTTTATATTTAATTTGTCTTAATTGTCTGAGGGCCAAATGGTCATCAACTCTTGGGAACCCAACAATCATTGAGGCTGCTTTGTTTGCCTTTTTAAACCGTGGTTACTTTGACGGTCATCTCAAAAAATTACATGTTGAGATGGATGATAAATATGCTTCGTGTATTGAAGCATTATCTGGATTCTTACCTAAGGAAATTCGCTGGACAACTCCTGGTGGAGGCCCTCTTCTATGGTTAGAATTACCTCCTGAGGTCAACCTTGCGAAATTAAAAGAGGATATGTTGTCTCAAAATATCAACATTGATCTATGTGTTGATTCATTTTTTGGTGAAAGGCATCTTCATGGCATTAAAATTGGCTTTGTCTTTTTATCAAGTGAAATTATGAAAAATTGTATTCTGATACTAGGTGAACAAATTAGGAAGCAGTTATGAATCCTTTCGAACAGTTTAAAAACTACTATCATGAGGCAGAAGCTCATCTTGGAAAAGAGTCACTAAATTCAATGTGTTTATCGACAGTTGATGGTAAAGGATTCCCTCATAGTCGAATGGTTTTATTTAAAGGTCTTGTTGATAATCAATTTTCCTTTTTTACAAATTATAAAAGTAATAAAGGCAAAGAAATTTCTGAAAACCCTAATGTGGCAATACTTTTTTATTGGAAGGAAATTAAAAAACAGGTGCGGATCGAGGGAACCGCCACTAAGGCCCCAAGAGATTTTATTGAGAAATACTGGGATTCTCGTCCCTTTGAAAGCCAAATAAGTGGTGCAGTATCCGACCAAAGTCAACTATTGCCCCTTTTTTTTATTCTGAATAAGTGGTTCTTGCAATATGAATTCGGTATTCTGGATAGGTCTTTAGTTTTACCAACAGATTTTTTTTTGGGGAATCCATAGGATTATTTTTTAAGATGGGAGCGAGCTAAGGTTGATTCTATGGAGCTGAATTTTTTCTTCCTGGAAACGCAATAGAATATTGGTTCTAATTTCATTTCTAAGCTCCCAGGCATTGCTCGGACTATCTGCCCATGCGGCCACCCAGCATTTTATGGAATCTTTTTGTATGTCCATGACCCAGAAAGAGGGAGCTTCCGACTTGTAATAGTATTTTGATTGTAAAGGGACTGTTTTGGCGATTTCTGCGACTTTCTTTAAGTCTTCATCTGGACTGACATAGAATTCAACGTGGGCCCAGATATATTGGTCATTCAAGGTAAGGTTCTGTATCTCTTTTTGCAGAAGCTTCGAGTTGGGAATGACAATACGGTGCCAATCCCAGCGCTTGATATTTGTATAGGCCAACCCGATCTCTTCAATCAGTCCGTAATGGCCATCTATGATTACCGTATCGCCGATTCGAATAGACTTGAAAAAGGAAATGATGACCCCGGAAAAGACATTTTCCAAAAAGGGTCTTAGTGCAAAGCCCACCACCACAGAAAATACACCAGCTATAATGGAGACGTAAGCAGAAGGGACTTTTTCAAGGTAAGGTAATATCGCTAGAAACGACCAAAGAGTAATTAAAAGGAATGGAAGGGCCTTACCCATGAAAGAAAACCGGTTTTCTATTCCTGTGATTCCATGATGCCTGAGGGTCTCTTCCTGATTTTCAGTAGGGGCTTCAGTATCTACGGGCTCTGTTATTTTCCGCTTCCTAATTGACTTTAACTTTCTTTTTTCAGCACCTTTCATTTTAAACCTAACAGATAAGTAGATCAGAAGAAATACCACAGTCAGTCCGACGGGATAGGAATAATTTAAAAGAAGTTTTAAAATGTCCATATGACTTATTACCTAAATATTTTCGTTACTCTTAATTGCCGCTAGATAGAGAGAAAAAATAGCTAGTAATAGTATAAAAGCGAATTGAATTGCTGTACAGATTGAAGGGGTAGGTAGATTTTTCAACACCTCTCCTTGCAACAGGACTATGGCCACAGCCCCTTCCATCATGGCACTCATTATGCAGTATTCGCAAATGTCTCAGACCAGCTAGAAAAGTCGGATAAAATGGCAGGAGACCTATTATGATGACTCTTATCTTCCGGTACAGCATTATTTTGTAAGTTGTTTTCTAATGAACTGGCACATATTTTCCGCCAGAGAACTGCTTTCCAAGTAAGTAGCACATACATGATGTCTAAAATGATCTTTTGGAATATCTTTAACTGTGAGTTTTAACATTTCAAAACGGGGCCTAAGATTTTGTGCTATTTTAATCGGGAGTAAGGCAATACCTAAGGCTTTATCGGCGAGTCTAATTGAAGCTTCAAAACTATTAAGTTGGAAAAAGCTAGAACTATAAAGACCTAAACTACTCATAGCTCTCAATACAGATCGATCTTGAGCGAGATGAGCATGATTGTCAGTCAGAATAGGGTGTTCGGCCAAGTCTTGTAAAGTTACTGTTTTTCTCTTAATTTTTTTATAATTGGGTGAAATAAAAAAAGCAAAATCATCAGCGTAAACTTTCACTGTTTTTAATTTTTCTACGGGCTTCGGACTGACAGTTAGAATGAGGTCTATGTCTCCGCTTTGAACTTGTTGAGTTAACATATTTATACGATCTGATGTTATTGATATTAAATGATTGGAGTTATGAGTCTAGTAAGCTTCAATAAGTTGAGGCCATAAATGTATGGCCAGGGTCTCATGAGTTCCTATGCGAAGTCGTTTTATTTCCTGACGCTCTTTTTTTCTTATTCTTGATTCTAGTAGGTCAATATTCTCAACAATCTTCTGAGCATTTTCAAAAAAGATTTCTCCTTGCACAGTTAATTTTATTCCTAGCCGAGACCTTGTCAATAGCTGAGTTCCCATGACTTCTTCTAGTCGCTTTAGTGTTTGCGATAATGCGGGCTGACTAATTGTGAGGGTTTCAGCTGCCTTGCGAATAGACCCCAATCTAGCAACAGCAATAAAGGCCGGAACTTTCTCAAAATGTTGAACTAAGACTCTGTGTTCTATAACTAAATCCTTTCACATATATAATAAAATAAATATTTACTTATATAGATGTTCATTATTTCAAAACTATATGAAATATGTATTTCTGATACTAACACTATTAACTTTTAGCGTTCTAATAATTTCGTTACCTCAATTTCAGTCAAATATAGCTTTTATTGATTTGTTTGACATGGAGTTTTCTAAAAGGGATATCTTCTTTGTGGTTGCACTGGTTGGCTGGATGCCAGCGGGACTTGATTTACCGATGATGCACTCTCAGTGGGTTCTTGAAAATAAATCCTCTAACAACGACTACCAAATAGTTCAAGATTTTAACTTTGGTTATTTATCAACTGCGATTTTGGCCATTGTGTTTCTTCTCATTGGTGCAATTTTTTTTTATGGTCAGTCCGTTGAATTTTCTACTTCAGCAGTAGGGTTCTCAAAACAGTTACTAGATGTTTATCGTGGATCTATTGGAAACTATGTCGGCATACCTGTAGGGTTAACTCTTTTTCTTGCAGTGTTCTCGACGTTAATTGTTGTTATTGACGGATTTCCACGCGTATTGTCCGAAGTTTTTTATGAATTGAAAAGTTTAAAGTCATCTAAAAATTCAACCAGCAAGTATCGCGTCTCATGTGCATGGATTCAAGCATGTGGCGCTATTGCCTTACTTCTCATTTTTACTTCATCTCTAACCGAAATGGTTGACTTTGCGACCACTATTTCTTTTTTGTTAGCACCCATTTTTGTTTGTCTCAATCATAGGCTCATATCAGTTGGTAAGTTAACTTTTAGAAATAATAGAATAAAATACTTTTACAGGTGGAGTCTTGTGGGAGTTATCTCATTTTCAGCCTTTGCTTTTTTTTACATAGCTTTAAAGGTATCGTAATACTTGGACTTCAGAACTGCTCAAAAAAAATTGGATTGCTTGACAATGTAAGTAACAACCCTAACTAATTTAAAGGGTAATTTTATAACATTACATAAAAATGACGTGCAGTTATTTGCTAATACTGCTTTAGATACTTTTGATCTAAAAGAATTTAGCATAGATAAAGAAAAAGCAATGGGCGAACTTCGATCTGATATTATTTCTGAATTTGAGGATTTAAACTCTATTAATCCCACATTTTACAGAAAACTTAATTTTAAAGCATTACCAGATAAGTATCAAAAATATAAAAATACAAGGTGTATGTATTACTGCGTATCGAAGAACGATTTTTTATTTGGTGATTTATTTGTCACCCCTGATTATTTTTAAGCATATATTCTTTTGTTTATGAGGTAATAAGGAAAAATCTTGGTGACTCCTATATGATAAGGGCTCAGCTATCCCGTGTCGCAAGCGTATCCCACGAACATTCGAATATTTTTTTCAGAAAAGCTGGATATTAAATATTCATTTGTTTTGTAGAAATTTTATTTTTTATGATTCCTATATATTTGGATTGAAAATCTCTACGTTTTTCACAGGAAAGCTTATTCTCTAAATAACTCGAATCGTTACTTAGCTCGTATGCTTTTTGATAATTTTGGCATGCAAGTTTAAATTTTTCTTGCGCCTCAAGGAAAACTCCGAGGTTATAAAAAATGGCTGACCTTGATTTATTTTTTTGCATTTCTTTAAGAAACTTTTGAGCAATCACATATTCACTATAGTTAGACATTTTCTTAAGGGGTTTTAGATCATCTTCATCAATATCGAGCTTCATCGAAATTTTTCGGTGCCTAGGAGTTATCTTGTTTAAAGCTGCCCTGATAATTTTATGCTGTGCCTGTGAAAAACTAATTGACTGCAGTTCATTATTTTGTGTCGTGATAGCACTTCCTTCCCTGTTAATTCCAAAGATCGCTTCGACGTAAGGACGAAGACTTTTCCTGCCATGTTTCTTGGGCATTTCTTTTTCAGAGTTGTTAAAAATCCTTGCTTCTATATTAAAGCTTATTGGTTCTTTACTTTTTTCCATAATTTCAAATGAACAATGGCCTACACCTTGATAAGTTGCAGTTCTTACCCGATCCTCACCTATTGTCGATGACCAGAGTTTTGTATTAATAATGTCGATTTCTTTGAAAACAAGATTTGAACAGTAGATCCTTTTTGCGCCATAAATTGTGATTCAACTCTATCCTTGATAGGTACGTATGTTCCACAACTAGAAAGAACAAAGCTCGAAATTAAAATAATAAGAGCAGAAGTATTATTTGAGTTCATAAAACCACCGTGTATAGAAAATTCAGTAAAATTGTTTCATGGATATAATGTATTTACAAATTTATGGGTATTTCAAGGCGGTTAGTTTAAGATACAAACAAGAGAAATGAAAAATAGATTAAGGGATTAGGGATAAAAAAATAATGACTGTCTTCAATGGAATCTCCCGATTTTAATTTAAAAATTTAAGCTCTAATTAGCAAGTTGAACTTGTATTTACAAAATATATGTAGAAATGAAAGTTTTCGTTTCTGTGGTGGAGAAGGGTTTAAGTGCTCGTGACGAGTTGTGGTTAAAAAGTGGTTTTGTTGATCAAGGTTAGTCGTTCTGTTTTACTAAGTGTAACTGCCAACTCAAGTAACGATTTCAAATTTGGAAACTTGCAGTTTAAATCGCCAATAAATGTCTCAGCTGGAACGCCTGATGTTTGGCTTGGAGCTTTTAATATTGGCGCCAGCAAAGTTTATCATACGGAGTTAGATTCTGATATCACCGACGCTGTTCAAGTAACAGGAACTCTTGTGGAACGTGAGATCTTAGAGGGAATAACTTGGAAAGGGAATTCTCAAGTTTCACTTTTTTGTAGGTTAACGGGTATTGAAGGTGGATGCAAGGTTGACGATCTTTCTAGTTGGAATGTTGTTTATGGGAATCTTGCTGAAGACTATGTCTTGCAGGGGGTAAGGTTATTAGCAGATGATTTCGTCTATCTTCAACCAACAATTAAAAGGCATCGTTTATTGGCGTTTCGTAGTAATGATCAATTTCGCCCGGTGGAGTTGGTTCATGAAAATTTAGAGATTCGAGCAACAGTCCAAGCACGAGCAGTTATTTTTAATGAGAAAGGCTTCACGACAGCTATTTACACAAAAGAAGGTGAAAAATTATTTGGGGTTCCTCTACAAGAAAGGCAGACTTTTAGTGCGGCCTCAATTGAGATCCATCCCAGTGGTGAAATTCATTTATCACCTCAAAGAGGCATATCAACTATGGTCGATGGATTCCCTCTGGGAGTTTCACGTTTTGAATCATTTGCACTTTTAAAGTTTTTACCAGATGGTCAAATGGCGAGAGGTGTTACGTTGGGAGAATTCAAAAAAGGTGGCATTTTATTTAGAGGAAATACCACAGTAGAAATCAAAGAAGATCAATTCACTGTACAGCTTCATCATGGTGGAGATAATTATGAAGGAGTGTGGGCGGGTGAAAATGTCTTTTTATATAGAGCTAAATTTACTTTCTCTTCATCTGAAAAAGTCATTGATTTGGTTGGTGAAAATAATGTGAGTCGCGTTAATTATGTCGAGAATATGAGAAATAATGATCGCGTTTTAAAATTTAATATTCAATAAAAATGCATGCGTCCGAGAGGGCGCATGCTTCTGTATGCTGTTTGGGTCGTCTCATTTTGTTGATTTGGCCAGACAGCTTTCTCAGTTGCGAGGGCCGAGAGAGTTTTTAAAGACTTTGTTTGCAGGAAAAATATTTTTTGTATCTTTCTTTTGTAGGAGATAGAACTTTACAGGAGGAACTATTTTTCTATTGACGGGAAACTTAAGGACATCAGGGTCGTCACTCGCAAAAGAATCGGGGCAAAGGGTATAACCCTTTCCTTCAGAAACCATCCCCGTAACAATATTCCAATCATCCACAGTCATTTTTACAAAGAGATTATGGTGAGGAATTTTATAGTGATCTAGCCAAATTGTGATGTGTGGGAGTTGGTTATTGTATGTGATCAGAGGGTTTTTCACTAGGAAATCAGCTCTTTTAAAAAGATCCATACTTATGGGAGTTTTAACCATAGATCTGTGAATTAAAAAATGCGTCCCAACAGTAAATATTTCTTTCGCAACAACATCTAGGGAATCAGGTTTAACATGAGATATGGCAAAGTCGACTTGATGACATAGTAGAAGTTCAGTAGCTTCTTGTGAACTGGCCGAAATGAAGTTTATTTTCCCGGGGAAGACATTCATTGAGATCAACATAGGGAATAGCTCTCTTCTGGACGCTACTTTGAGAGCGGTTTCGCTTAAAGTTAAGAATGAGCGTTTAGTGGTGTTGACGGTGAAATCTAAACTGTCTATTTGTGCCTTTGTGGCGTTATACAATACCTTGCCATGATTATTAAGGACTTTCTTTTTGCCGTTCAGTGTAAAGAGTTGCACACCAAAAAAATCTTCAACTCTCTTTAATTGCACAGTTACAGAAGGTTGTGAAATACCGAGTTTTTTTGCCGCTTCAAAGATATTTTGAGAGCTTGCAAACGTTACAAATGTACGCAGGATATCCAAGGAAATGCTCATATTTATAATTAATATATTAATTATAAATGGTCAATTATATAATTATATTAATTCTTGATGCTCGTGTATAAAGCTTTCAACAGACAAACAAACAAAGGAGATTTAAATGAAAAAGATTTTTTTAATGATGGGCCTCATTCTTATTAATTCTACAGTGCTTGCAAACACTAAAAATACATGTGACGATATTGCGTTAGAGCAGCGCCTTTCAGATGGGTGGGGAAGCGAGGTAGATGTTGCATACCGTGGTGATATTACTTTTTATAAAGAGACAGCACATCAAGTGGAAGATTTCACTCTTAACGTAGAGGAATACGGCGGCTTTGAATGCCCTGCAGATGAAATTAAATTAGAAAAAGTGAGCAAGTCATGCCTGCTCATTTCTGTTTCTTGGTATCCCGGAGCTGATTCCAGCGGTTGTGATATTAAGCTTTCACGGAAAGGACAGGATTTGGGAACTTCGACTTTATTTATGAGTTATTAATCAACTTTATTATTTATAAGGGGATAGCGAGTTTTTTTTCTAAGTAGGCCCGCGCCAATTGAGTTCCCCTGCCATTGAAATGACCATAATGACCTGCTAATGGGGTGTAGTATGCAAAGGGGTTGTCATTTTTGTTAAACATTTTTGCTAAGCTGATAAACTTTATGCCTAATTCTTTTGTCATGGTGGCCAGCATGGCCTGGTATAATTGTGAATTGGCAAGACTTGCTGGTGCGTATGAGTAGGCGTCGGGGATATAGACTAGGTAGACTTGCCCGCTCCAAGTGTTTACCAGCTTAACAATTTTTTGTAGTATTTTTCTGTAGAGGAGTAGCGCCTCTTGGTTTATATTTTGATAATCGGCAAAGTAACCGGCATTTTGTGGGGCACTTCTAAAGAGTGAAAGTTTTAACCGCTGAATGTTTTGTAAAACTTTAGAGTGGGCCCTCTGGTCAGTAATATTTTGGGAATTTAAAAGGAATTTATTGTAAAGCTGATCGATGGCGAACTGGCGCTGTTTTAGGTTTTGTCCTTTTCCATGTAGATATTCTCTGAGAATTTTATGGCGATACTCTAAAGGTAAATCTATGCCCAAATCATTTGGGACAAAAGATAAAACTACTTTTTTGGGTTTAATGTCCATGAGATATTCGTGGACAATTCCCAGCTGTGCTAAGGGGCCATGACCAAACGATGATAGATTGAGAGCGCTGACTTTATTCTTGATGAGATCGACGAATGATTGACCTTGGGGTAGGCAGGCGCCTTGAAAATAGCTATCGCCAATAAAGGCCATGTGAATATTTTTTTGCTGCCATATTTTGTCGTCATTTGGAAAACCGTAGCGATCGGAATGGTAATTTGTCCATCCATGCCCTTCATTGCACAGAAGAGTGAGTTTGTTGGAGAGGCCCGCGAGGGGGATTAAATTTAAATTGGTCTTTTGTGCCAAGAGAAACTGCGTGCCCACTGCGAGGGTGGCATGCATAGCTTGCGCCACCTCGAGTTTACTTTTTGCATAAAGGCGTAACATGGTTTCTAGGCCTACAAAGAGCATGAGCGGCAATAGCAGTCCGTATAAAAACTGTTTCATATTAAAAGAGGCTGTAAACGAAAGGCGCCATGGGTGAAACGGCGTTAATGAAAACCATTAAAAGTGAAAAAACAATAAGACCCAAGAAAAAGGGGATGAGCCCAGACATTTTTTGTTGTGCCAAGGCGGCGCTTGATTTTAGAATGGTCTTAAAAATAAGTGACACGAAGGTTAGGAGTGAGTTGAAGGGGCGGTTATTTTGCATTTTTTTTATCCTTGACAATAAGACAATCATTGAGGACGAGGGCATCCATATCGGTTCTGGCAAACATTAATAACGCCTCTGCGGGGCCTTCAACGATGGGGTAACCACTCTCATTAAAGGAGGTGTTAACGAGAGCTTCAACTTGCGAAAGTTTACCATATGCAGAGAGTAGTTTGTGAAAGAGTGGATTGTCGTCTTTATAGACAACTTGGGGTCTGGTGGTTTGATCAATATGTAGGCCCGAGCGCAGCTGTTCTCGGTACTGATTCTTTACTGGCACGGTTAATTGCATATACCGTAACGTGCGCGGCAATAGATTTTTTATCTCAAGAATTTTTTCAGCGGCGCTTTCTGTCATCGATAAAGCGTAGGGGCGAAAACCTGCGCGATCTTTAATTACTTGACTGACACGATTTGCAATTTTGATATCAGAGGCCTTAAAGAGCAGTGATCTATACCCCAGGGCGCGCGGGCCATTTTCCACGCCGCCTTGAAACCAACCCACCACTTTTCCATCATTAATTAGAGAGGCAGTTTTTTGCGATAATTCTTTTTCACTGAGGTGGTTGCTACTATGCCATTGCTCTTTAAAATGCTTAGGGGTACCAATCTTTTTATGTTTTTGTAATTTCGCTGGGGTTAGCTGCTCGAGCATTTTGATGGTGTCGGAAGCAGGGTAGGACTGGCCGAGGGAAACGGCATAATCACCCATTGGCCGCGCCCTAGAATTTTCTTTAAAATAGGCCAAATAGGCAGCACCGATGGAGGCGCCGCCATCTCCCGGGTCTCTGGGAATATAAATATTATCAAATCCCGCCTCTGCTAATAAGAGAGTATTCGCCACACAATTGAGTGCCGCCCCTCCCGCCAGGCAGAGATTTTTCAGGCCGGTTTTCTTTTTTAAATTCTTGGCGAGCTTGAGCATACATTCTGTAAAAACTTTTTGCGCGGCATAGGCAATATTCGCCATACGCTGTTCTTCTCCCGTAGGCGAGTATTCTACCAGGGAACTAAAGGCATACTTTAGCTGCGCTGGTGGCCCAAAAATTTTCTCAAATTTTTTACTAAAGGGGGATGAAAAATAGCGATCAAATTGAAAATACTCATTGTTAATAATGATCTTTCCCTGTTCATTAACAGCAATGCACTCGCGCATTCTTGTTAAATATTCAGCATCCCCAAAGGCCGCCAATGCCATGGTAGAGCATTCATCGCTCATAGGTTTAAAACCTAAAAAATGGGTGATGGCAGAGTAGAATAATCCGAGTGAATGGGGGTAATGATGGGCATTTATTTTTGTAAATTGAGGTTTGCCTTTTTCCCAATGAGCTGTGTATTCAGTACAGGTCTCCCATTCTCCCACCGCATCCACCGTTAAAATCGCTGCCTCTGAAAAACCACTCCCCATAAAGGCCTGGGCGGCGTGGGAATTGTGGTGATTAAAACTTACCAGAGAAGCGGCCGGGATATTTAACCTTTGCGCTAGCAAGGCTTCCGTCCAAAGTTTACCGCCGAGCCAAGATTTCATACTGGTGTTAAATTCCCGATAGGTAAATGGCCATTTTTTTAGTGAGGTGGATAAGACACGGGTCCATTTTGTCTCTGTGGATTCATAATAGGCGACGCGATCGATCTGACTTAATTTGAGCTGTGCTCGATCGAGGCAGGATTGAATGGCAAATTGTGGAAAATAAGCGTCGTGCTTTTGCCGGGTTAATCTCTCTTCTGTGGCGACGGCGACCAAGTCTCCATCCACCACGAGCGCTGCACTGGCATCGTGGAAGCCATAGCTTAGTCCTAAAACTCTCATACAATCCTCCCTCTTAATTCGCGTTTTGGCATGCTTAACTGATTTGGACCCATGGTAGATTTTTCTTTTTTAGTCAGTTTTAAAGGAATGGAAAAGAGTCCAGCAAACAAAAAATAGATGATAAAGAGAAGTATATCAATAAAGAAGCCGGTGATTTGTCGCCCCATGCGCAGCCAGCTTTGCATAAATCTTTTTCGCTTAATGATAGCTATTTCTTTTTTTACTGCCTTTTTGCTTTTACAGGCGATTTCAATAAGCTCTCGCGCCTTATCCACATGACCTATTTCATCGGCAATAATTCTCTTTAAACTTTTTTTCATTGGCCCCGCTGGTAGCACTTGTGCAATTTTTTGAAATCTTTTTGCCGCCGCCTCTTCACCTATTAAACAATAGACCAGGAGTTTCCAAGCATCTTTTTTCTGACTGTAGAGCAATGTTTTCTCATCGGTCATCTTAATAAATTTACTATTGCTCTCACTGGCATAAAGACTTCTAAAAAGTTCAGCGTGATGCGCCTCTTCCAGCGCCTGAGAAAATAATTCAGCTTTTTCGTGAGCGCTGTCCACCAGTTTCATGGCAGATAATAATTGCCAGGCGCTATCGTCTTCGGTGGCCTCAAATAATCGTATGGTCTCAATCTTTTTTGCAGGAAAGAGTCGCCACGCAATCTTGATCATAAAAAAAACTTTAAATTTTTCTATTATGGAGAACATCTTTTTTCCCTCTTAATGGGGGGGCAGACGTACATACATGCCTGCCCCCTAGCTCTTTTTTATTCTGGAACTTTTTCACCTTTCTTCAAAAATCTATCTTGATGAGAATTGAGTTGTGTTTCATTTGGAAAGGTAAGAATGACACTCTCTTGGAGACGTCTGCTGGGTTTGCCCTTTGCTGGAGTATAAGTATGCAGTTTCACCAATATTCTTTTTTGCACTTTACTTTTACCAGCATTGTCGAGATCGGCCAAAATTTCTCTGATTGGTTGGCATGTTGCTCCATCAAAGTCGATGGGAAAATAACCATTCCTAAAAAATTCGTGTTTAAAGAGAGTCCCTTTAATCTCATCTGTTGTGAAACTGGTGAAGGCCCTGGGCAGTGGAATGTAACCGGTCCAACGATCTTCAATTTTGCAGGTTAATTTATCCTTGACCACAATTTCTGTCTGCACCACGTGGTCTTTCAGCACCACAACGGTACTTTGCGCGAAGACTCCCCAACTAAAGCTAAAACTTAAGAGTAATAAACCTAATTTTTTTTGCATGATAACCCCTCCTCTAGGTAGTTTTTGTTAAAATAGTTATAGGGATAATCAAGTGATAAATATAATAATTATTTTTGATCGTTGAGATAAGTAAAATTTATAGTATCTGGGGCGAAAAATTGCTTTTTAAGAGGCGGGACGACCTGATGGCGTCGGTGCTTTGCGCTCGTGGAGAGCAGTCGATGAAATAGGATAGGGTCGGTTGCTATCTCTATAAAATCATTGTAGAACGCACAGATGTCACCATCAAAAAAACGCTCCATCTATAGCTTTACTTTATTAGAACTGCGCAGCTATTTGCAGGAAAATGGCCTCCCGGGCTTTTGCGCGGATCAGGCGTATCATTGGCTGTACAAGAAATTTAGCGATGATCTGCAGAAATGGCCTAATATGTCTAAGAAGGCCAAAGAGTTTATCGGCGAAAATTTGGCATTGGGCTTACCTAAAATTGTCTGGCATGGGCTCTCTAGTGACGGCACTAGGAAGTTTTTAGTCGCCTATGGCGACGGCCAAAGTGTGGAGGCGGTGGTGATCCCCGCTAAAAATAGACTGACATTATGCTTATCGTCGCAGGTGGGCTGCGCCATTGCCTGTACTTTTTGCCACACGGGTACCATGGGTTTGAAACGGCATTTGGCGGTGGAGGAAGTGGTTGGCCAGTATATGGCGGTGACCTATTGGTTGCGCGAGCATGTTTCTGAAAGTACCCGTCTCACCAATATCGTGTATATGGGGCAAGGAGAGCCGCTGCATAATTTTGACAATATGAAGACGGCCACCGAGGTCTTTATGCAGGAAAAGGGACTAGGTCTCGGGCAGCGAAAAATTACCCTTTCCACTTCTGGGTTAGTGCCACAGATTGAAAAATTAGTTGATTTTCCGCCGGTGAATATTGCCATTTCTTTACATGCCGCTCACGATAATATTCGCACCGAGCTGATGCCTATTAACAAAGTCTACGATTTAAAACGGCTGTTCAAGGCGATCAAAAAAATTCCCCTGAAGGCGCATCGTTGGGTCACCTATGAGTATCTTTTAATCGCTGGTCTCAACGATAGAATCGAAGACATTGAGGGGCTGTGCAGTCTGTTGAATATTAAGGAGTCAAAAATCAATTTGATTCCTTTCAACGAATACCCCGCATCAAAATTTAAGAGACCAAGTCGAGAAAAAGTTGTATGGTTCCAAGATCAACTTATGCAAAGAGGGCATATTTGCACTACCCGCAGCACCAAAGGAGCAGATATTTTGGCGGCGTGTGGGCAATTAAAAAGTGAAATGGAAAAAATAAATTTATGGGATTAAACCACGAGAGAAAAAAAGATTTCGATTATTTCAAGAAACACCAGGCGGAAATTTTTGGGCATTTGAAATGCACCTCAGAAATTTCTCCAGATGGCCCAGAAGTTCTCATTGTAGGGGGCACTCATGGCAATGAACCTTCGGGGGTTAAGGCCTTATTGCGCTTTCATCAGCTTTTATCCGCTGACAACAGTCTCTTAAAGCAGGGGCGAGTGCATTTTTTATTGGGAAATCCGGCCGCTTATTTACAAAATAAACGTTATGTGGATTACGACCTGAATAGGTCCTTTACCGATAAAGATATGAGTCATCTGGAGGCGGCGCGGGCGGCCGAAATCGATAGATTTTTTAATCGCGGTGCAAGTTTTGCTATGGTTTTAGATATCCATTCTTTGAGTAAGGGTCATTATCAAATGCTGGTGTATAATAGCAAGGGTTTGAGTGGCCAATTACTGGCGCGGGAAATAAGCCCCATCATGACCCATTTGGCGTATCATGAAGAACATATTAATGGCCTGTTGATCGATCGCTGTAGTAAGTGGGGCCACCCAGGAGTGGCGATCGAATGTGGCAATCATTATCATGCGGATTCTGAGCAAGTCGCCTTCTATCATATTTATAGATTATTACTTCACTACGGTATGGTTGATAAACATGCCGAGTGGGGTGAGTTAGAGAATTTAATTCATCGACAGCAGGAAGTTATTCAATATGAAACCTTGCAAGCGATTATTCCCAACGATAAATTTGCTTTCGTAAAAAAAGATGTCACCACGGGAACGACTTTTGTTAAGGGCGAAGTTTACGCTCGCGGCGGGGGCAAAGAGTTTGTCGCCCCCGCCGATTGTTTTTTGGTGATGCCACCGGAGGATGTGGAAGCTGATGATCACGACGCTGGTTTTTTATGTTTAAAGCATACGTTATAAGTCTCTCTACCTTTCTCTTTAGAAAAAAAATGGGTCATGAGCTTTAAAACAGGAAATATTGGAGCAGAGCTTGCTGGAAGGTTCTCAGTTATTCTTGAAAATACCAGTCAAAGTCGAAATGAATTTTATCTTCGTCCAGAAGTATCTTTTGCACTTCTTTAGTCCATAATTTTTTATGGGCATTCCAGCGAAAGCGCGCTCTGGAAACTTTATGTTTTATTTTATTAAATTCTTCCACTTGGTTAGCATTTTTCCAATTGGGTGCATCTAATTTTGCCACGATGACGACAGTGGGGGATTCCGCCATTTTTGCCATGCGAGGGATGGAGTAATGGGAGGCAATTTTTAGCATGGATAAAACATCGGTGACGGCACGATGGGGAAACGGGTTAATAAACCCATGGGCATGCTCTAAGCCGGCCATACTTTTATTGAAGATTTTTTTTGGAAATTCAATATCAGAGTAAGTATCAATCCATACTGTTGGTGGGAACTCAACCCCATAACGGTGAAACATCTCTCGCAGCATGGGCAGATCGTATTGCTTTCCATTATGCGCCATGATGTACTGGCAAGTATTCATCAAATCGGCCAAATGCAATAAGGTGGTCTTAATCTCTGCGCCTTTTTTGCCCCAGTTTTTTAACATTTTTTCCGTAATGCCAGTCAACTCGATGACTTCTGGGGACAGCGCCAAGCGATCTTTTTCATCGATGAGTTGGGAGAGTATATGCACGGGTTGATGAATTTCATAATCCCATACAACTGCGCCTATCTCTGTGACACGATCTTTATCGAGGTTGACACCATTCTCGAGAAGGTTATCATTGATGCCTTCGAGATCGATTCCTAAAACTAGTTTTTCCATAGGATGATGATAAAGTATTCATGGACGTTTTGCAAAGTACCTTATGCTTTTAGTTGACAATTTTTTGGAGAATATATGGTGAAGAAAAAGGCAATTATTGTGGATATTGACGGCACTCTCGCAGATGTTGAGCATCGTGTACATTTTATGCACACGGAACCGAAAGACTGGCGTTCGTTTAATAGTAATATGTTAGAGGATAAATTGAATATTTGGTGTCATCAAATTATGCAGGCGATGAAGCGTGAGGGCCAAGAGATTCTCTTGGTGACTGGGCGAGGTGAAAAGAGAAGACTCGATACCGAAAATTGGCTGCACAAACATAATGTCAACTATGACGGCCTTTTTATGCGCTCCCATGCAGATCGTAGAGAAGATTTTCTTATTAAAAAAATTATTTATGAAGAGCGGATTGCTCCTAACTATGATGTTTTATTCGTTTTGGAGGACAGGCTTTCCGTGGTGAAGATGTGGCGCAGTATCGGACTGATCTGTTTGCAATGCGATTGGGGAGATTTTTAAGCGGCGCTATCTTTGGGGGGAGAGTTCTTTATATGTTGTTGAGAGACTTTCTCACCGGGCCCGTGAGGGCCTTTATCGTGGGGTGTGTGATCTTTAATAGCACCTGTTTCAATGTCTAATTTATAGACCGAATAAATCATACCGATGGGAAAAATTGCCCAAAAAAGAGCTAAGCCTGCGATAATAAGAAATGATTCAAGCATGATATTCCTCCTGCCATTAGGATAATCATTTTCTTGGCCCAATTGAATGACTTACATCATATACTTAGGTGATGGTTTCGCGTTGCTTCTATACCTCTATTTGAAGCCAAATGTTTGCATAAGGTCATCAATATAGGCACGGGAGAGGGTGGCGCAATCTTTAAAGACATCGCGTTTTCCAAACTTATGGTGGCCATCCACACAGGCTTTTAGATAACTGCTAAACGCCAGGTCAAAGGCGACTTGAGTTGACACCAAATCCTCTCCGTGAATTTCCACCAGAGGCGCTTTACATGGGGTCTTTTTTTTAGAAATGCTGGAGCAATTATAGAGTGTGAATAAAAGTAATGGCCATAAGATTCGCATCATGACGCTTTAAATTCTTGTAAATATTTAATGATAATAATTATAGAATAGAAAATTTGGTCAATAGGTAGGCTGTTCATAAGATGGAGATTCATTATTTAAGTATAATCAATTTTGCAAAAAATAAAAGGCGCAGTAGGGGCGCCTTTTATAGTCATTAAATTAATTGATTGAATTTGTAATCAGGAGATAAAATCGTGTTTGCGAATGGTTTTCCTACCATTAGCTTCACATCTTCCCTGAGCTTGATTAATATACCAGTAAACAATCTCATTAAGACCTTCGAGGGCATCGGCAGAAAGGTTATGGCCTTTTTCCTTTAATGCATCCTTTGTTTTAGAACCGACTAATAGCATTTCATGTTCATTTTGCGCATTTTCCATCTTCTTTCTCCTTTTAATAAAATGTTATGGTAAAAATTGTAAGAGTTAGCTTCAATTCTTGTCAAAAAGAAACTGCCCTCAATTCCTTTTTTTATGAATAAAAATGGGAATTATCTGTTATTGGCAGCTATTTATGCATAGAGCGTGGTTACTTTTTTCTAAATAGTTGAGAGAAAATTGTGGTTATTTATGGTCTTTGATAATTTATAATAAAAATATGGTAAAATTAAAATGCTATGAGACTTGGATGGCGGTCATCGACAAAAATACCTTTTTAACATTTTCGGGAATTGCGCTCTCTACTCTCTTGCATATGCTCATTTTTTTTAGACCGAGTCAGAGTGTGAACGAAATATCCTTAGATGAAAAAATATCGCGACATTTTTCAGTCAAAATACAAGCTGCTGAAAAAAAGAGATTATCACCTAAAGTATTGCCAGAGAAAATAGCGACGGGTGTAAGGCCATTAAAAAGAGAAAGGGTCAAAAAATTGAACTTGGCAAATAATGGAGCGAGTAAAAAAAGATTTCAAGAAACTTCTAACCGGCCTCCCAATTATCCCGAAGTGGCAAGAAGAATGGAGTGGGAGGGTAGCGTTGAGCTAAGCTTAGAATTAAACGTCGATGGCCAAGTTATTGGGGTCAAACTGATTCAATCCTCAGGTCATGCTCTATTAGATAGAGAGGCGATTGCAGCCGCCAAACAATGGAGGTTTAAATATGCTGACTCGTCGTCCATTAAAAAAACCATTTCATTTAAGTTAGAATAAATCCTTACAACTTCTAACTTAACCTTGCGAAATTTACCGTTAATATCACTTTATCATTAGGAAAAGGACTTTAATAAAGTGTTGCTAATAAAAGAGTTTCTCACCTCTTAAGGGGTGTTTTAATAAGGTGAATAATAGTCGGGGGTGCTGCTTCTTTCCTTAGAATTTCACAAATTTAAAACTGTTCAGTTTGTCCAAAAAACAATCCTTTGCCACCCCCAACCTTTTTTGTTTGCCTATCCTGCTTTTCTTTTTTTCTTTTTTTTATTTCCATTTGTATTTTGTTTCTGATTTTGTTGACCTCAATTTGGTCCTGGACGTTTGATTTAAAGGATTCTGGTGGTGGAAAAAAATCGATGATGTCGTTGGATAGCAGGGTAAAACGATATTTGTAGACTAGGTAGGAGATCATGGAAAATATAAAAAATAGCATCACGGGTTTAAATCTATGCTGTATGGTCATTGCCATTTTTGAAACTTGGTAGGTAACTTCTTTCTTTTTTGTTTCTGCAAAAAATTTTTGCTCTTTTTTATTCCTTTGATAATTTCTAGAAACTTCTTCTTTTTTTATTTTTTCAAATAATTCCGGTGTGGGAGAAAATAAATCACTGAGTGCCGCCATGTCTATAATTTGTGTTTTTTCATCAATTCTTTCATCAGGTTTTGACTGGGTTTGTGCAGGACTTCCCATGTCTTTAAAGCTTTGTAAGAGTGCCGTTAATGTCCCTTGCGCGCAATGAGTGAGATCTATTTCCCATTGGCGATTAACTCTCAGAGCTTTGCTCATTTGTGAATTCTTTGCAACACCAATTTTAGTAATATCAGTATAATTAATTTTAACCGGTTCATCGATTTCGCTGGAAAAAAGCATTTCGTTATTCGTGAAAGCGATGCCTGTACTGCCACTCTTGTCTTTACTAGTATCTACAATACAGAGTATCTGATCACTTTCGATATTTTTTACCAAATTTTTTTGCGCACCTTGCAGAATCTTTTTTTTAAAGTTTGGGAAATAAAAACTATCTGTTTTATTATTGAATAGAGTCTCTAAAAAACTCACGATTAAATCCTCATTGGCAGTTGAGAGTTTATCGGAGTTTTTTAGGAAAGACTTCAGGGAATTTTCTAAAGCCGAGGATAAATCCTCTAAAAGGGGAGATATACCCGACTATAATTATTTGTTGTCCCTCTTTATGCCATCTAAATGTTTGTACTTTTTGTAAAAATTTGTCAGCTGAGACTCGGGAGTTGCCAAAAATTCTTTCAGTTCATTTGTAAATTTTAGCTTTTCTTTTTGCACTTTTTTTGTGTCCCCGTTATCGTGAATGGAGTAGAGCGGGCGACAATGGGGATGGATTTTGCCTTGAGCGCGATATTGATCTAAGCAGGTGCTAAGATGCTTGAGCATACTAGTATACTGCTCCTTTACTTTTTGTCGGTAGCTCAGCTTAGGGGTTGTTTGGTCCCATGTTAAATAACCGGCGGGAGCAAAGGGTAGACCAAAATCTTGGGCGATAGCATCTTGTAGCATTCTAGAGATCCTGCCATTGCCATCGCCTATAGGGTGGATACTTACCAGCCATCTCTGGGCATCTGCCGCTAAATCGAGGGGGCCAATTTGGCCGTTACCCTTTTTAATAGCTGGCCAATGGCGGTTGATATAATCGCTCAACCGTACCAATTCCCGCGCCACATCTCGACTGGGAAGATAGACCATACGCGCTGAGTAGCGGCCATTGGAACATTGAGTATAGTTGCCACCTTTTAAGTGAACGAGGGGTCTACCGTCGGCACTTTTAAGGTCAAAATTATCCATCAGTCTAAACTCTTCATAAGTGAGGGCGTAGCGGCTACCACAACGTGCCTTCCAACTGGGAGATTTTTGATTCTTTTTAAATCTCATCTGTCCGACAACGGCCTTTTTTTTGCCTCTTGCCGCCTTTCCCATAATGGTCTTGGTCATCACCGCAAAATGCGCCTCTTCAAAATCTTTTTGTGAGATGTTTCCTCTTATTTTTTCAATCCATTCGGCGGTGATGAAATGCGCTCCTCGCTCCCAATACATCCAAGTTTTAGGGGTGGGTTTATAAATTTTCCAAGGTAGGTAATTACCTTTTTTGTTAGTCGCTCGCCAATCGTAGATATCCAGAAATCTCATGGCGCGATAATGCGCCAACGACTCGATATCGATATTAAACTTATTTTTAAACTCTGATTTAAGGTCTTGATAATGCTCTTGTAATTGGCATGCAAAGGGGAATTTTTTTAAATTTGTCGTACATGCTAGTGTTTGTTGCGCGTATAGGCCTGCCAATAAGCTGATAAATAGGGCAAGTTTTTTCATGATCTTCCTCCAAGTTTAGATGCAGATTGAATTACCTGATTCTTCCCAGAGTTGGAAGGTGATTATAAAAAATTTAGGTCAATATAAGAGTTTTGTTAATAAAAACTTACTAAAAAATTCTAACTGCTAGTATATTGTGCGTTGAGTTGATTTGAGGCTTTTTGCAGAGTAGGAAGGGTCGCCTTTCCCAGGGATGACTAAAGTAAAAATTACTGGATTGAAGATTGCTTGTTGAGATGCGAAATTACCTGATGCAAGGTGGATACCTCTTTTAAATTATTGGATAAAAATATGAAATTAATGATAGTGGGCGCGTTCCTTTTGCTTTTCTCCATTATGGCCTATGCCGAACCTTGCAATAAACTGGCGAATAATTTTAACGTGAGAGAGGTGGCGCGTATTCGTGGTGGTGGTGGTGTTGTTTTTTCAGATCTTAATCAATTCAATTATTCTCTGCATGGACAAAACAGGCCTTATAAAAGTGCACTTTTAGTTGGTGGAGGGTCTTTTGGCACCGCCATTGCGTCGGTGCTGTCGCATAATTTTACGACGGTTTTTGTGAAAATAAGAAACCCCGTAGACTATGCCCAGTTATTGGAGGGGTTGCATAAAAAACTAGTGCAACCTGGGACAGGGGAGGCCATAGAGATGAATATCATTCCTGTTTTAACTTGGCAGGATTTGGACGATTACACCGCAAATTCTGCCATTGATTTGATGGTCTACGGATTACCCACCAGCACTATCAAGACATACACTGAGGAGAATAAGGCGATTTTTGAAAAATATTTTAAGCAAGGGGTGCCCTTAGTTTCTTTAAGTAAGGGGATTGATATTGAGACTAAGTTATTACCTGATGAGCTTTTCACTCAGGCCTTTGCACAGTACACAGAACAGCTCTACTATTTGTCCGGGCCAAGTTTTGCCAGAGAACTTTTAGAAGGGCGTAGCACGAGTGTATCCATCGCCTCTACTAATCGCTCGGGATTGGGGAACGTTGTGGAGATGTTTAATACAGCTTTTTTGCGTGTTAATCGAGAGAGTGATGTCAAAGGACTCTTATTAGGGGGAGCGCTTAAAAATCCTTTGGCGGTTGCGGCGGGCATGCTCAATGAGCTTTTACCTGGGGATATTGAAATTCAAGCGAAACTCGTGGCCATCGGCATTGAGGAGTTAAAAAAGTTTTATACCGCCTATCGAGCGGACCCGGCAACTCTGGAAAACCTCAGTGGGTTGGGAGATCTTATCGCGACGACGATGTCTCCGCAAAGTCGTAATCGAGACTTTGGTGGAACGGTTATCAAAGAGTGGCAAAAGGGCAGTGATGGTCTGGCGCCCGCCAAGATAACGGTTAAAGGTGGGGTGGTAGAAGGCTTTAAGACGACGAAATCCTCTTATCTCTTATTGCAAGAATTAAACATTCAATCGGCATATGTTACCCTGCTTTATAAAATACTCTATGAGGGAGAAAGTCCACAGAGGTTGGTGACCTTTGTTAGAAATTATGTTTCTCCTATTGGGAAGACTGCTGTAGATGGAGATGCAAAAAATCTTGCAAAAAGATTAAGACAGGTTTTGAGTTATGGCGCAGGCATTATTGATGCCCTTAATAAGGGCAAGCTGAATACTCAAGCCTTATACATTAATTATAGTTTAAAAGAAATAAATAGGGTTGGTTCGACAAAATTCCCCACCACTGTTATCTTTAAAAGCACTCATGGCATAGTAGGCTATATTAAAACTGCACTCGATCCCAACAATCCTTATATGCAAGAGGGGATCAAAGTTGGCAGCAGCAGAAACGTTGGTCAATTTTCCCCGGCTGCCAAAGCTGAAATAAAAGCCGTTAAAGAGTTGATCGAAGCATTAGGCGGAGAGGCCCCTCTCATTAAAGCTCTTTATGGCATTGCTTTTCTTGGTGATCAACCTATTTCGTTGGAAAAAGTTGTACTGGAATTGGCCGCCCAAAAATAAGAAACTTTAAATGCGGCAATTTAGATAATCTGTACAGATTTTTTTCATGGCGGAATGAGATGAATTGAAGGCGGATATAATGGAGCCGCCTTTTTTGCCGGCGGAAAGATCTCCCAGTAGGAATAACCCTGGGATGGAAGTTTCAAACCCATCTTTGACCACAGGCTCCGTGCCATTAAAGTCGATCCCTAGCAAATTTAAAAAATTGGAGGGGGTTGAACCTCCCAAAGCGTATACGATAATATCATATGATTGGTCCTCAATTTCTTTAAAATTGACTTTTATTTTGTCGCCAATATGCTCCAGAGAAACAATATTACTACTGTAGAGAATTTTCGCCGATTTATTTTTGGCCAATTGTAAGAGCGAGTCTCGATTAATTTGATTCATCCTGGAAAAAGTATCTCTTCTATAAGAGAGCGTGACAGTATTGCCGTCTTGGACCAAATACTGCGCATACTCCGATGCAGTGTCTCCTCCGCCTACCACTAAGACATTGGAATCTTCAACTTTTTGCGTCGTGATATCGAAAAGGATACGATCTTTAGCGGAGCTAGGAAGTTTATACTCCGGTTTATTAGGCCGACCGAACATGCCGATGGCTATGGCACAAATTTTTCCTTTGTACTGGCCGACATTAGTTTCCACGACAAAGAAGCCGTCCTCGGTTTTTTCCATTTTGTGAACGCTCTCATTGTACAGGACATTAATTTCTTTCTCTTGAATAATGTGGTCTAAATAACTTAGAGTTTCCGTCTTCGAGGAGTCCAAAATACAGAGCACGCCATTACAAAGAGCGTCTTGACCCTTATAATTTGCTGTTACCAATTTTTTATCGGGATAAAATTTGCGAATGGCCCAAGAATGTTCTTGCGCCTTTTCCAGGATAATAATTTTGTGCGCAGGAATACCTGCATTGATCGCCTCCGCTGCCATACTAATTCCCGCTGGGCCCGCGCCGATAATTATCATTTCTTTGACTTCCATTAGCAACTCCTGTGTGCATAATGTATATCATATTTTAGCATTATAAAACTTTTTTATTTTTTACCAAAGCTTATGCTTAATGGTAGATTAAGAAATAAAATACGCCCCAAGAGAATGACTATTATTGGCGATTGATAGAGTAGGAGGAACTTCATGGATTTAACTGAGAAAATTACAAAAAATATTCTTCACGACCCAGATATTTCTAAATCATTAGATCTTATAATTAAAATAGCTGCTGAAGAATATATCAAAAAAATATATATTTTAGAGGGGCAATTGAAAGACAAAAGTTTTTCATTTGATGAACTTACTCATGAAAATTTATGTCAAAAAAAATTAATCGAAAATCAAGAAGAAGAGGTGCTGGCATTACAAAACAAGGTGGCAGAGTTCCTCAAAGAAAATGAAGAGTTAAAAGAAAAATTTCAAAAAGCTGGCGAAGGTTTGTTAAATAAAGAAACTGATAGTGAAAAACTAAATTATGCGTATCAAAAACAGTCTGAACAATTATCTCATGCGCTCACTAAAGATCGAGAGAGTGAAAGAAAAATTGAGGAACTTAGGCAAATGCTTCAGCGCAAAGATGTTGAACTGAATGATCATCGTGAAAAATATGAAAGAGTGAAAGAAAAAGTTGATCGCATGGAAAGCTTCGCCAATGTCAAAGATCGTGTCGCCAAACAAATGCAAGCGAGTTTTTTACTCTTAAATGAGAGCATAGATAAATCAAAAAAATCAGTGCGGGAAAAAGATGTGGAAATTACCCGTTTGCAGCGCATAGTGCAGGAGCAAACCAAAAGGGGGCATGACACTTATGCAAACTAGGGTGTCGCAAAATTGTAACGCCCGCTTTTAATGTTCTGGCAGGCCAATCTAAATTTTAGGCGACAGGACTTTTTAAGTAATACTTTAGCGTATCTTTTCGTTTGCCGATGAAAGGAGAGTCGCGCTAGGTGGTAGCAACCATGGCCATCGTTATTGTCACAGCCCAGTTTATAATAGACTTTGGCGTTCTCAATCTTCTGTAGTTTTTCTTCAACTTTTCCAATAAGTGAACAATTATAATAATTATTTTTTGAGCAGGCGAATTTATATATTCTTTTGGCATTAAGATAATCGCCTCGCTTAAAGAGCATGTCTCCGGCCAAGGAGCAGTACTTATAGACGCCTCTGACGCATCTCTTTTTACTTTTTTTAAAAGATGTTGGGTTGTATGTTGAACATCCGCCAAAGATAAAAAGTATTAAGATAAATTTTTTCATTTTTTTAATAATAGCTTTTTTACATTATTCCATCAACTAATCTTGATGGTTTTTGTCAGCTGTGGGCGTGGGTAAGTTCTTCCTAGGGGACTTGGGTTAGAGAGGATTGGCAAATAGTTTTGTCCAATAAGCCGATAATCCTTTGCGGGAGGAGATTTGCAGCTTATTAAGAGTCTTAAATTTATCGCCAAAAGTATTAAACGTTTTGACCCTAATAGACAAAAATTTTTTTGGATAGGTAGGGCGCCCGCTTGGATTATGTGGGAGAGAATGACTCGTTTATTTGGAGTCGAGTTGGCAGAAAATTCTAAACTTTCATTATTAAATTTTGAATTATTAGAAGAGCTAGTTACCTCATTAAAGTTTCAAAATATTTTTAGAGAGAGTCGACGTATTATTTACCATCGCACTTATGAGCAAGAAATATTTAAAAACTCAACTTATGAAGACCTGCTACTGAGGGAGAGTTCTTTAAATTATTCTCCCCATGAAGTTTGTCAGATAATATTGCTCACTAAGCAACATAAAGTTTATCGGTCTCCAATATTTCATGGAGAGGAAGCGAGAGCAGTGGATATTTCAACTTTAGAAAATTGGATAGAGAAGCTAGACTATAAAGTGCGAAAAGATGGTTTCGATGTCTTAAGAATTCAAATAAATCATACGCATCCAACATTGGAGTTTGTCGAGTACCTTGCCGGCGAAGGCAACCAATGCCGTCTATCTTTAAGTGGTTTAAGTCAAGCGGATTTTGAGGTGGGCAGAAGGCTCGCCGCGAGTTTTAAGCATCCCATTCAATTGAAAGCGATTACTCCAAGTGGACTTTTTTTTTCAAGTTTTATGTGAGTCGGGTGTTTTAATGATGTCGTCCATGCTTAAATTGGTAAGTTTCTTAATTCCATTGATCATATAAAACAATCCAATAATAGAGATAATCATTGAGGGCACCATAATGACGGGAAAACTCAAGGCCGTCATTTTTCCCAGCTCTTGATTAAAAGCTTCACTGCCAGTAGGGCTTTTTAAAATCACTACCGCTAATACAAAATTAAGAATTGAGCTGGCGACAAAAGAAAGCACAAAAAGATAAGTTGTTTTAAGGATCAGCTTTTCAAATAAATCTTCAGCAGTCTTTTCTATTAGTTTAGATTGAATTAATTCAACTTCAATGATGCTGGGATTGTAAATCATCAGTTTAACGATATTGTATTTAGATTTTGCGGTAGCTAAAACACCAATACCAATGAGGCCTGGAATGGTAGCTTCTTTCACGGCAAACCAAATACCTTCCAATTTAAATAACGCCAACCCTCCCGTTAAGAGAACACTGACTAGGCCCAAAATGGAAAAAAAGTTCCATTTTTTATCTTTGATAAGTTCAAACGCGCCATAGCTTAGTGGAAAGCTAAGAGCGACAATTAAGCCCCAGATGGGCCCAAGTCTATTATCTCCACTCGCCTTACTTAAAATGAGGGCCGGAATAACCACATTAAAGAGTATATTAAAAAGGGCCTGTGACGGTTTTTCAGGTTTTTTTGCTGTCGTTTGATTCATTTCTTTCATAATAACTTAATCCTTTAATTTGTCCATGAATAATCTTTAGACTATTATGGTATGACTAAATTAGAGGTGATTATGAATGTAATTGAAGCAAAAGGTGTCAGAAAGTCTTACAATGGTACTGAGGTACTTAGAGGTTTTTCAGTTAATGTTACGGACAATTCAATTTTTGCACTATTGGGTCCCAATGGGGCGGGTAAAACGACTTTTGTCAAAGCCATTTTGAGTTTGGTAAAACTCAATTCTGGCTCGATTAAAATTAATGGATTGGAAAATTCGTTAGCAAAATCCCGTGCCAGCACTGCTTTTCTACCCGAAAAGTTTTCCTTTTTTCCCTATTATCGAGTTGAAGCTGTTCTCGCCTTCTATGCAAAAATATACGGTATACCTAAAGATCAAATTAGTTCTAAGGTCGATACGAGCTTAAAGCGACTGGGTATCGAAAAAATTCGTAAACAATTTATTAAAACTCTTTCAAAAGGACAATTGCAGCGAACAGGTATTGCCAGTGTCCTCATGGGGGAGGCCAATTTTTTAATTTTCGATGAGCCCTTTTCTGGCCTCGACCCGATTGGTATCAAAGAGCTTAAGGATCTGATGGTTGAACTGAAGAAAGAGGGAAAAACACTTTTTCTAAATTCGCATATTTTAGGAGATGTTGAACAAATTGCAGATGATATGGCGATAATAAATGAGGGCGAATGCCTGGCGCAGGGATCGATTAAAGAATTAAAAGGTCAATCGAGCTTGGAAGATTTTTTCTATAAAACAATAAAAGGGTAATAGACAATGCACAAAAATATAGTTCTCACACTGATTTCAAATACTCTCATTAAAGAATTTCGTAGTAAAACATTAATGTTTTTATTGGTGTTTACTTTGGGGATCATAATTTTAGTGAGTACCATATTTAAATTCTTTTTTGGTGCATCAGATGGCCCCATGGCAGCGACTCTCGTCACTGGGTTAATCGGCGGCCCCTTTGTCATTTTTTATTATATCATTAGCATCTGGAACGGAATTTTAGCGATTGTTTTA
>Ga0316206_1000913_pt1 | contig 31661 bp, 57 predicted proteins | sample 6monthpyrite_MG_FD_204942 | JGI IMG/M metagenome (GOLD analysis project Ga0316206, IMG submission 204942) | Microbial mat bacterial communities from mineral coupon in-situ incubated in ocean water Damariscotta River, Maine, United States -... | ecosystem: Environmental > Aquatic > Marine >... | reverse complement strand
TAGGCAATATAGGTATAGATGAACCATTTTAGAGTCATCAAACCATTCCCAATCTATAAATTTTCGATGAAGCTTAACCCAGCCATTATTCGACATCTGGAAGACTCGCAGTGCAGTTTATATAGATGGTTTTTCCGACCGTGAACTGGCCTAAATTGTATTTACAGCGATAGTTTCTTGAATAGTGAGCGCAGACTAAAGGATCATCTTTATTGCGGCACTCACAGCCTTTAATTGGGCTTACAGTGTCTTTCATGATTAGATAAGATTTAACCAGTAACTGACCTAATTTTTCTCTGTTCATAATATTTACTCCAAAAAAAACCCGCTTAGGTGTAACGTTTTGACCGGAGAACAAAGACTCCACGCTACCCTAAACGGGTTGTTTAAGCTTTGTTATGTACCGGCGGTGGTCAAATCCCGTAATCCGATAAGGTTAGTATAGCATAGAATATTTATTGCTTGTAGTGCTCTATATACGGGTTATTTAACTAAATTTTATTAAACTTCCATATTCATCTACCCATGCTTCTTCTGGTAATGGCAGATTAAGAATTCTGCTTACGTAGGCCATGCCTCTGGGCCTCATTTCAAGCCCGTGATATCCGGCTTTTTCTGGCGGGCATATGCTTATTATTAATTCATCTTCTAAATCTGAGATGAATCCCTTGTGGTTTTCGTAATCCTTATCAAACCAAACAGGACTAGCGTATATATTAAGTAAAATTTTCAATTCTAGCGGTGACATCTTTATTTCCTCTTGTGGTCTATAAGTTAATAGCGAAGTTCAATTTTTCAGCCGAACCTTGCATTATATTGTTTGTCCGTCATATCCATTCTTTTAAACTTTAATGTAATTTGATCGCTTGTACTTAAGTCTTCCTTTATATTTATAATGCCATTTATCTTTTTTGGCGATGGAATCCATCTGTTTATGCCTTCATCAAAGTAAAATAAGTACGGGTTGTTTTCTGTTTTGTATTTATCACAGTTAATGTGGTGGTGAACCCCCCAGCTATTTGGGCCTTGCCCCGCCCATTTAATGCAATCACATGACATGATTTATTACCCCACAGACATTAAGCATTGTCGCTTCGTTAAAGCCTTTATATTTCCAGTATTTAACTGGCTCAAATTCAGGTAATGCGGCTTTTATTATTTCTATTCTTGATTCTTCGCTAGAGCCGTTAAAGTATTGATCTCTGCCATATAAGAAAGTTAAGCAGACAATACTTTTTGCGTTCTTTTTTACAATATTTCTTATGTTATGTATTGATTTGAATGTTTCTTCATTGAAAGAGGATGTAAAGTCATACCAGATCGCATTGCGTCTAGTAAATCCGAATTTGAATGTTCCTGATATGTCACATAATAACCTGTGCATGTTTTTTTCAGTTAGGTCGTTAATTCCGCCGAGTACATAGACTGATTTATCATTTACATGGATGTCTAGTTTAATATTAGGTGTTATATTTTTGCTTTTACTAATTACTCTGTGATTACCGCACATCATAAATTTTGTATTATGATAGATTTGAGGGTTCTTTTCGAAGCTAGAAAGCCTTACAGTTTCGCCTGCATTTTTAATAAGGTCTCTTTCGAAATTCCAATATTTACCCGCTAAACCTGTGTAATTAATAGAGCAATCTAAATTATCAAGAATGAAACTCTGTATTATATCTCGTTGCTCTTGCTTAGTAGATGACATTCTTTCGTAGTCATCAAGCTGATAGCCTGTCCTGTTTTCCACATAAGAACGACCCTTGACTTGCATTGCTTCCATAAGTAACTCCTAAATTAATTAAATTCAGGCTACTGGACGGATACAAGCAGGTTTGATAGAATTCAGATATTGGTTGCACATTGTGCGTTTGAGTCGTAACTTATCTAAATTTCTCTTACTGCTTGATCGGGCTGGTAACCTAACCAATACTTATTATTTTACCCTATTTCCTCCCCCTTTGGAAGTATGATTAAGCCTCGTTTATCGGGGCTTTTTTGTGTATTTTAACATTACAATATTGTTTTCTTACATTTAGTGTAGCGGTAAGAACAAAACCTTTTCTTTGCGATGCAATCGTCCCTCTATCGCCTTGTATAATCATGCTTTTAGCTAAACCAAAAGCCGCATCGTAATAACTTTCGACGAATAAAATATCAGATTTTATAGTTATTTCCATTATCTTTCCCCGTTAGACTGTTTATTAGTTGTTTGATTTGAATCAATCCTAATTCCAGTACCATATAGATGCAGGCAAAGCAGGCCTTTTTGCCATTTGTCATGACCTATATCCTTATACATAAATTTATAGTTTTCGTAAATCCAGAATCTTCCGTAACGATCCCCTAATTCAAGCCCTTCATGGTTTATTAAGTCGATTATGAATTCCTTTACATTCTTGTATTTTTTAAACGCACTCATATTTATACCCTCTATAGGTGGTTATTAATTTTAATCACTATGACTAACAGTTGGGCCCATGTGATAGCAGCTATAGCCAGAACCTAAGTTATTTAGTTCATTTCCATGTTGCTTTACATCCCCATCGTTTAGCTTTTCCCCGCATTCCGAGCATATAGGCCGGTCTTTGCTGTCTTTTTCAAGCTTAAAGTTACGGTGCCCACACTTGCTGCATATCTTCATTGTTATTCCTCCACATATTCTATATGTACATCTTGCCATTCTGACCAGATAGGGGGCTGAAGCTCGTTAGCTACTTCAAGCATGTTTTGCACTACTCTTGTTTGCAGAACTGGCTCGCCCTTTATCTTTTCAATCATGCCGTCATGGTGCTGTATCGTTTTTCTTGGCGTTAACCATCTCATTTCTATCATTGTTATTCCTTCCCTTTTATAGGTGGTTAAACAGCGCAGTAATTGCCTTCACCGCGTTCATTTAGTATTTCATGTACCATTTCATCACTAATGTAATATGTGTCGCTGTCGCTGCTGTATGTGAAGCTATCGACCTCATTTTCACCCATATCATCCCAAATAACCTTAAGCTCATATGTAGACAATCCTCTAGCAAATTCCATATCTGTTTTAGGCTGGCTTTGCTTGAATTTAATTACATCACCCATCATCATTCTTCCATCAAAGAATCAATTTCATTATCGAGATCAGATCCGTTCAAAACTAAATTATCCGGCGTTTTTCCGGCAAATAATCCTCCATTAAAAATAGAATTAATATCAGCATCACGCAAATAACGATAGCGCCTTGCATCTGCTTCTAGTTCGGTCTCCTTTGGTTTATTAATTAATCCAAGCTCTTCCAGTCTTGCACAAACAGCATCTTCACCAGCGCGTACTTTTGAGGCTTTAATCGTATTTATTAAATCATTCATTGTTATTCCTTCTCTTCTATTGTGGTTGCGGCCTGCGATCTTTGCTCATCATTAAGGCCGATTGAGTTCATTAGATAGTCGTCAAACTTAATCATTAAGCCGTTCATCGCTTCCAGGTGCTTTGCTTCCAGTTCTTCAATCTTAACCCATGCTTCATTTCTGTCATTAATTAGACCCTGAACTTTTTCATTGTGCTCATCCTTGCCTATGCTGGTGTCGGCTAATATGTATTTAGGCTCTCCCTGTGGCTCTTCCTGCCAGTATCCGCCGATTTCATTTCCATCCAGATCACGCGCCATTCCTGCATAAACTACTTCTGGCATATCTGTTTTATTAGTCATATCTATTTGCTCATTGGTGGCTTAATAATGCCACGGATTACTCTTGCATCTATAGCGTAGGCCATACGATCAAACCCATTAAGCCCGAGTGAATCCATTTGCCTAACTATCTCAGCATCAAACTCTTGATCCTCCTTATAGATGGCTTTTTCTTCTTCGCTTGCTGGATCGCAATCATCATCTATAAGCTCGTATGTGACCTTGTATTTAGCTATTTTGTATTTAGCCTTGTCCTTATACACGTCGTGGCAATTCGACGACCTAGCCTCTTCAATTGAAGAAAATTCATACACATCATGGTAACTTCTACTGTAGACGCCTTCAGTCTCACCAGCTTTATTAATTATTTTGTATACTTCACTCATTTTTTGTTGCCTCTATGTTGTTAGCTATAAAATCAAGCTTCTTGCGGCTTTTTTGCAGCGTATAACCGCGTTTAGCCATGAACCATAAAAACCAATCTACTGTATAGATATGACCATCAACCCAGCTCGGCGGGGTGAATCCGTTGCTATCCTGTGACGCGTCATAAAGCGAGTGCATCTCCTTAAATATAGCCTTTTGATCGTGAAAATCTCGCATGTGTTCTGGTAAATACTCCATGCTTTTAAGCCATTTAGTTAACTCATCCATAATCATTCCCCTTTAATCATCAGGCCGTAAGGCTCTTTTACTAACTTTACCGCGTGTTTGTCGCTGAATCTCTTTAGCGAATGCTGGGCCAGCTTGGATATGCCCATTAAATATATTTGATAAGCGAGCAACACTAGTTTTTAGTTTTACCGCGAGTGCCTTTTTCTTTTCTGGTACAAGGCTCGACCAATATTCATTAGGTTTCATGTCTCTATTATGCACGTTACTATATTATAGTCAATATATTAATTATATTAGATTAATACAAATATTGTGTTGACAGTGATTTCAAATGAGCATAGTATTTACCCATAGCCAACAGAAAGAAGATATAAGGCTATACCGATTAACCAGCATTTAGAGAGGTGGCGCAAAATGGACTAACCTAACTTTATATATATTGAAAACCATAAGAGAGAATCCAGCTGGCTAAGAATATTTCTGGCTGGATTCATTAAATAACAAAGGGGTTACACAATGCCAATATACGACACAACAATAGGCGAAGATTTACCGGTCGAAATTGAGTACGAGGAAACCGGTCGATACTTAGCACCAACAAAGACCAGCCCGAGTGAGTGGCCCGAGATTAAATTTATTTATATAACTGTCAATGGATGCAACATTCTAAAATCATTAAGTGATCGAACGCTTTCTGATTTACGTGTTGAAATCCAGGACGAGATTAACAAGGGGTAATGACAATGAAGTCTGATTTAGAGCTGTATAACGACTTTGCAATTAAATCGCTCATAGCGTACTGGAAAAGAGGCGGGGAGCGATTGGGTGATTACCTTCACTGTGCTGTGATGTGGAATAAAGGCGCGGCGGGTACAAATGACTTATTTTTCTTACAGCAGATAGTCGCTATTAAAAAAACATTGGGAAATTGATATGAATCAAGAAAGACTTAATTACATAATCCCCATTCTACAGGCTATGGCCGATGGCAAAACTATTCTTGGCAGAAGCGGAGAAGGGTATGCGTTTATTGATATTGATGAAGATAAGTTTTTTATGAGTTCTGATATTGTTATTTTTTGGGAATTGAAAATAAAGCCAGAGCCTGAAGTTCTCTATGTTAATAAGTGGAATGAAGAAGCAAATCAGAAAAACTGTCATTCAAGCGAATCCAACGCCATTGCCGCAGCAAAAAATTCAGGGCATAAATATATCTACATAGCCAAGAAATTCACTGAGGGGGAATGAATATGACAATAATTAAAAGAAAGTTAATCCAGGGCACGCCCGAATGGAAAAATGCGCGGGTAGGCTGTATCACAATGAGTAATGCAAAGGCGTTACTTACAGATGGAAACGGCACTACCCGTAAAAACTATTTGCTCGATGTGGCTAGTGAGGTCGCCTCTGGCGTATTGATTAGTAATATTAAATCAATTGATATAGACCGTGGAAATTTACTGGAAAGTTATGCCAGGCAGGCTTACGAGGAAATTACAGGGGAAATAGTGGAAGAGGTCGGAATAGGTTATTTAGATAAGCTTATGCGAATCGCGGCCAGCCCAGACGGCTTGATTAAGAAGGGCGGTATCGAGATAAAGTGCCCTAATCCTAAAGCTCATATGAGAACGATTTGCGCCGGTGAAGCGCCAAAAGAATATATTCCTCAAATGCAGGGCTGCATGTGGGTGTTTGATGTTGAACAATGGGATTATGTTTCATTCTGTCCACAATTTAGCAGTAAGCCAATAAAGATTATTACTCAGTATCGAGATGAGGAAATGATTAAAAAAATTAAAGACTCGGCACTAAAAGGCGTTGATGAAATTGACGAGTTTTTAGCGCTAGCAAATGAAAATCATAGTGATGCAGTTTATGAGATTTGCAACCAGGCAATCTTTGCACTTGATGAACTGTATGACATAGAACCGGAGATTATCTAATGGATGATATTTCAGAAACACTCGCAGCAAAGAGCGACCAATTAAATGCGGCTGATTTAGTAGGCGGTGGGATCAACGTAACGATTCAAGCGGTTAAGGTTAACAAAGGCTCAGATCAGCCCGTTAGTATTGATATAGGTCAAGGAATGCAGCCATATAAGCCATGTAAGACCATGAGGCGGTTATTAGCTGCAATCTGGGGCACTTCAAGCGTAAATTGGGTTGGTCACAGCATGACGCTCTATTGTGATATGGACGTAATGTGGGCGGGGCAGAAAGCAGGTGGTATAAGAATCTCACACGTTACCGGTATTTCAGCAAATCGTGATATTCCGCTAAGGTCATCTAAGCATAAAGTGACCACGTATACTATTTCCCCGCTGGTGATTAAGTTGCCAGAATATACCGATGAAAGCATCGAGTCGCATTCGGATGAATGGTCGGAATTATTCAGTAATGGCGCGTCAACACCGGATAAATTAATTACTTCTATTAGTAAAAAATTTACTATGAGCGAGGCGCAGAAAATAACAATTAATAACTTAAATAATGCTAATCAAAATGAATAGAAAAAACGGCAACCGATACACAGCACAAGGAAAGTGCGCCACTGACAAAATGTATGAATTTATAACCAGATGGCCGCGCTGCTTCTCTTCTGTGCAAATATCTATGTTTTGTGGAGTAAGTATTAACAGAGCATCAGATTTTTTAAGGTGTATGTATAAGAAAAGTAAAATAGATAAGGTCGGCTTAATTGGTGATCGCCGCGAAATTTACTACAAACTTAGATTTTAACCGAGTCATAGCAAGACCCCTATTCCATCTCCTTATGGGGAGGGCTTTTAAGAGGATAGATTATGTGCAATAAGGTTGGCTATGAAACAAAGCAAGAAGCCAAAAAGGATGCTGAATTTATTACAAAGTCATCCAGAACACAGAAGCAGAAAATTAGTAAGCCAAAGCATGGTAAGAAAATGCGGCCATATAAATGCAAATATTGCGGATTGTGGCACTTAACAACGCAAAAACAGTTTAAGTGGAGTAAATCCAAATCGGGGTGAATATTATGTTGATACAAAAAGAAAACGAAGAAAGAATAAATTATCTGTCCAGAGTTCTTTACAAGTTTATGGATAACACCGTTGCAGGCGAGGAAGTAATTGAATATGACGGTACAGAGTGTGACGGGTTTTGTTTAGCTCAAGATATTGTAAATGAACTAGATATTGATATAGAACAATTCGAGGACTGATTATGGAATACAAAGACACACCAACCAGCATGACCGAGCCAGATAAGCCAGTGACCCGCCATAGACCCAAGGGCAGGGGGATTAATCCGGCAATGGATTTTATCGAGAATGACAGTGAGGAATTTGGTCAGGCACTGGCAGGGGGTAGAGCTTACCGTTCATCTGTTAATGTGAAATAATTACACGCTTTAGTTATTAATGAGGTATAATTATTACAAGTTAAACGAAACCAGATAGTAAATAAAGGGGAATGACATGTCAGATGATGCAAAAACACTACTTTACTGGATGCAAGGTGCAAACGCTTTAGGCGCTACGGGTGATCAGCCTTATTGCAAATCATGTGCTAGAAAATGGGCTTCGTACATATTGGCTAACAATTAATCACTTTCTAAGCATCTTATTTAGGGTGCTTACATGGTGACTAAGGAATAAATATGACTCCAAGCGAACAATGCAAAGCTGCCGGATTAACCAAGGGTGTAGCTGAATTATCAAGGCTGATACACGTTAGCCGCCGCACGTTAAATAATTGGTATAAATACAACCCGGACCGTTTTAACGCTGCATTAGAGAATGCGGCACTGATGAAGAAATCCAAGGAAGAATAGCTTACCCGTTCAGGGCATTCAAATTTAGCGAATAACGACTAAGATTAAAGAACATTAAAGAGGTAGAAAACCATGAGTAACCAAGAAGAAAAGAAAATCGAAGCATTAGCAAAGCTAAATCGTGATGAAACAATTAAATTGATTAAGCCTGAACTACGAAAAAGCTTGTATGAGGGCACTAATTTAAAGGTGGATAAATGAACCTTCAAAAGCAAAATAACTGGCGCAACAAGAAATATACAGACTGGGTTAAAACTCAATGCAGCATTATATCGGGTATGCCAGCAGATGATCCGCACCACATTATGGGACATGGATTAACAGGCGGCACTAAAGCGCCTGACTGGGCCGTTATTCCGCTTACACGACAAGAGCATACAGACTTTCATAATACATCTATGGAGACATGGGAGGCTATGTATGGATCACAGGTAGATTTATTAATGCAGTTCTGGCGTGATAACTGGGACGAAATACAAGGGTTTTTCAGTAAATGAGTAAGCACAGGAGAGCCGCTAAGGTAGACGCCAATCAGGGCGACATTGTGAAGGCTCTCAGGGCAATATCAGGCGTTACAGTACAGTTAAGCATGGATGATATTTTAATCGGTTACAAGGACGTTAATTACTGGATTGAGATTAAGGAGCCAGATAGCGTAAGCCCGGTAACTGGCGAGGTTAGGCCCAGTGCAATTAAGCCCAGCCAGCATAAGCTAGTAGCAGAGTGGGAAGGGCAATATGATATTTGCCATGATATAGATCAAATATTATTAATTATTGGAGTAACTAATGTGTGAATACTGCAACAACACCCGGGTAATTAAAAACCAGCCATGCCCTCACTGTGTAGGTGATCTTAAATCTGATGAACTTAAGGTCGAGCTATGCGAGGTCAACAGATATGATGTTGAATTTAAAAACACGCTTAGAAACATGTTTAACCATAATGAGGCGATGAAATGAAGCCATTTAGATACGCATTATTTTACGCTATTGGAATTATCTGCTTATTCGCTTTGTTTGGTGGTCGTATGGCTAAGGCTTGTGATGGTGTATGGAGTGATGAGCAGTGGGCTGAGCTTAGAAAAGAGCAGCTTGAGAAGGCTTTTACTGAGTCGATTAACAAAGAATGCAGTCAAGCTTGGTTTGATTGTGTGGATGAATAAAATGAATGTTAAAAAAGATGTATTTGTGAGTATTCAGAAAAAGCTAAGAAAAGAGCAAGGTAATCTTAGATATAAAATTGAAGGTAATAAAATAAGCATGAAAAATCTTGCTTACGATCAAACAAAATATAAAAGAGAACTTGCAGAACTCGAAAAACTAATTAAAAGCTTAGACACATAATAAGGGACAGGTAATGAAAATAGGACAAAAAGTATTACTTATCGGGATTCTTGACGCTGGCGGGTGGGGGAATGTTAGCGCTCCGCCAATTGGAAGCATAGGAGAAATTAGTACAGAAATAGATCAATACAACGAATATGACGTATATTTTGAAGGATACCCGCACCCAGCAATAGATGACCCTGATTGGGTTGTTTATTACCGCTACCTGATACCTATAGATAATGAAAAAGAAGATGAAGAAAAGAAGGAAGAGTTGTACGCATAACAGAATATTAATAAGACGTTATCGGACTATATGCTGATATTTTAATGAAATAGTACTAGAAAGGTAGGTGATATATGAATGATAGAACGCAATCAAATAAAAATGTGCTTCATAAAGTTCAAAGAACTGGGATTTATGTAAACCAAAGATCAGGCAATCTATTTCACGGACCGGCCACTAAAAATGAGCCAAACTGCACAAATAGAATCATTCCAGATAATGTATATCTTGATGAAGATGGCTATATTTGTGTTGATGTGGACAGAAGAAAATTAACCTTTGCCGTTCTGGAGTCAGACCAATGAGTAAAGATTATAAAATAGAAGTCGTCCACGACGAAACAAGTGAGGTTGTAAAGACGTTGGCCTATGAAACTGAAATGCAACGTGACAAAGCGTATGATGGGCTTATTAGAAATATGAACTTAGGTGAATACACGGCGGTTACTGTAGGCCCAAGCAATGGTAGAGGTGATTTATGATTGTTGAAAACCGAGCTATAAATATGATTAATTCATATCCTAAAGATCACAGATTTACCCGTAAGTTATTAGCAGAAGACGTTGGGTGCCATCCTAAATCAATCACGTCTCTGATGTCTGATTTAAGAGCATCCGGCCATGTATCAGCCTATACGTCTAACCAGGAATACACTTATAACCGTGTTACTGATGAAATCCCGCATATTAGGCGCACCTTAAAAGCAAAGCGTAAGCCGATCAAACATAAGCCGTTCACAGATGTGATGAGTATTTTTAATTCAATGCCAAAACCGTATTAATATATGCTATACTAACATCTGGTAAATTAGTTTCTATCATTTCTAATTTATTCAGAACTTCCCGTTAATCTCCCAGGTTAGCGGGTTTTTTATGCCTTTCATGATTTATTGGTTTGCTCAATTAAGATTTCAAGCATCCCTTCTATTTTAGATACAGAGGTTTTGGTCTCAACCACGGAATCCCTTGTTATTTTATGTTCATCTTTAAATGTTATCTCAATCGACTCTGTTTTATGGTCGAGCTTTTCACTGAGGTAATTATTGCCCGCCCTAAACTCTGCTAAAGCGCTCTTGATGTCGTCTTTTGTCGCATAATTAGCTTCGATAACGTCCACTCTTTCCTCAAGTCTTTTAAATTTTGCCCCTGATCTTCTAATTAACAAAGCTGCCAGAAATCCAATAATACCAACACTGCCCTTTACTGCATCTGGATCACTAATCGGCATCTTTACCTTCCTACTGTTAAAAAATCTCATAAGGCAAGTGCCCTTATCTTAGTTTAGTACACTTTTAACATTTTGCTATCACCCGTATGAGTTAATAGTAAATCACGGCAACATCATGGCGATAATCGTTTTCGTTTGTCCAGTGTAGATAAGAGTCGTAAATACGCAACCGGTCAGCCAGTGTGCCGGTTATGCTGTATTGTCGATACCAATTTTTAAAGCCTATATATTGCATTTTTAGGCTATTTCCAGCTCTTGCCGCCACAATTGAATTCTGGTCAATACCTCACCAGCCACCCTTCTGGCACCTTCTATTGATAAATGAAGCCCGTCTGCTGAATAATTAGGTGTCGTTCCTAATCCATCCGATAGTTTATCAGGATCAGTAGAATCAGCTAATTGTGAGTACAGCGGGATAAATATATAACCTTTTGCTAGCGCATACTCTTTTATGCGGCGATTTAATCCCCAGGTTTGAATTTGATCTCCATTGGTCTCACTGAATCCGGCGTTTGCGTTCCAAGGGGTGATTTCAGTTAGCGCAGGCGTTTTGCCAGATGCCACAATCTTGTCGCAAATAACTACAATGTTTTCCATTGCGCTATCTATGGTTAAATTATCCGCAGTGCCTACTGAAATATCATTGACACCGGTATTGCACAAGACAACCACATCTGGTGCCAACTGATTGGGCTGATAATCAGACTGTTGCTCATCTCCACCCGTTGAGAAAGTGCGCCGTAAAAGCGTACCCGCAAGCGCCTTATCTATATCATTGCTGAATGTGCCAAAAACGGTAGGGCCAATTATGTCGCTAGTCTTCCATCCACCGCTAGCGTGAGTGTAAGATGCGCCATTAATTCCCATCGCCAGTGATAAGGCTTCGCCAATATCGTTATTTCCATCTGAGCGAGAATCACCAAAAATTAATATGGCGCTTCCTTTGTCAACCTCATACGATGGCCCGAAAGAATCAGTCACTTTCTGATTTGCGCCTATGGCTGTAAAATTTGACCTGTTAAAAGCTATAGGATATTGCGGGTACGTGTATTCAGATGGATAGCCGCCTGCGCTTATGTCAATCGGTTCCCACATTATATTTTTAATCTGCAATTGTTTTCCAGTTGCATTTGAAGTAGGCCCGACGCCTAGCCTATAAATAAGACTGGCTCCTACTGTGTCCATAAACACGCAAGCATAACGCCCAACACCACCTGCAACTATGTCGGCCTCACCAATAATTGAATCGCCTGTGTCTGGTGCCACAGTGAATAAGAATCCTGAATTGCTAGTCGTTAATCCTGAAAAAGAAACAACCTCGAATGACATGCAATACCATTGCCCTGCCGCTAACACTAATGTATTGCTAACACACGATCTACCCGAAGACCCACTAATTAAGTCTATAACGCCGGTTAACCCGCCATTTTCGGTTGTTTGCACATCTGAGCCAGTTCCTGTCTGAAGTGCTGCTGTCGGAAATCTGTGCTGCTCTAATATATTGTTTTTAACTATTCTTGGTTTCATAATACCGCCCCATTAACTGTTATTTTAGACCCAGCCGCATTGCCTGATGCCGCTTTTAATTGAACTGAATACACACCTTTGACATCTAATGTTACCCAATGCAGGCCAACCGCTGCTGTTAAAAAGCTACCGCTCGCGCCCAAAACCGGGGCATTAGGAGTGGTAAAATCCAGCGCTGCGGTTACTCGTTGAATAAAAGTACCGCCTTTGGCGAATTGATATAGAATTTCAAACTGGTCAAGTGCATTTTCTGAAACAGTCATTTCGATACTTAATACTTCTGCGCCATTTGTTAAAAATATCGCAAACGGCTTTAGCGCTTCGTTTACGTCTTCATCGGTTATTGAGACCGTTGACCTTTGCACATAAATTATATGCGCTGCACCGCCTGTGCCAATAATGGGTTCAGGGTTGCCGCTGCTACTCTCATAAAATCCTAAACTGCTGGGGCCTGGTATATTTGGCATAATTTTTAATCCTATAAGTTATAATTAATATTACATAAAACGATGTTTTTTTATTTTATTATTCCAATGTTCTGCAAATCTGCTATAAGCGTTCCGACAACATCGGCCAGTTCAGATATAACAACAGCATCAGCATTAAATGATCTATCGGTTACTACGTTTGTCGGTGTATAAGCTCCTGTCAATGTTGTGCCGGTTTCATAATTCAGCATAACAAGGTTATTTGTACCAGAGTCTTCAATGTCTGCTGTTACGTTGTTTTTAGATGTGTTTCCAATACAAACACTATCATTTGCAAATGTTGCTAAAGCAATACCTTTGTCTTGAGTTGGTACGCCTTGATAATCTGAGCAATCATTCCCTATAGCGATTAGCCCATAAAGATTTGCCGTTCCATTAACATCTATTCCTATATTTTCATTATTTATACAGGTATTACCAATTAGTTTAACGTTATCAGCATCAAACACCTTGATACCACTACCGAATAATGCGCCCACGCCCAATGTTCCGTTCATACATTTGTTGCCTGAGGCTGTAACATTATCGGCATTGATTGAAATACCATTATTGTTGCCATCACAGATGTTACCGACTAGTTCTGAACCCTCAGCATTAATCTCAATGCCGTGACCGCCTGCCGTATCACCTGTATTATTATTTTTACAGGTATTACCTATAATAGTGAAATCAGTTGAGCCAGTACTGCCAGCATAAATGCCATTCTCAATGTTATCGTTAACATCATTTCCGTATATTCTCATTCTTACGCAATTAGATGTGATAGACATACCTCGCCCAGAATCATCAGCTATAGTGCCGTTGTCATCAAACACACCACCCTTAATTAATACATCGTCACTTTCAGCAACATATATTCCGTTTTTCCCTGCTCCCGTAGAGTTTACGCCTTTAATAACAGCCCCATTTGAAGCGGTAATATATATGTTTGCTTCGTAAGGTTTCGTGCCTATACTAGCGCCGGTCGAATTTGTGTAATTGCCATTAATTATTTTTGCGTGAGTCGTATTTGCAATAGCGACATTAATATCGCAGCCATCTATGTCACAGTTTCTAAGATAAACTTTATCGTTTGATGTAAAAAACACGACTCCCTGATTTATAGAATCAACAATATTCAAATCTTGAAGTATAATGTTTGTACAATTCGAGCCTCGAATCCCATCAACTGCTGAAACTTGATTGGCTTTGTTAAAATCAAATTTAATGTTTTTTATAACAATATCTGAAACAGAAGAAAGAACAAGACCGTGAACGTTTGAACTATCTGCAAGCTTTAAGACGCTATCATTTCCGCCGGTTATTGTAGTATTTGAAATTGGGGAAATCGAAGCGTCAAACAAGTAAGTTTTGCTACCTGTGAGACTTAGCTTTCCGCCAACTGCCAGCCATGCAGCTATTGCGCTGGTATCTATTGTCGGGGTGCCTTTAGCCCCAAACCAATCAAGATTGACGCTACCTGAAAAAATCCTTATCCATGCCGTTGATCCATTCCCACCCGTTGGAATAAACAATGTTCCACAAAATGCGCCGCCATCATCCGCATAAGTACCAGGCGCTGCTCCAATGGCCGCTTTAAATGATCCGCCATCAGTGCCTTCAACAACTAATGACTTTCCAGTAACAGGCTGCAATAAAACTGCTGCTGCTTTATCTGCAACAGTATACGCGCCGTCAGAAACAGTTAGACTGCTCTCTGGATCTGCATTTAGATTATCAGCTACTTGTATAGCATTGGTTGTGTCGTTTGCGTCCGCCTCTGCTGCCGTTGGGAATAGCCATCCATCATAATCGCCATTAACAAAAGGATTTAACAGGGCAGAACCAGCCGTTTGAATAAATCCGATAGGAACGGCCCCGCCGGATGAAATCTCAGCTTTAACGATTAATGTGCCACCAGTTGAATCTGTTGCCATACTTAAAGGCGTAGTGGTTCCTTGATCGTAGAACTTTAACCAATAACCGGCATAATCCTCTAAGGGTGTTGATAATAGTTGTATTGGTGCGTATGCCATTACTCTGCTTCCTCGATTTCTTCAACTAATGTCTGGATTGCTATCGCATCGTCCAAATTTGAGTTTTTAGCAATGTTAATCAATGCGGCCACTTGTGATCCTGTCGCTTTCCCAACTGTTTCGCCATTCTTAGCAAGCCACTTAACAAAGCCTTTATTTGTCATTAATCTTGCGCCCATATTATTCATTGTTACGGTTGCAGCAATACTAGATAACAATGGAACACTCGCAACCGCAGCACCGCCAGTAGTTGCCGCGGCAAGTCCAAAATTAGCTATTGATTGCCCGCTGCCGGATGCGTTAGCAGCCGCCCTTGCTGATTCTTTTGAAACTTCCGCAACATTCGCTATTTTATCTAAATCAGACTTAAGTGAATTAAGGCGCTCACTTCCTGAAAATAAAGCTTTTTTTGCTTTTCCCAATTTATTCCAGTCTGTTAAGAATTTGTTTGTTGAAAAAGCATCACCGGATGCGTTTTGTTGACCAGGGCTTGCCCTTCCAAGCCTTCTTACAACATTAGATGCAACAACCTCCCATTCTTCTTGCTTTAACGATCGCTTAAATGAATTTATCAATCTAGTGCCTTCGCCGCCTTTGGTTATAGAGTCAAATATCTTATCAACTTCAACCTTTTTGCTAATTCTTTCAACAAAATCTCCTAATCTTTTATGCCCAGAACTAGTAAACTTATTAGCACGATTAAATGCTGTTGTGGCCTGCTTTCCCTGTAGTCCTGTAATAGCCTTAACGTCTTGCGTTATCGCGCCGTATAACTGTTTTAATTCGGCCCTTGGGATATCACTAACTAATTCATTGTTGCTTATTTTTTGGCCTATTGATGTTCTCAAGTCTCGAAGCACTCTATAACCAACGGTTTCAGCGCCCTCTAAAGCCTCTCTAACACGAACTAATTGCTTGTTGTCTAATATTTTACCAACATCGCCACCCCTAACTAATCTATCAAGAGCTTGTTTAGTATTTGTTATTGATGTCTCAGTAGCATCATCAACAAAACCATCCGATCTATTCCATAAATCAGAAGACTTTGACTTAAATCTATCAACAAACCCGCCTTTTCCCGTGATTCCACGCTTGATAACCACGCCAGCCTCTTCAGCACCGATGGTTGTACTTGTTTTATCGGCTATTTGTTTTACTCTAGCCTGTATATTAGCCGTCAACTGCTCGGCCCTATTTGTTATTCTTCCGCCACCGATTACTTTAGACGCTAAATTTTCAGCGGATTGCAATGATCTACGACCGGTCGCCTGTGCTACGGTCGGCACATCACCAACAGATGAGAAATCCTCTATTGTCTTTCTGATGCCAGGTAAATTTTTATCAGAGCCTCTAAATATTGATTTAATCGCATTCCCTACACTAGATTTTATTACTTGCGGGGCTAACGGAGCCGCCAATGAGCCAATAACTTTACCCGGTGCGCCTCCAACTTCTTCGCCAACTTCGCCACCGGTGCCGCTAAGTAATGACGCTGTAACGTCTGTCGCCGCTGTGCCTGATCCTAGCTGTCTGGTTACGGCCTGTCCTAATGTTTGGGCACCTGCTTGAATGGCAGGTATAGCTTTACCGGCTGCACGTAACGCGCCACCAGCCGCTACACCTGGGGCAACAAGTTCACCGGATGCTCTTAAAATATCACGTGTTAACCCAGGCTCTACAAATTCACCTGTCGTTGCTTGTTGTCCAAATTCAGTACTTGCTAATGTTGGTATTCTTTCTTGTTCTTCAACACCGGCTAATTGCTGTATAGCTCTGGCTGGTTTAGTGGTGAAGAAATCTACCAGATTTACAGCGCCTCTGCCTATTGCAGCTCCAAATTCAGCTAATTCAGAACCGGCTGGCGCATTTAATATAGCCTGCCTAACTTGATCTAAATCACTAACATCTTGTTGTGGTTGTGGTTGTGGTTGTGGTTGAGTATCGGCAAACTCAGCGCGCAACTGTTCAAGCTCTTGCCTTTCGGTTAGCTGTGCTGGTTTTGAAAACTCAGCGCGTAAAGCTGCTAGTTCTTCTCTATCGCCCATTTTGCTGGGCCTTTAATGCTCTTAGTTGTTCAAGTTCTGCTTGATCTTCCGGTGACAGTTGATCAGCTTGCAGCTCTTGCCTTGTTTCTTTTTTAAGCTGGTTCCTAGCTGCAGACGATTCAAATATTCCTCTTACTTTAATAAACTCCTTTCTTGCTAGTTCGTCGCTTATTAATGGGTCAGCCAATACTGTTGCTGATTTCTCAAGTGTTTTAGCTTCGCTATCTGTTATGGTTCCTTGGCCTTTTAACTTTTGTCTTGATTCTAACGAAAGCAGCCCGATAATCTGATCAACTTCAGCCCTAGAATCTATTGCTGATTGCGACCTTAACAACGGAGGTGTTGCCGTAACAACCTTTCCAAAAGCGTCCGCAAACTTATCATCCTTCAATAATCCATTAACCTGATCAACAGCAGCCAAAGCCTCAACTCTTCTGATATTCTTTGAGTCTATTATTTGCTTTCTTTGCTCTGCGTTTTTCGCTTTTGTTTCGTCTAGCCTAATCTTTCCGGCCTCTAATGACTGTCTCGAAGTAGCGGTTTCTGTTTCTATCCTCTGGGCCTTTTCTACTTCTTGTTCTGTTTGTATATCGCCCTTAACTTGCTGCTTCTGTCTTTCTGTGTCTATAAGCGTTTCCTGCTTTTCTACCGCAGTCTGCCCCAATTGTGATACAAGGCTGACTTGTCCAATCGGTTGAGCTGGCCCACCCGCAATGGGTGCCAGAACACTTTGAACTGACCCATCAGTCGGGTTGCGTTTAGTTGTACCGAAGAATAAATTCCCTTTTGTATCTTTAAATGTCTGCTGTCCGCCGAACTGAGTTTTTCCAGATGGTGTTAATTGACTAGCAAGCTGCACGGCCTGTTGTGATCGAGTTAAAAGCTCATCAGGATTTGTTTTTGCAAGCCTTATGGCCTCATCTGTTTCTTCTGTCGTAATATTAGGATTTGTTTTTTGCTGCTCTATTAAATCATTCCTTCTGCTCTCTAAATTAGAAACAACTAAATCTATGTTGCCCCTCTCTAAATCCGGTATTATTTGTTGTGCGCCAACACCTAAAGACTTGATTATCTCGCTTTGTCTCTGGTTTGAGATAGATTGCTCACTAGGTACTCCCGCCTCAGTTGATTGCGCTTGAGCGTCAAGTATACGCGCACGTAAAGGGGCTTCAGTAATGCCCTGTTTGATTCCTTGAATGCGATTAATTCCAAGCAGAGCATTTGAGAAAGACTGGCCTATGTCAGTGATTCTACCTTGAAGCCCGATTTCTGGTCTAACCGCCATAACCGACACCTAGCATTTTGTAGTTAACTTTCATATATTCGCCGTTAGTAATTACTGCACCAGGATTTGTTTTTATAATCTCCTGAGCCAAAACACCAAACGATTTGCCGAACAAGCCCATAGAATTAGCTAATTTATTCCACGTCCAAGAGTAAATATTATGGCCTTTTTCCATACCTATTTTGATTATGTTTTCTTTTAGACTTTCATCAGACAATGCAATAGCAGCACCACCGGCCAACTGTGTCCCTATGTTAAGCAATCCTGCTGCGCCTTGTTGCTTAGCATTAGCCCCGCCAAGTATTCCAGCAGCAGTAGCTGCTGCTGCATCCGTTTCAAGCCCACCCTGAGCCTTAGCCGTGCCTGAACCAATATTCAATAGGTCTGCTATGCTGTTTTTCTGACTTGATATTAATGGACTAGCAGATGTTAAGACATTATTGCTTAGTTGTTGTAATGTATCACCCGCACTTAATCGCCCACTTGCGGCGGCTGATTGTTGGGTTACTGTGTTTGCGTTATCCAATGCGAGTTTAAATAAAGGATTGTTTTGTAGAAAGTCGAATTGTTGATTTGGGTCTGTAAGGAAGCTTGCTTGATCTATCCCGCCAATACCTAATTGCCTGAATGGCTCGAATCTTTCAGCAGCAGCATTAGCGGCGTCGGCTTGCAATTGTCCGCCTTCCTGTGCTGCACTAGCGACGCCTGAACCGGTTAATTTTCTTACAAACCCCATTGATTTAGCCTTAAGATTATTGCATCATATTTCACACCGTCTTTAGTGCAATCGTTTTTGATGCTTTCCCCTGTCTCCTTAAATCCAAAGCTTTTCGCAAACTCTAGTACATTAGGATAACATTCGGGAATTTCGGCATAAATAATGACGTTTTTGGCTTCACCGAATTTCAAAGCCATTCGTCCAAATTCTCGTGCGTATTCTTTACGGTATTCAGGCAATACTTGAATATGTATATTAGTTCTGCCCTCTTCACTATGATAAATCATAATTCCGATAATGTCACTATCTACATAACCCGCTATGTACTGGTATTCTTCAGAAATTGGCGGTTCAAAACTGTCCGGCTCTGGTGAGTTGTCATCGCTTATACACGGGTAAATAGCAGGCGAACATAAAACCGTTTTAATCTCGCCTGTATTAGTAGTTTCTTTAACTATCATTAGTTATCGACCAATATTAAAAACAATCTAGCGTCTGCTTCAGCGTTTGCTGAGTGCGTGGCAACCGTCATCTTGATATCGGTTTTTTCTGGCAATGGGTCTGATATTCGTTGCGGGATAGTGGCATTATTTGTGCCGTCTGTATCAAGGCCAGAGTCAAAAATATCACGCCAGGATTCGTAATTATTATTGGACGACTCATTATATATTCTTATCCATCCTTTGAAATGGCCTACGTGCTGGACAGTCGCGCCGCCTTCCTGATCAATTAGACTTATTCTAGCCTCCTCAATATAGCCCGTTTTCCCTGCTGGTATCGTGTTATACATTTGCTCAGTTTGCCCCTCACCCGCTGGAATTAATGCCTGTGTTGTGCCGCCGGTCACCGCCTCTATCGTAATTCCTGCTGCGTTAACTTCACCACTACCCACTAAAGTCACATAGCATGAATGAACACGTAGATAAGTATTAGTTGTTGCAGTCGAGGCAGATGCCCCTGCTGTGGCAATAACATCTGTAACAGGCAAGTAATTTTCATCAAGACCAGTAACTGTAATTGATTGAGCGCCGGTTCCTGCCGCCGTATCCGCTGCATTACCACCCGCTTTAATTCTAATTGTTGATGCGGTAGTTAAATACGTTAGCACAAACGGGGCTATATCATCTTGTGCGCTGCCACCCGTTGTCGCTGGTATTCTAGCAAACCTGATAAGCGCAGAGTGACCGGCCACATTGCCTTTTGATACTTCAAAAAAGAAATCAAACGTGGTCGTTGAAGCTACAGGAACAGGGTTTAGAGTTGTTACTGGTGATCCGCCGACATTAATATTAGATGTTACCTCGCCATCAACAGTAAGAGATGTCCCGCCATCATCGACAGTTAAAGTTCCGCCGCCATCGTCAACCGTCGAGCTAGTTCCGCTCTTCTGTTCAACCAGCACAGCATCACCGGCCACGTTCTGGGGTAATGGTATATAACTCATGTTGCCACCCACACATTAATGCTAACTGCTGTATATTGTATTGACATCCATTTTGCATTCATAATCACGCTAGTTTCTCCGAATATAGTGGCCAAACCAGACGGTACAACAGTGGGGGTAAATGTTGCATCAATTATAACCACGTCAACACTTTCACCTATCGTGGCGCTTGTTATTGGCGGCAACGTCACTGTAACGTCAGCGGTATCAGCCTCTACAATAATTAATGATCCGTATCCAGCAGAGTCTAAGATTAAATCAGAACCGGCAATAATTACAATCTGCTTACCAGCTACCGCGTCTAAACTGCCACCCGTCCTCTGCCAAAGTTGAAATAATATTGTTCTTTGTTGCTCAAAAAATGACCTTGTAATTGGATCATTAAAAAACTGCTCTGGTATTCTTAATTGTGGTGGTGGGTTTACAGAAACACTCATCGCCCAGCCAGCCTTAAATCAATTGCCGCAGAATATAAGCTAAATGATACAGGGTCCGATGTTGTCAACCTAACCATGACATCATAAAAGCTTTTCATATTAAACCATTCGGCTCTGATATTAGTTTCTCCAAGACGGCCAATTCTTAACCATGTACCAGTTGTCCATGACTTTCCACCATCATATGACGCTTCAAGCATTATTTTCGGGTCACTACCCTGCCCAGTCAATAAACCAACGCCGGATTCTATAATAAATTCCATTCTGCTCATCTCTACCCTGTGGCCTTTCTGTCCTAATGCATCGCCATTAATGGAAGAAATTACACGCCTACGCCTCCAAACTTCCCCTGCTTGATTATAGGTATTAAAATCTAATTTATTTAACTTTCCATTTGATCTGTCGCCTACTAATATTTCCCCATAACATTCAAGCATTGAGCCTGCATTATACCGTCCGTCTGTTATACCCTCTGACAGCTCAAACCAGCCATTTACTCCCAATTCTTCAATGATCGCTAATGTTTTATTAGCTGTCGGAAAAGTTAACACGTAGACTATTTTATTGTCTATTGTTATCACTTCACTAAACGCATCGCCAGAATATGAATAACCTTGTATTTCGCCAGATATTGCAGCCGTGCTTATTATTTGCTCCTGCCCTCCTCTGGCCCTGTAAACATTGCAATCTGAGCCTAACCAGTATATAAAATCCTTAGAATGACTAACAGAGTGCTTAGCCTTTAAACCGACATTAATTATTTGCCCCTCTATCCTTGAAAAAGGCGGAGTGCCAACGCCTGAATTCCACCAGCTAGGGCATGTTCGAGTGCTGAAACGGTATAATGTTTGATCAAAAACATAATCCCTAACTAGATTGTCTGGGTTACTTTCAGCGCCCACGGCGTTAAGGCTAGATGCACTGGAACCATCGCCAACCGTGCTAAAAACAGTTAAAGTCGGGAAAGTGTAAGCGAACTGATTGTTTATAAATGCTACAGATAATGCACCAGCAATACTGGTATCAGTTACACTTTTTACTAAATTTGTTGAGTTACTATATTGATATACAAGGCCATTCGTCACAATATACATGTTTACGCCATCATCAGCAAAAATACACCTATCGAATCCAGCTATAGTGCCCCTGTTTGTATGAGTTCCATCAGATAATACTTCATATAGAGTGGTATCTATAACTCTATATGCAATCTCAACCATCTGGTGCATACCTCTATCCGTGCCTGCCGTGGCAGATCCTATATTATTCTGTCCAGGGAATGACCTAATAACATACTTATCTTTACCTGAATCAACCAGCTCATGATAAAAATTGCGCGTCTCTTGTGACGAAAGAGGGCGCGACCTGTCTTTATAGGATGGGCCGGTTATATTAATCGGTATTGTTTGAAATTGTGATTCGGCCATTATGGTGTTGCGCCTTCAACACGCATTACCGGGGCTGGCCCGTATCGCCCTAATTTGTCTTTGTTGTTTGCGCCACGGATAGCGTTAATGAACATCTGATACCAGCCTGCCGCTGCCTGCGTTTCGTTTGTATATTGCTTCAATGCCCACATAGCACCCGCCCAATAGATAGTTGGATGATTAGTCAATACATCGTTTGTAGTGTTTGAAGCTGATAGAGCGGTAAAGTCTGCATAATATTGTATCTCACCGGCATAGACTTGATCTGACACGCGGTCAAACTCAATTTGATCTGTGACGGTAAAGAATTGAGGCAACCCGACATCACTTAATATATTTAATTGACTGGGTGTTCTGTATCTTAATTCGTAAGATTCCCCGTTGACGATCTGAATGCGTAGCTTACGAGCCGATTGATAGCCCGTAGGCAATGCAGAAAAGCGAGTTGTTATACTGGTAGCGAAGGCCGTTAAAGTCTCAGCAGATCGTAACTGAAGAGGCTCCACAGTATTAGCTAACATTTCAGACTCAGCAAGATCGATAAAAGTATCGATCTTCTGGTCTAAGTCATCACGGTGAGACCAGTCAATAATCTCTGTCTTCAAATTCGCGTAAGTATCAAGAGACACAATCTCACCTCATTAAATTAATCTTCTTGTTCGGCTTCTTTTGCTGCTTTCAATGCTGGTTTAGGGCCGGGCTTTGCTTTCTGCTTTGGCTCTTTCTTTGGTTCCAAGTCTATCATGCACGATTCTGTAAATTGCTCATCAACGCCAATAATACGAAACTCACCTTGATCGTCTTTCTCGACTGAGCAAGTAATTGGCTTCAGCGTGAATACCGTGCCTTCTGTGCGTAGTGAACCACCCGTAAAACAACTCATGCCTTCTTTTACTTGTACTTTCATGCTGTTACTCCGTTAATCCCCTCCCCGATAAAGGGGAAGAGCTATTAACATTATGGGTTAAGAGATAGTGAAACCATCTGCATAATCAACCGTTGCGTCAATCATACTCATAGGAGTCAGATAAGCCGTAACTGTGATTGTGGGGGATGTTCCAGCTAATGTCGCACGAATACCTAAGTATCGAGCGTCATCACCCGCGCCTGTTGGCGGGATAGGGATTGCGAAACGATAACCGGCAACTAATAGGTCAGCGTCTTGAGCGTTAGCTGAAGGCGTTCCAGACTCATACACCCGCTGTCCCATAGTTTTACCATTGGTTTGTGCGGCTACTGCGGCATACTCTACAGTGAAGGTGTAATCTTCATCGCCAGTTGTTTGATCTGCCGCAACATCTACAACAAATAGTACCGCCATCGCCTCACCATTGCCAATTGAGCTGGCAACACCTAAGTCAATCACGTTTGTACCAACAGCTGTAGCCGTTAGCGCTTGCGCATCTGCAAGCAAGGTTTGTGAATCTACGTACATTTTATTCTCCTTAAACCGCTTCGGCTTCTGTTTGGGTTAAAGCGTCCACGATACGAACCGGCACACCCAAGAAAGTTAACTGGTGAATGGTATCACCCCATTGATTGATCGCTGGTTCAATTGTTACAGCGCCCGTACTTCGATCCATCGCGATTAAGCGCAGATGAGAAGCGATAGTTTTATTTACATAAAACGCGAGGTTGGTGCGGCCACCTTTAGGAATACGATCAATAGCGCGAGCCATTAACTTATCAATAGATGTTGCTGCTGTAATAGCCTGGGTACCAGTTTTCGCCAATAAAGCCGTAATATCAATATTAGGAATTCGCACAGCATGACGCCAATCTTTAACAACCAGGCCATTTTTCCATTTCCACTCGTCCATATAAGCGCGGAAGCGATCGTTTGAGCTATCAAACGCATCACCTACGCCTAAATCTTCATGGCTAATACCAGCAGAGGAGCCTTTAGGAAATACACCAAATACTGAACGCTGACCCCAGTTAACTAGCCAGATAGACGAATAAACCGAACCGCCACCCGTGCCACCAGCCACAAGAATGTTTTGTGCATTCGTAGCACCTAGCGTGTTGTATCGAGGGGTAAACCCAACGAATTGCTCAGGATTAGCGGCTGAGCCGTAAAATAAAGTGGTTGCCATTTGTTGAGACATAGCCTCTACAAAAGCGGTCGCCTCATCCATGCGGAACTGATTTGTGTTCCCGTTTAGTTCTGCTTCATCTACGTCAATTTCACTACGGGCCGTTAAAATTGCTGCATTCTCAGTGACTTGGGCCTTTGTTGATTTAGATTTTGGTGTACCTTGATTAATTAAACGGTAATAGACCGTAGGTAGGCCAGTACGAATACTAGTTTGCTCACCTGTGGGTAGATTACCTTCTTTGAATAACATATCAGTTAAAACTTCGTTGTCTTGAGATAGTAATTCAACCGTTGCTGCGACTTTGCCGTCTGGGTCAATACTTTTTGCCCAATCTGCCATAGTCAGCACTGTTGCTGCGATAGTAGCCATGTTTATGCTCCGTTACGTTTCCATTAATTAGCCGGCCTTATCGCCATAAAATACATCAGCGATATTTTTAGACTCGACTGCTTTTACTTTTGCCTTAGGTCGTGTCACAACGGGTACTTTCTCGCGCGTTTTACCTATTTCACGGCCCTTTTCTTCAAGCTCGTCATACTTTGCAGCTTTTAAAATAGTGGTCATGTGGTGCGCTTGAGTTAATTGGCTAAACTCTTCCTGGGTGAATCCTGCTTTTGCCGCATAAGCATTCAAAAGGGTCATATCTTTTTTAAATACTTCGGTTGTTTGATTCTTATCGTCGAGCCACGCTGGATTAGCTTCGTAAAGCTTCTTTTGTTGCTCTTGAATCATCGCTGGGTCATCCGCAGGCGTTTCGCGTTCTGCTTTAACTTTCGCTAATGCGTCTTTGCGTTTATCGCTCTGCTCTTTTAGCCTTATGTACTCGTCTGGATCATCTTCCTTTAGGTCTACCCAATTTATTTCCTCATCTTCTGCAACCAGTACCGTCAATAGGTCTCGCATATCAGAAACTTGAGCTTTAGTTTTGAGTATATTTTCACGTTCAGTTGTCCGCTCAACATCAAAGGTTTTACGCTCATCAGATAATGCGGTCGTCTTCTTCGTGTAGTCGGATTGCATCAAGTGACCATCTTTCCACTTTCTAACGTCGGCTAAATCTACCTCTTCTCCATCTAATTCGATGAATTGAGAATCTTCGCTTTCGTCTTCGCTTTCTGACTCTTTAGGATCGGCTTCAGCTTTCGCCTCTACATCACCTAGTTTTTCAAGCTCTTCAACTTCCTGTTCAGGCGCTTGCTCCTGTGGTGTAACAGATTCATCGGTTGGCCTTATAGGCTCCGCTGCTTCTGATTTGTAAAACGTATCGGCTGGTTCCACTAATGGAGTATCAGACATATGTCTTATTCCTAATTGTTAAGTTATATTTATATAATAGCTTAATTGTTATTAAATGCCAAATTTTTGACCAGTCGAATTATTGACGTGACAATTTACTGGCTATCTTCTGGGTTTGCATCAAGTGTTACCTGCGCCATCTTTCCAGTTTCTGCTATTTCTTGAAAGTAATTCTCTAGCGCGTTCATGTTCTTCATGGTGCGCCAAGCTTCTTCCCTAATGTCGCCCTGATCCTTTCCGGTATTACAGAATAACTCGAATATCTGAGCTTTCCGCAGTGTTATGGCATTATTAAACGCCCGACTACCTGTCACAACTTGCATTTCTGCGGCTAATGCTGCCTCTTGTTTTTCTTGCTCGAATTGTTCTGACATTATTGGACCTCTGGTGTGGCGGTAGTATTGAACTTCTCTTGCAACTCAGTAATTTGAAATGCCAAGTCTTTCATAAACTGGTCTTGCTTCTGCTGAATAGTGACGTTAAATTGACGCTGGTCTTCTTGAAGCTTGGCAGACTGTATGCTGGCGTCTGATTGAGCTTTAAGTAAGAACGCTTCCTGTTTAATGGTTTCAGCCTCGGCCAGTGGGTTTTGCAGCGCCTCTAATTGCTGTTGAAGCTGTTGAACCATCTGTGTAAGTATCTCATTCTGAGCGGTGACTAATTCTTCAGGCCTATTCGGATCATTGAAATACTCGTCAACCTCTGGCAATCCCGCAGCGGTGGTCATAGTCTTAAGTATATTAAATCGCTTAACCTCATCAGTCATCGGGGAATTTGAGGCTTGAAGCTGTTGATGCAATACCCACATGGATGACATAGTTTGCAATATCTGCTCATCATCTCCGGCACCTAGCCCAACTTTGCTAACCACACTATGCTTAAACTTCCAGTTAGACGGATCAACCTTTAGCTCTTCACCTAGAATCTCCACCTCTACCTCAGTGTTCTGAAAATTCTCATCCAACCATGCAACGCCCTCATACAATTGACGAAAGCCTGTTTCAGCCATTACCCGTGCAACTAGTTCAACCTTTGCGCCTGATGCGTCCTGAACACCATTGAACCGCGTTGCTGTCTCTTTTCCTAGATCATCAGCGTTAAGACCCTGCGAGGCCATTAACGAGCCGGTTGTTTGTGCCCTTGATTGATCCAAGTATTGAATTATTTGGAGGGATTTATCACCTACATATGGAGTTATGATAGGTAAAAAGTCATTACCTACTGGCCCGTCCCCTTTAGACCTGACAACCCTATTAGGGCGTATGACCAGTAAATCATCCATGTTCACATTTTTATTTATATAAGTACCAGGATGATTTACCGCATAAATGTTATCCATTGTGCCACGTAAGACGGCTGTTTTAATGCGTGCTGTAGGGGCCGTTATTTCTGCGCGGCTCTTGCCAATTGCTTTATGCGGCATGAGAATTGACGACATAATTGCATAGGGTACATGATTAAACACTTCGTTAACCAGAATCGTATCACCAGAGCGCATAATATGACGCCTTTCTGGTATGCCATCGCTATCAAAATCTATTTCAGGATACAGGTCTTCAACTAAAACCTCTTCACTTGCCCATGAATCTATTTTATTTTCATCTTCTTTCCCGCCTTCAGCTCTATCTCTAATATCCTTTAACCGTGAATTCTCTTGAGGATCACCGGCGAGCGTCAAACTTTTGACTATCTCTTCTTTAAATCCTAATGCTATTAACTCTCCCCGCTTCATTAACGAGACATCACCGACTACATCGGCATCTTCTTTGCTTGATGCGTTCTTAGTCATACGGAAGTTTTCAAGCTCTACGCCGATCAATCTAACGTATTTGGTGGTTCGCTCAACCTTTACAACAACGCTGTTTTCTTCTGTCTCGTCGTCGCTTTCTTCTTCCCTGACAACCTCAATGCTTTTTACATCTTTACCTTTTAGGGTTTTTTCAAACGATGCTATTTCTTTGTTGCTTAACCCGGTCTTCTTATGCTCTTCGACCTCTGTCTTTTCTTCGATAAAGTATTTGATTACTGATGTTTTCTGAATACATGCATTTTTAAGGAAGCCATGCAATATAGGAAATGACCAGTCTTGCTCTCTAATCTGCCAGTTAACATACTTAGTCTTACTTTCTGCTTCTGATACGTCTCCTTTATCTGATGATTTATTCGGCTTAAACTTTAATATCTCACCTGGGCCTAAGAAGATCCTAGCAAGCGAAGGCATATCGGCCTCGACTACATCCATTACATCATTAGATATAACCTTTGATCGTTCTGGTAGCTCGTCGCCATATGGATTCCCCTCATACCGATCTAATAAATCTTCATTTTCTCTAATGAACGTCGAATTATTCCCCGTTGCGTCCGAGGTCATTTTGTCGAGTTCACTGTTCAGTGTCGCTTCGTTCATGTCTGCCATTATACGATTCTCATATCTGGATAGTTTAGAGGCTCCATGACAGCCTCAATAACGGGTTTGAATAGGCACATCATAACGCTGTCGGCGTCATTTGGCGAATCTATGCCAAGCAATTTCATTTCTTTTTTATTCATTATTTGTATTAATCCGTTCGGATTATCTTTTTTAGGTATGTGACAAATCTCAGACCGTAGCCTTGTAATATTTTCTATTCCATCAGAATCAAAGCTTATCATATCATCTGGATCAACGTATTCACCCTTGACCACGCACCTGTATGTGTTATAACAGCGTGTCGCTAGATCAGTATAAAACTGTGCCCGATTGTTTTTAAATGTTTCTGCGTATGTTTTCTTTGCGCTTTCATCGCCGTACTGGGGTTGGTAGATCTTCTTTGCATTGTCCTGTCCTATTCCAGACAGTGAGCCTCGGAACATGTGGTATTTAATTGGCGTTCCAGCAAAGGCGGTTGATACCTGTCTCTTAAGCCCCGCGCCCATCCCGTCACCATCCCACACAAACCAGCTTGCACCGGCTTGAATGGCTTCACCTGTCGCCCAGTCGCAACCCTCATCTATCTCTCCGGTATCCTTGGATGCTACCTTTGTGATTATTGAACCATGTCGTATAGCCAGCCCTTTTGCGTCGTTACCTGTATCTGATGGATCATGCGCCGCGACTATCGCACCGTGAGGTGTAAACACTTTCTTAAGTCTATCTATCTTATGGGCATCAATGCACGCATCAAGCCATTCAGACTTAATGATGGCGTCTTCTATCTCGTCGTTATAATCACCTAGCCATTTGTGATTGTAATAAGCCCGTGACATATTTTCATAATCCCATTCCCTTTCACTTTCTAGTCCTGAGTCCTCAAACCACGGATTATCGCAATAGTTAATCTTAACGATTAAATGCAGATCATCTTCATAAAAGCCGCACTTATCTATGTCGTCTTTATATGGCTCGATGAATCTCTGACTAAATGGGTCTGCGCTGCTGCCAGGGTTGGCTATGAATATCATTGATACAGAGTCTAAATCAGGGTGAGTTTCTATGTCTTGCAATACCGACTCATCTTTAAATCGTTTAGGCAGGCCATTGACTGGTGCTTTTCTTAGTGATGGGGTTAATACATTAAGTGATTCCTGCGATATGAACTGAGCCTCTTCAATCTCAAACCGGTTAAACCCATGGGTAGATTTAACCGAATCAATGTTTCTGGCTATACCGGCAAACTCAAATACAGATTGTTCCTGGTAGTTAATTGATTGCTTTTGTACCTCGAACCCTTCAAAGCCAAATCTATTAACCTCACTCTTAACCAGTGAGTGGACAGAGTTCTTTATACTAGATTGAAATTCTCGGAGGAAATACGTTCTGTTTTTGTAGTCTTTACCGTCTGCGATAGCTATGTCAACGCCTGCAACTGACTTTGTGCTACCTCGTCCACCTATCAGCACTATAAACCGCTTTGTTGACTTAATAACTCGCTCTATCTTTTCAGCAACGTATATATCTGGCTCTAAATCAACCTCTATCCATTCGTGTTTAATCTTCTGTATAGCGCGTAAGAATCCTTTGTCTGGGCAGACAATACCAAATACTGTTTTCCTGTGTGACTTTCTGCGATTAAGTTCTATTCTCGCAGACGCCCTTAGTTCAAGTTCCGCTCGATCCATTTATTATCGCTTTTAGTTCTTCTTCTGATTTTTCAGTTAGGTCAACTACCCCCAATGCACCGGACAGCGCTTGCTCTGTTTTATCCTTCCAACCAAAGTTATTCTTCAGGTTAAATATTGACCCTGTAACATTGTTACCCGCTAGTCTTTGCTCTAATGAAATCTCTATTCTAAGCTTTGCTCTTTTTATAGTGTCAAGAAATTCGTCCTTTTTCTCGTAATCACATAATGCTTGTCTTGACATATTAAGAGTATAAGCAAGTCCTGATACAGTAGGTACAACGCACTCCATACCTTTAATTATTAGCAATTGATCTTCTGTTAGTTCTTTTAGAATTTCTTCGTCGTCTGATTGATGCGCTTTACATGCTAAAAAATACAGGTCTATTAGTTCCTGCATTTCAGCTGCTGTATTATATTTTGGTGGTCTTCCGGCTGGCATGTCTATCCCCCTGTCCTAACAATGGCTATCTTTGCGCCTAGACGATGAGTAATATTAATAACGTCCTGGATCACAGTATTAGCTGGGTCGCACATAAATACATAGCTTTTTTCTGGGTCTATTTCGATTATATTAGAGTTTTCTTCACCTATGCTTAAAACTTCAAAGTCAGATGATTGATACACGTCCATTTCTTCTGATGTTAGCGGAATTATTGCGCCAGGCTTTGATTGCTCAGATAGCTTCTGTATAAGTGATTGAGCTGCGGCTGTTGTTTCATCTACTAAGAACATAAACATATTGCGATTCCTTAAGGTTGTTCGCTCATTAAATAATTTGGCCTTTTACCTTTGGTAGCCTAACCAGCGGGAATCACGATAGTGATAACTTATTATAGCACGATATTATGTCATTGCTATAACGATTAGGGCGATTATCATAACCCCGGCCACCATAAACAATAAAATTCCGGTCTGTCTTTGCTTCATTTCTTCCCCTCAAAATATGGTTGCAGCTTAATTAACATTATAGCCTCGCTATATTTGCAAATTTCAGCATAGTACATCGGCGCATCGCAATCGGTTTGGCCGCAATTCCAATAACAATCATGATAACTCACTTCAAAGCCTCGTCTATCTCGTGCTGTATATGAGGGCTGAGCGCAAATCGACTTTTAAGCTCTTTCAGCGCATTTTCCATTTTTTTGTACTTCGCAGCCAATACTCTGGTCGAATAAACCTCACCTTCTGCATACACTTCCGGTGGCATTGAATCCCAGCTAGTTACTATTATAGGCTCTGTTTTCATTTCTTCACCTTTCTGCACTTGCACGGGTCTTTGTAGTAAATACCACTACAACGCTGATAATTCATAATTCTCATGCCTGTTGGGTAGGTAGGGTCGATCTTAACCGGTAAATCACAGTATGGAATTATTGGCTTAATCTTTATCTCTTCCCCATTAGCGTAGAGCGGTAAACACAATAGAGCCAGACCGATAATTAATGAAGGTAATGCAACGAGTAGATAGCCGGTTTCTTTTTTCATGTCTTTGTTTCCTCGCATATTTTAATTATACTCTTTTTCGCTAACTTCTTTGATTGTGTCATTTATTGTTTTATTTTTTGCATATCGCTCAAAAGATTTTAATTGTAAGGTTAATAATTCGCGTAAGTCTTGAACGTCTTCTGGCGTCAACTTATTAGGAACTTGCAAAATTGCAGGGCCATTAGCTAAGTTTGTCATGGTCTTCATTTATTACTGTTTCCTCGTATATTTTAATTATTAGCAATATATGCCCAACCGCTAGGACTTTCTTTTCTACTTAAAGTCTCTCCGTTTTCCTTTATCCATCGCCAGCCTTTTCTAAACCCTTTAGGGCTCTGTCCTTTTTTTGGCTTTTTGTAAT
>Ga0316206_1000912_pt1 | contig 31676 bp, 22 predicted proteins | sample 6monthpyrite_MG_FD_204942 | JGI IMG/M metagenome (GOLD analysis project Ga0316206, IMG submission 204942) | Microbial mat bacterial communities from mineral coupon in-situ incubated in ocean water Damariscotta River, Maine, United States -... | ecosystem: Environmental > Aquatic > Marine >... | reverse complement strand
GGTTGAGTCGGTTGAGTCGGTTGAGTCGGTTGAGTCGGTTGAGTCGGTTGAGTCGGTTGAGTTGTTTGAGTTGTTTGAGTTGTTTGAGTTGTTTGAGTTGTTTGAGTTGTTTGAGTTGTTTGAGTTGTTTGAGTTGTTTGAGTCGGTTGAGTCGGTTGAGTCGGTTGAGTTGGTTGAGTCGGTTGAGTCGGTTGAGTCGGTTGAGTTGGTTGCGTTTCTTGTGTTGGCTGAGTTGGCTGAGTCGGTTGAGTCGGTTGAGTCGGTTGAGTGGCTTGAGTTGGTTGAGTCGGTTGCGTCGGTTGAGTCGGTTGAGTCGGTTGAGTCGGTTGAGTCGGTTGAGTCGGTTGAGTCGGTTGAGTCGGTTGAGTCGGTTGAGTCGGTTGAGTCGGTTGAGTTGGCAGAGTGGCTTGAGTCGGTTGCGTTGGTTGAGTTGGTTGCGTTGGTTGAGTTGGTTGCGTTGGTTGAGTCGGTTGAATTGCTAGTCTGTTCGTTGAAAAGTTCGCGGGTAGGAGTGCCCTCGTTAGATTTTCTTACGGTCGGCATTGGTTCTTGGGGCAGAGTCTTTTGTTTTCCAACTTTTTTTTCCTGAGATTTTTTTTGTTTTCTATTGCCACTTGCCTTTAATTTTATACCGAGCAATGCCGCCTTCTTTTTCTCCAACAAAGCGTTCGCCATCAAGTCGACGATTTCAGCAAGTTCAAGTTTTTGATGGGCGAATAGTCCCTGCAGTTCCGTGATCTTTTCCATGGTGAACTTGGGCAGGGAAAGGTGCAGGCGCACCGACTGCCGACCTTCATTATCGACTTTGGGTTTCTTAGGCTTTGGGGCAATGCCTTTTTCACTTTTCAAATCCGCTAAAATGTCTTGGCATTCAGCTTTCGTGGTGTTGCTGATTTTTTCCACCAATGATGTTTCCTCTACGGGTGGTAGCGGGACATCTTTGAAAAATCCGCTCAATAAGTTGGCGTTGGTCAAACTCAATTCTCCGCTATCAATTTTTTCTTTGGCGGCGGGAACTTTGCGACTCAAGCGCATAGCGCTGATGCGGCGGTAGGCCTGGTCTTCGCTATACGCTAATTCTTGGACGGCGTAATCGAAAAGAGATTTATACTTGAGATCGCATTAGAGTTTGCGCCTTTCGATTTCTTGTAGATGATCGATGATATTTGCGGTGAGTTTTTTTTCTTTGATCACGAGGTTTTTGGTGTTGTTTAAAATTATTCGATCGCTTAATTTTGTTAAACTCATGGTTTTCTCCCGGTCAATAACTTTTGTGAATTTAGCATAGTCCAGGCGACTTTTAAAATGTAAGAACCGCCCAGCGGTCGATGTATAAGGGGTTGTAAGGTTTATTTTCTCGTCTTCTAATCGCGGTGAAATGGCCTCTGTAATAATTTTATAAAGCGACACTGAAAATATAAGAAAAAAGACTTTGTAACCGGGCCAGCGCTGAACTCCGTGACCAAAAAAAAAGGTAATAAAATACTTACATTTCCAAAGAATGACGAAATATCATCCATCATCTTGAAATATTTAGTAGAGAGCAGTAAAACTTCCCTGTTAAGTGCGCGCTTGCTCCATTCTCCGCGCTAGCGCTGACAATTATCCACTGCCATGTGAAGTCCCTCGGCGCTTAAAAGATGATGGCGATTTCTCCTCTTTATAAATAGAGATTTGCATAGCAGACCGTTGCTTATCGCGAGAACTTTTCCTTCCAATGATTTCATGGCAGAGAATCCTGCATTCCCATGCAACCTACAGTACCATGCAAAAAAAGAAGAGGTGGTCTTGCGAACATGTAGATCACAGGACAAAAAAAAGAGAGAGCAAGGAAAATTGTCATGATAAAATCTTTGCACTATCCCAGACAGAGCGGGAATAATCTTCATCGCAAAAACTTAAAACTACGTGGAGCGGAGAAAAATAGGCATAGAAAGAGGCCCCTTGAATGTATCAAGTATGGCCAAGAAAAGGGAGTTTGGGCAGTACGGGTTAGCTTGTTCTTTAATCCGAGGGAAGCGAATTTTTGTTCAAAAGACATAAGTTATTGGCAGTAAAAGCACATCAGTTATGCATTCAATCAATTGAAATTATTGACAGCGTACGAATGAACTCAAGTATTATCTCTTTATGTTCGATACTTATTACGAAGAAACGTCTTTTTTTTAATTTTTTCCTTCTTAAGGAGTTTCAATATGAGAATAGGTGCAGCTAGGCGAATTCCTAAGGTCAATAGAGTTGGAGTTGCTTTTTTTATTTCGCTGGTTTCTGCGAAGGCGCTCTGTGCTTCTTTTGAGGATCGTGCAAATATTCAACTTCATTACAATAATATAGCTAAAGCAGTACGCAGTAATATAGCAAATATATCCATAGCGCAGGATAAAGATTGTCAAAATGCTTATGGTAATGGCAACAAAAGAGACAAGGACAAACAATTCTCTTGTGGTGAATATCATTTAGGGCGCACCCTTATTCCTTTGTCCTATGACCCGCAAAAATATGAGAATAATACAGTGGCCTTTCAAAACAAACTTAAGAAATTAAAAATATTCTATAACGGGAGAGAGGGGTGGGATTATAATCTCCTAGAAAATTCAAAGCATAGTTATAACGATCAGTTTGCAACAAATAGTTTGCATATTCCAACTTTAGTTCGCCGTAAACTTAATACCCATACAATTAATCTTAACAGTTTATCTGACAATAAAATGATGCCTTTTGAAATTGAAAGAAAGGCAATTACTGGGAAAAACTCGGTAGTATCCTTAAATATTAGTCAAGATGGAGGTCTTGAAACAACCTTTTGCCAATATTTTCCAGGATTTCAACTCTTGATTCCACCTTTAAGAGATGTTCCTTATAAATATAAAAGTATTGCAAATATTGAGATTCCTAAAAAACAAGTTGAAAGCTGTACCAACCTGCCTATCCTTGGGAAAACTTGTGCTTATAGTTTTGAGATACCTACTGGAGTGAATATTCAAGAAGGTGCGGGAACCGCCATTTTGGATCTTTTCTTTCCCAAAGTAGAGTTTAGTGGTGCCAGATTTTGTACCAGATTAATTGTCGGTAGAACCTGGAGCTCTGCGGGATACCCAGAAGTGGTAGCTAAAAATGTCGCAGCGAATGTCTATGGCAGCAAATTAAAAGGTATCGCGCACATCGATGCAACGAAAGGGAAATCTTTTGTGAATACTATTCTCAACGTTGTGGCACCCATAGCTCATCTTTTTTCTGCTTTTGAAACCTATGCAATAAATTCTGTTTTAGATAAAACTGTTTTTGAAAAAGAAATTTCAGAGACCTATTTAAAAGATATTAATAGTAAAATTTCAAATGGTATTAAAGATGCTTTAGATGACTTGATGGCAAAATATAATTTTCAAAATGGTGATGGCAATGAGGTTATTATAAATGTCCTCAGTGAATTGAAAAAAAGTAGTACTAATCATACGGAGATCAAAGCCTATACACACTTGATTAAAAGAATTCAATCTGGTGGTTTGAAAATGAACTATACTTTAAACGTGTCTAAGGCCCCAGAAAGTTCCCATGATTGTCTGGGTAAAGATCTTTTTGTGAGAGATTATCATAGCTTTGAAAATAAAGAATGGTGGTCAAAATACTATACTAATATTGGAGGCAAAAAATTTAGAGGTGGCTGTAAATTAAATATTTTTGATATTAAAATTACCTCCGATTTAAGTCAAGAAGAAGCAACTGCCATGGCCTGTCTTTTCAATGTCGTCAATGAGGCGCTTTCCGTCAATGGTCATGTCGCCAGTGTTAGTGCCGCTAAATGTGCTGGCGATGTAGCGAGTTATGCCAGCTCGACTATAAAGGCGATGAGCTCTAAGATGGGCCGCTATGTGAGTAGGTACTCTAGTCGTAGTAGAGGAAGGGCGGCCGCTTATCGCCGTAGTTATTCAAAGCGCAGTAATTATTATAGAAATAGGAATAGAAATAGGAATAGAAATTACCAGAGAAGTAGCAGAAGGTGATAGATCTAGAATTAATAGAAGTTGATAAAAGAGGAGAAGGGAATGAAAATATTTATTGGTCTCGGCCTGGTCTTTGCAACGTTGACCTTTTTTACTTATATTATTATGACAAGCGATAGTGATCAGTTAACTTATGCTGAAAGTGAAAAGGATGATAATAAGAAAATAATGGAGGACGTTGTGAATGCAGATCTCTCTTTAGAAAAGGGTGATAGGGAAATGGTGGTCAGTGCAGAAAAATTGTCTTTGATCGCAAATAAGCACAAAGGGGTAGCAAATATTAAAATGGGTAAAAATGATGCAAATGTTGAAACATTACTTATTTATTCTCATTTAGAACCTTTAATTTCAAAAGAAGAGTTGCAAGATCAAAGAGGCGGCCTGGACCCTCTTTTTCATGAGGAGTTTATTTTAAAGTTAAATGGTGGCGAATATCCAAATGACATTGTTGATGATAGTGAGGAAGTTGACCAATGGTATAGAAAATATGCTTCACAGTAAGCATAAGGGTCCCAATATTTTGTATAATTTATTATAAAAGATGGTTTTATATATTGAAAGAGGAGAAGTTTCGTATGGAAGACAAAAATAGAAGGAAAATATTACTGATTAATCCAAAGTTTCAATTATCCATGATTACCTTTTTTTCCATGGTCTCAATGGGTGTGATTTTCACTTTTTATGGGTCCATTTATTATTTTTTCAACATTTTTAAAGAAAATGGAAAGGAAATGGGTTTTCTTCCTGGCGATCCTTTCTTTTTGTTTATCGATGAGCAAATATTTAGAATGAATTTTATCTTTTTTGTGGCGAGTGCTATCTCTATGCTTCTTTTATTTGTTTCAGGCCTGTATATTTCACATAAAATTGCCGGGCCACTTTACAATCTTAGGAAATTTTTAGAACGAGTGAATGCTGGTGCTGAAGAAGATGAAGTCCATTTTAGAAAAGGCGATTATTTTCTTGAGATTGAAAGTTTAATAAATAAAAATATTAAATATATGAAATCAAAAAAGCGCATGGCAGGTAACTTTTCTCCCGATGAGGTTGAAAACAAGGCTTCCTGAAATAAATATTTTTTTTGGAAAAACGAACGACGAGGAGAGAGAAAAAATCTACAGTAAGAAATGGGAACTTAATAACTCTCTTCTCTTCTCTTCTCTTCTCTTCTCTTCTCTTCTCTTCTCTTCTTAACATATAAATTAAATTACTTTGTGGGCCTTTATAAAAAGTATGAAATATTATTCTCAACATTATGCAGATTGAGGGTTTTATAAAGATGTTCCGCGCTGGCGCTGAGATTTATAGAGCGCCTTTTCAATTGGCCTGGTTACAATCGGTGATATTTAAGGCGCTCACGGCGTCGGCGGGTAGATCGCCAGCGCTCTCCGGTGGGAAGCAATAGACATTGGTGTTCCATTTTAGCCCCTTATCGTAGAGATTGACTAGGCCGCTAAAATTATTGGTGTCATCGTTGCCGTCGATGAAACGTTTGACTCTGAAGGCCTCCCAGACGGCATTATTATTTGGCCCTTTAATTTTGAGATCATTATGCGCTACTCCTCGTGCCAAGCGGCCCGACTCGCAAATGCTCAATTCGCAGGCGAGTAGCTCGACATTGGCGGGGGATTTCATAAAGCCGGTTTCGCTGTCGAAGAGGTTGGCGCTGAGACCGGCGCTCGCCGAGGAGACATACTTGTTAAAGAATAAGCTGATGTCGGTAAAGTCGGGTAGCACACAACGGTTCTTGGCAGCGTTGAGTACACCGGTGCAACATTCACTGGCGACGGTACCGGCGGGCACATCTTTGCCGGCGGGTAGGCAGCATTGCAAAGTCTCATCGGAGAAAATTTTGCTCAGACCTGAAAAATTATTGCTGTCCATAGAGGAGTAAAGACGTCTCGGGGTGCTGTCCCGGTATTCGGCGGCCTGGGTATCCGGGTTGTTAACAGTTCCTGGCAAAACGATGCCCCCAGCACCGTTGTTTAATTCCCGTTGTCTCAGCACGCCATTGCTATCGGTGGAGATTTGACAGCGTAAAAAATCGTGGTCGATGGTTTTTATGGGGACCTGCGGAATGCCGAGTAAATCTAGCGAGCTGGCAAATTGCATAATGGCGGTCGCCTCGGGGTCGGAAACTCTGCGCGCTAAACAATTGCCAGTGGGCGCCTCTACATGCATGCAAGTAAACGCCTCGGCAAATCCACTGGAGCCAAAAACAACGTGGTCTTCAGGGCATGAATTTCCTCCCTCCGAGGAGGGAGAACAACGTAGCCAATTATAACAGCGAAAGCTTTCTTTGGGGATTTGCTGGCCGATATTCGCCTTCCAAGTATGGTTCGTTTCAGTGCCTACAGCGGAGTAGAAGTTGCGCACCCAATGACCTTGACAGCAAGTTCTTTGCGCCAGGGTGTTGAGGGTATTGAATTGGTTGAGCAGAATGACACTAGGTTGACAACCTCCTGCACATTTATCATCACTGGTATAGGCGAGTCTGGGATGGTCGGCACGGGTATCTAATTCGCGCTTGATACTGGCAATGCGGCTGTAGCGGCGAGCATCGCTGAGTTCTATGCCCACTGCCGGGACATTAAAATTATCAAAATTGGTGGCCCCTGTAGCGCCCTCTTGCAAGCTGGCAATGGTCAGGGTCTTGCCCAATTCGCGACAGCATCTATTCTTTTTTAAGGCGAAGTCGGCGTGGGAGGGGGCCTCTTTTTGTGCGCAAATCAGCGCCTCTTGCCAATATTGAATCTCGTATTTATTTAAGACGCTGGCATAATTGTCTGGGTTCAACGCCGCCAGGGCCGTGGCGATGGTCTGGTTGGGAGCGCAATCGGAATCTGAAAAGCACACGGAACCGGGGGCGCGCATGCAGCGATTTTTTTCTAAGGTGGGGGCCGTCACCTGGGAGGTGAAATTTTTACTGAGACTGGTACTGGCGAGGCCAAAGGTGGGGGTCTGAAAAATATCGAGAGCATTAGTGGAAATCGCCTGCGCTGAAGCCTGCCTTTTTAAGACGGCGTTGCTGAGCAAGAGGTTGGCGTTGGCGGGTTTATGAAAATAATAATTATCGTCCTCGTCGAGGATGGAGCAGAGGGAGAGATAGGAGTCGCCAACTCCAGCGCCGCCCACCCCAGACATGGTCATGCCGATATTGAGAACATGGTCCCCGGTAAACAAGGCACCTGGAGCGACTTTATTACTATCGTCAATACTAATATTACCATTATTCGCCTCGCGACCTGGAATACACAGCGCCCTGACAAAATTATTGGAGAGGTTCGATTGCACTTCTGTATCGACTTCGGCATCGCCATTAAATTTAAAGGGGCGACCAATAAGCCGTGCGCTTAAACCGAAAGTGGTCAATTCCGAGTCGGCAACGACGGGGTCCAAATTTTGCAGCTCTACCGAGGCGGGGTAGCGGGAAATCTTATTATTAAATTTTTTATTGTTTACGCCACTGACAAATTCTGCGCAATAACTGCTCATGGCACAGGCGTGGAAGGCATTGCCCTCTGTGCCCGCAAAACTATTGCTGGCGCTGATATTATTAAAATTCGCGTAACAGGGAGTACCCTTGCCGCGATAGACACATCTTTTATTGGCGCCACTATTGGTGGCGGAAAAAAGCGCCGATAACCTCAGGATATTTTCGCTATTGGGTATTTCATTGGCGTTGTCGTCAAAGAGTGGCCATTTTGTGGTGATGCTGGTGATGGACTGGCAGGTGTAGTCCCGGCCCAATTGAGCGGCACAGTCGCTATCGTTCGTACATTGGTGAAATTTTTGGCATTCGGCACCATCGTTGGAAAAATTATTCTCATTGATGGCACCAGAACCCGCTATGGCGAGGGCCTCTTGGATGGTAATGGAAAAGGTTTCATCGATGGTGAGATCGCCAAAATACCCGTTGACCGCCAAAAATAAACGATTTGATTTTGCTTGGATTCTTCTTTCGTTACCTACTGCGAACCATACCACCCCATCAAAGGAACCAATGATGGCCCCATAATCAAAACCATACCAATCTTTTTGATAGCCGTTGGCAAAGTAGAAATGTTGCGCGGCCATGCGCCTGAGGCGTTGGGTTTGGCCATTGAAATGGCCACGGTGGGCCCAGGGAATCATGGTGGCGGGCAACCAACAGGCGCGGCCATAGAGACTGTCGTCAGATCTATGCAAACTGGTCAGGCGGCGATTAGAGGCGTTGGCGTCGGGGCGATAACCGCCGCCTTTATACAGAAAATTGCGCGGAAAAAGTTTCGCCAATTGGGAGTAATAGTCATTGCCACAGGTCAGGCAACTGGAAAAGGAACCGGAGTTGACAAAAATATCGTAGGTCTTATTTTTTTTAACAGGTATCTCGCGTGCTGGTAGCGGGCGCTCCGGAGCAAAATTAAGGGAACCATAGATTTCATTAAAACCTATCACCGTGTCGATATTATTGGGTTTTAATTTATTGCCATCGAGATACGCGAATTGGTTGCCCTCTTGTGCAGGAGAGCTATTCGTCACCAGGGCGTGAGGGGCACCGGTGTTGTCGAAATAGCGCAGGGGTACTGTTTTAGCGGAGAGGGCAATGGTTTGGTTCAAGGGGGGTTCTGGGATGTCTGGGGGTGGGTAGACACATTGATAATCGGTTATAACGGGCAGGCCATTTTGCAAACTCGTCACTGGTGTCAATTGGCAGGTTCTTCCCGCACAGCCACAAATTTGCGATATTTGATCGCGGCATTGAGTGATGCCATTTAAAACATTATTGACGTTTGTATCCACAAAAAAGGTTATTTTAACTATTTGGGTATCTAAAACTTGCAGACCTGTCCCTAAAAATTCCACGGTGTCGCGAGGGGCATTGAGTTGCCAATGTTGGCCTTGTGAGCGGGAAATCCCATCGACCTCGACGGAGACGGTGGAGCTGGTATTGGCATAATAGGGAATTTTAAAAGCATTGCTGGCGGGGAAATGGTCGGTGGCGCTAGCGCTATTTTGCCCTTGGTGGTAGGTTTTATAGCATTTCGCCAGTCCACTAAAAACTTCTTCACATGAGCTGTCAATTTTATAGGTAATTTTTAAATCATCGTTGATGGATGAATCTCTGACCGTGTGGGAGATGGTAATATTGGTCCCATCCGTCAAACTATCATTGCCCTGTTTATTATCGAGAGGGCCAATGGTGAAACCCGGTATTAAAGTCACACCATTTTTAAATAAAACTTCCCCGCCGTGAATGATTTCTACAATGCTATGCTGGGGGATGGCGGCGCTGCCGGTATAGGTGGTGGTAAAATTTCTGTCGTCTAGGCCGGTGACAAACGGTTGGGTGGCGCTAGAAGAGTTTTTATAGGTGATGGTTCTATGCCCCACTTCACCATCGCTGGCCTCGGTGCAAGAAAATAATTCCGCCAGTTCATTTAAGCGGGCGACGGCGGCATCCTCGGCCGCTCCCGCTGGCGCGGATGGGATGGGAGCTGGCGCCACTGTAATAGGGCAGAGATGATAAAATTCTGGGAATTCATTTATGCGTGCTGGATTGGTGGCAATGATAATTTGTGAATTTAAAAAGCTCTGTTGGTTGCCAGCATTGACCACGTTATTTTTTAAGGTGCCATTCACCACGCATTGGCCGAGAGAGCAGCAATCGAATCCTCTGCCTTGACAGGTACTTGAATCACTGCAGGTGTTGCCACTAACAGTGGTGGATTCGACGATCGGCCGTAAGTTGATATTTAAATAATTCAGTCGGATATTGGTGACCGCCGTTCCCTCAACGGTCATCATGGTAAGCCCCGCACCTTGTAATTGAGATTCATGACAGCCGGAGCAGATATCGTTAAAATCGTAGACAAATTGCGCCGCAGGAAAGAGCAAGCTGAGTTGAGTGATCAGTCCGGTTTTTTGACATTGGGTTTGGTTGATGATTTTGAGAGAGGGCACCATTTGAAAATAATGTTCTTGAATATTTGTACTTGTCTGAAATGTCGAACTTGGCACTGCCGCTATCAACAAGAGTCTATCGTCGGAACTATCTGCATTGCCCAGAGTGTATCTTTCGACTAGGCAGTGGGTGGATTTTAAACTCTCGCCCCGTAAATAATTATCCACCTCTTGGCCTCTAAGTTTTATAGAGGTGCTAAAATTTGTCGGCAAGAGCAAATGGGTGGTGGAACTTTGCGTGCCTCTATCCAAACTATTTAAATTTGTAGGAAAGGTAGGTTTGCCTCCGCTGGTCTCTTTACTAGGAGCTTCAATGGGAATATTTTTCGACTTTCTGTTATTCTCCGGTGTTTGCACACAAGAGCCTAGCAACCCCAAAAAACACAGGGCCTTGATGATTTTATGCAGTGAAAATAGGCCTGGTTTCAAATTCATCTTTTATATTCGCCTCTTATGCTATTCGGTTAATAATTTCAATTCTTTAAGATCATTTTGCCGATAACTTATTAAACTTTCTCTATTTTAACCCAGCAGTGGTGACTGAGCGTAGGCCGATGAGTTAATCTATTGAAAAGAGGTAATGAAAAGAAAGATGACCTTTTTAAAAGGCCATCTTTTATGGGCACTTGACGTCGTCTTGGGCCATTTATAGCAACTTACTTTTTTGCTTATTTCGCTGTTTACTGAGTTTCACTGGGGGAATTCAGGTCGACTAATTTTTTCAGCCAGGAAATCTCTTTCAATAAGACCGTCTCTCTTTTGGCAGACCGGAGCATGTTCATGGCGCCTTTGCGTAATTGCCTGACATATGCGGAATTATTTTTTATGAGGTTACTAAACTGGGCGGCACGATCCACGGCTATCCTTATCTCACAATTGATAAAAGGTTTTTCCACAAAGTCGAAAACACCAAGTTTTATGGCATTAATGGCGATTTCTTTATTGCCGTAGCCGGTCAGTAAAATAATGGGAATTTCAGGGTGAGATTTTGCAATATCAGTGGCGAGTGAGAGGCCATCTTTACCCGGCATTTTGATATCGCTGAGGATAATATCGGGTGTATATTGGGCGAGTTTTTCTAAAGCCTGATAGGCCGAGTCTAAAGCAGTCACTGCATATTTCTCTTGGAAAAGTTGACTCAATAATCTTCTCATGATGGGGTCGTCGTCTACAACAAATAAAACGGGTTTTTTTTCGTCCATTAACATTCTCCTTTATAAGTTTGTTCGATATTAATAATGTTGGTTTCTTATCGGGTGCCTTCACCATAAAATAATCATTTTCTTTTATCGCTTAAGTGAATTTTTTTGATGAGTACCGTATCCATTTTAAATTATAGCGGAATATTCTGAAAAATAATTTGTTTCGCAGTCGTACTTACAGTATATATAGTAATCTTTTATACTGTATAAAAAGAGCGCCCGGTAGACTGCAAGTCCCCGTTAACCAATAAGCGAGTCAAAACAGCTGCTATATTGTATATGGGCACTCCACTCCATAGGAAAAGGTCTTGCCGCAGAAGTGGCAAAATCTTTTTAAAAAATGCTAGGCCATTTTGCTAAGAGCAAGGAAGTGAACACTTTGCTAGCGCGCCCCCATCCCCGCCACCCCAAAAATCTTCACACCCTCGCGAAAATTACAATTTCTGCATAGCAGCAATGTGTTCTCAGCAGTGCTGCGCCCACCGAGCGCGATTGGAATTCGATGCTCAAATTGCAAAGCAAAAGTCGAGGAACAATTTTCACATTTAAATTCCGCCCATTCTCCGCGCTAGCGCTGACAATTATCCACTGCCATGTGAAGTCGCTTATCATTTAGCTTATCATTTAAAAGATAATGGCGATTTCTCCTCTTTATAAAGAGAGCTTTGATAGCAGACTGTTGTTTAGGAGCGCAAACTTTGTGACGGTAGATCTCTTTAGCAAGCTGTCGCTTTTGTTTTATTTTAAGTATCGTGAGAAAATTTTTTGCAGGAGATGACAAGAATTCGTTATTATGCTTGTTTTCTTCCCTTTAGATTGTTTGAAAAATTTGTGCAATATGCTCTCGCGTTGTTTCTTTGTCATGGGTGCGAATGTCTTGGCATGAAAGAATTCTCCATCGGAGTAGGAAAATAGATGACCTACGTGGAGGTCTCTGAGCGTTAAGAGTTGTGGGTTTTCACGGTGATAAAAGGGGCGCTTTTCCAGTCCCGTAGAATAAGTTGTATTCTTGACACCATCAATCCGATCGACTTTTAAAATGAGCTGGTTTTCTTGCCATTGCGTGTGCATTTGCATACTCACTCCTTTGGTATTTTTTGCAGAAATCTTGAGTGAATGTTTCTCGGTCTGGGCGATCATTTGCCATTCGTTGGCGGCGAATCTGTTAATGCGATATTCACTGAGAGAGTCTAAATTAAAACCTGGTGCATGGATAATCTCTATGGCGACCGTTAAAGAGTTGTCATTTTCCAATTTAATATTTTTAATAAAGAGCTGTCCCGGTAAGGCCTTATTCCTGACATTCGGTACTAAATAAATACTCAGTTGATGGATTTCATCGCTCGGGTACACTTTATTTTTGGAGTTCACGGCCTGGGGTTTCCTGCCCGCAGTAGGCGTCGCGCTGGCGCCGTAGTGGTTATAAAGCGGGCCCAATAACAAGAGCACAGCTATGCTATAGAAAAAGTATTGATTTAAAACCTTATTAAAATTGATCATAAAACCCTACCTATATGATTGAAAAACGTCATTATTGTTTTCCATCAGTGCAATTTCACGGCCATATTTTGGGCAGCATTTAATGAATGAAAAAGAGAGGTGTTACCATGCTTGCATTGTCTGATTATTTGACACTGCTTAAAATATCATCAATAGCTACCCACTCACTTTATGACTGGGGATATTTTTCTATGTGCTGGAGCAAAATAAAGAGCCCCATAGTGGCAAAGCGCAGTTTCAGTTTTTTTCGCTCCCCGTGGAAATTCATGACTTGGCAGGTGGAGTGATGGACGCTGGTGGTGGCGATGGCGACAGTGCCCACCGGCAGTTGCTCTGTGGGGTTTTTTTCCGGGGGGCCGGCGAGGCCAGTAAAGGCGACGACGATATCCGCTTTGAGTTTTGCTTGCGCTCCCTTTGCCATCTCGCGGGCGGTTTGCGTGCTGATGGCGCCATATTTTTCTAAGGTTGCCGCTTTTACTTGGAGCAAGTCTTGTTTGGCGCGGTTAGAATAGGTCACCAGAGCGCCTGTGAAAACTTCAGAGCTGCCGGGAATATCCGTTAAAAGTGACGCCGCCAGGCCGCCAGTACAGCTTTCTGCTAGGGCGATTTTGAGTTTTTTCTTTTTGGCCTGCTGGATGATCAATGCAGGCAAAGAGAGGTTGCCATATTGCCAGACATACTCTTTTAAGGGGCCGTCCGCCACCAGGGAGAATATTTTCTGGCGCAGCAATTTGTGGCGATCTGAATCTGCGCTAAATTGCACGATGATATCGACGCCGAGGGTTTGTGGCAGGGAGCTGACTTTTCCGTATTTGGCCAAGTCATCCCAGAGGGTGGGGCAGAGTTCAGTAAAAATTTTTTCCTCATAAATGCCTCTTGTTCTGATGGTGGCGCGGTGAATTTTTTTTCTGACTATTAAGTGATGGTCCCTAAGATAGGGAAAAAAAACCTCCTGCACCATACTGCTAAACTCGCTGGGCACACCGGGAGCTACCAGTAAAACCTGATCACTTTGGGGAATTTTATAGCGCAGCCCTGGTGCCAAACCCGTAGGGTTGTCCAACGCCGTAAAAAACTCGGGGATGATATGGTAGGAGTTCAATTGTGGATGCCAAGTTTTGCCAATTCTCGCGTAATTTTTTTTGCTGATCGCCCGTGCTCCTGCATCATCGACTAAAGGTAAGTTGAAAAAATTCGCCAAGCTCTGTTTGGTTAAGTCGTCGCGGGTAGGGCCCAGGCCCCCCGATAAAATGATGATCTGTGAGTTTTCTAGGCCGTGTGTTAAGGCGCTTTGCAATTCCCATCGGTCATCTTTTAAGATTGTGACACGAGTGAGTTGCAAGGCCTGGTCGGTTAAAAATTGGCCCAGCCAGGTGGCGTTGATCTCTCGAGTGGTGCCATTTAATAATTCATCGCCAATCGCCATAAATTCAATTTTCATCGGCCGCCCCCTGGATAATTCCATTGTTGATACAGTTGATAAGAAATGCAGTTTGGTGATTTTAATGTTAGGTATGACCTATGACTAGAAAAATTCAAATAACTTTGCCCTTTGACGAAGACCTGGAAAAGCACTTGCAACAAGACATGCCCAAAATGGTGGATTTTCGCATTTTGCATCAGTCTTTGGACGCTCGCTCCGCCAATCGAGGTAAGGCACCAACTTATCATTACACGGTGGAGGTGATCTTTGCGGGAGAACAATTTAACGCCTTTCACGAAAATTATGTTGATTTAGGGGGCTTCGCTGAAAAGCCTATCATTATCGGCGCTGGGCCGGCAGGGTTATTCTGTGCTTTACGGTTAGCAGAATATGGTATTCCCGCCATTATCATAGAGCGTGGCGAGCGGGCAGAGCGTAGAATGTTGCAGATCGCCAGGCATTGGCGCTACGGTGAGTTTAACCCGGAAAATAATGTTTGTTATGGGGAGGGGGGCGCCGGACTTTTTAGCGATGGTAAATTAATCACGAGGATTAAAGGCCCCTACGTCAATTATGTCATGAAAAAATTTGTGGATTTTGGCGCGCCTGCAGAAACCGCCTATATGAGCAACCCTCATCTAGGTTCGAATAAAATAAGGGCCTTGATCAATAAAATCACCGAGTACCTGAAAGCGCGCGGCCATGAATTTCGCTATAATACTCGCGTCGACGAAATTCTCTTTGATGAGTCCCATGCTATTGGTGTCAAATTACATTCTCAAGAAAAAATTTTTTCCCGTCATATTGTTTTGGCGACCGGGCATTCTGCGCAAGAAATGTATCATTTTTTACAAGAAAAAAATATTGCCATGGCGGCCAAAAACTTTGCGGTAGGGGTGAGAATTGAGCATCCACGGCGGGAAATAGATGCCATTCAATACGGCAAATTTAGTGAGAATGGGCAATTGGGTGCCGCTCGCTACAAGCTCAGCTACCAATCTCCACAGACTAAATTGGGCACTTATAGTTTTTGTATGTGCCCAGGTGGTCATGTTTTAAGTTCGGGAACGGATGGCGATGGCCTGGTGGTCAATGGGATGAGTAATTTTTCTCGCAAAGGGCCGTGGTCCAATGCCGCCCTGGTGGTGACGGTTGAAAAGGATCTGCATTTTTCTACGGACGATGTGCTGGGTGGCCTGCACTTTCAAAGGGCCATCGAAAAAAAGGCGAGTGCTTATTCTGTGGCGTTGGCGACGGGCAAAGAGATTCCCGCGCAGAGAGTGAAAGACTTTTTGGCGGCGAAAAATGGCAGTGCCTCGCTGCCGAAATCCTCCTGCCCGTCGGGGCTTTTTAGTCTTGATTTGGCGCAGGTTTTACCGGCGTTTGTCAGCGAAAATTTGCGTTTGGCGCTCTTGCAATTTGAAAAAAAATTGCCCGGTTTTTCCCAGCAAAATGCTTTATTATTGGCGCCCGAAACCCGCACCTCGGCACCGGTGACCATTTTGCGCGATAAGCTTTCTCTGCAGTCCATCAGCAAGCAGGGACTTTATCCCTGTGGTGAGGGCGCTGGCCATGCGGGAGGGATTACCTCGGCGGCGGTGGATGGTGTGAAAGTTGCCATGGCGATGATAAGAAAGGAAAAGAACTACTCAGATTCCTGATGGCACAAGTTCAATTTACATAAACTGACCCCATTGCTACATTTAAATATTGGTAAACACGTGCGGCAAATGAGGCATGGTATTTTAGGAACTCGTATGAAGGCGATCTTTGGAAAAAATATTTTAACCCAGGCCGGCCTTGGCCCCGCCTGTATTATTATTGAGAATGGCGTGATTAAAGATGTTCACCCAGAGCTACCTAAATCTTTTACTGGTACCGCTGAAGATATGGGAAATTTATTGGTGATGCCTGGGGTGGTGGACCCCCATGTGCATATCAATGAACCGGGCCGCACTGAATGGGAGGGCTTCGAATGCGCTACCAGAGCGGCGGCAGCGGGGGGCATAACCACCGTCGTGGATATGCCCTTGAATTGCGATCCCGTGACCATTGGCGCAGAGGCCTTAAAAGAAAAAATAAAACATATGCGCGATCGGCTTTGGGTGGATGTCGGCCTGTGGGGAGGAGCGACCCCGGGTAGCCTCGACAAATTACCAGCGTTGATTAATGCCGGCGTCTTGGGGGTTAAATCTTTTTTGATTGATTCTGGTTTGCCCGATTTTCCACCGATGGATGGAGAATCTTTAATTGAGGCGGTGGAGATTATTGCTAAGGCGCAAATTCCCTATCTTATTCATGCCGAACTAAACCGCTCCATCGGCGCCCCCCCCATTGAGATCACGGGGGACTATCGGACATTTTTAAATTCCCGACCACGCAAATGGGAGAACGATGCCATCGATCTTTTAATCGGTTTGGCGCGCAAGCATCATTGCAAAATTCATATCGTGCATTTGTCCTCCAGCGATCGTCTCAACGAACTCCGCCTGGCGAAAAATGAAGGTGTGCCTATCACTGTCGAAACCTGTCCGCATTATTTGACCATCTCTGCTGCCACCATTTCGGCGGGCAAAACTCTTTATAAATGTTGCCCACCGATTCGCGAAGAATCCAATAAAGAAAAACTTTGGGAAGGCCTGAAAAATGGCACCATAGATTATATTGCCTCCGACCATTCCCCCTGTACCCCCGCCTTGAAATATATGCAGGAGGGAGATATGGCGCGCGCTTGGGGCGGGATTAGTTCCCTGCAATTGAGTCTGCCGTTGATTTGGACGGAGGCGCGCAAACGCAATATTCCCGTGGAATTAGTCGCCCAGTGGATGAGTTCGCGACCGGCAGAATGCGCTGGCCTGAAAAATAAAAAAGGGGAAATTGCCAAGGGCCGGGATGCGGATTTGGTGGTTTGGGACCCACAGGAAAAATTTCAAGTGACCCGTAATATGCTCTATCATCGCCACCAAGAGACGCCTTATTTAGGGCGTACCTTATACGGTGTTGTGCATAAAACATTTCTCCGCGGTTTTAAAATTTATGATCACGGGCGCTTTTCTCATAAAGGGTTAGGGGAAGTCCTTCTAAAGGAAAAGAAAAAATGGTCGTTTTAAAGGCAACGAAAAGTGCAGAAAAAATAATCGAGTCAAAGGCGATGAAAAATTTTTGTGCCCAATGGGTCAACCTCGCCGAGCAGCGATTGGGTGCTCGGGTGCTCTTTGCTAGCGATGATTTTTTCGCCAGTAAAGACAATATTATTAAAGCGGGACGAGGCCTCTTCATTGCTGGGAAATATACCAGTCGTGGCAAGTGGATGGATGGCTGGGAGTCGCGCAGAAAGCGCGGTCCAGGGCACGATTTTTTAGTACTGCGTTTAGCCGCTAGAGGGGTTATTAAGGGCGTGGATATTGATACCAACCATTTTACTGGCAATCATCCGGTGCAAGCTGCGCTAGAGGCGTGTTGTTTAGAAAATGGTGATCCAGGAGAGAGCACCCAATGGCATGAAATTTTAGCAAAAGTGGATTTGTCCCCCGGTTCGCAACATCTTTATGCCCTAGAAAATTCTGCACAATGGACGCATATACGCCTGCATATTTATCCCGACGGTGGAGTAGCACGTTTGAAAATTTATGGCGAGGTTAAAAAGGATTGGCAAAAAGTGGGTGCCCATGAAGTCATCGATTTAATCGCGGTGGGCAATGAGGGCCGCGCGCTGTTGTGTAGTGATATGTATTTTAGCGCCATGGAAAACTTGATTGCCCCCGGGCGGATCAAAAATATGGGGGATGGCTGGGAGACAAAACGGCGACGGGGTGCTGGCCACGATTGGTGTGTGCTTAAACTGGGTCACCGGGGAGTGCTGCAACAAATAATTGTGGACACCACTTATTTTAAGGGAAATTATCCCGATCGTTGTTCCATTGAAGGGGTGTTGGCGGCGGATCAGCAAAATATTGGCGAGACTCTTGAGACCCTCAATTGGCAGGAAATCCTGCCCCCAACGAAACTTTCCCCCCACCAGCAACATATTTTTGAGAGTCATCTGGTAGATATTGGTGCGGTTAATTTATTGCGTCTGAATATTTTTCCCGATGGGGGAATTGCTCGCTTGCGCGCCTTTGGCAAGATCATGAGGGCGCAGCATGGATAGTATGGAAGATATTTCAGACAATGAATGGGAGCGACAGCTTTTTTCCTGCTGTGCCTCTGTAGAATGGGTGCGTGAAATGCTCGAGGCGCGGCCATTTGCCGACGAAGAAATTCTCATAGAACAGGCGGAGACGCTGTGGTTTAATTTGAGCGAGGATGATTGGCTCGAGGCCTTTGCTGGCCACGCTAAAATTGGCGACTTTGCAACCGATGAGGGGATAGCGGGGGAAGATGCCGACCCATACGGTGCTTTGAGGATTGGAGCACAGGAGCAGGCGAGAGTTCGCCAGGCAAGTCAGGAAACTCTCAGCGAACTGGCAACCTATAATAAACTCTACCGGGAAAAATATGGTTTTATTTTTATCGTTTGCGCCAGCGGAAAATCTGCAGGGGAAATCTTGCAATTATTAAAACAACGGCTGCATAATGATCGTTTAGTTGAGTTGCAAAATGCGGCGGTGGAGCAAAATGAAATTATCAAACTCAGACTGGAGAAATTATTATGAGTGGGATCACCACGCATGTTTTAGACACCAGTAGCGGGAGGCCCGCTGCGCAGATCAGAGTGGCCTTAGAGTATCACCGGGCACAAGAGCAGCAATGGATGACCTTGGGGCATGGTGTGACGGATCGGCAGGGACGGCAGGGAACTTTATTGACTGAGCAACAGTTGCAGCAACTGCGCACTGGGCGTTACCGCCTTATTTTTGAGATTCACGATTATTTTTTGGCGCAAAAGATTGAGAGTTTCTATCCCCAGGCATGTATTGATTTTTTTGTGAAAGATACCAATGAACATTATCATATACCGCTCTTGTTAAACCCTTTTGGTTATACCACTTACCGGGGTAGTTAAGAGCGGCAAAAGAGGCATAGTACATGAGGCAAGAAACATCTTTGGCGACAGCAGAATTAAATGCCTTGCTGCAAGAATTGCAAACGGGCAACGCTCAACATCGCCAGCTCTACCCAGGAGAAAGCGCTAGGCGGCAGGCGGTGCACACAGTGTACGGCGGTGCTCAGCTTTTTAAATTCAACACGGCAAAAAAAATTGGCGATTTGGCCTACCAAGGGATGGAAAAATATATCCCCACGGCGGCCACCCTGACAGAGCTTTTTGCTATTGAACCGTCCTTGGCGCCCGCCGTTTATCAGCGCATGAAAGTGAAGCTGCAGGGCCAAGGGGTGGAAGATTTTAGAATCGACTTTGAGGATGGTTTTGGCAATCGCCCGGATCCAGAGGAAGATGCCATGGCGATGCAGGCGGCCTTAGCAGTGGCACAGGGGATGCGCGAGCAAACGTTGCCACCTTTTATCGGGATTCGCATAAAAACGTTTTCCGAGGAGCATAAGCGGCGCGGCCTGCGTACCCTGGATCTTTTTATCACCACATTATTGCGCGAGACAGGGGGCAAGTTACCAGATAATTTTGTGGTCACCTATCCTAAAATTACCCATCTTGGCCAGGCCAAGGTGCTCAATGATGTGCTCACCAAATTGGAGGAAAAAAACCAATTGGCGAAAAACTCCATCGAGATAGAGTATATGGTGGAGACACCCGAAGCCATTTTCGGCGCCGACGGCGCTTGCCCCTTAGTGGAATTTGTCAAGGTCGCCCAAGGGCGTTGCCGAGGCGCCCATTTTGGTACTTACGATTATACCGCGTGCATGAATATCGTTGCCAATTATCAGGCGATGGATCATCGCGCCTGCGATTTTGCAAAAAGCTTTATGCAAACTTCTTTGGCCGGCACTGGCGTTAGCATTTCCGATGGCGCCACCAATATAATGCCGGTGGGATCAATGGCCGAAGTTCAGCGCGCCTGGAAACTGAGTTTTTGGCATATCCGCCACTCGTTAGAAAATGGTTTTTATCAGGGCTGGGATCTCCATCCCCACCAGCTCCCCGTTCGCTACGCCGCTTTATACAGTTTTTTCCTAGCAGGCCTAGAGGAAATGTCTGCACGCTTAAAAAATTTCGTCGAGCAGGCGTCACAGGCGACTTTATCGGGGGCGGTTTTTGACGACGCTGCTACTGGACAGGGTCTCTTAAACTTCTTTTTACGCGCTTTAAATTGCGGCGCCATCGATATCGCAGATCTTTTGGCCACCGGCCTCACCCTGGCGGATATTCAAACCCGTTCCTTTGCGAAAATTATTAAAAGTAGGGCGCATGTTTAAACCACCGCTGAGAATCCTGATGGGCCCCGGCCCCAGTGACGTCTACCCGCAGGTCTTAACCGCCTTAGGGCAACCAACCATTGGCCATCTCGATCCCAGCTTTATTGTTTTGATGGAAGAGGTTAAAGACCTCTTGAGATACGCCTTGCAAACAAAAAACCCCTTAACTTTTCCCATCTCGGGGCCGGGGTCTGCGGGCATGGAATGTTGTATCGTGAACCTGGTAGAACCCGGCGATAAAGTCGTGGTGATGATTAACGGCGTTTTTGGTGCCCGTATGGCAGAACTCGTTAAGCGGGTAGGGGGCAAGCTGATCCCCATTCAAGAGACCTGGGGGCGCCCCAACGATCCACAAAAATTAGAGAAAATTTTTAAAAAACATAGTGACATCAAATTGACCTGCATGGTGCACGCGGAAACCTCCACCGGTGTCTTAAGCGATATTCGCGCCTTGGCAAAAATTTCCCGCGCCCACGATGCACTGGTCTTGGTGGACGCCGTGACCTCTCTCGCTGGCAATGAACTGAGAGTCGACGAATGGGGCATCGACGCTCTTTATTCCGGCACCCAAAAATGCCTCTCCTGTGTCCCCGGGCTATCCCCCGTGACCTTCAATGAAAAGGCCATGCAGAAAATTAAAAAGCGAAAAACCCCGGTACCCAGTTGGTTTTTCGATCTCAACCTCATTATGGATTATTGGCAGGCAGACGAGGGCGCTCGCAGCTATCACCACACCGCCCCCGTCAACTCAATATACGCCTTGCACACAGCGCTTTGCCTGTTAAAAAAGGAAGGACTGGAAAACTCCTGGCGACGCCACCAGGAAAACCACGACTACCTCAAAACCCATTTAGAAAAAAGAGGCATAGCATTTCTGGTAGCGGAAAAGGCGAGATTACCGCAACTCAATGCGGTCCTGATTCCCGCCGCCTACGACGACCAACGCACACGCGCCATCCTCTTAGAAAAATATCATTTAGAAATCGGTGCCGGGTTAGGTGAGCTGGCCGGCAAAATTTGGCGTGTTGGATTGATGGGGCATTCCTGCAATAAAGAAAATATCGATATCCTGCTCTACGCCCTGGCCGGTATCGTTTAGCTTAGGGCCCTAGCATTATTTGTCATAAAAGTATTTATTGATGAGATGAAAGTGAAATTTTAAATGGTCTATTTTTGTGTACACCCCATGGCCAAAAATGGTTAAGAGGAAATTGGGGTAATTGGCATTATCGGCATAGTCCACGAGAAAATGATGGCCTAGATTATGTAGCCTTTTTCTAAGTTTACTATTTTTTCTCAAGCTTGCTAAATTGGCCCCGCTGCCGAGGAAATCTTCACATTTTTGATTAAGCAAATTTTCTCTTTTACTAGGGGAGATTATATCCGAACCTGCGACACCCCATTGCTGGATATAATCACCACGCTGAGTGGAATAAAATCCCTCTATAGGGCCACCTCGCAAGCTCAAAGTTCGGTGGTTGATAAAATGCAGGAGACGCATATTTCCTGTCAGCGCAAAACGATACCTAACCGGACAGCCCATGGTTACAAAATCTAATTTAAAGGTTTTTAATTTGGCGATGAGTTGATAAAATTCATCTGCTTGAATTTCTGCATGGAAGATCTCTAGAATTTGTTTGGCAAATATTTTATGACTTAAAATTTGGCCCAGCAGGGCAAAGAGTTGGCCTGCATGGCTATGGCCAACGAGTAAGATTCGTTCCCTCTTGTTATGCTTTTGAAAAAGGTCTCTCATTAATTTAAAGGTTCCCACCACGCGAGCATAATGATGATTGCCGGAAGACCAGGTAAAATTATGCATGAACACTTTGTTTTGAAAAAGTGGCGCTAGATAATCATTATGTTTTTTTGTAAAATTCCCTAAATCTTGCGCCATTAAATTTTGGACAAATTTAGTTTTTTCTCTTACTTTAGGAAAAATTTTTGGATTAAATTTAGCAAATGTTTTTTCCAGCAGCGCTAAAATATGCATGGGATCATCCCCAACAAATGTGCCGTGGATAAGGTAGATGGAAAAGACCTTTCTTTGGATGAGTTTTTCGCCATTTTTAATGAGTTCCCCATCCTTTGTAAGTTTCATTTTATTGACGAATTGTTGATCGATAAATTGATAGGTGGCATCTTTAGGAGGATATTCAGCAAAGTCGTCCTGTAATTGTGTGCCTTTTTTAAACCAAAAATAAAGTACAAAGAGGCCGACAATAATGCCGAGACTGAGCACTAAAATTAAAAAAGAGATTGTCGGCATACCCGCATTTATCATGTCCACGCCTTGCTAGGTGACTCTTCGTCATAATATTAGACTTGACAGTTAGATTATCTATTCCATTATAAACTAATGGATGAATTAGTCGAATATGAAACGAAAGTTATTGGTAACTTCTTGAGCAAAGAACGTTTTGCCTACGCCTTGCCTTTGACGTTCATCGTGCTGGTGGGGATTTTAATCTTAAGCAATATTTATTGGCATCCGGAAATGTATTTATCTGAATACCTTAAAGCAACGCCCACCCTGGTCTTTGAAAACGGCGAATATTGGCGCTTGTTTACCTCTAGCTTAATTCATGGGGATCTCTCGCATTTTCTGTCCAACTCATTAATGCTTTCGCTCATGGGGTATTTTGTTACCGCCTATTATAGTTGGTATATCTACCCTTTCCTGAGTGTGCTTATGGGGGGACTCATCAATTACTCTGTTCTCCTCAGTTTTAATCGAGATATCGCTATCGTAGGGGCCTCTGGCATCGTCTATTATTTATGGGGTTTTTGGCTTATTCTATACCTTTTCATTCAGAGGCATATTCCTCTCAGTAGAAGATTTATGAAAATTGCAGCGATCTTTTTGGCGCTTCTCGTACCAACCTCTTTCGCCGCCAATATAAGTTACCTCGCCCATGGGATAGGGTTTATACTTGGCCTCTTAACGGGGTTACTTTATTTTATTGTCAATAGAAAATTTATCTTTTCATTGGAGAAAAAAATTGAAGTGGCCAACTTCATTCCCGATATTGATTACAAAATTTAACCTCTCCATCCTGTGGCCCTAAGGTAGGTAAACTTAGGAATGTAAACTTATTAACTATTACTCACTTTCTTTAATAATACTGTCGTTTCTAAGAGTATATTTTTTATTTTTTCATGGCCAAAAGGTTTTAAAAGGTGGCCATCAATCATTGAGGAGAGTTCATCTTGTCCTTCTTTAGAAAAATCGGTGGTGACTCCTCCGGTAACGGCTATGAGTTGTGGGCGATGGATGAGTCTCAGTTTATGGATCTCTCGTAAAAATTCGATACCACCCATTTCGGGCATTTGTAAATCTGTGAAGACGTAGTCGTAATGATTAATGAGGATTTTTTCCAATGCCTCTTTGCCATTGCAGGCCTCTTCCACCGTACACCCTAGCTCTTCAAGTATGATCCTTAGAATTTCACGGATCTCCTCTTCGTCGTCGACTACCAATACATCACCACTTATTTTTTTATGATTGTGTAGACCTTTTTTGTCATTATGAAGTTGCTGTTGTTGTTGTTGCTGTTGTTGAAAAACGTTACTATCTATTAATGGCAGAACCACGGAAAAAGTGCTGCCACCACCAACAACAGATTCTAATTGAACTTTTCCACCCATTTTTTTAGTAATCTCAAGCACCAGGCCTAGTCCAAGTCCGGTGCCAAGACCGACTTTTTTTGTGGTAAAGAAAGGATTAAAAATTTTATTTTTGATTTCCTCAGTAATGCCGGCGCCATTGTCGCTGACCGAGAAAATAACATTGTTGTTTTCTGCCTTTTTAAGGGAAATTTTAATGGCGGCATTTTTTCTATTAATTGTAGCATCTTTGGCATTGGAAATAAGATTCATTAAGACTTGTTGTAACTTTCCCATGGAGCCGCGAATATAAAAATTTGCGTCTGGGGTCTCCCTGGTTATGGAAATGCCTTCTTTTTCGTATATTTCAGAAATGAGTCCAACGGTTTGATCGACAACTTTTCGCAGGGGAATAATTTCATTTTTATCGCTGTCGGACCTGGCGTAGGTTCTGAGGCCATCGACAATTTTGCGAATTCTCTCACTGGCGATTTCTATATTGTTTAGACGGTCGTAGACATTCTTATTATGAATATTTTCTTTTGCCAGCATATTTTTGATGAGTGTTATATTCCCTACCACGATGGTTAAGGGATTATTTATCTCATGACCTACTCCTGCAGCTAGTTCGCCAATTGAGGCGAGTTTTGCTGTATGTTGAAGCTGTTTATTCGCCTCAATTTTTTTTTCTGTAATATCCACTCTTATAGCGCTATACCCGGTAATTTTTCCATTAATATCCTTAATGGGCATAATGGTGGCGTCGACCCAATAAAGACTATCATCTTTTGCCTTATTACATACTTCTCCTCGCCAGATTTCGCCACCTTTTATGGTATTCCAACAGCCCTGCCAAAATTCTTTGTCGTGAATACCTGAGTTGAGCATCCTATGGTCTCGACCAATTAGTTCTTCTTTTGAATATTTTGATATTTCACAAAATTTATTATTGGCAAAAGTAATTTTTCCACTCAGATCTGTTTCAGAAATTAATGCAGTTCTATTGAGATTATTTTGCTTTATTTCCAGAGAAAGTAATAATTCTTCATTTTGTTTATTTTTAATATATAATTCTCGCGAGCGATCTTCTACCATGTTCTCAAGGATCTCTATTTTTTTTTCTAATTTTTTAATAGTATCTTTCATTTTTTATATCTTGAATTTAATATCAAATTCACAATAGTCATGCCCCTTATGGGTACATTGAGTTTGTTGATAGCTGAGTTCAGTCTCAAAATATTCTTTATTATCTTTCGCAAATAAAGTTCTCAAGTAAATTAAATATCACACCTTTCATAAGTTGCCTTTACTTTAAATAATACACCAGCAGGGAAGTTCTCACCATGGCGAATCTCTTGTTTTGAGCTTTTCAATATTATTTTTTATTAAGAATGGCGGACTAAGTCCTTGTAATATTGAAAAACTGCCCCATGACCTACTTAAAGTGTCAACTTTTTGCAGGAGCTTCCGAATCGGCCTTAATGAAATTAATAAACAAATCAATTGAGGTGATTTATGCAGAAAAGACTCGTTATTGGAATGGTTTTAGCAATGTTTGTAAGAACATTATACGCAGGAAATTTAGGGCATCGGTTAGGAGGTGATTATTTTGACTTTTTGCCGGAAAATTCACTCATTGTTTTTAAGGCGGCGATTGAAGGTTGGGAGGGCGCCTCTCCTATAATGGATTTGAAAGGTTATGCTTATTCTGAATTTGATGTGCAAGAAACATACGATAATCAACTTGTTGTGTTTCACGATAAAGATTTTAAAAGAATGCTTCCTTATAAAGGTGCTAATAAAAAAATTTATAAAAATATAATTGAAAAGATTAAACAACGTACTGGTAAAAAATATCATTATAAAAAGCTGAGAGTAAAGTTATTAACTTTAGAAGAGATTCAATCTTTATGGCTTAAAGGAAACTATGATCAACGTGTTCCTACATTAGAGGACATCTTGCAACTCGCCGCTGACCTTAGAGTAACGAAACCTATGATTGTGGAAATTAAGCGACTGCATTCAGATAAAGGCAGAGAGGAACTATTTAGACTCGTGAAAAAGTATAAAGATGAGTATGGCGATGGGGCAGATTTAGTTTTTACTAAAGAGTATAATTACCCGAAGAATTTTTCTATCACATTTTTGGCCTTCCCAAAGAAGTTTAAATCTTCGTTCCCAGATTATCAAACAAAGAGTACCTATTGTCAGCTTATTAGAGATTTTAAGTTAGGCGGGGTTTATCGTGCGGGAAAGCATAAGTCTGATCTCTGTAGAAAATATTTATTTTGAAATGTGGCGATGTCGAATTCAACAAAATTGTCGGGCATTCATTGATGTCTGACAATTTCATAGAAGGGCCCTTTAAATTCTAATGACTTAATGGCAGCTGACTTGAATCTTCGCCAATTTCTAGCGGCCCCCCCGCAGAGAAATATATTAAAAAAATAGTCACAAGTTCTTTTTATTGTTCAGTTTTTAGTAAAATTTCCGAAAAGTCTGATACCTCTACTCAATGAGGATAAACTAACACAAAGGTTAGGCATAGGATGAGGAAAGTATGAAAAAACTGAATTTTAAAGAGTATTTAAAAGAGGCCCCTCTGCGCAGTAATTATTACCTCAATGATCAAAAAACCTTATCCTTTCATTGGGCCAATTGGAAGGAGACTTGTCTATTTCAAAAGGAAAATCTCTTTAAAGAGGGAACTCAAATAAAAAAATTAGAAGGTCTCTATAATGAATTGGAGACTTTAAAAGAAATAATTGTTTGGATAAAAAGTCCGGAGAAAACGTTAAAAACCACGATGTTTGATCTCTATGAATTTTATCTCGATAGTCGAGTAAGGCTTTATTGGTTTAGCGAAAGTAGTAAAGTTATGTTTTCAATAGACAATGAAATAGGGCCTTATAATCCCTTGAATACAAAAAAATGGTTTAATATAGATATCTATAGAGCTTTTCTTTATAGAAAAATTTTAACAAAATTTATGCCTTATAGAAGTTTTCGATTGGGCATGAACCTTTCATTTGATTGTTATTTTGATTCCATGAAAAATGATCATTCAACGATGTGTATTCATCAAATTTCCGAATTTGGAATTATTCTTAAAATAAAAGATAAAAAAGATTTAAATCGATTTAAAAACGGTCATCAACTACAAATCGATTTAGAATTAGAACAATTTAACTCTTCCAAAAATATGGACTACCAAAAAACACTTGAGTACCTGTCAACTAACAATAAGAAAGTGGACAACCCACGAGACAAATCCGTTTTTATGTTAGATACAAAACTCATCAATTTTTACAGCAACGATGTAAACCTTTCCGATGGGCATAGTCACGATTTATTTATTTTCGCCCGTTATGAAGATTTTAAAAATCAACATTCAATTCTAAGCTTGAAAGACGTTTTTATTCCTTTAATAAAAAAGGTTGAAACACATTTTAAAAAAGTTTTAGAACTAGCGGCTTAAGAACTCTTTAGGATCGGGGCATATTTAGAACGAACCATCGTTGATAGTAAATGTTATCGGCATACTCCATGCTGAAACAACACCTCTTATTTCATTGATTCTTACACGGAAGTAGAATATCCCTGGAGGTAAGTTTGTTTTTTTAAATGTTTTAACAATCGTTTCCGTCATATAAATATCTTCAAACGATTGGTCTCTTGAAAGTTCATACAAATATGATTTTGCCCCGGACCAATCAAACCACTTGAGTACAATCGGGTATCCTTCGCCTAAAAGGTAGGTGGATATTTCCTTTTTTGGATAATAATAAATATTCTTATGATAGGGAAGCTCCACCACGGGAGGAGTATTTTTTTTAATTTCTAAGCGATTAGTCAGGCTTTGTTTCAGAATATCTTTACCACTATAGGCCTTAACCCTCCAGTAAATTGAGCTATTAAAAGGCAAAGGATCAGATATGTACTGGGTGTTTTGTAAATTTTTTCCCACCAGGATATTTTTAAAGTCCCCGTTTAAAGAAATTTCAAGTTTATAACGGTCGGCGCCTGGGACATACTGCCAAATAAATTGGCCGGACTTTTCCTGGTTGACCCAGTGAATTTGATTATTCCTGGGAAACATTGTGGTGAGTGTTTTTTTATCGTGAGAAATTTTACCGAATTTATAATTAAAGATTTTCCCTTCATCCATTTTGAATAAAATATCGTCTTGTTGAATTGTTATTTCCCCCATTATTGATGCAATCGTAAACTCCTCGGGAGATTTCATTTGTATATTGAAATCTGAAAAATTTCCCGAGATTATAAACCGATGTTTTTTATTGGCGACAAGAATGACAGTCCGTTTTCCAAGGGTAATAAAGGCGTTACCTTTTAAAATATGAACGTGGTTATAGAGGCCGACTTTGAGACATTGCAACTTTGTTTTAGCTGCTAGGTGAAATTTGCTTTCATCAAATAAAACGAGATTGAGTTCGCCATTGTTGGATACTTGTAGCTTATCGTGAGAGTGAATAATTGTGTTCAGTGAAAGAGGCCTATAATAGAGGTCTTTACTGGATTTTATGTGGCCTTGGCCTTTCATCATTTTGGCGGTGCCGATAGAATTAAACTGATGGGAAATTCTTTTATGCAATCCTGTTTTTAGATTATTATTGAAAACAATAGTTGATAAAAACACTCCCACCGCGAGGGTGACCAGGAGTAATAAGTATTTTCTAATGAAATTTAAAAGGATTAGGCCCATGTTAAATTTATTTTAGCATAGGCGTTGATCAATCTCTTTATAAAAATCAATTATAGACTATAATGATGGTTTAATAGACAAATGAAAGACAGGTGATGATGCGGATCAAGTATTCTGAAAAGTTAAAAATCTTCCTAGCACTCATGCTTTTGCCTGCACTCGTCTTTTTTGTTTTTTTGTTAGTGGGGAAAAATTTATTACAATACGAAAAATCAAATCTGCTTAAAAACAGTTTGCGTCAAACTTCACGTGTCCTAGGCCAGATGGTTGTGGCCGAATTGGGAAAAATCGAATTATTAAAAGAAAAAGGTTTATCCGACGAGTTGATTGTGCTCTCCTCTAGTACCATTCAATATAGTGAAAAAGAAACCACGGTGGTGACGCATTTTAACTCGCAACAATCTGGCCATGAGCTCGTCGATACAAGAGAAATCCTTAAATCAATTGGCAAAGCACCGTATTTGATTGGCGATAATATTATTTCTGTCATTGATGCTCAAATAGGTCTGTTCAGCTCGGTGAAAATTTTAAAAGAATCTATCGAAATTATGACTTTCAAATCTGAACACTTAAAATCTGCTTTTGTTGGCAATAATGAATTTTCAACTTTCTTGGCGGATTCAGCGGGACAAATCTTATTGGGCGAGAATCCAACCTATAATAAAAATATTTCGAGTTTTTCCCATTGGAATGCTTTTATCGCGCTACAAACGGCGTTTAATAAAAGTGGCATGGTGGAGGAGGACAAGCAGGGAGAAACGCCGTTGGCAATAGGTTTTTTTTATATACCTCACACTAATCTCATCGCCCTCGTCATCCAAGAAAATCGCCATTTAAAACTAGAAAGTGTCATCCATAATAATTTCCTTTTGATTTTACTAAGCTACCTTTGTTTGACATTTGTTGTGGCGACCTTCTATACACGCAATTGGAGTACTCTTTTGCGTCGACTTAAAACTCTGGTAGCAGATGTTGAAGCCGATCATTATGAATTTGAAAAGGGTAGGGAGCGCACCAAAAATGATGATTTTAAGCAAGTCTATATGGCCTTTCATAAAGTTGCCAGTTTTTACGCCAACAAATTTTCTGAATTAAAGTATGCTCATGAAAAAGCGAGTGAATGTAAATCTGACGAGAGTGTCAATATAAGGGATAACCGTTTTCATGCTATCAATGCGGCCCTGCAGATAGCCGCTGCCATAAAGCAGATGCGCACAATTAATCACAGCATAATTGCAGAAAGTCCGCCACATTTAGATCCCACGGCGGGCAGCTATAGAGAACCAGTCTTTCTGCTCTTGCGCACGACTGCCAGAATTTATGGGACCTCCCACCGCCATGGTCTGCAGACGATTAAAAGTATTTGCAAAAATACCCAAAAAAAAATACAGGATTTTAAAATTATTGATTTAGTTGCAAGAAAAAAAATTATAACTATCATTAACGATGCGCTACTAGAAATGCAGGAGAGCTTAGAAGTTTTTGTCCAGACAAATTCTGTGGCATATGGATTTTCCAGCTTAAATTCTATGCATTATCGCCGCGACTACGCCGATTCCCTGGTACACGATTTTTATCGGCAATTGCTTTTAGATAAAAAAAATCATTCCGCTGAGGGCCTTGAACATTTAGCGACGCTTTTTTATAAAGACTTTGTATCGCTCTCTGTGGTGGACTTACTCGCCTCAGAACAGAACCATGCTTATGCATTCGCCCAACGAAATGCTAAGGAAATTTTACCACTGGAAATTACGGGTGCCGATTTGTCGCTGGATTCTCAAGTTTGCTATAAACTTATCAATATTATTTCCCTGGCGATTTTGCATATTATTCACCAAAGCATTGAGCACCCGGCAGAAAGAATAGAGGTGGGAAAAAAGGCCAAAGGAAAAATTCTCATAGACTTAAAAAGAATCATAAAAGCGGAAAAGTCCTACTTCTTGCTGTCTATTGAAGATGATGGGCGGGGCATCGATGGCGCACCTGATTTAACAAATTTCCAGGAATTATTGGCAGCGGAGAGTTTATTAGAAAAGATGTTTTTACCGGCCTTACAAGATATGGCGAGAGAATTGTCAGGCAAGGTCAGTACTAAATCCTTTGCGGGTGAAGGTAGCATTATTATGGTAATGTTGCCTGCTGAATATCCCTGAGCACATGGGCGCGCTCCCTTGCCGATAGACAATTGCTAAAATTGGTATCTGCTAGGATCACTGAAAGCTGGCGTTGTGCCTTTTTTTCATCGCCCTTTTGGCGATAACATTTTGCCACCTTTCGCAATCCCTGGGAGATATGATCGACATCGGGACAGCGCCAATTCTTCAGCTCCTTCATGGTTTTATGGCCAACAGATTTATAGTTTTTATATTGATCGACAACACCATTGGGTGCCGGCAAGCAGGATAGATTTCCACTGCCAGTTGTGGTCAGCGCAGAGGCCAAAAAAACAGGGGAACAAAGGGCGAGAATGCCAATCCCTCCCGCCAGAAAAACCAGGCCATCCACGGCATATCCAGGGCCACTAATTAAGACACTGGTGGCACCCTTTACCAGCGTTTTACTGGTATTTTCAATTTTTTTCCATTGCGTTTCAGGCAAGTTGGCGAGTGCCTCTGCACATTGTAATTGCGCCAGGTGCTGAGCAAAAACTTGGTGTTTTTGGGGGGAGCTGCAAGCGCTGATGAACAGCGAGAGGAGGACTATTTTCATGATCATGGGTCATTTCCTTTTTTTTATATTGTAGCGCAATAAAAACCCTGGATAAAGGAGTGTGTAAAGATTTATTTTGTACGGCGCGAGATAGTGAGTGCATTGTCCCATTGTAAAACCAGGAGTTCACGGTTAAATAAACCTCCTACTACTTTCAGTGCCTTATAAAACTATTAGAAAATATTTTTCGTAACGACACGGGGCCCAAGGCCTTCTCAAATCATGCATTTACCTCTAAA
>Ga0316206_1000911_pt1 | contig 31687 bp, 41 predicted proteins | sample 6monthpyrite_MG_FD_204942 | JGI IMG/M metagenome (GOLD analysis project Ga0316206, IMG submission 204942) | Microbial mat bacterial communities from mineral coupon in-situ incubated in ocean water Damariscotta River, Maine, United States -... | ecosystem: Environmental > Aquatic > Marine >... | reverse complement strand
AAGGTTGTATGGCCTACACGTGCAGAAACCATGCAGACTACCCTGATCGTATTTATCATGGTGCTGCTGGTAGGTGTCATGTTGTGGATCATGGATTCTTTCTTGTTATGGGCGGTCAGATTACTGACTGGTCAGGGAGATTAATCAATGGCAAAGCGCTGGTATGTAGTTCATGCCTATTCCAATTTTGAGAACAAGGTCAAACTGAGTTTGATTGAGCGTGTGCAGCGTTATGGTATGGAAGATTACTTTGGTGAGATTCTGATTCCGACTGAAGAAGTTGTCGAGATGAAAGAGGGTCAGCAGCGTCGTAGTGAACGCAAGTTTTTCCCTGGTTACGTGCTGGTTCAGATGGAAATGAACGATGATACCTGGCATTTGATTAAAGATACGCCAAAGGTATTGGGTTTTATTGGTGGAACCAGTGACAAGCCTGCACCTATAACAGATAAAGAAGCAAATGCCATTCTGCAGCGTGTGCAGGAAGGTGTTGATAAGCCGAAACCAAAAGTACTGTTTGAACCCGGTGAAGTGGTTCGTGTTACTGAAGGACCATTTAATGACTTCAATGGTGTTGTTGAAGAAGTTAATTACGAGAAAAGCAAGCTGGTTGTTGCGGTGCTTATCTTTGGTCGTTCTACTCCGGTTGAGCTGGATTTTGGTCAGGTAGAAAAAAGTTAAAATAAAATAGACAGGTTAAGGCGATAGTCTTGATGTCTGTCATGAAGTAACAGGGGAGCCGCGAGGCGCTTGCACCCAATCAGGAGTATGAAATGGCTAAGAAAATTGAGGCTTATATTAAGCTGCAGGTACCTGCAGGTCAGGCAAATCCAAGTCCACCGGTTGGTCCTGCTTTAGGTCAGCATGGTGTTAACATCATGGAATTTTGTAAAGCATTTAATGCAAAGACACAGAAGCTGGATCAGGGTATGCCTGTTCCGGTCGTGATCAGTGTTTTTAGTGATCGTAGTTTTACCTTTATCACTAAAACACCACCCGCTGCGGTTTTATTGAAGAAGCTCGCAGGTATTCCTAAAGGGAGTGGCACACCAAATACTGTAAAGGTTGGTACAGTCACACGTGCGCAGCTGGAAGAAATTGTAAAAACCAAAGAGCCTGACTTAACTGCGGGTGATATGGAAGCAGCTGTACGAACTATTGCGGGCACCGCTCGTAGTATGGGCCTGGATGTAGAGGGTTAGAATCATGGCGAAGTTATCAAAGAAACAAAAAGTAATGGCTGAAAAACTGGATGCGGGCAAGTTGTATGCAGTTGATGATGCGATTGCATTATTAAAAGATATGCCGCGGGCAAAATTCCTGGAGTCAGTTGATGTCAGCATCAATCTGGGTGTTGACCCTCGTAAATCTGATCAGAATGTCAGAGGTTCAACTATTCTGCCAAAAGGCACAGGTAAGACGGTTCGTGTTGCTGTATTTGCACAAGGTGATAATGCAGAAAAGGCGACAGCAGCAGGTGCTGATATCGTTGGCTTTGAAGATCTGGCTGAAGAAATCAAAAAAGGTAACATGGATTTTGACGTTGTTATCGCATCGCCCGATGCAATGCGTGTTGTAGGTCAACTGGGTCAGATCCTGGGTCCACGTGGCCTGATGCCTAATCCTAAAGTAGGTACGGTTACTCCTGATGTTGAAGGTGCTGTTAAAAATGCCAAGGCAGGTCAGGTTCGTTACCGAACAGATAAAGGTGGCATTATCCATTGTACGATTGGCAACCTCGATTTTGAAGTGGCTGCATTGCGTGAAAACCTTGAAGCTTTGTTGGTAGATCTGGCAAAAGCGAAACCTGCTTCAGCTAAAGGTCAGTATCTTAAAAAAATTACCGTTTCTTCAACGATGGGTCCCGGCATTACTGTCGATCAGGCTACCCTGTAAACGAAGAAACATAAAAGAACTTTGAGCTCTGCAGCCCCGGCCGCAGAGACATCAAAGACCGCAGGTGTGTAAAAGCTTAATAGACATTTGTCTGGCCTGCGCAGATGGTTGCTCAACAGGTATTAATACTTGGAGCTGCCGTTATAAAGGTTGCTCATCAAAAGAATTTTCTTGAGATGGGCGTGTTGAAGGCTATTCCAGGAGAAAAGCAAATATGGCACTCAATCTGGATCAGAAAAAAGCTGTAGTGGAAGAAGTAGCGGCAATTGCCTCTACTGCACTTTCTGCTGTTGCAGCTGAGTATCGCGGCCTTACTGTAGACGAGATGACTTCATTGCGTGTTAAAGCACGTAACGAAGGAGTGTATCTTCGCGTCGTAAAAAACACTTTGGCAAAACGTGCAGTCGAAGGAACTGAATTCGAATGCATTAAGGACGGCCTTACTGGCCCATTATTGCTGGCATTTTCTCAGGAAGATCCAGGTTCTGCTGCCCGAGTTATCAAGGACTTTATGAAGGAGCATAAGAAGCTCGTTGTGAAGTTGGTTTCTGTTGGTGGAGAATTACTCGACGCCTCGGAACTTGAACGACTGTCGACACTACCAACTCGTGATCAGGCAATTAGTCTGTTGATGGCTGTCATGAAGGCTCCGGTTGAGAAACTGGCGCGTACATTGAATGAAGTGCCTGGCAAACTGGTGCGCACTGTTGCTGCAGTACGGGACGAAAAAGAAGGCGCTGCCTGATTATCATTTAGATAATTCAGTCAGGTGATGGTGTTTTAGTAATGCCGTCATACCAAGTAACTTAAATTTAACAATTAGGAGATAGCAAATGGCTGTTTCAAAAGAAGATATCCTAGATGCCATCGCAAATATGAGTGTGATGGATGTTGTAGACCTGATTTCCGACATGGAAGAAAAGTTCGGTGTTTCTGCGGCAGCAGCAGTTGCTGCGGCTCCGGCAGCTGGTGGTGAAGTCGCTGCTGCTGAAGAACAGACTGAATTTGACGTAGTTATGACAAGCTTTGGTGCTAACAAAGTTGCTGTAATCAAGGTTGTACGTGCGATTACAGGTCTGGGTCTGAAAGAAGCAAAAGGCATGGTGGAAAGTGCACCTGCTGCAGTAAAAGAAGGCGCGTCTAAAGACGAAGCTGAAGATGTCAAAAAACAGCTGGAAGAAGCTGGCGCAAGCGTAGAAATCAAGTAAAGCTTGTTGATGGTTGCACTTATAAGCAGCCTGTTTTGATGAAAACAGGATGGCTGGTGGCTGATTAAGCCGCCGGCCTTTTCCTGTTTAATTTGCATGGATCGCTTTTCTGACTTGAACATGAAAAAAATCATGCGACAAGTGAAAAGGAAATTTCCAAACATAGATGTTGAACGATAGCTGAGGTAGACAATGGCCTATACTTTCACCGAAAAGAAACGTATCCGTAAGGATTTCGGTAAACAAGCGAGCATTCTGGATGTACCCTATTTGCTTGCTATCCAGCTCGATTCCTATACTAAATTCCTGCAAGCGGATGTTAAGGAAGAAGACCGTAATGACATAGGGTTGCATGCTGCACTGAAATCGGTATATCCCATCGTCAGTTATTCTGGCTATGCTCAGCTGGAATATGTCACCTATCGTTTAGGGACTCCTACATTTGATGTTCGCGAATGTCAGCTTAGAGGCATGACCTATTCTGCTCCGTTGCGAGTGAAGGTTCGACTGGTAATTTACGATAAGGATGCACCTGCTAATTCCAAAGTTGTCAAGGATGTGAAAGAGCAGGAAGTCTATATGGGTGAAATCCCGTTAATGACTGATAATGGCACTTTCGTTATCAATGGCACGGAGCGTGTTATCGTTTCGCAGTTACATCGTTCTCCAGGTGTATTTTTTGACCACGACAAGGGTAAGACACATAGCTCAGGCAAGTTGCTTTATAATGCCCGTGTCATTCCATATCGTGGTTCATGGCTCGATTTTGAATTTGATCCTAAAGATTCAGTTTTTGTTCGTATCGACCGCCGTCGAAAGTTACCAGCAACTATTTTGTTACGTGCGCTGGGCTATGAAAATGAACAAATACTGGAAATGTTTTTTGAGACTAACAAGTTTACGATGACCAAAGACGGGGCCATGCTGGATCTGGTACCTGAGCGTTTGCGTGGTGATACAGCTACTTTTGATATCGTTGTTAAAAAGAAAGTGATTGTTGAAGAAGGTCGGCGTATCACTGCACGCGTTATTCGTGATCTGGAGAAGGCCGGTGTTGAGTCTTTAATGGTGCCTAATGAATATTTGCTGGGCAAGATACTTGCGCGAAATATAGTAGACACTGAAACAGGCGAGCTCATTGCAAATGCAAATGATGAATTAACTGAAGAGTTAATTGAAGCGCTGGAGCAGTCAGGTATTAGCGAATTTGAAACTCTGTATGTCAATGACCTTGATCATGGTCCTTACGTTTCAAATACACTTCGCATTGATCCGTCAACAACAGAGTTGGAAGCTCAGGTTGAAATTTATCGAATGATGCGTCCGGGTGAGCCGCCAACAAAAGAGGCCGCGCAAAACCTGTTTATGAATTTGTTCTTTAATCAGGAACGTTATGACCTGTCTGCGGTAGGTCGTATGAAGTTTAATCGCCGTATTGGCCGTAATGAAGATGAAGGCATCGGAGTATTGTCGAATGACGATATCATAGGTGTTATGAAGGTTCTGATCGGTATCCGAAATGGCAAAGGTGAGGTTGATGATATTGATCATCTGGGCAACCGTCGTATTCGTTGCGTAGGTGAAATGACAGAAAATGTCTTCCGTGTTGGTTTGGTACGTGTTGAGCGCGCAGTAAAAGAGCGTTTGAGTCTGGCTGAATCTGAAGGGTTGATGCCTCAGGACATGATAAATGCCAAGCCAGTGGCGGCGGCAGTCAAGGAATTCTTTGGTTCATCACAGCTGTCCCAGTTTATGGATCAGAATAATCCTTTGTCGGAAATTACGCACAAACGTCGTATTTCAGCGCTTGGCCCGGGTGGTCTGACACGTGAACGTGCGGGCTTTGAAGTGCGTGATGTACATCCAACGCATTACGGTCGTGTATGTCCTATTGAAACACCTGAAGGTCCAAACATCGGTTTGATTAACTCGCTGGCTGTTTATGCACGTACAAATGCATATGGCTTCCTTGAAACACCTTATCGTAAAGTAGAAAATGGCAAGGTCAGGGATCAGGTTGATTATCTGTCTGCGATTGAAGAAGGCCAGTATATTATCGCCCAGGCAAATGCGGCGATAGGTAGTAAAGGCGAATTATCAGATGAACTGGTTTCATGTCGTCATATGAATGAATTCACTTTATCTTCTCCTGAGAATGTTCAGTATATGGACGTTTCACCTCGTCAGGTTGTATCTGTGGCTGCTGCGTTGATTCCATTCCTTGAGCATGATGATGCTAACCGCGCACTCATGGGCTCAAACATGCAACGTCAGGCAGTACCTACGTTAAGATCCGAAAAACCATTGGTCGGTACAGGTATCGAACGTACTGTTGCCATCGACTCAGGTGTTACAGTTGTTGCTAAACGTGGTGGTTTTGTTGATAGCGTTGATGCAGGCCGAATTGTGGTGCGGGTTAATGATGCTGAAACGATAGCGGGTGAGGCGGGCGTAGATATTTACAACCTGATTAAATACACGCGATCAAATCAGAATACCTGTATAAACCAGACTCCATTGGTTGTTCCGGGTGATGTAATTGCCCGTGGTGATGTATTGGCTGATGGTCCTAGTACAGATATGGGTGAGCTGGCTTTGGGTCAAAACCTGAACGTTGCCTTCATGCCCTGGAATGGTTATAACTTTGAGGACTCCATCCTTATTTCCGAGCGTCTGGTACAGGATGATCGTTTGACCACTATTCATATTGAAGAAATGACCTGTGTTGCACGTGATACTAAACTGGGATCAGAAGAAATCAGTTCAGATATTCCGAATGTAGGCGAGACTGCGTTATCCAAGCTGGATGAGTCAGGTATCGTTTACATTGGTGCAGAAGTGAAGCCGGGTGATATTCTGGTTGGCAAGGTAACCCCCAAGGGTGAAACGCAGCTGACACCGGAAGAAAAACTTCTGAGAGCTATTTTTGGTGAAAAAGCATCTGATGTTAAAGATACGTCCTTGCGAGTACCGTCTGGAATGGATGGCACCGTTATTGATGTTCAGGTCTTTACTCGTGATGGTGTTGATAAAGACAAGCGTGCACTTGAAATTGAAGAGGATCAGCTTGAGTCTATTCGTAAAGACCTCGGGGATCAGCGCCGTATCATGGAAGCAGATGTCTATGATCGCGTGGAAAAACTGGTAACAGGCAAGGTTGCTGATGGTGGGCCAAACAGATTGGCGGCTGGCTCTAAAGTTACTAAAGCTTATTTGTCGGAAGTGCAGCGTGATAAATGGTTTGAAATTCGCCTGCATAATGATGAAGCAAATACTCAACTTGAGGCCATGTCTGAACAGTTTAATGGCTTGCAGGATCATTTTGCGAATCTATTTGAAGAGAAGAAAGCCAAGATTGTTGCCGGTGATGATCTGGCACCAGGTGTTTTGAAAATGGTCAAGGTTTATATGGCAGTGAAACGTCGTATACAGCCAGGTGACAAAATGGCGGGTCGACACGGTAACAAGGGTGTTATTTCGATGATTGTTCCGGTTGAAGACATGCCTTATCTGGAAGATGGTACTTCTGTTGATATCGTACTTAACCCACTGGGTGTTCCTTCTCGTATGAACGTAGGCCAGATTCTTGAGTGTCATCTTGGCTGGGCAGCAAAGGGTCTGGGTATCAAGATCGCACAAATGCTGGATGCACAGGAGAAGGTCGGAGAGTTAAGAGGCTTCCTGGACAAGATTTATAATCACAGTGGTAAAAAGGAAGATCTGGACTCATTTACTGATGACGAGATCATTGAATTGTGTCGCAACCTTTCGAATGGTGTGCCCATGGCAACGCCTGTATTCGATGGTTGTTCAGAAGAAGAACTGCGTTACATGCTTCGTCTGGCGGATCTGCCAGAAACGGGGCAGGCAACCGTTTATGATGGTCGCACTGGTAAAACATTTGAGCGTCCAGTAACGATTGGCTATATGCACATGCTTAAACTCAACCATCTGGTTGATGACAAGATGCATGCTCGTTCTACCGGGCCGTACAGTCTGGTAACACAGCAGCCTCTGGGCGGTAAAGCACAGTTTGGTGGACAACGATTCGGTGAGATGGAAGTCTGGGCACTGGAAGCCTATGGTGCAACCTATACACTGCAGGAAATGCTGACAGTTAAATCAGATGATGTGAATGGTCGTACTAAAATGTACAAGAACATCGTTGATGGTAATCATCAGATGGAAGCAGGTATGCCCGAATCCTTTAACGTACTGGTTAAGGAAATTCGTTCACTCGGTATTAATATTGAGCTGGTTCAGGACTAATTGTTCTGTATCGATACAATAAAACAGCTTAGCAAGCAGGAGAAGACATGAAAGATCTACTTAATCTCGTAAAGATGCAGGGAAATGTAGAAGACTTCGAGGCAATCCAGATAGGACTGGCGTCACCCGATATGATCCATTCCTGGTCATATGGTGAAGTAAAAAAACCGGAAACTATTAATTATCGTACATTCAAGCCAGAACGAGACGGCCTTTTTTGTGCGAAAATATTTGGCCCGGTTAAAGATTACGAATGCTTGTGCGGAAAGTATAAACGACTGAAACATCGTGGCGTCGTTTGTGAAAAATGTGGCGTTGAAGTTACATTGGCAAAAGTACGACGCGAGCGCATGGGACATATTGAACTGGCCAGCCCGGTTGCACATATCTGGTTCCTGAAATCATTGCCTTCGCGTATTGGCCTGTTGCTGGATATGACTTTGCGTGATATCGAACGCGTGCTTTACTTTGAAGCATTTGTTGTGGTCGAGCCAGGCATGACTACGCTTGAAAAAGGACAGTTGCTCACAGATGAAACGTATCTTGAAGCCATTGAAGAACATGGCGATGAGTTTGACGCCCGCATGGGTGCTGAGGCGATACTGGAATTACTGAAGGGTATCAACCTGAAAGAAGAAGCGGTTCGTCTGCGAGAAGAAATAGCAGCGACCAATTCAGAGACCAAATTAAAAAGATTAACCAAACGCTCAAAGCTGGCTGAATCATTCCTTGAATCAGGCAATAATCCTGAATGGATGATCTTGCGCGTATTGCCAGTATTGCCACCTGATTTGCGTCCGTTAGTTCCATTGGACGGAGGTCGTTTTGCAACCTCTGATCTGAATGACCTGTATCGTCGTGTTATCAATCGTAATAATCGACTGAAACGCCTGCTGGAACTGAATGCGCCCGATATTATCGTTCGTAATGAAAAACGTATGTTGCAGGAATCTGTGGATGCGCTACTGGACAATGGCCGTCGTGGACGCGCTATTACCGGAACCAACAAGCGCCCATTGAAATCTCTGGCTGACATGATCAAAGGCAAGCAGGGTCGTTTCCGTCAGAATCTGCTGGGTAAACGTGTCGACTATTCAGGTCGTTCGGTTATCGTGGTTGGCCCTGCACTAAAGCTACATCAGTGTGGTCTGCCGAAAAAAATGGCATTGGAATTATTCAAGCCATTTATCTTTAATAAATTACAATTACGTGGTCAGGCGACAACCATCAAGGCTGCAAAAAAACTGGTTGAACGTGAAGGGCCGGATGTCTGGGATATTCTTGAAGAAGTTATTCGTGAACACCCGGTTATGTTGAATCGCGCGCCAACCTTGCATCGTTTGGGTATCCAGGCGTTTGAGCCGGTACTGATTGAAGGTAAGGCTATACAGCTACATCCGCTGGTATGTTCGGCATTTAATGCTGACTTCGACGGTGACCAGATGGCGGTACATGTGCCTTTGTCTATAGAGGCACAGCTGGAAGCACGTACGTTGATGATGTCGACCAATAACGTACTGTCACCTGCTAACGGTGAACCCATTATTGTTCCGTCGCAGGACGTTATTCTGGGGTTGTATTACATGACTCGTGAGCGTATCAATGACAAAGGTGAAGGCATGATATTTGCCGACACTACTGAAGTGCATCGTGCGTATGAGGGTGATGTTGTAAGTCTGAACGCGCGTGTTAAAGTTCGTATTCGAGAGAGCATTATTGACGAAGACGGTAATGTGACAGAGTCAACGCGTTTAGCAGATACCATTGTCGGGCGTGCACTGTTGTCAGAGATATTACCAAAAGGCCTGCCGTTTGAGCTGGTTGATGGTGATATGTCCAAGAAAGCAATTTCAGGATTAATAAACACCTGTTATCGACGTCTGGGCCTGAAAACCACCGTTATCTTTGCAGATCAGTTAATGTACATGGGCTTTCAGTACTCAACACGCTCGGGCGTATCGATTGCATCGAATGATATGGTTATACCTGATAGCAAGCCAGAGATCCTGGCCAAAGCCGAAGATGAAGTAAAAGAGATTCAGAAGCAGTACGAATCCGGTCTGGTTACAAATGGTGAGCGTTATAATAAGGTTATCGATATCTGGTCGCATACCAATGACCAGATTTCAAAGGCCATGATGGATAAGCTGGGTACAGAAATTGTCAAAGACTCAAAAGGTGAAGAGAGACGCCAGAGTTCATTTAATTCAATTTATATGATGGCTGATTCCGGTGCTCGTGGTAGCCCGGCGCAGATTCGTCAGTTAGCAGGCATGCGTGGTTTGATGGCCAAGCCGGATGGATCTATCATCGAAACGCCGATTACCGCTAATTTCCGCGAAGGGCTGAATGTTATACAGTACTTTATTTCAACGCATGGTGCTCGAAAAGGATTGGCAGATACCGCATTGAAGACAGCTAACTCCGGTTACCTGACTCGCCGCCTGGTGGATGTTGCACAAGACCTGGTTGTTACCGAAGATGATTGTGGTACAGAAGCATCGCTTAAGGTTAACTCGGTTGTTGAAGGTGGCGATGTTATTGAATCTCTGAGTGATCGTGTTCTGGGTCGTGTAATTGCCGAGGATATTTATCAATCAGGCACAGATATTATCGAAATTGAGAACGGAACCTTGCTTGATGAGGCGATGGTAGAAAAACTGGAAGAAATGAATATCGACCAGATTCAGGTTCGTTCTCCAATTTTGTGTGAAACGCGTTATGGCGTTTGTGCGCAGTGTTATGGGCGAGATCTGGCGCGTGGCCATCGAATTAATATTGGTGAGGCTGTCGGTGTTGTTGCGGCACAGTCAATTGGTGAGCCTGGAACACAGCTTACCATGCGTACCTTCCATATTGGTGGCGCTGCATCTCGTGCAGCATCTGTCAGTAATATCGAAGTTAAGTCAAAAGGTACGATAAAGCTGCATAACCTGAAAACAGTTAAAAACCGTGACGATCATTACGTCGCTATTTCACGTTCAGGTGAATTGACGATCCAGGATGATCATGGTCGCGAGCGTGAACGATATAAAGTTGCTTATGGTTCGATTATCAGCGCAGAAGACGGTGCGACCGTAGAAGCAGGTCAGATTGTTGCAAACTGGGATCCACATACCCATCCTATCGTTTCAGAAGTGGCGGGTACTCTGAAGTTCATTGATATCCAGGAAGGTGTCAGTGTTAATACCCATGCAGATGAAACCACTGGTTTATCCAGCCTGGTTATATCAGATCCTAAAACACGTGGGTCAGTGGGTAAGGATTTACGCCCAATGATTAAACTGGTTGATGCTGATGAGAATGATATTTTCATACCAGGTACAGAAATTCCTGCACAGTATGTATTGCCAGCGGGTGCGGTTATCAGTGTAGCTGATGGCTCTACGGTACAAGTGGGTGACGTTATGGCTCGTATACCGCAAGAATCATCCAAGACTCGTGATATTACGGGTGGTCTGCCACGCGTAGCTGACTTGTTTGAAGCGCGTAAGCCAAAAGACGCGTGTATTCTGGCTGAATACAGCGGAACGGTTAGTTTCGGCAAAGAGACCAAAGGTAAGCAGCGCCTGGTTATCACAGATGAGCATGGTGAAAACCATGAGGAACTGATACCAAAATGGCGTCATGTCACCATCTTTGAAGGTGAGCACGTAGAGCGTGGGGAAGTTGTCGTAGAAGGCGAGCTGGACCCTCATGATATATTGCGTTTACTGGGTGTAGACAGGCTGGCTGATTATCTGGTTAAAGAGATACAGGATGTATACCGCCTGCAAGGTGTAAAAATCAATGATAAACACATTGAGGTTATATCCCGCCAGATGATGAAGAAAGTTGAGGTGACACGACCAGGTGATTCAAATCTGCTTAAAGGTGAGCAATTACAGAAAGTCACGGTACTCGAAATTAATGACAAACTGACTGCAGAAGGCAAGCAGCCTGTATCGTATGAACCATTACTACTGGGTATAACCAAAGCTTCTCTGGCAACGGAGTCATTTATCTCTGCCGCTTCATTCCAGGAGACTACACGCGTTCTGACAGATGCAGCGGTACGTGGTTTACGTGATGATCTGCATGGGTTGAAAGAAAACGTCATTGTAGGTCGCTTGATTCCGGCGGGTACAGGCCTGGCTTATCACGCAGACCGCAAGCGACGCCGTCAAAAGAACAACCAGGTGGATATCGATGCTGAAGTATTGGCAGCTGCCAGTGAAGCATTTATAGATACAAAAAGCGGTGAGGACAATACGGGCGTAATCACTGAGGAAAGTTAAGACTTGTCTCATGCTTGTTGCCTTATAAGGATATGAAGCTGACCCTGTTTCAGTCATGAATCAGGGTCAATTTTTGATTATTGGTTAATATTTATTGATCCAGCCTGTTTCAGGAGAAAAAAATCGAAAAAAATCGATAATCTTCTTGACATAATGATGGTGAAACTCTAATATTCCACGGCTCAGACAGGTCTAACTTATTGTTGGCCTGTCTTTATTTTTCATAAGATTATTTATTTGAAGTCGGAGCACGGTTTTAATGGCTACAATCAATCAGTTAGTGCGTAACCCGCGTTCGCGCAAAAGGGAAAAAAGTAATGTCCCTGCGCTTGAAAGTTGTCCACAGCGACGTGGCGTTTGTACGCGTGTTTATACCACCACACCTAAAAAGCCTAACTCAGCAATGCGTAAAGTTGCTCGTGTTCGTTTAACTAATGGCTTTGAAGTAACCAGTTATATCGGTGGTGAAGGCCACAATCTTCAGGAACACTCGGTCGTATTGATTCGTGGTGGTCGTGTAAAGGACCTTCCAGGTGTTCGGTATCATGTTGTACGTGGTAGCCTGGATACTTCTGGCGTAGAAGCTCGTCGCAGGGGTCGTTCTAAATATGGCGCCAAGCGTCCTAAGAGTTAACAGCAGTTTCAAGCAAGAGATTTGAGAGACAGACATGTCAAGAAGAAGAGAAAGCGGCAAAAGAAGCATACTTCCAGACCCTAAGTTTGGTAGCTTGATGCTGGCCAAATTTGTCAACATGATTATGGTTGACGGCAAGAAGTCAACGGCAGAGAAAATTGTATACACTGCGCTTGAGACAATTGCAGAGAAAAACAATGACAGTACTTCTGTAGAAGTTTTCCAGAAAGCACTGGATAACATCAGTCCTCATGTAGAAGTTAAGTCGCGTCGTGTAGGCGGCGCAACATATCAGGTGCCGATTGAAGTTCGTTCTGATCGTCGTCAGGCGCTGGCAATGCGATGGATGATTGAGGCCGCACGAAAGCGTGGTGAAAAATCTATGGCACGACGTTTGGCAGGTGAAGTCATGGATGCTTCTGAGAGTCGTGGTTCAGCAGTGAAGAAACGAGAAGATACGCATCGAATGGCTGAAGCAAACAAAGCTTTTGCTCATTACCGCTGGTAAGTTCGGAGCTGTCAGGAAAGAAAAGTGGCGCGTACCACACCTATTGAGCGTTATCGTAATATTGGCATCATGGCTCATATTGATGCGGGTAAAACGACAACAACTGAACGGGTGCTTTTTTACACGGGTGTGTCACACAAGATAGGTGAAGTTCATGATGGCGCAGCCACGATGGACTGGATGGAGCAGGAGCAAGAGCGAGGTATAACGATTACCTCAGCGGCAACGACCTGCTTCTGGAAAGGCATGGATGATCAGTTTGATCAGCATCGTGTCAATATAATAGATACACCAGGGCATGTTGACTTTACGATTGAAGTTGAGCGTTCCCTGCGGGTGCTGGATGGCGCCTGTGCTGTTTTTTGTGCAGTAGGTGGTGTTGAGCCTCAGTCCGAAACAGTCTGGCGGCAAGCACATCGTTATAAAGTGCCAAGAATGGCCTTTGTAAATAAAATGGATCGCTCCGGCGCAGATTTTCTGCGTGTCGTTGAGCAGATCAAAGATCGCCTTGGCAGTTATCCGGTGGTCATGCAGTTGAATATAGGCGCTGAGGAAGATTTTGCAGGCGTTGTTGATCTGATTCGTATGCAGGCAATTTACTGGAGCGAGCAGGATCGGGGTGTGACATACGAAGCGAAAGATATTCCTGCTGAATTGAAAGATCAGTGTGATTCGCTTCGAGAGCAAATGGTTGAAGCGGCAGCTGAAGCTAACGAGTCGTTAATGGATAAGTACCTTGAAGAAGGTGATCTGGATAACGATGAAATTGTTGAGGGTATTCGTATTCGAACCCTGGCAAATGAAATTGTACCTTGTTTTTGTGGTTCGGCGTTCAAGAACAAGGGAGTGCAGGCCATGCTTGATGCGGTGGTTATGTATATGCCATCACCCGTTGATGTGCCGCCAATAAAAGGTGTGCTGGATGACGGGGAAACAGAAGCGGAAAGATCATCTTCGGATGAGACCCCTTTTGCGGCATTAGCATTTAAGATTGCAACCGACCCGTTTGTGGGAACGTTGACTTTTTTCAGGGTTTACTCCGGTGTTATTAACTCCGGGGATTTTGTCTATAACCCGGTAAAAGGCAAGAAAGAGCGTATTGGTCGTATTGTACAAATGCATGCCAATAGTCGCGAAGAGATCAAAGAAGTGCGCGCAGGTGATATTGCTGCTGCGATTGGTCTCAAAGATGTAACCACAGGTGAGACCCTGTGTGATCTCAAGGCGGTTATTACACTTGAGAAGATGGAGTTTCCTGAGCCCGTTATTTCGATTGCAATCGAACCGCGGACACAGGCTGACCAGGAAAAGATGGGTATTGCCCTGTCTAAGCTGGCACAGGAAGACCCTTCATTTCGCGTAAAAACCGATGAAGAGTCAGGTCAGACGATAATATCGGGGATGGGTGAATTGCATCTGGATATTATTGTCGACAGGTTAAGAAGAGAGTTTGGAGTTGAGGCGAATATCGGTAAGCCGCAGGTTGCCTACCGGGAAACAATTCGTTCAACTGTAGAGCAAGAAGGCAAGTTTATAAGGCAGTCAGGTGGTCGTGGTCAATATGGTCACGTGTGGTTGAAGATAGAGCCACTTGAGCAAGGTGCCGGGTATGAATTTGTGAATGAAATAGTTGGAGGCTCTGTGCCGCGAGAATACATACCCGCGGTCGATAAGGGCGTCCAGGAGCAAATGCAGAGTGGTGTTGTCGCAGGCTACCCGATGGTAGACATTAAGGTGACACTTTATGATGGCTCCTACCATGATGTGGACTCCAATGAAATGGCGTTCAAGATCGCGGGTTCGATGGGTTTTAGAGAAGGGGCGGTTAATGCCAGCCCGGTATTACTAGAGCCGATCATGAAGGTAGAAGTAGTTACACCGGAAGATTATATGGGCGATGTTATGGGTGACCTGAATCGTCGACGTGGTCTGGTTCAGGGGATGGAAGATGCCCCTTCCGGTAAGGTGATACGAGCTGAAGTGCCGTTGTCTGAAATGTTCGGTTATGCAACCGACCTCAGGTCAGCCACACAGGGTCGCGCCACCTACTCAATGGAGTTTGAAAAATATAGTGAGGCTCCTGTCAGTGTGACAGCAGCTATGAATAAATCTTAACAGTAGTAACCAAAGTAAAGAACTGAAGAGGTGACGCGCCGTGTCTAAGGAAAAGTTTGAACGTAACAAGCCCCATATCAACGTGGGAACAATTGGTCACGTAGACCATGGTAAGACGACGTTAACAGCGGCGATTACCAAAGTCATGGCAGAAGCCATGGGTGGTGAGGCTAAAGCGTTTGATGAAATTGACAACGCCCCTGAAGAAAGAGAGCGCGGCATCACGATTGCGACCTCACACGTAGAATATGAATCAGCGGCGCGTCATTACGCACATGTTGACTGCCCCGGTCATGCTGATTACGTTAAAAACATGATTACCGGTGCGGCGCAGATGGACGGAGCGATTCTGGTCTGTTCAGCGGCAGACGGCCCGATGCCACAGACGCGCGAGCACATTCTGCTGTCACGTCAGGTAGGTGTACCTTATATAGTCGTGTTCATGAACAAAGCCGACATGGTTGATGATGAAGAGCTGCTGGAACTGGTTGAAATGGAAATTCGTGAGCTGCTCGACAGCTATGACTTCCCGGGTGATGACACGCCGATTATTACGGGTTCAGCGTTAAAAGCACTGGAAGGTGATACATCCGAGATTGGTGTACCTTCAGTCCTGAAGCTGGTTGAAGCGATGGATAGTTACTTCCCTGAGCCTGTGCGCGCAGTGGACGGAGACTTCCTGATGCCAGTAGAAGACGTATTTTCGATCTCAGGTCGAGGAACAGTTGTAACGGGTCGTATCGAACGTGGTGTTATTCACGTTGGAGACGAAGTTGCGATTGTCGGTATTAAAGACACTATGACAACGACCTGTACTGGCGTTGAAATGTTCCGTAAATTACTGGATGACGGTCAGGCGGGTGATAATGTGGGTATACTGCTGCGTGGAACCAAGCGCGAAGAAGTTGAGCGTGGTCAGGTATTGGCCAAGCCGGGTTCAATTACGCCACATACCAAATTTGAAGCTGAAGTCTATGTACTGAGTAAAGATGAAGGTGGTCGTCATACACCATTCTTCAATGGATATCGTCCCCAGTTTTACTTTCGTACAACAGACGTAACGGGTGCTTGTGATCTTCCGGAAGGTGTTGAGATGGTTATGCCGGGTGATAACGTGCAAATGACTGTTACCCTGATCGCACCGATTGCGATGGAAGATGGTTTGCGATTTGCGATTCGTGAAGGTGGCCGTACCGTTGGTGCGGGTGTTGTTGCCAAAATTATTGAGTAATTAAATATGTCTAAGCAAAGAATACGTATCCGTTTAAAGGCTTTCGATCATCGTTTAATCGACAAGTCCGCGCTTGAAATTGCAGAAACTGCAAAACGAACGGGCGCACAGGTTCGCGGTCCTATTCCGTTACCAACGAAAAAGGAACGATTTACGATTCTGATTTCACCGCATGTAAACAAAGATGCGCGAGACCAGTATGAGTTGCGAACTCATAAGCGTTTAATGGATATCGTAGAGCCAACTGATAAAACAGTTGATGCCTTGATGAAGTTGGACCTTGCTGCAGGCGTAGATGTACAGATCAAGCTAAATTAATTAGCAAAAATTATTAATTCGGGGTTTTGTGATGACTATTGGTGTAATTGGCCGAAAAGCTGGAATGACGAGGATCTTCACTGAAGATGGCGCGTCTACTCCTGTGACCGTAATTGAAGTAGAGCCAAATCGTATTGCTCAAATGAAAACGAGTGAAACAGATGGCTACCGTTCAGTTCAGGTAACAGTGGGTACACGAAAAGCTTCACGCGTGAATAAAGCGGCAGCAGGGCATTTTGCCAAGGCAGGTGTTGAAGCCGGTCGTGGACTTTGGGAAATGCGTCTGAATGATGGCGAAGGCGACGATCTTGAGATCGGCGGTGAAATCAAGGTTGGTATTTTTGAAGCAGGTCAGATTGTTGATGTAACAGGCACTTCCATTGGTAAGGGTTATGCGGGTTCAGTTAAGCGTAACAATTTCCATATGCAGGATGCAACGCATGGTAACTCTATTTCACATCGTGCGCCTGGTTCAATTGGTCAAAACCAGACACCTGGCCGTGTTTTTAAAGGCAAGAAGATGACGGGTCACATGGGTAACGTACGTCGAACCAGTCAGAATCTGGAAGTTGTTCGTGTTGATGAAGAACGTAATTTATTGTTGGTGAAAGGCGCAGTGCCCGGATCCAAAGGCGGCGATGTTTATATTCGCGCCGCTATTAAAGTTTGATTAGGAGTAGATGATGGATCTGCAAGTCCAAAATGCTAAAGGTGACGCCAAGCTGTCTGTTTCAGATGCTGCATTTGGTCGAGACTTTAATGAAGGCCTGATACATCAGGCGGTTGTGGGCTACATGGCTTCAGCAAGAGCTGGAACACGCGGCCACAAAAGTCGATCAACAGCGAGCGGTGGCGGAATAAAACCATGGCGACAAAAGGGGACAGGGCGCGCAAGATCTGGTACAATACGCAGCCCGATTTGGAAGGGCGGTGGTAAAACCTTTGCAATTAGTGGTGGTCAGGACTTTAGCAAGAAACTGAACAAGAAAATGTATCGTGCGGCGATGCAGTCAATTTTGTCAGAACTGGTCAGGCAAGATCGTTTGACAGTTGTTGAAGATTTTAAGCTGGACGCACCAAAAACCAAGGATTTACTGGCCAGGCTGCAAGATCTGGGTTTGGGTAACAAGGTTTTGATTGTAACTGAATCAGACGATGTAAATTTGTATCTGGCAGCCAGAAACATTGCCTATGTAGAGATTGAAGATGTAGCGGGGCTTAATCCGGTTAACCTGGTAGGTTCTGAACGCGTCGTAATGACGGCAGAAGCGGTTAAACGTGTAGAGGAGTTGTTGGGATGAATCAGGAAAGAATTATGAAGGTGTTACTCGCGCCGCATGTTTCTGAGAAAACAACTCGGGTTGCAGAAGAAGGCAACCAGGTCGTGTTTCGGGTTTTACCGGATGCGACCAAAACAGAAATTAAAAAAGCGGTTGAGTTATTGTTTAACGTAAAGGTTATCTCAGTTCAGGTATCTAATATGAAAGGCAAGCTGAAGCGTTTTGGTCAAAGCATTGGCCGTCGAAAAGACTGGAAGAAAGCTTATGTTAAGCTGGAAGAAGGTCAGGATATAGACTTTGTTGGCAGTGAATCTGCTTAATACAAGTACTTGGAATAAATGAATCGAATTTTGGTTGAGCGATCATGGCGATAGTAAAAGTAAAACCGACATCACCAGGCAGACGTGGTCTGGTCAAGATAGTCACTCCGGGTCTTCATAAGGGTGCACCTTATGAGCCTTTGCTCGAGAAAAAGAGTAAAAACGGTGGCCGTAATAATAACGGTAGAATAACTGTTCGACATCAGGGTGGCGGTCATAAGCAGCGTTACCGTGTGGTTGACTTTAAGCGTAATAAAGATGGTATCCCTGCGACCGTAGAAAGAATTGAATACGATCCGAACAGAACAGCACATATTGCACTGGTGCTTTATGCTGATGGTGAACGTCGTTATATTATTGCGCCAAAAGGTTTAAAAGCAGGCGATGCGCTTATGTCAGGTAGTGAAGCGCCGATAAAAGTTGGCAACACATTGCCTATGCGGAATATCCCGGTGGGTAGCACAGTACATAATATAGAAATGAAGCCAGGCAAGGGTGCGCAAATTGCACGTAGTGCGGGCACATCAGCGCAGATAGTTGCACGTGAAGGTGGTTATGTAACGCTTCGTTTGCGTTCAACTGAAATGCGAAAAGTATTATCGGATTGTCGCGCAACTATGGGTGAAGTCAGTAACGATGAGCATAGTCTGCGTAAATTAGGTAAAGCCGGAGCAAAACGCTGGAAAGGCGTAAGGCCAACAGTCCGTGGTGTCGCGATGAACCCGGTAGACCATCCGCATGGTGGTGGTGAAGGTCGTACTTCGGGTGGTCGTCATCCTGTTTCTCCATGGGGTGTGCCAACCAAGGGTTATAAAACCCGTAAAAACAAACGAACTAATCGATTGATTGTTCGTCGTCGAACCAAAAAGTAAGGCTGAGGTATAAATCGTGCCACGTTCAGTAAAAAAAGGTCCATTCATTGATCTTCATCTTGTAAAGAAGATTGATGAGGCAAAAGCAACAAACAGTAAAAGACCAATTAAAACCTGGTCAAGACGCTCAATGGTTCTGCCTGATATGGTAGGTCTGACGATCGCTATACATAATGGTCGTCAACATGTTCCTGTCTTGATTACCGAAAATATGGTTGGTCATAAGCTGGGTGAATTCGCAATGACTCGTACGTTCAGAAGTCATGCGGGCGATCGTAAAGCCAAGTAACGGAGTGTTGAAATGACAACTGCAAAGTTAAGTAACGCAAAAATTTCAGCACAAAAGGTTCGTCTGGTTGCAAATCAGATACGTAACCTTCCTGTTGAGCGTGCGCTGGATGTATTGACGTTTAGTAATAAAAAAGCAGCTGGCTTGATCAAGAAGCTACTGGAATCTGCTATCGCTAATGCAGAGCATAACGATGGTGCTGATATTGATGAGTTAACCGTCACGACTATTTTTGTAGATGAAGGCCCAACAGCAAAACGCTGGCGTGCCAGAGCAAAAGGTCGTGGTAACCGTATTCTTAAGCGTAGTAGTCACATTACTGTGACTGTTGCTGAGTCGTAACAGGAGAGAGGCCGAATGGGTCAGAAAGTACATCCAATAGGTATTCGACTGGGTATCTCAAAAGACTGGACTGCAAGATGGTATGCTGGTTCAGATACATTTGCAGATACATTGGAGCAGGATTTAAAAGTACGTGAATTTTTACGTAAAAGACTGTCACAGGCATCTGTTAGTCGCATCCAGATTGAACGTCCGGCACGTACCGCACGCGTAACTATATTTACTGCCCGACCAGGAATGGTCATTGGTAAGAAGGGCGAGGATATAGAAAAGCTGCGCAATGAGCTTGGCAAGATGATGGATGTACCCGTTACAGTCAACATAGAAGAAATTCGTAAGCCGGAGCTTGATGCGGTGTTGGTGGCTGAAAGTATTGCACAGCAGCTTGAACGACGTATTATGTTCCGCCGTGCTATGAAGCGCTCTGTTCAGAATGCGATGAGACTAGGTGCTTTGGGTATCAAGATTGCTGTCGCTGGTCGTTTGAATGGTGCAGAAATCGCACGTGGTGAGTGGTATCGTGAAGGTCGCGTACCGCTACATACTTTACGTGCAGATATTGATTATGGTACGGCTGAAGCCAATACCACCTACGGTATTATTGGTATTAAAGTCTGGATATTTAAAGGTGAAGTTTTTGATGAGGTTCATACAGAAACTGCCAGTAAAGAAGCCGCGGCAAGTTAACGGGATTTTAAGAGATGTTACAACCTAAAAGAACAAAGTTTCGTAAGCAGATGAAAGGCCGTAATCGCGGTCTGGCACAAACAGGCAATAAAGTCAGTTTTGGTGAGTATGGTTTGAAGGCTACCGAACGTGGACGCATTACTGCCAGACAGATCGAAGCGGCGCGACGTGCGTTAACGCGGCATATTAAGCGTCAGGGTAAGGTCTGGATTCGACTGTTTCCTGACAAACCTATTACCAAAAAGCCACTTGAAGTACGTCAAGGTAAAGGTAAGGGTAATGTAGAATATTGGGTTGCGCTGGTTCAGCCAGGTTCCATGTTATACGAAATGGAAGGCGTTCCTGAAGAAATAGCTCGTGAGGCGTTCAAGCTTGCAAGTGCCAAGTTGCCTATTAAGACAACATTTGTAACGCGGACGGTAATGTAATGAAAGCAGAAGAACTTCGTCAGAAAACTGAACAAGACCTTGCCACTGAGCTGGAAGGTTTGTTGCGAGAGCAGTTTAATTTGCGTATGCAGCAAGGCAGCGGCCAGTTGGCGCGCCCTGATCAGATGAAAAAAGTGCGTCGTAATATTGCGCGCATAAAGACTGTATTAAACGAAAAGAATCAAGCAGGTGATGCATCATGAGTGAAACAGCTCAGGTTGAAAGCAATGAACGTACGGTAACTGGTCGTGTAGTTAGCAGCAAAATGGATAAAACCATTACGGTTCTGATAGAACGAAAAGTAAAACATCCGCTTTATGGCAAGTTTGTACGTCGTTCAACCAAAGTACATGCTCATGATGAAGAAAATGTATGCCAGGAAGGTGATAATGTTGTATTGCAGCAATGTCGCCCCATATCCAAAAGCAAGAGTTGGAAGCTGGTAAAAGTTGTAAGTTAATTTAGGTGATCAGGCTCAAGCAGAGCGTGGTAGCAAGTTTAATTGAATAAAGTATTTGGAAGTTAGCCATGATACAGATGCAAACAGTACTTGAAGCGGCAGATAACAGCGGAGCACGCCGTGTGCAATGCATAAAAGTGCTGGGCGGCTCACACCGCAGATATGCCGGAATTGGTGATATTATTAAAGTAAGTATCAAAGAAGCCATTCCCCGCGGAAAAGTTAAAAAAGGCGAGGTTTATAACGCTGTTGTAGTGCGGACACGTAAAGGTGTGCGTAGATCAGATGGATCATTGATTCGTTTTGATGGAAACGCTGCAGTACTCCTGAATGCTAACTTGCAGCCCATAGGCACACGTATTTTTGGCCCTGTTACACGTGAATTGCGCGGTGACCGTTTTATGAAAATCATATCACTAGCACCAGAAGTGCTTTAATTGCGGAGATATTGATTATGCAAAGAATTAAAAAAGGTGACGAAGTTATTGTTGTTACCGGTAAAAACAAAGGCCAGCGCGGCACAGTACTTAACGTACTTGTGAATGAGAAGGTTCTTGTTGAAAACGTAAATGTTGTTAAGAAGCATACAAAAGCAAACCCGAATGCAGGTGTTGCAGGTGGCATTATAGAAAAAGAGATGCCGATCCATGGCTCTAATGTCATGTTGTATAATCCTGCCTCTGAAAAAGGTGAGCGGATTGGTTTCAAGGTTTTGGAAGACGGACGTAAAGTACGTTATTTCAAATCCAATGATGAAGTAATTGATGTTTAAGGGTTGACCTAGTAATGGCCAGATTAGAAGAGTTTTATAAAACGACTGTTGCGAAAAAGCTGCAGGAAGAGTTGGGTCTCAAGAATGTAATGGAGATACCAAAGATCACCAAAATCACCATAAACATGGGTGTTGGTGAAGCGCTTGCAGACAAGAAAGTACTTGAGCATGCGGTTAAAGATATGGAAGCGATTGTTGGCCAGAAAGCAGTCATTACCAAGGCTCGTAAGTCTATCGCAGGTTTTAAATTACGTGAAGAATGGCCAATTGGTTGCATGGTAACGCTTAGAAGAGAGCGTATGTATGAATTCCTGGATAGATTGATCAGTATTGCTATCCCGCGTATTCGTGATTTCCGTGGACTGAACCCTAAAAGTTTTGATGGCCGTGGCAATTTCAGTATGGGTACAAATGAACAAATCATTTTTCCTGAAATAGAATATGACAAGATAGACACGCTGCGAGGTCTGGATATAGCCATCACAACTACAGCTCGCAATAATGATGAAGGAAGGGCTTTATTAAAAGCGTTTAACTTCCCGTTCAGGAATTGAGGATAGATTAATGGCAAAAGTTAGTATGATAAATCGCGAAAAGAAACGTGCGCTGACTGTAAAGAAATTTGCAGCAAAGCGAGCAGCACTGCGTGAGATTATTAGCAACATCAATACGAGCGATGAAGACCGTATTGATGCGGTCAATAAATTACAGATGTTGCCAAGAGACGCGAGTCCTTGCCGCCAGCGTAACCGATGCCGATTAACCGGGCGACCACATGGTTTTTACCGTAAATTTGGTCTGTCTCGCAACAAATTAAGAGAAGCCGCTATGCGCGGTGACATTCCTGGTCTGCGTAAGGCAAGCTGGTAAGGTAGAGGAAGTATAAGTTATGAGTATGAGCGACCCAATTGCAGATTTATTGACTCGAATCAGAAATGGTCAGTCAGCAAGCAAGACAGAAGTTTCTATGCCTTCATCATTGCAAAAAGCAGAGATTTGTAAAGTTTTGCAAAGCGAAGGATATGTTGATGGTTATACACTAGAAGGTACTGATGCAAAGCCAGTTTTAACGGTTAAGCTTCGTTATTATCAAGGTAAGCCTGTTATCGATAGCATTCAGCGCGTTAGTCGTCCTGGGTTGCGTATTTTTAAAGGTAAATCAGAATTGCCAAAAGTAAATGGTGGTCTGGGCATAGCAATCATATCTACTTCAAAAGGCATTATGTCTGATCAGGCAGCACGTTCTGCCGGAGAAGGCGGCGAAGTAATTTGTACAGTTTCGTAATGGGTGAATGGTAAAATAAAATGTCCAGAATAGCGAAAGCACCAATTAATGTACCCAGTGGCGTAGAAATTAGCCAGACCGGGAACAATGTAAAAGTTAAAGGCCCCAAGGGTGATATGAACACAAACTTGCATTCATCTGTAACGATGAAGCAGGAAGATGGTGTTCTTAGTTTTGCATCAGCTGAGGAATCGCGTACAGCTATAGCCATGACAGGAACAATGCGTTCTATTGTAAATAATATGGTTACAGGTGTTACTACAGGTTTTCAGAAAAAGCTTGAACTCGTTGGGGTTGGTTATCGTGCGCAGGCCAAAGGTAATGTGTTAAACCTTACTTTAGGATTCTCACACCCTGTTAACTATGATGTACCAGAAGGTATTACTGTAGAGACACCATCGGCAACAGAAGTAGTGATATCTGGTGTGGATAAGCAGCAAGTCGGTCAAGCGGCAGCAAATATCAGAGCTTATCGCCCACCTGAGCCGTATAAAGGCAAGGGCGTTAAGTATTCAGACGAAATTATCGTCCGTAAAGAAGCGAAGAAAAAGTAAGGTAAAGAGTGATGGATAAGAAATCTACACGAATCAGACGTGCACGTAAAACACGTAGTAAGATACGCGAGATCGGAGAAATTCGATTGTGCGTTTATCGTACTCCACGTCATATCTATGCACAGGTTATTTCACCGAATGGAAGTGAAGTACTTGCAAGTGCATCAACACTTGATAAAGCGATTAAGGCAGATCTGAAATCAACAGGCAATGTCGGTGCAGCCACTGAAATTGGCAAACTGATAGCTGAGAAAGCAAAAGCAGCAGGTATAACCAGAGTTGCTTTTGATCGATCTGGATTCAAATATCATGGCCGTATCAAGGCCTTGGCAGATGCAGCACGTGAAAACGGGCTTGAGTTTTAAGGGTAAAATAATATGTCAGTAGCTGAAGGTAAGAATTCAGGCGATGAGTTGTTGGAAAAGCTGGTCACTGTAAACCGGGTAGCCAAGGTTGTTAAAGGTGGTCGTATTTTTGGTTTTACTGCGCTGACAGTGGTTGGTGACGGCAAAGGAAAAGTTGGTTTTGGTTATGGCAAGGCACGTGAAGTTCCTGTTGCAATTCAGAAAGCCATGGAAAAAGCTCGCAAGAATATGTGTAAAGTTGACCTTAATGGTGCGACGTTACAATATGACATTACATCAACTCATGGAGCCAGTAAGGTATTCATGAAACCTGCATCAGAAGGTACCGGCATTATCGCGGGTGGCGCAATGCGCGCTGTTTTTGAAGTGGTAGGTGTTCATAATGTACTCGCAAAATGCATAGGTTCACGTAACCCGATTAATGTTGTGCGTGCAACAATACGAGGCTTAAGTGAAATGACATCACCTGAAGCCGTTGCAGCTAAACGTGGCAAAAAAGTTAAAGATATAACAGGTTAAACCATGGCAGATCAAAAAGTAAAAGTGACATTAGTCAAAAGTCTGAATAAACGTTTGAAAAATCATCAGGCGTCTGTTCGAGGTTTGGGTATTAGAAAGATACATCAGTCAGTTGTGGTTGATAGTACCCCAGAAAATCTTGGTATGATCAACACAGCCTGGTATTTATTGAAGGTAGAGGAAGTCTAGAATGCAACTCAATACAATTAAACCTGCTGAAGGCAGCAAACGCGCAGCTAAAAGAGTTGGACGCGGTATGGGTTCCGGTTTTGGCAAAACCTGTGGTCGTGGTCATAAAGGTCAAAAATCACGTTCAGGTGGTTTTCATAAAGTAGGTTTTGAGGGTGGCCAGATGCCACTTCAACGTCGTTTACCAAAGATAGGTTTTCGATCTAGAAAAGCAAAACGTATGGCTGAGATCAGACTGTCTGAATTACACCTGATCGACGGCGATACAGTAGATCTTTTGTCCTTGAAAAAGGCAAACCTTATCTCAGAGCGTATGCTTAGAGCTAAAATCATTGATTCAGGCACAGTCAGCAAGGCAGTAACTATAAAAGGGATTGGCGTTACCAAGGGTGCGCGAGCAGCTATTGAAGCGGCCGGTGGCAAGGTAGAAGACTAAGTTGGCAAAAGCAGCGGCGCAATTACCGGGTGGTCTGGGTGGTGCAACCCAGGTTAAAGAACTAAGACAACGTTTATTGTTTGTTCTGGGTGCGTTGTTCGTTTTCAGGGCAGGTACATTTATTACGGTACCAGGTTTGAATCCAGTTGAACTGGCTCAGTTATTTGATAGCCAGCGTAACACTATTCTGGGAATGTTTAACATGTTCTCAGGGGGTGCTCTGGAGCGTTTATCTATCTTTGCACTAGGTATTATGCCTTATATATCTGCATCAATTATCATGCAGTTGTTAACGGTAGTTATCCCAAGTCTGGAGACACTGAAAAAAGAAGGTGAAGCCGGGCGAAGAAAAATCACGCAGTATACGCGATATGGTACTGTAGTACTGGCTACATTTCAGGCATTAGGTGTTGCGGTAGGGTTATCAAAGCAACCAGGGCTGATCACTATTGAGCCAGGTAGTTTTTATTTTACTACAGTGATTATCCTGGTTACCGGGACAATGTTTCTGATGTGGTTAGGGGAACAAATTACTGAGCGTGGCATTGGCAATGGCATCTCAATGCTTATATTTGCAGGAATTATCGCAGGCTTGCCATCTGCTATCGGCACTACACTGGAATTAGTCAGTAATGGTGAGATGAGTATATTTGGTGTACTTATCCTGTTCCTGTTAATTATTGCAGTAACAGCGTTCGTTATATTTGTCGAACGGGGCCAGAGACGAATTACAGTCAATTATGCCAAGCGTATGCAAGGGCGTAAAATGTATGCAGCTCAGAGCAGTCATTTACCTCTGAAGTTAAATATGTCGGGTGTTATACCACCGATATTTGCATCAAGCCTGATCCTTTTTCCTTCAACAATGGGTAAATGGATTGGAGATAGTTCAGAGGGTTTACAATGGTTGGGTGATTTTGCCCAGTTGTTATCACCAGGGCAGCCACTGTATGTACTGGTATATGCGTTATTGATTATATTTTTCTGCTTCTTCTATACCGCGTTGGTATTTAACTCGCGAGAGACAGCAGAAAACCTGAAGAAATCGGGTGCATTCATCCCCGGTATTCGTCCAGGCGAACAGACAGCTAAATATATTGATGGTGTATTGTCAAAATTGACAATGGCCGGAGCAGGCTACATCACTGCCGTATGTTTACTGCCTGAATTCTTGATTTTGTACTGGGATGTTCCATTTTACTTTGGTGGTACATCTTTACTGATTATCGTGGTCGTTGTGATGGACTTTATGGCTCAAATGCAGTCGCATATGATGTCGCAGCAATATGAGGGCCTGATGAAAAAGGCTAATTTGAAAGGTTATGGCCGATCAGGGCCGTAGATAGTATTTTTTAGTAATTTCAAAGCGTTAGTGTTAGCGCTGATAATATTGACTGGAGTAGGCAAATGAAGGTTCGCGCATCAGTAAAAAAAATGTGTCGTAACTGCAAGATTGTACGCCGTAAGGGTGTTGTACGTGTGATCTGTAAAGAGCCACGTCATAAGCAGCGTCAAGGCTAATCGGAAGTTTATTTTTAACCAATTTTAAGTTATTATTGCGCGTTTGCCGGAACAGGCTCTGGCATTTGCGTATTTTAAGGGGAGCAACTGAATGGCCCGTATATCAGGAATTAACATTCCAGACCATAAACATGCGGTGATCTCGTTGACATCAATTTATGGTGTTGGCTTAACGCGAGCAAAGGCAATTTGTCTTGCTGCGGGTATAGATACAACTACCAGGATCAATCAACTGACTGAAGAAGAACTGGAAAAACTTCGTACAGAAGTTGGTAATTATGAAGTTGAGGGAGATCTCCGACGTGAAGTAACCATGAACATCAAGCGATTGATGGATCTGGGTTGTTACAGAGGAATTCGTCATCGTCGTGGGCTGCCCATGCGTGGTCAACGTACAAAGACAAATGCACGAACCCGTAAAGGTCCACGTAAACCCATTAAACGATAAGCGTTTAAGTTTAAGAATTTAAAGTAATCAGGTAACAGTATATGGCAAAGCCAGCAACTCGTAAAAAGAAGATCAGTGTCGTCGACGGTGTCGCGCATATTCATGCTTCTTTTAATAATACAATTGTGACAATCACTGATCGTCAGGGAAATGCACTTTCCTGGGCAACAGCGGGTGGGTCAGGTTTCCGTGGTTCTCGTAAGAGTACACCTTTTGCAGCACAGGTTGCTGCTGAACGTGCGGGTAAAGTTGCACAGGAATACGGTTTAAAGAACGTTGAAGTACTGGTCAAAGGACCAGGTCCTGGTAGAGAGTCTGCCGTCAGGGCATTAAATGGATTAGGTTTGAAAATTACCAACATCACCGATGTTACACCTATTCCTCATAATGGTTGTCGTCCACCTAAACGGCGTCGCGTCTAAGTCTGGAGGTTATCAGTGGCTAGATATACAGGTCCAAAGTGCCGTTTGTGTCGTAGAGAAGGTACTAAGTTATTTATTAAAGGCGAAAAATGTTTTTCTGCCAAATGTGCTATGGAAAATCGTCCAACACCGCCAGGTGTTCACGGTCAACGCAGAACACGTTTGTCTGATTACGCTGTCCAGTTGCGTGAAAAACAGAAATTACGTCGTACATATGGCATTCTGGAAGGCCAGTTTCGTAACTACTATAAGGAAGCTGCACGCCTGAAAGGTTCTACAGGTGAAAATCTGCTTCAGTTACTGGAGAGTCGTCTGGATAATGTCGTGTATCGTATGGGTTTTGCAGTTTCTCGCGATGAAGCGCGACAACTGGTAAGGCACAAGGGTATCGAAGTAAATGGTAGAAAGGTAAATATCCCTTCGTACCAGATGAAAGCAAGTGATCAGGTTGCCGTGACTGAAAAGTCTCGTAAGCAAGGTCGAGTCCAGAATGCGTTGGAGGTTGCTCAACAACGTGGTTTTTCAGAATGGATTGATGTTAACGTGAAGAAAATGGAAGGAACGTTCAAGGCACAGCCAGAACGTTCTGAATTACCTTCAGATATCAATGAACATTTGGTTGTGGAACTTTACTCCAAATAAATTCAATAGAGAGGACGATTCATGCAGGGTTCTGTTACAGATTTTCTAAAGCCTCGTGTGGTAGATGTACAGATAAAGGACGAGCGTCGCGCAAAGGTTACATTAGAACCTTTAGAGCGGGGTTTCGGACATACGCTGGGTAATGCACTACGAAGGATACTGCTATCCTCGCTGCCAGGTTGCGCAGTTGTAGAAGCACAAATTGAAGGCGTATTGCATGAGTACACTGCAATTGAAGGTGTGCAGGAAGATGTTATTGAAATTCTCCTTAACCTGAAAGGCCTTGCTATCGTTATGCACGCGCGCGAAGAAGCGACTTTGACTTTACGCAAGAAAGGTCAGGGGCCGGTACTGGCAAGTGATATAACACTGGATCATGATGTAGAAATCATCAATCCTGATCATGTTATTGCTAACCTGACCAGTGATGGTGAGTTAAACATGACTCTCAAGATTGAGCGTGGTCGTGGCTATATCCCTGCAACACAACGTGCAAAATTGATCGAAACCCGTCCAATTGGACAGTTATTACTCGACGCAACATTTAGTCCGGTTTACCGAATTACATATAATGTTGAAAGCGCACGTGTTGAACAGCGTACTGACCTTGATAAATTAATTATAGGTCTGGAAACGAATGGTACGGTTGATCCTGAAGAAGCAATTCGTCAGGCGGCTGGTATTTTGCAATCACAGCTTTCAGTATTTGTTGACCTACAGGGTAATGAAGATGAACAACCAGAAGAAAAAGAGTCTGAAATTGACCCTATTTTGCTTCGTCCGGTTGATGATCTTGAGTTAACTGTTCGTTCTGCAAACTGTTTGAAAGCAGAAAGCATCTATTATATTGGTGATCTGATTCAACGCACAGAAGTTGAGTTACTGAAAACACCTAATCTTGGTAAAAAGTCACTGACAGAGATCAAGGATGTATTAGCATCACATGGGCTGTCTTTGGGTATGCGTCTGGAAAACTGGCCACCAGCTAGTCTGGTTGCAGAAGAAACTGCAACAGCTTAATGTAATTCGTCAGTCGTACTGGAATTAAGTATTAATATTTAGAATTTGGAATAATAGCTATGCGTCATCGTCAATCAGGTCGTCAATTAAACAGAAATAGTAGTCACCGTACCGCTATGTTCAGAAATATGTCAGCATCATTATTTCGACATGAAATAATTCGCACTACTTTGCCAAAAGCCAAGGAACTGCGACGTGTTGTTGAGCCAATGATTACTGTTGCCAAGCAAGATAGCGTGGCTAATCGTCGTTTAATCTTTTCACGTTTACGTGACAAGGAAATGGTGAGCAAGCTGTTCGTAGAGTTAGGTCCTCGTTATGAGTCTCGCCCAGGCGGTTACTTGCGAATTTTAAAATGTGGTTATCGTCCCGGCGATGCAGCACCAATGGCTTATGTTGAATTAGTGGATCGTCCGGTTGTAGAGGATGATGAAGATTAGTCCTTTGTCATAAGTTGTATTTAAAAAGGCCGGCCTTCGCCGGCCTTTTTAATGTCAGGTTGTTATGTTGGCTATGTATCAGAGTGGCTTATCATTATTCTGTCACCAATCGTTGCTTTAAATAATTCTTTTGCAGAACCTTGATTGACGGCTATTTCCAGTAGTCCATTTGAATTGCAATAGTAGAAGGGTTCCCCGGCAGGTATGTCACTGAAAGTTTCAGCAGGCACGAGCACCGTATCATTGAAGTCAATACGGCAATTATTACCAAGACTCTGGTAGCGATAGCCGCTAATCAGATTGCCGTAATGATCAATGTAGATAATGTAAGGGTAGTCTTCTGCAACATCATTACGATTTTTTAACAGGTGCGGTTCTGGCACCATATCAGGCATTTGCTTCATGGCAAGTTTTGCAACTATGGGTGCAAAAAAATCCCTGCCATCAAAGGTTTTATATATGGATGGACTTTCCCCGGTTAGCTGAAAATATTGAGCGTCAGGGTTACGTGCCAGCAACACATCAAAAAGACCATTGTCCGGGCCGACATACCACTGATTTTTAATTTTTATAGCACAGCGTTTTCGTATGCCACCAACACCTGGATCTACGACGCAGAAAAATAGCGTGTTTCTCGGGAAGTTTTTCGTGTAGGCCTCTAACAGAAAAGCTGATGAAGTTATGTCGAAGTCGGGTGCGTTGTGTAGCAGGTCAATAATGTCTACATTTTCAGTCTGCTGCAAGAGAACACTTTTAACCTGGGCGACATAGGGATCTGAAAGGCTGAAATCTGTAAAAAGAACGATCATCGAGTGAGTTACTGGGATAGATACTTGTATGGCTAACGTGTTCCAAAGACCACAATCGTTTTACCTTTGGCGGAGATCAAACCTTGTTCTTCAAGATTTTTTAGAACGCGACCGACCATTTCACGTGAGCAGCCAACGATGCGGCCTATTTCCTGACGGGTGATTCTGATTTGCATGCCATCGGGGTGAGTCATGGCATCAGGTTCGCTGCAGAGATCCAGTAAGGTTCGTGCAATACGTCCTGTTACATCCAGAAAAGCCAGGTCACTTACTTTACGACTTGTTTTGCGCAAACGCATTGCCATTTGAGCGGCAAGTTCAAACAGAATGTCAGGGTCTTCCTTTGCAAGCTGGCGATAGCGATCGTAACTGATTTCTGCCAGATCACAGGGTGTTTTCGTGCGAATCCATGCGCTTCGGGAAGCATCATCGAAAAGACCCATTTCACCGAAGAAATCACCTTTGTTAAGATAGGCGAGAACAATTTCACGGCCATCTGAATCTTCAATTAAAACAGATACCGAACCATCGATTATATAATAAAGTACGTCTGGCGTATCACCTGCGTGGATGACCACTGTTTTTGTCGAATATTTTTTTGTGTGGCAATGAGATAAAAACCGCTCGATAACGGGGCTGACACTGCTTTTTATCGGTATTTTGCTCATTCTTTTATGTAAATTTCCATGATTATGTAGGCAGTTATAACCTTAACTAGGGTGCTGGGCAAGCTATTTTTTAACAGAAAATATGTTAATTAAAATTAAACGAAATATACGTAATCTAAACAAGCGCAGATTGTTTAGCTTACGTATAATACTAATTTAACGGTCGAAACAAGCAAGACTTGAATTGTAGTGATATTTGAAGTGGGTATTGAATATGAACAAAGGTTATTTTTCATGAAGGCCAGAATTAAATGGGTGGAAAATGTTTCGTTTATTGCAGAATCTGGCACGGGTCATGCGGTTGTAATGGATGGTCCAGGGGAGCATGGAGGGCGAAATCTTGGGCCGCGTCCTATGGAAATGCTACTAATGGGTCTGGGTGGATGCACAGCATTTGACGTATTGCATATTCTGAAAAAAGCTCGTCAACCGGTTCAGGATTGTATTGTAGAATTAACAGCTG
>Ga0316206_1000910_pt1 | contig 31857 bp, 21 predicted proteins | sample 6monthpyrite_MG_FD_204942 | JGI IMG/M metagenome (GOLD analysis project Ga0316206, IMG submission 204942) | Microbial mat bacterial communities from mineral coupon in-situ incubated in ocean water Damariscotta River, Maine, United States -... | ecosystem: Environmental > Aquatic > Marine >... | reverse complement strand
CTTTTTGACGTTCGTATATAGATGCAAGCTGTAGCTGAGCTGGTACTTTATTCTTTAATTTGGCTTCTGCATCTAAATAAACCTTGATAGCCTCCTCAAGATTTTTTTCCTCCACATAGGTTGACGCAAGGCTTGAGTAAGGTGGAAACCAAGATTCAGCCGCTTTAGAAGCTAACATGAATTTTTCTCTCGCTTCTTCAACCTTTTTCTGAGACTGGTATATCTGCCCCATTAATAAATTGGCAATAGAATCATCTAAGTTCTTATCAATGATTTTTTGCAGACGAGATAACGCCATATCAGCCTTACCCATCTTCATATAGGTTTTAACTATTAATTGTAAGGATTTATATTTATCATGAGACTTTGTATAAGCATTTTCAAATTGCTCTATCGCTTTAGCATTCTCATGCTTAGACAGATAATATTGACCCTTATATACATTTACCGCAGCTTTATTTGGTTTTGACTGCTCCATCATATCTAGCAGTTGAAGCACTTCTAAATCTTTACCTTGGGAAGCAGCAATGCTTAATTTCATATTCAATAAATCATAACTATCTTTAAAGTAAACCAATGCCTTATCAACAACACTTATAGCTTCATCAGTCCTCCCTTTGCTACCAAGATAGCGCGCATAATTTACATGAGTTTGGTCGTTAACTGGATTAGCTTCAATAGCTTTCTTAAGTTCATTTTCTGCAAGAGAACTTTCATTATTTAATTCATGCGCCTGTGCCAACAATAAAGCTGCGTCAGAATTTTTAGGGTCATTTTTAACTACTGTACGCAATCCATTAATTGCAGCTATTGGATCTGACTTTGCCAGAGCTAACTTACTTAGCAAAAATAATGCATCATTATTATTTGGATACTCAGATATGACTTCATCAACATAAGTTTTTGCACTATTTGGGGCACCTTCATCCATCAGCATTTTAGCTAAACGATTACGAGCTTTAACTCCCTCAATTTCATACGACTTATTAGAAATAATTTCATGTAATACTTTTTTAGCCTTATCTCGCATACCTGTTTTTTCATAAAACTCAACTTGAGCAAATTTCAGACCATACATATCTGGCTTAGTTTTTACAGCATTTATGAGTTCATTTTCTGCTTGTAACGTCCCTATTCTAGACGCTATAAGTTCAACTAACAGCAAATAGCGCCTAACATCCTCTGGATCTTGTTCTATTGACTTTCGCAAAACATTTTCAGCTTTGTTTACCTGATCCGTAGTTGCATAAAATGATGTGATTGCAGTTTGTAATTCAAACTTATCAGGTTCGATTGCTATAGCTTCTTTTAGATATTTTTCTGCCTCATTAAATTCCTTGTTTTTCGTCAATAATTTTGCCAATGAAATTCGAAGTGAAATGCTATCGATATTGTCGGTAACTCCCTTCATTAATAGTTTAATTGCTTTCGTTTCATTTCCCTCAGCAATATAAATACTGGATAATAAACTTACCCCTCCAATTAGATGAGAGTCTTTTGATACAATATTTTCTAATTTGACAGTCGCTTTAGACTTTGACCCTGTTTTATATAAAATCGTTGCATCAATTAATTCAGCCTCAGAATTATCAGGGCTTAATTGTTTTACTTGCGAAAGAAGTTCGTTAGCCTTTTTAATATAATCTTCTGTACCTGCGATTACATAAATCTTAGCTAATTTTAATTTTGCATCTAAGTATTTTTGATCTAACTCAATGGCCTTTGAATAATTACCAAGAGCTTTTCCTAACTCTCTATTAGCTTCATTTAACTGCCCCATCAAATAGTATGCTTCTGCATACTTAGGATCAATTTGTAAAACATTTTTAATTTCTATTTTTGCTTTATCATAATTTTTTTCTGCAAGATAAGCTTTACCCTTTTCCAGATATTTGCTCTTACGCTCATCCGCACCACCGCATGCCACTAAAGACACTACTAATACAGATGCTGCGGTTAATTTTATTAGTCCCGAAATCAGTTGTTTCATTAACAATATCCTGCCATTTATATTTATATAATTATATTTGGAATATCACTTAAAATTAAAAGGTTAAGTGATATCTTATTAATTTTTTAGAGCCGCCCTACCAAAGAAAAAGGCTTACTATGCACAAGCCATCTATTGAATATGGTTTAACTATTGGAGCAAGCAATCAACAATATATACAAATCCCAAACATCCATTAGTTACACATGACTATATTAATAAACCATTTGAACATAGTGCAACTCATACTATCATGTGATTCAAATCCCTCGAATCACTAAAATTGATAGCGCTCCAATTGTACCTATCCTCATTAAATTCCATTTACGTATATTTAAACCAATAACTGCTTCACTTGCGTAAAATAGAATGATTAATTTTACAGCCATTTCCCCAAATCCGCTATCATCAAGATGTGCTTCTGGAAGATTTGGCACAACAATTACCAAAATAATTACTAGATAGTCCAGCGGAGTTATTTGGAATGTATTTTCATGTGAAAATCGCACCCTTAAAGCAAATGCAATTACCAATAATGCAAATAACCAATTAATTATATTATAATTATCAAACTCATAACCACTTGCTGGCAGTAAATAGATTGCCATAACTGAGACAATATAAACAACTGCTTTTTCGATAACCCCGTTCCCGCTAGCATTAATAACAGAGCTCATTAACAAAACAATGAGTAGAAATGCTGCTAGTACAGCCATATCCTTTTCCACTTCAGTGGCTATCAGTGTCGATATAACTAATAACAACGGAACTAAAACTTTTAACATGAAAGTTGGTATAGTTGTCAGCCATCCTTTCTTACGCAAATATCGAATCAGCGTTGTAAGTAAAGCTGATTCAGTTAGCTCATTTTTATGAAATTTCCAATTCGTAATACGTGCATAATAAAAAGCGCCTAAAACAAATGCACTTATAACTATATAAATGAGTATCAATGTGAAATCAGATTCATACATCATAAAATATGCTACAGCCACTAACGCACTCTGTAGTAAATATATTATGAATACCGCCTCGTATTGATCAAATCCGATATCTAGTAATTTATGATGAATATGATTTTTATCTGGTGAAAATGGTGATCGCCTTTCATAAAATCGCTGCCCCATTACTGCCATCGTATCGAGGATCGGTAAGCCTAAAATAAACAAAGGAATAAGTGGACTCATAGCGGTGTTAACTGATTGAGACAACACAATAACAAGAACACCTAAACTAAAACCTAAAAACTGACTCCCTGTATCACCCATAAATAAGCGGGCTGGATGTGTATTGTGCCTTAAAAAACCAAAAATGGAACCTGCTACAGCCATAGAGATGAGCAACACCATTTCACCATTTGCATCAAAGGCCAACAACGCAATTATGCTTATAGTGATTAACGATGTACCACCTGCTAGACCATCCAAACCATCCGATAAATTAATTGCATTTGTAATACCTACTAGTGCAAATATGGTAAATGGTATAGCTAGGTAATCTGGTAAATATGAATCAATAAAGGGGAAGCTTCTTATTATTACATCACCCCATGTAACAACAATAACAACGGCAAGTAACTGCCCTAAAAATTTTATTTTATAATTTAAATCACACTTATCATCCCATAAACCAAACCCCCAAATCACGAGGAACCCCACGAGTATGGCTATTATTTGCTGATCTAATTCAGCAAGTAATAAAATAGATATAACACTACCCGCAACCATCGCGATTCCACCTACCCGTGGTATCGATTGCGTATGCACTTTGCGTGCATCGGGCACATCAATTGCGCCAATTTTGTCTGCCCACTTCATAACGGGGGGAATCAAAATCATCGTCGCAACTAGCGAAATAATAAAAGCAAAAACGTACAACATATAAGTGTTTTATTTACCTGGTACGTATTGCGGGATAAGTGGCGCTATTTTACGACTGAAATCTTCAAGACGCTTATCGGCTATAGAGATATCTTGTCCCGGCTTTAAAACTGTCGTTAAGCGCATTAATGCGCCATCTGTACGATGTAAGTTCATTGAGTCTAAAAACAAGTACCACTTCATTGCATATTCGTTAGTTACAATACGCCCACGCTGCTGAAACCAGTAATAAACAAGTTGTTTAGTTTCATCTTTCTCAATAACGAGACGATTTACAACAAATGGCACATCATCAATCATTGTATTACTGACAGCATGATCCTGAAGAGACGTGATTCGCCAGCCACCACCAGGGATACATGAACGTGGAGAATGAGCAGATGCACCTTTCTTCTGAGACGAATAATAAGCTGAGTAGAAATTAACTACCCCACCATCTTCTATACTTCGATAATCACTCATCAGATAATCTGTAAACTTAAGAGCCTCAATAATATCTTGCTCCAAGTAACCGCTTCTCCCCTGCCACCCATCGAATTCTAGTGGAAACTCAACATATTGTTTGCGATCAGGCTCTATCTCTGCCTGCTTAGGTAAAGCGAACACACTAACAGCAACAAGAAGAATGATGGCTAGCGACGCATAGAAAGGCTTCGGTATTTTACGATAGGTAACTTCGGCATCTTCAGGAGTAGGTTCAGGAAAATCTAAACCAAATGCTTCTCGTAATGGCAACTTATCTTTACCGATATGCGCCAACACCCACATTTCGGCGATAAGAATTGCTATGCAACTCATAAATACGGCCCAGCCTTCAAAATCATGCAGGAAGCCTTCCGCCATTTCTGGGCCCCAGTACTCAACGGTGACGCCAATTACGCCAATTCTAAAACTATTCATAAATATAGTAATAGGAATTGACGATAAGAAAATTGTGGCTTTCTTCCACAAAGAACCCGTAAAGAAATAAGCTGAGATAAAGGCTAACGTCATCAATGGAAACAAGTAATTCAAACCACTACAGGCTTCAACCACCTGCAGTTTATACACACCTAAATCGATTACATTACCTTCAAGAAAAACACTGATATCAAACAGACGAATAACTGCTACACCAATCTCGGATGAAATAAGCTGTAACTGAGATGACAAATTATTAAAGATAAAATTTGGAAGTGGAATCATGAAGAACAACATGATCAATGGTACAAAGATAACCCTAAATCCTTGTCGCCCCATAAGTGACAGTGCAACACCAAAAACAGCAACAACAAAACCATATTGAATAATTGTGTAAAGAGAGCTTAATTCGCCCGCATAATACAAGAACAAACCAAATAGTGTTAATGCAACACCTAACCAGGAGCCACTAAATTTTATTTTTTCTAACTGGTCGCTTTTTTGCCAGATCAAAAATAAGGCAATAAATGGAATAATATAACCGTGGCCATATTCTTCCCTGGTTTCCCACCATGCTTCCATTAATTGAAGGCCATCAAAATATATAAAACCTAAAGATAATAAAGAGGCCGCTAAAACAGCCCAGTAAAGCGCACTCTCTTTCCAAACAGACAACGGATTATTACTCACATTAACACCCACAAAATATTTACAATAACTACTTTCTTTCGACTAAACCCAGCATAATATCTTCTAAACGTTTGGCTAATACTTTTCTATCGTAGTATTTTGAAACGTACTGATATCCACTTTCTGCAAATTCATCATATCTGACTTTATTACTGGATAACTCCAACACAGCATTTGCTAGCTGCACGGCGTTCTCAGGCTCTATGGTTATACCCGCGCGGCCTTCTTCAATCATCCCTTTAACCTCGCCCTCAACCCCAAGAACGATAGGTTTTTTCATCGCCATACTCTCAAATATTTTAGAGGGAATGACGGTTTTGAATAGGTCTGATTTTTTCAGCAACACAAGGCTAACATCTGAGAGCGCCCATAACAAAGGCATTTTATCTTTTCCTTGCTGATCAAGCATAACAACATTATTAAGCACCATTTTGTCCTTTAAATTCATCAACTTAAATTTTTCTGCTCCATCACCTACCAATAAAAAAACAATATCGTTTCGATCCTTAAGTATTTCAGCCGATTCTAATATTGTCTCTAAATGGTGGGCCATACCATGTGTACCAACATATGAGGCAACGAATTTATTCTCTAAATCGTAACCAAATTCATTTGAAACGCCGCAAGAACCGGGGGTGTAAAAGCTTAAATCTACTCCATTTTTTATAACTGTTATTTTACTCTCATCGATACCTTTTTTAAGCATGTATGCTTTGAAAGAATCCGTAACAGGCACTATGTGATCAGACTTTCTATACACTAGTTTTTCCAAATATTCTAATGTACTAATTATCGTTTTATTTTTGATTGCCCCTACTGCAACAATAGATTCTGGCCACAGATCTCTTATCTCGATAATCCAGGGTTTTCTACGGAATAACTTCACAAAATAGCCCGCAAGGCCGCAAAAAAACTGAGGAGAAGTAGATATAAAAACATCGTGCTTAGGTAACAATGGGATAAACAAAATAACAGCAAGCATATACGAAAGATAATTAAGCGTTCTTTTTATAAAACCTTCATTGGCCGTCACATAAGTCCATAAACGAATAACATTGATGCCATCAACCGTTTCTGCTTGATAAAGCTTATTTTTATAGCCAGGATAAACCTGCCCTTTCGGATGATTAGGCACACCCGTAACGACCGTTACCTTATGACCATTTTTAACCCATTCTTTACAATGCTCATAGGTACGAGATGCAGGCGCATTCACTTCGGGTGGGAAATAATGAGTAAAAAATAATATATTCATAAGAGATGTATAATAATTAATCCATATTAATGCAATATTTAATTCTTTGTTTTTATCTAATAGGTAGTGACGCCTAACACCTTATACACTTAAAGCGCAGTAATTACATAGCCTTGCTTAACAGGCAGCGGTCCTATATACGTCAACACTATTACTGTATTCTTTATTTTTTTACCAAACTCTGGATAATACCAAGACTCTTCCATAGCCACGTCAGTATTATCGATAAAAGTTAGTTTAGCTAATTTATTTTCAGCTTTGTAAAGTATGAAGTCACCCTCTTCTAACTGACAATTAATTTCTGGATGAAGATGCACATAATTCTTAACTGAGTGCTCTCCATTTCCAGAAACTTCATCATTTATAACCCACTTATTATCTTTATTTGTAATTTTTCTAGAGTGAACAATATTATCGGCAGAAGATGACCAATAGGGCCTATAGCCCCCCTCAAAGACATTACCAATATTTTCTATATTAGTAAGTTTAGCTGAAATAACTTCGGCTCTACGAGCAACTCTAAATTGCCCCCAAATTTCAGACTGTTCTTTACCATCTATTTCAATTGTATTATGCGCTTTTGTTGACCGTGAATAGATTCTATCCTGCGAACTTTCATAGTCATGCAACCCGCTATCTACAACAACTCTATGACCATGTATGGCCAATTCATAACTTAGTAAATCACAATGCGTATGCCCTGGCTGATAATCAGGAGAAATAGATCCACAGTCGATAACACACATACTGTCGCAATTTCTAATAATAAAGTAACCACTCTCTTTTAATGCTGTTATTCCATTTTTCTCTATATCTACAGGCTGCTCGTACTCTATTACCCTATTAGCGTATTTAAATATTTCATCAGGATGCGGCGTAATTTTAAATGCTGAATCATTAAATAAAGGAATATCGCCATCTGGCATGATGATAGTATTTAAAAAGTCTAATGTTTTAAAAGTTTGATTATTTAAAAATGAAGTATTCTCAGGTGCTATTTCAAGAGAGTTAGATTGAATTAAGTTAATAACATCCAGATAATCTTCCACAAGGATAGTATGGTACATCGGGCTTTTTTCATAATGCCCTCCATCATCTAATATTTGCTCTTTGGCTTCCTCAACAAGTATTTTCTTGCCTTTATTAAACCATTTATTTGACTCAACACCTTTTAAGTACGCGCCTACAAAAAATAAACCTTTACCATTTTTTAAATAATGATTAGCAAGTATATGATATTCAATTGAATGATAAAGAACGTGAGCTTGTTGATATAAGCTATTTAACCAGGCTTCTGGAATATTATTGTTTTTATATACCACAAAGTACTTAACCCAGTTCACTATTCTTAGTGATACAGGGTAGGGTTCCCAGGCATCCTCTTTTAAACTATGACTGGCTAGTATCCAGTCATTTATTAGCTTATCTTTAACTTGCTCCGAAGCCCCATCATCAAGCAAAAAATCAAAGTAATGAAGATTATATCGCCACAACTTAGGCTCATCCATGCACGCCCAGTCGCTTATATAAGCAAAACTTCTTTGCTGATTAAGAAAACAAACCGAATCATTATCAATTTTATTTTTATAAACAATGGGCGTTATCAAACTTAACGGATGACACGACACATCAGTAATATTAGCGATTTTCTGATTACCAGAAAAACGTCTAATAAAATTGAAAATAAATTGCCTGAATTTAAGATGCTTTACTGTATTAAAATACAGTAAGAGTTTATTTAAACCCATACAAGCATCTACTGTTCCAAGGATTCAGCTATTTCTATACTGATCCTTGATACCTCTATAAGCTCTTCAAACGAAATGGGTGATGACTTGCCTTCTCGTACAGCAGTAACAAACTCAGTTGCACAGGCTTGATTACCTTTGTCTTGCGACCACAAATTCATTTTATTAAATCCAGGCCATGAGTAACCTTTAAGCTTACGGAAATTATCTAGCTGTAAAATACCACCACCACAAAACACCTCTAAGCGCTCTTTAGGAAATGACTTATTACCATTAGCAAGATAATGCACTGTACCAAATGATCCATCTGCAAAACTCAGGGTAATGCTTACCTTGTCATCTCTAATTTCAACACCAGGTGTCTCACCCATCATCATAGCCTGATAACCCGTAATTGGAGATCCCGCTAAAAAGCGTAACAAGTCGATAAAGTGACAGCCTTCACCAATAATACGACGACCTCCCAATGCTTTATCCTGTGTCCAGTGATCCGCCGGAATAGCACCTGCATTAACCGTCATAATAAATGACTTAGGCTCTTTAGCCCTTACGAGCAGAGACTTAATTTTCTGCATTTGAGGGGAAAAACGACGATTGAAGCCAACCATTAACAGTGGATTATCACCACGGCTCCATGCGTCTTTATATGCAGTTTCAATAGCCTCCAGCTCATCAAGCTTCAATGCTAGTGGCTTTTCCACAAATACGTGTTTACCTGCCTTTAACAGCTCACAAACAAAGTGAGAGTGACTATTATGCTGCGTAGTAACAACCACAGTGTTTATATCAGGGCTACTTATCAGGCCTTCAGTATCTGTAGTTGTTTCAGCAAAACCATTTTTCTTGCCTGCATGTACACCACTAACACCTGCGCTAGAAGCAACAGACACCATGTTTGCACCGGTATTCTTAAATGCTGGTATCAATACCATCGTTGCGTAATTACCAGAACCGATAAAACCTACATTTACTTTATCAGTAACTTTTGCTTGATCCGACTCAACCAGTTTTACCGTCTGTTTGCGTACTTCATCTAGCGTTTTCACCTGACTATCAGGATATTGCAGTAAAATACCCATAGATTGCCCACCGCTAGCAACCAGTTCATACGCATCTGTCGTCTTTTCTAATGGAAATCTATGTGAGATTAATGTGTGAACATCAATATGCCTAGCATCCAGCATATCCAGTATTGCTTCAAAGTTGCGTTGTTCTGTCCAGCGTACAAAGCCCACGGGGTAATCCTGACCGCCCTCTTCATAACTTGAATCATAGCGCCCAGGGCCATAAGAACAGGAAACCTGAAACGTAATTTCTTTTGCAAAGAAATCTGCACGAGATAATTCAAGCCCAACTATTCCGACCAGTACAATCCGACCACGTTGACGACACATAGTAGCCGCTTGATGAACCGGGTCATTACTTTTAGTTGAGGCCGTAAGAATAACCGCATCAACACCACGCCCGCGAGAAAATGCTTGAGCGGCTGCGATAGGGTCTTCACCATTAGACAGGTCGACAGTCTCAGCACCCAACTGACGAGCCATCTCTAACTTAGCAGGGTCAAAATCTAAACCAAGAACTCGACAGCCATTAGCCCTTAATAATTGAACTGTAACCAGGCCGATAAGGCCAAGGCCAGTAACAACAACAGCTTCACCTAATGTAGGTTGAACCAAACGTATTCCCTGCAAAGCAATAGCGCCTATAACAGTAAACGCCGCTGCTTCATCATCAACAGAGTCTGGGATTTTTGCACAAAGGTTTGTAGGCACGCACACAACTTCTGCATGCTTACCATTTGAAACCACTCTATCACCGATTGCAAAACCCTCAACACCCGCGCCTACTTCAATTACTTCACCCACATTGCAGTAACCTAGAGGCAGCGGCTGGGCCATCTTGCTTCTTACTGCTTCGATAGTAGGCATCAGGCCATCAGTTTTGACCTTATCAATAACCATTTTAACTTTATCAGGCTGCTGACGGGCTTTATCAATAAGATTGGCTTTACCGAAATCTACCATCATTTTTTCTGTGCCAGCAGATACGAGCGATGTAGTCGTACGAATCAATAAATGACCCGACTTCACACGAGGACATGGTACTTCTTCTAGTACTGTGTCACCATTTTCAAGATTTTGTAATATTTGTTTCATAATTAAATAAATCACCTATAAATCGATTAATATTAAATAAATATTAATCATCAATTATTCCCATAATATTAATACTGGTTTCAGGATCAAATATAATGTAATAGTTTTTACAAATCACTACATACACTACATGTTTCTAATATACTTATATTGACTGTAATAAAATTTAACACGTGCATTTTACCCTACCTTAGTTAATATTATACTTTTTTACATAAATTAAATTTATAGCCTATGTCGAGCTTTCGAAAAAATTTCACAAAATTAGCATCTGGTGCCGTGATAGCTCAAATTATTGGATTATTGAGTTCACCTATTGTGACCCGCCTATACACGCCTGATGACTATGGCGTCATGGGGCTATACATTGCAATATCAACCATATTAATAATGATCAGTACCGGTAGATATCATTTAGCCATTGTTTTACCAACAGAAGAAAGTGAAGCTATTAATTTATTAGTACTAAGCTCAATGATGGCATTAATGACTGCCGTAATTTCCTTCCCAATTTTTTATTATTTTAATGACGATATAACCAGTCACCTTAACGCTAAAGAGTTATCGAGCTATTTATGGCTGATTCCTGTCTCAATTGCAGTAAGAGGAGTATTTTTATCACTTCAATATTGGCATACCCGCAACAAGCAATTTGGAGCAATATCAATCGCCAATATTAGTGAGTCAGCGAGCGGATCTGCAGCCATCATTACAGCGGGCATAGTATTTGGATCATCCATATATGGCCTCATTGGTGGCCGCATATTATCAGCCTGTATCTCATCTTACTATCTGGCATCAAAAACATTTGTATCAGAGTTTAAAGAAGCAAGAAGCATGGTTTCTTTAAAAAAAATTAAAGTCGTCGCCACTCAATATATTAAATTCCCTTTGGTTTCTTCATGGGCAGCTCTTCTCAATACAATCGCTTATGTGGGACCTATACTTCTTCTGAGTTTCTATTTTAATCCTGTCGCTGTTGGACTTTACACTCTTGCAGACAGAGTCGTTATATCGCCCTTAACTATTATTGGCAATGCATTATCACAAATAATTTATCAAAAAAGTTCAGAAATACATAACACAAAAAAAGAATTTGGCTCATTAATAAGCAACATTACAAATAAATTATTTACCCTTGCATTCTACCCTGCCGTTTTAATTGCTATTTTTGGACAAAATATATTCACATTTATGTTTGGTGATAACTGGAATGACGCAGGTATATATGCTCAAATCCTATCATTATACGCACTAAGTAGATTTGTAGTTGCCCCTTTAATTAACATATGCCTGGTTCACAACAAACAAGAGACTGAGCTGTATTTTAATATAATCCTTTCAATATGCCGATTATCTTCGATAATTATTGGGGGAGTGTACAATAATATATATCTAGGATTAGCCCTTTTATCTTTATCCAGCGCCATTGCTTACGGAATATTACTTTCGTGGCTTTACAAATTAAACAAAAACTCCGTTATGCTTTTTATAAAGAACTCTATGCTTGTAATCATAAGCTTCATGCCATTAATTATATTTTCCCTATACATTAAAATATATTACAACAATATATTAATAATAGGATTTTCTATGGTTTTAAGTTTGTTATTATACGTGATTACACTGTATAAATTAGACGACAGCCTGTTTAAGTCTATTTTTATGAAAAAAAATAATGCCAGCGAGCAATCATGAATAGCAATAATACATTTGACCACCTACGTTCTCCAAACAAAAGAGATATAATACTATGCACTTTATTATTAATGTCATTTTGTTATGAACTGCCGCTTGTTGAAATTACCGCTTACGACAGATTCAATCCAAGATTATTCGATATAAGCCTTCTCGTTGCAGCACTTTTCACAGGCTGGAAACGAAATAAAAAATTAAAGATTGTACGCATATGGGAAATATTGACAGGCATATTTGTTTTCTCTGCCATCATTTCCTTCATCGCACTTCTTCCAATACAATATGGTTATTTTTCTTTATTTTTTGCCGGAAAATATATCGAGACGCTTCTAGCATTATGGATCATGACTGGACTTGCATGGAAAAAAGAGCATATAGAGAATCTACTTAAATTTTTCTGCATAGGAATGATTTTTGCCGGAATATGGGGTCTACTACAATTACTCGGCATATTAAACTCAGAACGCTACTTACCCAATGGAACTAAAATAGTGACTCAATCAGGTATTATTTTGGCGACATTTGGCCCCACATACTTTCATTCTGGCGTTATGGGGGCAATAGGCACAGGCATATCATTATCCTTATTTATGAATGGCAGTATCTCAAAAAAAATATTTGCGCCGGCATTTCTGGCATCACTATTTCTTGCCACTTTTTCAGGAAGCCGAGCAGCTCTCGCACTTGCCGTTTTCATTGTTTTAGTACTAATAGTTAAAAACATTAAATACATAGCGATATCAACCTCTTTCTTATTTACCTTACTTCTCATTCCTGGTGTTACCCAGTTCATGCAGGACAATAGTGTCACCATACAGCGTATCGAAGATACAGGCTCTCACAATTCGATAGAACGCCGTGCAAGTGCAAATTATTTTGAGGTGATGGCAAACACTATATCCGTCCACGGCCCAAGCTTGGTAGCTGTTGGCGGAGGATTCTATGCCGTCCCCATGCCTGACAGACAGGGAAACATGAAATACAGAGTGGGATATGGACTACATAATATTCATTTTTTTACATTTGAGCAGGCAGGCCTCGCAGCATTTCTAGTCGCACTGTATTTCTGGTACATTGTAATTAGAACAGGTTATAAAAATAAATCACATCCTCTAGGAAGATGTGGTTTAGGCATATCAGCTGGAATAGCTCTTTTTGGATGGACGGGGCAAATTTTTTATCACGGATTCGGCACAGAAAATATGATAAGCGCACAACTAATTCTATTAGCGCTTCTTTTGTATTATAGCCCTAATGAATCCGCTGGCGAAGCAACAGCTGCGCCAGAGAAAGAGAAGAAAAAAAGTTTTACATATCCCCAGTTAAAAAACTAGAGAAGTCTACTCAATGATTATGACTTTATCTTCTTCTAAAGCCTGCTTTGTTTTAAGAAACAAAACGGCTGTACCGCGCACATAATCAAGCGCAAGCCCTTTATTGGTTGCATCCACCGATGCTTCATAGCTGGTCTTTATAGAGTGCTCATGACCATGATCCCTATAAAATAAATTTGTTTTATATTTCTTCTCAATCAATTCTATAGTCAAGTTTTTGAAATCATCCATCGATATTAAAGCATTTCCTTTATGCGCAGCAAATTTTTCTCTTACGCCTTCGAACGTATGCCCTTTTGCTGAAAAAGTAATGGCTGAAATCGTGCCATCACCAAACACGTAAGTTACCGCTATATCACAATCTGACTTCACTGATCGAGTTGGGATTATTTTAATTGGAAACCTCCCTGATTCGGGGACCAAATTGTATACAAAATCAGTCCAGTGACAAAGATTACCAAGCACACGCCCACCTTCTTCTTTTTTAAAGTACCAGTGATCATCCTCTAACTCATGACCTGCAACGAACCAGTTATACATTGCAGAGCCTTCCTGATTATCTACACACTGCTTAATTAAATTCCCTAATTTACTTCTGGGGCGATTATAACCAACGGATACAATTTTACCATCCGAATCTTGCGCTGCCTGACACAGTCTATCTAGCTGATCCGCCCTAACAACATGAGGTTTCTCAATATGAACATTTTTTCCCTGCTTAAGTGCATCTATCGCGTACTCCGCGTGGGTAGCATGATTAGACGCAATATAAATAGTATCGATATCAGGGTCATTTATTATTTTTGAGACTTCGTCTGTGTAATAATTTAATTTATACTCTTCATATAAAGAAGCTGCTTTATTTATATCTGTATCCATACACGCCTTAATCACTTTCCCATAATTTTTCCTCACATAATAAGCAATATTACTGAAAGAGTAATTACCACAACCAATAAGACCTACATGCATTTTGCTTGTTGACCATTGTTCCTGGTCAGGTAGTTTTTCATATTGTTTTTTCATATGGTACTGACCCTTAATTTTTATCAAGGTTCTTTCTATGCCATACAGCTGAATATATCTAAGCGTTTTCTTTACTTTAAAAATAAGTGACTTCTGTGTGTAATCCATATTAACTCTTCAATTTAATTAGTAATGTATTTATATGTCTGATGAGCACATTTTGCCCAGGTAAATTCTTCAGCTCTTTTAATCGCGTCTATATTTCTCTGCTTTGGTAAATCAATATACCTGGCTAATTTTTCAGCCAATTGATCCACATCCCCATATTTATACAATTCTGCTGCACCTGCAAACATTTCAGGCATTGGCGCAATATCTGATGACAAAATAGAGCAACCACTCGACATTGCTTCTATTGCAATATTGGGACAGGCCTCGGTTTCAGTCGCCGTTACAAAAACATGGCAGTTTCTAAATAAAATCGTCATTAAGTCATGCGCCACCTGTCCAAGCATTATAATATCATCACTTTTCTCAGACATAGTCCTTAACATACCCCCATAGTTAGCATCAGAGCCTGAGCCTGCCACAACAAGCTTCATACCATTACGCCCTTCAAGCTTAAGAAAGGCTTCAATAATATCTTCACACTTTCTATACGGCAGCAATGAACCACATGTAAAAACATAAGGTGATGTTAAGCCAATTGAAATTAGAGCATCTTTATCATAATCTGTTATATCAGGATGAAAACTCACATCCCTTCCATGATAAATTTGCGCCACGTTATTTTTTGAAGCATAACCATTATTAACTATATGCTCGCGCACGTATTCTGAAACCGCAATGACTTTATCTGAGTTTTTTACTGTTTGAATTGTTTTAAATTTAAGCACGTGATTTCTAAGCCAGGTTTTAAATGAATATTTATATTTACTAAAAGTAAATGGCTCCATATTCCTAACCATTATCACATTACACACATTATGAACAAGCTTCGTAACCTGATATGGCGTAAAAACCACATCAATATTATTTTCTTTCACAATAGCTGGTAATTTTATATGCTCCCAAACCAACCTTTTAATCCCCGTCCTTGTTTTTACCACCACCACTCTGTTTCTATCTATATCAGAAGACAAATAAGACAATTGAGCCTCATTAACCAATATTTTTATCCTTACCCTTCTGCTACTATCTTTTTTTTCCATATCAAGTAAGTGCGGCGTTATATTTTTTAAATACGTTATTGCGCCTCCGCTTGCAACAGAAAGATAATTTATTAAAATTCTTTTCTCTAACATAAAAATTTAGCCACTGATTCCTACATACGCTATAACAATTAAAAAATTTTATCAAAAACCACAACCACTCATTACCTAATCTTTAACTCGCTCTAGAAACAACTTAGTTTCCACCCACCATGGAAAAGAATCATTCCAGGAAAATCTGTGTTTTTGTTGAGGGAAAGTCCATATAACTACGCCATCCGCATGCTGATACGAAAACTCAAGCATCTCTCTCCATATTTTTCCAGACAACATCTCATCTGGATCATCCACATATTGCGGTGAGAGATGCGCATAAACAGGCTTACCCTGACCCAACCTTGTATGTTCATCGATATAGGCTTTCGCCTTATTCTTCCACATCGACATATTATGTTTATTTGATAAATACAGTGATGGCTGCATATAATCATATTTTCTGACGATTTCCATTAACCTGTTGTTTTTTTTCTGCCATCTCGAATATGCATCAACAGACATTTTTTTTCTTAATAATTTCCCATTCGGCAAAGCGCCAATATTATACCAGCTTATTTTTGCATTTTTAGGCAGAGCCTCTCTAAACAAGTCAAACGATCTCTGATAATAATCAATATTTCTCTTTATTTTTTCACTAGATATATTATATAAGGCCCACTGTTCGAAATCGATGGAATAATATTCTGGCTGATCTCCTAAAACATTATGCCTTACATAACAACAACGCACGTAATCTTCTGGTATAGAGTCCACGTAACTCTTCTTATCTTCTGTAGTATAACGACCACCATAACCTTGCCATTGATAAATCATATGCATTGGCACTAGAGGTAAATCATCAGGCTTATTGATTGCTGTAATAAGGTCAAATATTAAAAACTCTTTAGAATAAGCGACACTTACATTTACAACCAACAACGCAAGAAATAAAACCATAAATATTTTTTTATAATCAAACATTATCAATGCAATAACACCCCATACAAAACAAACCAATATAAACATCATCTTAATACATTACTTAATCGAACAGAAGTAATCACTACACCTATCAAATACAATCTCTTAATAAGCATTTACTGAGACAACAAAGAAACACGAAAAAGAGTAGGAACAAGGCACATACACAACAAAACATAAAAACCAAGCCTTCCAGAAGCAACAGAACCCTCTGCATCAACTCCTAAATCGGAAGGTAGCGCATCACATGCATCACCTATATTGTCGCCATCTGAATCTAGCTGATTATGATTTGAGATATTGATACAATTATCACTCACATTTAACACCGAGTCATAATCAGCATCATTTGGCTGAAATTCAAATAGCCCTAAATCGGAAGGAAGCGCATCACATACATCACCTATATTATCGCCATCTGAATCTAGCTGATCATGATTTGAGATATTAATACAATTATCACTTACATTTAACACCGAGTCATAATCAACATCATTTGGCTGAAATTCAAATGGACCTATATCAATAACATTCCAAATTGGGTTTCCTTCCAAATCAGTGTCCACATCAAAAGAAACGCCACTATCAATCAAGGGTGATGCCTGACTTAAATAGTACCCCATTCCATCAGATAGAAACAAAGGATCATCAAAAACGCCATTAACATCCATTAAAACCCCTCCACCGAAGTAATTATTACTATCTGCGTCTATTAAAAATTCACCATTGGATTTAACTATATCATTAGCATTAAAAAATATATTATTATAAATTTTTAGAGAGCTCATCGCGCCATCATTCTTAGCGTTACCTGTTTCCACAACAACACCGCCTACCTCGGTATTATAAAACAAATTATTTTGCAGCAATGGCGCCTTAGCATAATCATAAATTTTTATTATTTTACTTAAACCGGAATAATCCCTAAACACGTTATGACTGATTACACCTGAATTTTCTTCATGAGAAAATCCAAAAAGAAAATCACCAACAATATCACTTAAGATGAAAATATTATTTTTAATATAGATCCGCCCTCCTCGTAATGAGTCAACCCGTAAAAAAGCGCCTCCAATATTTTGGATATATACCTTGTTATCTGAAAAATATACATCACCACCTATACTTAGATAACTCCAACCCTGATCATCTATAACAATATTATTCCCTGACAAATAAACATCAGATTTTATAACAGCCGTTCTGGAATTCGATGAATATATATTAGAGTTGATAAATTTTAATTCTGATTGCTCCCCTTCCACTGAATTGCTTGAAAAAAGAGGCGCGCCAGAATCAACATTAATATCACTATTATCTATGACTGTTGACGCCTTACTTGTTGAATTCAATCCATTTGTAAAACCATATACATAAAATTCACTTGCGGTAACATTATATAGGTAGCCTGTAGTATTGAATGTATTTGTAACTATATAATTTGAATCTGAAAATCGAGCCGAATTTACAGTATATTTGCTATCACCATGACCTGTGATTGCCTGGTGAGAACCTTCATAAGGCGGAAACTCAGGACGACATTTCGTGGCAGAAATCGACAAATATTCAACTTGAGCATTATCTTTCATAGAAAAGCAGTCATGATTACCTCTACTGTAACCATAAGCGGAAAGAACGTTTATATTTTCGGCATGAACGCCATAGCCTGACACCCCTGAATCACCTAACACATGAAACGCAGCTACTCCGCCTGAGCCTTTCACATTGAAATTCTTAATAATCACATGATCTATATCACTTATATGTATCGCACCTGACGACCTTACACTTCTAGATGCATCGATTAGAGGGACATTTTCAGGAACACCAGAATAGACAATTGGGTTATCTACAGACCCAGAACTGGGCAAATGCATAATAGTCAGAGTATTATCGATGTAGTCTCCAGAAACAAATGGGCCGCCCTGAGCAGAAAAATAAATTGTATCACCTGGCGTAAAGCTTTCATAATTAAAAGCATGCATATTCATACAGTTTTCTGGACCGCTAGAAACTCCTATCGCATTCTGTTTTGTTACTGCTGTACCATCAGCTCTTACGCAATATTCAGTCGCATTAGAGATTAACGGAACCAAACCCAACATGCATACAACACCCAAAAGTGTACTTTTTTTCAAAATGAGTATCTTTTAAAAATATGCATAAATCACTCCATAGGCCTAAATCAAGTCACCTATGATCCACCAGCCATATCGTCTTCAATATTTCTAAGCACCTTCCCCCAGGTTTTTTCCCAGGTAAATTCATTTATTGCCTTAGCTTTTGCGCGCTCACCAATTAACTTCATTTTTTCCTTGTTATCGATAAGAAAACGTAAAGAATTTGATAACGACAATTCATTATGTGGCTCAAATAACATACCGTCACTTTCAGGAACTATAACTTCCCTATTGCAACCATAATCAGGCACAACCGACGCCAACCCCATATACATATATTCCTGAACTTTTATTGGGCATATGATATCAGTAGAACCAGGCAATACAGCAATATCAAGAGCAGACAATATATCTGGCACTTGACTCTTTTCTACTGCGTCCTGCATAAATACAAGCTCATTCAAAAGCCCTAAATCCATTGCTAATCTGCGAGTATCCTCATACTCTTTTCCATTCCCAACCATTAATATTTTAAAAGCATTCGATGAAGTTTTTGATAAAATATCTGCAGCTAAAACAAGCCGCTTAGCATCGTGGTAAAAAGCATAGCTACCCAAGTAACCAATTAAAACCTGACCTTCAGCAACATCATACTGCTTTCTTATTTTTGACCTGGCTTCGATATCAGGAATAAACTCATCTGGATTTATCGCATTAAGTGCGACATGGATTTTTGATGCATCGACGCCCTCTTCACTTAATTGGTCTTTTAAAATTCTAGACTCCACCACAATATAACTAGACTCATAATTTTTAAGCAACTCGACTTTTAATGCTTTTTTTCTAAATAAGGAGACAGGGTAAGGAACCAGATGATCTTTCCACTCTAAAACATAAGGAACTTCCAGTTCTTTGGCCAAATCAAGACCCGCTTTATGCAGCCTGGAAGATCTTTCCCATACAAGCATAGGCTTATTTTTAACACTCAATTTTTTTAGATATTCATATACTTTAGCATCGTGCTTTGTGTCTTTATATTCAGATACAGAATGCGTTATCGCTTTCATTAATGAAAGTTTACGATACCATTTGCCATGATGTTTTTGTGCGCCGTATCCAGCACTATTATTTTCACTTAAAATATCGGCACCACACACATGCTCAACTTCATATCCAATATCTCGCCAACATGTAACCACCCCTTCAATTTTCCTGCCAGGGTTTTGTGAATGAAAACTTCTACCACCACATATATAAAGTATATTATTTGACATTCACTTATAACTCATTTATTAATTTTATAACTTTCGCAGGCACACCACCCACCAAACTATAAGCATCAACATTCCTTGTAACAACCGAACCTGCCGCAACCACAACACATTCACCTATATTAATACCAGGCAATATAACAGCATTCGCACCAATCCATACATTTTTACTTATACTTACATCTTGAGACACATGTTTTCTATCTGTCGTAATATTTTTATAATCTAATGCACCTGTAATTATTTTAACTCCATAAGACAAGGTCACATCATTTGAGATATTTATCTTTGCACCATCACATGATTGAATAATCACATCTCTATTTATAATACAATTACTGCCTATAGTAATATTATTAGAACCATACATGCGCACGTTACTATCAATTTGACAACCAACACCTAGACTTTCAAGCATAACGCCATAGTAAAATTTATTAATTCTTCTTTTAACACCATCCAAGTACCGAATGAATACACGCAATAGTTTACTTAATACAAATTTCATAAGATTATTAACACATCCTGTTTTTATAAAGACTCTGTCACATATTAAATATGTGCGTCTTAAGGCAGCTAAAATATTAGTCTAATGATAGACCAATAAAAAGTAATAAGTATGAATTTAACTCTCCATATTAGAAAAGCATACTATGCCAGGTAAGCCCATCCATAAGCATCACAGTACCGGATTTTTAAATAAATCACGCAGAAAGTCCATAACCTAATATACATGATCATCCAGAGAAATGGACATTCCATGAAGAGTATTAACACTTAATATCAAGAAGTTAGCCAGACATATCGTGAGATTTAACTATAGAAAATGAACTATGTAAAAAAACCAACACAAGTAAAATAATGCTAATACACAGACCGGTTCTTCATCTATAAAGTAATATAAAAGATCCTGTAAAGAATATGCAGTACCCAATCCAATTCAATTCAAAATGGAATCAAACAGCAAAACAGAAAGGAAGATAAAAATGTAGCCAAAGCTAATATGGAGTGACTACACTATCTCGTACCTAGGCTATATTTAATCTTTTGTGATTATCATTACTCTCTAATTCCAAAAAAATACGGGTTTATATTTCTTAAGCATGTTACGTTCCACCAGTCACAAACTAAACAAGATTTATTAACAAATCCCTCATTATAATTAATTATCTTATTAGTAATACTTAGCAAATGTTTAGAAAAAACTAAATAATTGCTAACTTTTTTTCTACATCATGATAGACAACATTTTCCCTACCAAGTGATTTCGCCCAAATTTTGGATATTTCTAACTCATCATTTCTTATAACATCATCCATTATTATATGGCAGTGATCACGCATTTTATTTCTAAGCACGCTTAAAGCAGGAAAACGATTAAATGAACCTTCAGGTGCTGGTGGCCCATCCACGAATATCATATCTATATGATCTGGAATTTGATTAACGCCTTCGTTTGAGTACCATTGATATGTTTTATTTTCAATCACCATATCTGAAAGAGGAGCTGTTATTACTGTTGCAAATGATTCAAGGCCATGCAATTTTAGTAAATCCCTAGTTTTCTCAGCGTAAGACTCATCATGATCAAGGGAATAGACATGCCCTACTCCATTTTCTTTCATTAATTTAGCCAAAACAATAGTTGATACTCCCGATCCACACTCTACTATTAAAGCCGCTTTGCTTTTTATAGCCTCTCTTAGTAGATACAATAATGCATCGGGAGATACTGCCCAATGTCGCATCTCTGGCAAAGGGTAATCAAATTTATACATAGAAAATATATTAAATAATGCCTCAATCTGTTTATAATTATGTTTAGAATTTGAATCATATACACTATATTCCATATGCCTTTTATATATATATGTTATATAAAACACCAATGCCAAAAGTAACATAGTATTTGAAACAATATCAGCATACTGACCTGACAAAATAAAACTGAGCCCGACAGATACTACAAAATACCCTCCAATTAAAAGCATAATGAGTGTCATATCAATTTTATTTAAATATAGTTTACTTATTTTCATTACTTACTCTCTTGAAATATCTATTTTAATCTTTTAAGTTTATTTATAAATGACATTGCATCAATCGTCCAATGCGTTTTATCAATCCCATTGAAATCTATACTTTTTTGAGGAAACCTCCATATAGTTACATCATCTGAATTATCATAAGAAAACTCTAACATCTCTTTCCATATAGCACCTGGCAACATACATTAGAATCATCAATATACTGAGGACTGATGTGAGTATATACAGGCTTTCTTGCTCCAATTATTTTATGCTCCTTAACAAATGTTCTTGCTTTGTTTTTCCACATTATCAATGTATGTTTTTTTGAAAAAAAGTGATGGATTCATATAGTCATATTTAACGACCTGTTCTTTTAATTTATTATTTTTTTCCAATTGATAATACTTCTCCTCTGACATTGAATCATCAAGCAGCCTATGGTCAGGTAACGGCCCCTATATTATACCGACTAATTTTTAAATTACTTGTAAACACATCTCTGAACAAATCAAAAGTTTTTTATATAATTTTGAATTTTACGATTAGAGAAGTTATGCCGCTTCCATTGCTCAAGATCTATCGATTAACACTTTGGATGATTGCCTTTTAGATTACGTTTAACATAACAACACCCAGCCCTGCTAGAAACCCCGCGGTACTCCAAGAAACACCTCAGCTCCAGATAAAGACTCACTAGTACCTACAATAATAGAACCTTCATGTGCTACTCCAGCAGCAAAACTAACAAATTTCCCACCTGGCAGATAACCTAGACTACTCATACCTTCGCCGAACACCCAACGAAATGTTTCCACGCCATATCCTGTATTAATTCAGCTACTCACACAACTTTACAAACCCTGACACGGCTATTGCTCGATTATTAAACTCGCCACTTCGATATCACCCAATCCAGACATTTCTTTTTCGGCCAACCATAACATAGGCAAAATTCAAACCATGAAAATAATTAACAAGTAATATCAATTAGTTAGACGGACATATCATGAAATTAAACTATAGAAAAATGAACCATGTACAAAAAACCGACACAAGTGAATAACACTAATATACAGGCCGGTTCTTCATCTATAAAGTAATACAAAAGACTCTGTAAAAAATATGCAGCACCCAGTCCAAATCAAAATGGCATCAAACAGCAAGGAAGATAAAATAAAAAATGACTTACACAAAAATATCTTAGTCTAATCTCTTGTATTTATTAACAACATTTAAAATATTTTCTTTATATTTTCTAGGTGAGAAATTATTCAAAATAAACTCTCTACCTTTTACTGACATAGCATCTCTAAGATCTTTATCTTTTATTATTCTTAATAACTTATCCGCCAAATCGGATGAATCTCTGGGTCTAGCTAAATAACCACCTCTCCCATCCTCCAGCCATTCAGGAATACCACCTATATCACTGCCAACAGCAGGCAAACCACATGCCAATGCTTCAGGCCCAACCAGTCCAAATTGCTCTTTCCATATACTTGGTACAGCGAGAACAGTGGATTTCTTATATAAGCCAATAACTTCATCTCGACTACAAAAACCCAGAAACTGAACACTGGATTCAATACCTTTATCCTTAATCATTGTTTGTAATTGTGCCTCCATTACACCACGTCCTGCGATCTTTAAAATCGTCTCTGGCATAACTTCCAATATTTGATCAAGCGCCTCAATCAAATAATACAAACCCTTTTGCTCCACCAGCGCACCAACAAACAATATTGTTGGAATATCACCTGGCTTTTCCAGTTCAATGTTTTCAAATTCGCGATCAATCGATAATGGCAAATAGATCGCAGGCGTATAACCTAAGGATTCAGCGGATGCTTTTATTTGTTTACTTGGACATAAATAAGCCAGTATATTTTTTTTACACCAGTACTCTGATCTTTTTGCCAGCTCATATTGAAGAGGAAATGTCTTTAATGATACACATTTATTCTTAAGACATTTTATTCCAACACCCATTTCACATAGCTTACTATTAGATTTTATACAGCCCCAGGAAGTTGCACAAAATAAATTGGGGCCATGTAATGTATGAATTACGGGGTATGAAGCTAATGCCGAATAGATACTAATTGGATAATCTGAAACAAGATGAACATGGACAAGGTGAGGGTTAATTTTATCTAAAGCAAGCTTAAGGTCATTTGTTATGCCCTTATTACCAAGGTATTTACTTATTTTATTGCGGTATGATTTATCACTAACGACTGAAACAATATCATTGTCTGTTAAGTCATCAGGAACAGATGAAGCCATCGAAAAGGTATAAACATCATAACCTTCTTCTTCATATATTAATTTCTCATGCCTGAATGCTGCATCACCTCCACCACCAAAGTGAATGTGGTTATTGATCATGAGTATTCTAGGATTAGACATAATTATTTAATCCGATATTTCTGAAAGTAAACCTAATATACGCTTTACTGCAGCACCATCTCCATAAGGATTATGTGCTTTCGACATTTTCTGATAAATATCATTACTTGTTAAAAGTGACTCAACCTCATTTACTATTTTATCCCTGTTTGTACCTACTAGTTTTACAGTACCAGCATCAACTGCCTCAGGTCTTTCGGTGACATCTCTCATGACCAGAACAGGTTTGCCCAAAGATGGTCCCTCTTCCTGTATCCCGCCTGAATCAGTTAAGATAATATCTGCTTTATCCATAAGCCATACAAAAGGTGCATAATCTAGAGGATCTATTAAGTGAATGTTATCTAATCCAGACAATATCTCAAAGACAGGCTTCTGCACATTGGGGTTTAAGTGAACAGGATATAATAAATCCCAATCTTTATGATTTAAGGCTAAATCTTTTATTGCGTGGCATAGGTCAAGAAAACCCTGGCCAAAATTTTCTCGTCTATGCCCGGTAATTAAAATTAACTTTCTATCTTTATTGGTAATACAATTGTAAAGTTCATTGCCAAACAGCTCTTTCCACCTGTCATTGGGATATGCAGCAACTTTATCTCTAACCATTAATAAGGCATCAATTACTGTATTGCCGGTAACTGTTATATTCTCATCATTTATATTTTCTTTTAATAAATTCTGCCTCGACCCTTCAGTAGGCGCGAAATGGTAATTTGTGATCCGCCCTACTAATGACCTATTACCTTCTTCCGGAAATGGAGCCGTCATATCGCCTGTTCTTAAACCAGCTTCTACATGCCCCACTTTAATTTGCTCATAAAAGGCTGCAAGCGCCGCTGTAAAGCAAGTTGTTGTATCACCATGTACCAACACCAAATCAGGTTTACATTTTCTCAGTACATCACGCATACCGAGTAAAGCATTGGCTGTCACATCAAACAAGTCCTGCCCTGGCTTCATAATATTTAAATCATAATCTGGCTTTATGGCGAATAGATCCAATACCTGATCAAGCATTTCTCTATGCTGCGCGGTAACACAAACCAGTGACTCAAACCTTTCATCTTTTTGTAAGCCAAGAACAACGGGGGCCATTTTTATTGCTTCTGGCCTTGTTCCAAATACTGATAATACTTTTAATGACATACTGATATTACTCTAATTTTTAAAAGTCGCTAGATCCCAGCTAAAAGCATGCTGGGATGACGGCGTTTTGTCTGAATACTTAACTGATACAAAAAATTACTGAAGTGTTCCACGCGTATCTATAAGCACCTTTTCATTTAGTTCTAACGTTTTAATACCTTTGTATTCTTTATGATCAACTAGTAGCAAAATAATATCTGAACGTCGAATCACCTCTTCACATGACAGCAAATCGAACTCATCATGTGATTCTAGATTTGGTTCTGATACTAAAACTTCACCTACACTCTCTTTTATCAATTTCCTAACAATATCCACAGAGGGTGATTCTCTTAAATCATCCACATCCGCCTTAAAAGCCAAACCTAAACAGCCTATAACGGGTTTTTTAAATTTCTCCGCCCTACTTTTAACTTTATTTATCACCCAGGCTGGTTTCGAGTCATTAACTATTCGAGCCATTTTTATTAATTTTGCATGTTCTGGTGATCTTGCAACAATAAACCATGGGTCAACAGCAATGCAGTGCCCACCGACACCAGGGCCAGGGTTAAGAATATTTACACGTGGATGTCGATTTGCTAACGATATCAACTCCCACACATTAATACCTTCTTCATCACAAATGATTGATAATTCATTTGCAAAAGCAATGCTTACATCTCTTGATGAGTTTTCAGTCAGTTTAGCCATCTCGGCTGTTCTTGAATCCGTTGAAAGCACTTCACCCCGCACAAACGATTGATAAAACTCTACTGCTTTTTGTGTGGCTAGAGGGTTAACACCGCCTACTATACGATCGTTTTCAACTAGCTCTACTAGTATACGACCAGGGAGAACTCTTTCAGGGCAATGAGCAACATACACATCCTTATCTGTATCATGACCATTTTCTTTAAGAATTTTTGCAACGACTTCATCTGTAGTGCCAACAGGACTTGTTGATTCAAGAATTACTAGATTACCCGGTTTAACATAAGGTGAGATCATTCGAGTTGCAGATTCAACAAACGACAAGTCTGGCTGATAATCACCTTTAAAGGGCGTGGGTACCGCAATAATAAAAACATCGGCTTCTACAGGTTCAAGCCCTGCTTTTAAATTACCAACATTCACAGCAGATTTCACCATAATATCTAAGTCAGGTTCAACAATATGAATTTTTCCTGCATTGATAGTGTCTACAACGTGTTTAGACACATCCACACCGTGCACATTAAAACCTTTAGTTCCAAGCAATGATGCAGTTGGTAGCCCTATGTAACCTAGCCCAATTACACATATATTTTTATAAACTTTAGACACGCTAATTCCCCCTTATATATTTTTATCACTGCGTATTTATATATTAATTTAAACTAAGTATTACTATCTTAAATTACAAATCATTTCCAAAAAGATCTCGAGTCATAACTTTATCCTTTACATCTAAAATATCATCAGACAATCGATTCGCAACAATTACATCTGACATGTTTTTGAATTCTTGTAAATCATCAATTACTTTTGATTTATAAAACTCATCTTCTTGTAAAACAGGTTCATAAATAACAACTTCAATGCCTTTGGCCTTAACTCTTTTCATTATCCCCTGTATTGAAGATGCTCTAAAATTATCCGATCCACTTTTCATTATTAGGCGATATATTCCAACAACTTTGGGATTTTTAGACAAGATCAAGCTTGCAATAAAGTCCTTTCTAGTAGTATTTGCTTCTACAATCGCTTGAATAATATTGCTCGGGACATTTTGATAATTCGCTCTTAACTGCTTTGTATCTTTTGGCAAACAATACCCACCGTAACCAAATGATGGGTTGTTGTAATGATTGCCGATTCTTGGATCTAAACCTACACCCTCAATTATTTGCCTTGTATCTAATCCGTGTACCTGTGCATAGGTATCTAGCTCATTAAAATAAGCGACCCGCATAGCTAAATAGGTATTTGAGAAGAGCTTTACAGCCTCGGCTTCCGTTGAGTCAGTGTATAACACACTGATGCCTTGTTTTATTGCTCCTTGCATTAATAACTGAGCAAACTGTTCTGCTCGTTTAGACCGTTCACCAACTATTATTCTTGAAGGATACAGATTATCATATAGAGCCTTGCCTTCACGCAAAAACTCTGGTGAAAATATTATATTGTCACATTTAAGCCTCTGCTTTATTTTTGCTGTGAAACCGACTGGTACAGTAGATTTTATTACCATTGTCGCCGAAGGATTAATATTTATTACATCATTTATAACTGACTCAATTGAACTAGTATTAAAATAGTTTGTTTCAGTGTCATAATCTGTAGGCGTGGCAATAATTATAAAATCCACACCTTCGTATGCATCCTTCTTATTTAATGTTGCCCTGAAATTGAGCGATTTATTATTTAAAAAATCCTCTATCTCATCATCTTCTATGGGTGACTGCTTCGCATTAAGCATATCAACCTTCTCAGTGATGATATCTAATGCGACAACTTCATTATGTTGAGCTAACAATAGAGCATTGGAAAGCCCTACATACCCAGTTCCCACTATAGCTATTTTAGTATTCATAATAACTTAAGATTCTCTGTTATTAATTTTATATTGCTCAATCTACACATTATAATTTTTTATCTTCTCGACCATAAATATCATCAAACCTGACAATATCATCCTCACCTAAATATGTTCCAGTTTGAACTTCAATTAATTCAAGTGGGATTTTACCTGTATTTTCAAGCCTGTGTTTTTCACCTAGAGGTATGTAGGTGGATTCATTTTCTGCCATTAAAAACACTTCATCGCCACGTGTTACTCGAGCAGTTCCCTGCACTACTATCCAATGCTCTGATCGATGATGATGTAGCTGTAATGACAAGCTTGCACCTGGATTAACGGTAATTCGTTTTACCTGAAAACGAGAGTCATGATCTACACACTCATAAGAGCCCCAGGGGCGGTACGCCTTATTGTGAATAATTGCTTCATCACGATTGGTAGCTTTTAATTTCTCAACTATATCTTTTACGTTTTGCGCTTTATCTCTGTGCGCAACTAATATTGCATCTGCTGTTTCAACAACAATATGATCATTCAAACCAATGGTAGTTACTAATCTACTTTCAGAGTGAACATATGAATTGTTGGTATCTTCTAATATGACATCACCATGAGTCACGTTGCCTTTTTCATCAGACTCACCTACTTCCCACAAGGCAGCCCATGAACCAATATCATTCCATTGCATATCAACCGGAATAACAGCCGCAGAATCTGTTTTTTCCATTACGGCATAGTCAATAGAGTCTGATGGACAGGTTACAAATACATTTCGATCAAGGCGTATGAAATCCATATCAGTAGCAGCCAGCTCAAGCGAGGTCTTTGAGCATGAATGTATTTCGTTATTATACTTTTCCAGTTCACTAAGATAGACAGATGCTTTAAACATGAACATGCCACTGTTCCAGTAATAGCTACCTTCATCTAAGTAGACTTGTGCTGTTTTCTCATCTGGTTTTTCTGCAAATTTTTCGACACTAAAAATTTGGTTATTTTTTATGCTTTTGCCTGACTTAATGTAGCCATATCCTATTTCAGGTGCATTAGGCACTATACCGAATGTTACAAGCTTATTTTCTAACGCCGCTTGGTAACCTATTTTAACAGCCGCATGAAAAGCTTCATTATTACCTATTACATGGTCTGCTGGTAAAACTAATAGTACCGGATCATCACCTGTCTTTTGAGATTGAATAGCCGATATCGCCACTGCAGGGGCTGTATTTTTACCCAATGGTTCTAAGATAATTGCAGATAGATGCATGCTAATTTCACGCATTTGCTCAGCAATTGTAAAACGGTGCTCTTCATTACAAACAATAATAGGATCTGCAATATTTTCAATCCCATTTAAACGCGTCACTGTATCCTGAATCATCGTGTGATTAGATACCATACTAAGCAATTGCTTTGGCCTTAGTGCTCTTGATAGAGGCCAAAGGCGTGTACCGGAGCCACCTGACAGTATAACTGGGATAATCATCTGTAATCCTTGTTAATTATTTTCACATTATTTAAATGCTTAATTCAGTTTTGTCGTACTTTGGTGGATCCGCTTCGCTTGATCCACCCTACAAACAACTGGGACAATCTTCTGTAATCCCTGGTTATTATTTTTAAATTATTTATATATAATTCAGTTTTGTCGTACTTCGGTGGATCCGCTTCGCTTGATCCACCCTACAAACAACTGGGACAATCTTCTGTAATCCCTGGTTATTATTTTTAAATTATTTATATATAATTCAGTTTTGTCGTACTTCGGTGGATCCGCTTTGCTTGATCCACCCTACGATTGTTTAAATTGCTCTTCAAATCATGTGTTATAAATATGGCTTATTAGTTACTACCTAGCTTTTCAAGAAATATAGCCTTCTTTAAATAGGTAAAGCATTATTTGTTGCGCGCATTCAACGGGTGTTTTTCCTGTTGTGTCTATTTTTATTTCAGGATTTACAGGTATTTCATATGGGTCACTAATACCTGTGAAATTCTTAATAATGCCCTTACGAGCTTTGGCATACATGCCTTTTCTATCTCTACCTTCACAAGTATCAAGTGGGGTCGCCACATGAATTTCAATGTAGGAGCCGTACTCCTCAATTTTTTCACGTATAGATGAACGTATCGATTCGTAAGGTGCTATAGGCGCACAAATGGCGACACCTCTATTTTTAGTTATTTCACTTGCAACATAACCAATGCGTTTTACATTAATATCACGATGTTCTTTTGAAAAACCTAGTTCACTCGATAGATTCATACGAACCACATCGCCATCAAGCAATGTAACCGGCTTATCGCCTTGTTCTATAAAACGGGCATAAATTAGTTTTGCTAAAGTTGATTTTCCCGAACCTGAGAGACCTGTGAAAAATAAAGTTAAGCCTTTTTGTTTACGTGAAAGCCTTACTTTACTCAACTCATGAATAACTTCTGGGTATGAATACCATTCAGGAACAGGTTGGCCAAGTTCAAGCGCCTGATTAAAGTTTCTTTCTGTATAGCTATGCGTCTCTTCTTTCTCTTTAGATGCTGTTTCACAGGAGACATAAGACTCACGTTTAATAGAGTAACCTTTCTCTTCTACAGGAACCATTTTGATATCAAGTTTATTCTGAACTTCATTGATCAGTTTCTGTGCTGAATATCGCTCATAAAAGCGCTGCACACCGGATCTTACTCCAGGGGGTGATGCATGCTCCGGCCCAATAATAAAATGCGAACAACCATAGTTTTGACGCACGATCATATTATGAACAGCTTCTCGTGGGCCCGCCATACGGATTGCTTGCGGAATTAAAGAAAGCATAGCCAGATGATTTGGGTAGTATTTCATTACTGCCTGGTAACAGTGTACACGGCTATAATAAGCAAGATCGCCAGGCTTACCTACACCTGATACAGGATGGATTAAAATATTTGCACCAATAGATTTTGCCGCATCCGTAGTTATTTCATGATGTATACGATGCATGGGTTTGCTTGTATGAAAAGCGACGACTTTATCCCAGCCTGCTTTTTTAAACTCATTTCTTAAAAGTTCAGGCGTATGCCTTAAAGACTCAAAGTCATAATGAGTAGGTAATTGCATTCCACTGACTTTGCCACCTATATAATATTCTTTGACTTCGTTAAATAAATATTGAACACCAGGATGAGAAAGATCTGTCGTACCATATACTTGTTTTGCTTCTTTCTCTTTATCTGCTTTCCATGCAGAGTCCACATCTATTGTTGCCAACATGAAACCTTCTGTATCACATAAGCCAAGTTTTGTAGTTTCTCCAAATGCATCTAACTGCTCTTTAGATACATCTAGTGTAATTGGCATAGACCATAAGAGGGAGCCATCAAGTGACATATTCTCAACAACAGAAGAGTAACAATTTTCACTCATGAAGCCATTTAATGGATTCATTGCATTACTTAAAATCATTTCTAAATCACACAACTGCCTCTCTGTTAAGGTAATCGTGCAGCTT
>Ga0316206_1000909_pt1 | contig 31862 bp, 28 predicted proteins | sample 6monthpyrite_MG_FD_204942 | JGI IMG/M metagenome (GOLD analysis project Ga0316206, IMG submission 204942) | Microbial mat bacterial communities from mineral coupon in-situ incubated in ocean water Damariscotta River, Maine, United States -... | ecosystem: Environmental > Aquatic > Marine >... | reverse complement strand
GTGATACAACAGCTAATTTCTCTGTTGCTACACTAGCTGCACCATATGTAGCGCCAGCACCAGTTCCAACAGAGGCACCGACAATCGCTCCGACCGAAGCTCCAACAGAGGCACCAACTATCGCTCCGACCGAAGCTCCAACAGAGGCACCAACTATCGCTCCAACCGAAGCTCCAACAGAGGCACCGACAATCGCTCCAACCGAAGCTCCGACAATCGCTCCAACCGAAGCTCCGACAGAGGCACCGACAATCGCTCCAACCGAAGCTCCGACAGAGGCACCGACAATCGCTCCAACCGAAGCTCCGACAGAGGCACCGACAATCGCTCCAACCGAAGCTCCGACAGAGGCACCGACATCAGAAATACCGCTACAGTCACCGACACAAATATCAATAATTGTTGTAGATACAACTCAATCTGCCATTAAAGATCAAGTGCAAAAACACGTAATTATTATAAACGAGGTTGCAACAGGACTTACACTAGGAGCAGTAGATGCAACAAAAACAGATAGTGCTACAGGTGTTAAAACTACAACCTTAAATCTAGTAGACACTGCTGGTGAAAAGCGAACAGTAGGGGTACAAACAAATACGGCACCAATCGTTACAACAAATATTGACGGGGTGCAGCTAAAAACTATCAATGACTTAGCAGATGGTACACACACGGATGATTCAACACAAATATTTACTAACGGTACAACTCAAACAACAGCAAAAGTTACAACCTTAGGAGGTGTCACAAAAACAAATATTGTTCAGTCATTAAGAGTTGATTCACAAACAAGTGTACAAGATGATGGCAGCGTTACATCTACTAGTAATGTTGACAATTCAGAAGTAACAGGTTCAACAACTAAAGAGGGTCAAACAATCCATAAAGTCTCAAAAATAGATTCTTTAACAGGAAAACGTATAACTACTCAGGCTAGATCAAAAATAAATAATAGTGTCATAACTATAAGAGAAAATGGGATTATCCAAACTAATGCCCAACTCTTAAATGCAGCAGGGGAGAATGTAGCAACAGTTGTAGAGGCATCATCAGACGGCACATCTAAGCAAGTGCTGCAAATTACTAAAAAAGATGGAAGTGTAATTGTATCAGAGGTTAGAAGTGGCTTAGTGGGTGCACAAACTGTTATTGAAGAAAATGGAAATGTTAACACAAACATACAGGTTAATGACACAACAACAATAAAAGCTAATCTTAGAGCGGACGGAACTGTAAAAAACTCTATTAAAGGCTTGAAAACTACAACAGTTGAACCAAATATAAAAGGCTCAAGTGTAAATGTAACTAAGAACGGCAGCATGGAAACAAAATCAGAAGTTTCAAGAGATGGATTCACTTATCAAGCTGTAGTAACAAGTGATAAAGATGGTAAGACAGAAACTAAATTTATCAAGACCAATATAGCCACAGGCGAACAAAGCAATATATCGAATACACTTACAGATAAAACTCCGTATGACGCAGGAAATAGTGTAGAGATAAGTGACATAAATGGTAAGATTTTTATTAAAACTACTGCACCACTCACTGACAATTTAGTGGTAGATAAGGACAACTGATGAAAAATATAGTATCAATAATAACCTTTACATTCATCACCATGGGCTTTAACGCCTGTGGTAATGGCGGCGATGCATCTTTTAAAGATGGATTAATAAAAATACCTGTAACAATAGAATGTGTGCAATCACCAACAACAACCGATATAGATACGTACATATCACTTCAAGGCGGTGATACGATAGTTAAAGATGAAGATAATACTACAATTAGTACGTATCACGACACAGACGGTGTTAAAAAAATATGCCTTGTTAGTGGCAGTGCACATATAGTAAGATAAGGATGGTTTTATGAAAAATAATATTAAAATACGCACAACACTCTTGGTACTACTGGTTTTAATATCTTCATCATTGATTGCAGATGAACAAGAGGTATCAGAAAAAAAAGTTGAACCAAAAACTGAAGAAAAAGCAGCACAACATGTTGATAACAATATATTTATCGGAGTAGGTATCGGTTACAACAATTTAAACGCTCATAAATCAGGAACTGCTAACTTAGATAAAAGTATAGATAGCAACGGTTATAACTATGCAATAGAAGTGGGATATGAGGTTCTAGACTGTTTGGATATAACACTAAACTATCAAAAAATACTAAATGATAGTGTATCCCTGAATAACTACTATATAGGTACTAACTATAGGTTTATAGACAATAAAAACTATACTCCGTATATTGGTGTGAATATAGGACAATCAGAATTGACTTGGGAGAAAAAACCGATAAATACAAGCCAAAATGATTTTAGTTCAAGTTCATATTTTATAGGAGCTACCATGGGTATTATCTATCCAATAGTAGAAAAAATTTCTTTAAATATAAACTATCAAACTCAATATATGAATAATCATACAACATCCATAGAAACCTTAGCAGGAAATAGTGAGTTAACTCATAAGTTTTCTCATAATCTCAATGTCGGTGTTAGATACTCTTTTTAAAGAGCTCCTAACACTCGTTTTTTTCTTATATGTGTGCTTAGTCATTGATGATATAGTTAATACCTCTTGTGCTACAATGCAAAAGCTTAAAAGTACAAAGTCAGTAAAGATGATGTTTTAAAACAAGAAAAAAGAAGTAATAAATGAACTTAAAGAAGCTCTATATTTTTCTAATCGGAAGTTTACTTAGTATGCTACTGCTTCTTAAAGATTCTGCATTTGTACCTATGCAAAAGTCTTATTCTGCAACACAAACAAGCATAATCGAAGTTTCTTCAGAAAAAGATAAAGACTTTAAATTCTTAACTACTGATGTTAAACTCTCAACCGATGACAGTGTTCTAAATTCTCACTTATATCTCAACATGTTTACATCTTGCTCATACAGAAGTCAACTCTTTAGACCTCCCATCTTCGTCTAGTTCTACCATTACTCTCAAAAATTATTTATATTTAAGGATATTATTATGTTGAAAAAAAGTACTATACTAAATGGAAATGATATTTTCAAAAACAGTTATTTTCAAAAACACGAACTTGAGCTTGTAGATTTAGCAAGAAATGGGCAGCATCCAAAAGCCCTATTTATAGGATGTGCAGACTCTAGAGTCGTACCAAACCTCATCACTCAAACAGCACCCGGTGAGCTTTTTGTTCTTAGAAATGTCGGTAACTTTGTAGCACCATATAAGCCCGACGAAGATTTTCACTCTACAGCTTCCGGTATCGAGTATGCAGTAAGTGTTTTAAATGTAGGAGAGATTATTATTTGTGGACATACTCAGTGTGGAGCGATTGCGGCTATGTATTCAGATCTTGATGACAAGCTTTTAATGCACACTAAAAAGTGGCTTACACTTGGTGAAAAAGCAAAATCGGTGGCAGTTATGGCTGCAAATGGAACACTAGAACATGAAGAGCTTCTTCGTCTTACTGAAAGAATTTCTGTTATTTTTCAGATTGAAAATTTGCTTTCATATCCAGCAGTAAAAGAGAAAGTAGATGCCGGTGAGATACATATTCATGGATGGATGTACAATATGGCTAATGGAACCATAGACTACTACAATCCAGACACTCATAGATTTGAGTCACTAACAGATATTAAGGACTCATAAATGATTACTACAAAACACCTCTCAGGAGATTTTTTTGGAGGACTTACCGCTGCTATTGTTGCACTCCCTCTCGCACTTGCCTTTGGCGTTCAGTCTGGTATGGGAGCCATTGCCGGACTCTATGGAGCCATAGCTATAGGTATCCTTGCCGCTTTATTTGGTGGAACAAACACTCAGATTAGTGGTCCGACAGGACCTATGGCAGTTGTCGCTTCTGCTGTTATTGCCGGAGAAATAGCTTTTTATGGTTCTCTTGATGCAGCTATAGGAACGATTGTCGCGACTTTTGTTTTAGCAGGTCTTTTTCAGATTCTACTAGGAATCCTCAAAATAGGTCAGTACATTAAGTACATTCCATACCCTGTTGTCTCTGGATTTATGAGTGGCATTGGTGCTATTATTATCATCATGCAACTCTTTCCATTTTTTGGACTAAGTTCGCCAAAAACCATTGTAGATATCATATCTTCACTAGGTTCTATTGTAGGGCATGTAAATGTTGAAGCGGTATTTTTAGCAGTTTCAACAATAGCTATTATTTATCTATTTCCAAGGGTAACAAAGAAAGTTCCTTCCGCTCTTGTAGCACTTGTGACTCTAACTGTGCTCTCAACATTGATGGATTTTAATGTTTCCATCATCGGAAACATTCCACAAGGTTTTCCAGATGTTCACATAGACACTCTTCTTACAATGGACTGGCATAACCCTATGCTTATAATCATATCTGCCATAACACTTGCTGCTCTTGGTGCGATAGACTCCCTTCTCACCTCTGTTGTAGCCGATAACATGACAAAAACTCAACACAACTCAAACAAAGAGCTTATTGGTCAAGGTATCGGAAACACAATAGCAGGACTTATAGGTGGTCTTCCGGGTGCTGGAGCTACGATGAGAACAGTGGTAAACATAAACGCCGGTGGTAAAACTAATCTTTCAGGAATTATCCACGGTATCGTTCTTATCATCATTCTATTTGGAGCAGGTGCTTATGCAAAACTTATTCCTCTCCCTGTTTTAGCTGGTATTTTAATCACTGTAGGTATTGGAATTATAGACTATAAAGGAATAAACCATATAAAAGACATACCTCGTGCAGATGCTGTCATAATGATAATAGTGCTTCTTCTTACAGTCTTTGTAGATTTACTTCAAGCTGTAGCTATGGGAATGGTTCTAGCATCTGTACTCTTTATGAAACAGATGGGTGACATGAGCGAAAACAGAGCCGTATCAAAGACACTTAAAGAATTTCATGACATTTTTCCTCCATCGTCCGAAGAAAGAAAAACATATGAAGCCATTGACAACCAAGTCTACATACAACACTTTGATGGACCAATATTTTTTGGTTTTACTTCGTACTTCAAAACGATGATGAAAGAGTTACCTCAGGTAAGTGTAGTCATATTTAGAATGTATAATGTTCCAAGTATAGACCAGAGTGGAATGTATGTCTTAGAAGATGCCATTCACGAGCTTGAGAGTAAAAATATTACAATACTCATAACAGGGCTTCAAGAACAACCAAAAAAGATGCTTGAAAACATAAAGGTTATCCCTAAGCTAGTACCTCAAAACCATATATATCACGATTTAAATGAAGCACTAGAGATGTTAAAAGAGCATCAAATCAATTTTGAAGCTAAAACAGACAAAAAGAGTTTGCACAACATTCTTTGGAATAATTAGAATACTCTTTATAACTCCTAAAAATTTTTGATTATAGCTTCTCATTTCTCTAATGGGAAGGTATCCTCAAAACTATAATCCCGAATTATGCAGTAGATATTTCTATAAATCGCTTATACTTGCACTTAAGGGGTGTTTAATGAAAATTTTAAGCCACCTTATTAGTGGGGTAAACCTTTAATGAATGTGTTCCCAAATGATGAATGAGCTTTTTAATTTCCTATTGCATAAATAGAAATAAGATTGATAATGATGTTTTTTATTTAGATGGGAAATAGGCGGAAAAAATACTTTGTTGCTACAAGTGTAGTTTACAATAAAAAATGACGATTTGGTTGCGGAAATAGGATTTGAACCTATGACCTTCGGGTTATGAGCCCGACGAGCTACCGAACTGCTCTATTCCGCGACGTTTAAAAAAGTGGATGGGGTGGAGGGATTCGAACCCCCGAATACCAGTACCAAAAACTAGTGCCTTACCGCTTGGCGACACCCCAATGTAGATGTATAAAATTTTGGTTGCGGAAATAGGATTTGAACCTATGACCTTCGGGTTATGAGCCCGACGAGCTACCGAACTGCTCTATTCCGCGATGTTCTAACAAACCTAGTTACCTTGTTTGTTGGAGCGAAATTATAGGTAAAACAAGTTCCTTTGTCAAGCCTTTTGATAGCAAATTCATAAATAGTATAAATTTGAACTATTTTTAATCAATTTTTCAATACAATATTGAATAAATTATTTAAAAAAGAGAATATATATGACACCTATACAAAGAGTACTTGAAGCTATCCAAGAGATTAAACAAGGGAAAATGGTCATCATGATAGATGATGAGGACAGAGAAAATGAGGGTGATTTAGTTTACGCTTCAGCTTTTTCTACTCCTGCACATGTTAACTTTATGGCCACGCATGCAAGAGGTTTGATTTGTGTTGCGCTAAGTAAAACAATTGCAACGCGCCTTGAACTCAATCCAATGGTAAGTTCAAATACATCTTCATATGAAACTGCTTTTACGGTCTCTGTTGATGCTAAAAATGCTTTGACCGGAATATCCGCTGCGGAGAGAGATGATACTATACAAATCTTATCAAATCCTATAAGTCATGCGGACGAACTGGTTAAACCTGGACATATCTTTCCTCTCATAGCAAAAGATGGCGGGACACTTGTTAGAACCGGTCATACGGAAGGTTCGGTTGATTTGTGTCGTCTATCAGGCCTTAGTGAGTCTGGAGTAATTTGTGAGATAATAAAAGAAGATGGAACTATGGCAAGACGAGATGACCTTGACATCTTTGGTGAAAAGCATAATCTTAAAACCATTTTTATTTCAGATATTGTCGAGTATCGTCTTGCTAATGAAAGGTTAGTAAATGAAAAAGATGTCAAAGTGATAGACTTTTTTGGTGTAAAAGTCAAGCAACACACTTTTGAAGATCATGACAAAATAGAACATACAGCCATCGTTTTTTACAATGCAGGAGAAGTTGCAAATGTAAGGGTTCATAATGTGATACCGGACATTGAGCTTCTTTTAAATCAGAAAAAATACAACAATTTAATTCACTCAGTAGAATACTTGAAACAAAATAGTGGGGTTCTAGTTTTTATAAATAAGACTCATCATCAAGATAATGCAGCCATGAAAGAATTTGGGATAGGCGCCCAAATACTTAAATCTCTTGGCATTTCTAAAATGAATCTTATCTCTTCTATGAAACAAACAGACTTTGTAGGTTTAAGCGGTTTTGGTTTAGAAGTAAATGAAATGATAAAGATATAATTTTTGAAAATAGATAGGGAGAAAATGTCCATAGTCTCACCTAATCTATTTAGTATTTTTCTGATACAATTCACATTAAAATATTAATTTCTTACTTTGAGTATAGACAAATTAAAATAATAGAATATAGAAAGGACATAAAAAATGGAATGTGATTTCCCCTCAGTAAATTCAAACAAAAAAGAGATAAGAGAAATTTTTAGTAGAGTTAAAACAATCGCTATCTTAGGACTTTCCCCTGATAGTTCAAAAGACAGTTATAAAGTAGCAGCATATTTGCAGTCTCAGGGGTATAAAATAGTGCCTGTTTATCCGAAGGAAGAAACCATTTTAGGTGAGGCAGTCTATGGCTCACTCGCAGAGATACCTTTTCCTGTTGATATGGTAAATATCTTCAGAAAACCTGCCGCACTTGGTCCCATCGCCGATGCATGTATCGAGAGAGGTGATATAAAAGTTTTTTGGGCTCAAATCGGCATTGTCAATAATGATGCTGCACAAAAGGCTAAAGACGCAGGAATGATGGTCGTTCAAAATTTCTGTAGCATGGTAGAACATCGTTCGTTATAAGGAACTATATTGTTAGAGATAAATAAAATTTATGAAGCAAGGGAAAGGATAAAAGATGTTGTGGTGGATACACCCTTTTCTTTTGCACCCTATTTAAGTGAAATTGCTGGTTGTCAAGTTTACTTAAAAAAAGAAAATTTACAGATTACCGGCGCCTTTAAAATAAGAGGTGCTTACAATAAAATAGCATCTTTAACTGATAAGCAAAGAGCATGCGGAGTTATAGCTGCAAGTGCTGGAAATCATGCGCAGGGTGTTGCTCTTTCTGCTTTAAAGTTTAATATTAAAGCAGTAATCATCATGCCAGAATCAACACCACTCACAAAAATCAATGGTGTAAAGCATTTCGGTGCAGAGGTTATTTTGCACGGTACAAATTATGATGAGGCTTATGCTTATGCCCTCTCTTATGGAGAGAAAAATTCTTTAACTTTTGTACATCCTTTTGAAGATGAAGCGGTTATAGCGGGACAAGGTACGGTTGCTTTAGATATATTGGATAAACGTGAAGATCTTGATGCCGTCATCATCCCTGTTGGCGGTGGCGGTCTTATATCTGGAATGGCATCAGCTTTTAAGTCTATAAATCCTAAGATTGAGGTTATTGGCGTAAGTGCCAAGGGTGCACCTGCACTTAAAAATTCATACGATCTTAAAAAAGCTGTTGATTCGACCAGCGTTAGAACTATAGCAGATGGCATAGCTGTTCGAGACACTTCTGAGATTACACTAAATCATATTTTACAAACTGTTGACAAGTTCATAAGTGTTGATGACGAAGAGATAGCCAGTGCAATATTGTTTTTACTTGAGAAACAAAAACTTGTTGTTGAAGGTGCAGGTGCTGTTGGAATCGCTGCACTTCTTCACCATAAATTAGAACACCTAAAAGATAAAAAAGTTGCGGTAGTCCTTAGTGGCGGAAATATGGATGTTACATTACTCTCTGTTATTATCGAAAAAGGTCTTTTAAAGTCTGGCAGAAAAATGAATATAACAGTTACGTTGGTTGATAAGCCTGGTTCTTTGATGAAATTTACTGAAATATTAAACAAATTGAATGCAAATATAGTCCATATATCCTATGATAGAACTTCCATCTCACTAGACTATGGTGATGCACATGTAACTGTTCATATGGAGACAAAGGGTGAAGGTCATCAAAAAGAGATAAGGTCCACGTTAAAACAAGAGGGGTATTTAAGAGAGAATTAAATTTTCTATGAAATCCTATGTAATAATGATCCTCACTTTTTTGTAAGAATTGCAGAATCTTTAACGCAAGAACAAAAAAGTATTATCCACATTTAAAAATGGATTTGGAAATTAAAACTAACACAACTGCAAACAGATGGATGCCGTTTGCGATAGTTAACTTTATTTTCCTTATCACATTGACTTACAACTTATACACTGCTTCAACATAAAATATAGCTCTACAGAGAATAGTTTGATTTAGGACGGCTATAACTGTAGAAATATTTTTTTCTGTCGATGTTAGTAACATTATGTTAAATCTAAGAAATCATTTCTTTAATCTATTTGCAAAATAAATATACATGGTCACAAATGACAAGCTTTATTTATTAGTAATATTTACTGATAGTTCAAAAGATATTACAGGAGTTCAGTTTTAATAGATTATAGTATTACGTACGTATCCACATAAAGAAAAACATTATTAAGTATCGGCAAGCGAAAAAAAAGTACTGCAAATATAGCTATTTAAGGGATTGGTATTATGAAACCACATGGTGAAAAAAAATTTTCTAAGCCGGTAATATTTACAAAAATTCTAGCTAATGATGATTTACTCGTTGTTGACTCAAATACAACAGTTGTTGTAATGGATAGTATCTCATGGGATATTAAAAGTGGTTTTAATGCTAAGATTCCGCATGTAGACTATAAAAATCGTATTGTTGATTTCACTAGTGATGGAAATTATTTTGTTACAATCAGCGATACTCTCAAAGAGTCGAAACTATATAATGTAGAAACCAAAAAAATGCTAGCTAAAGTATCTAGACATCAAGGTAATGTTTCTTGTGTAGGAATCAGTCCCAATAATTCTTATATGTTTTCATGTGGTGAGGATGGAAAAACATTTGCTATAGATATAAAAAGTGGTAAACTGGTTTTTACTCTTCCTATTCATATTGACACTATCAACGATATCGTTTTTAGCGAAAATGCAAACTGGGTTGCAACAGCGAGTTATGATAGAAAAGTATCCCTATTTAGCTTAGATAGAATGTTTTCTGCTTATATATTAATCGGTCATTCCGCTCCCGTAATGAAATTACAGTTTTTAAGTAAGCAAAGGCTTTTTAGTATAGATAAAGAAAGTAATGGAATTATTTGGGATATACAAACAGGTAAAGTTATCAAAAGGCTTGAAGGGTTACATGATACAGTATCGCAAATTACAATAGGCAGTGATAATAAATTTCTTTTTTTAGGAACTATGCTTGGGTATATACTCGTATATGATTGTGAAACGTATGAGCAATTATCCATGCAATATATTAAACTCGGCTCTTCAATAACTTCATTATGTTTTAATGAAAAAAAGAATGATTTAATTATAGCTACCGAAAATTGTGAACTTTTTATTTATCATATATACGATGGTGAACATAATTTAAAAGAATTTGTTAAAAAGAAAGAATATGATTACATTTATCCATATGTAGAAAAAAATCCACTTTTGAAATATACTAATATTTACGCAAGAGTTGAAGCTTTATGGGATTTAACACTCAATAAAGCAAAAATGGCTCTAGAAAATAGTGATAAAAAAACGGCTATTACTCTTTTTAAAAGTTTCAAAAACATTCCAGATAAAAATAAAATTATGCAAAAGACTATCCGTGAATATGGAGAATTTGACAAATTCCTTACTTTGGCAAAACAGGGTAAAATTTCTCTAGCTTACTCATTTGCCAATCAATACCCGGTTTACAAAGAATCAGAGACATTCAAATCCTTAGAATCAAACTGGAGAAAAGATTTTGTTATGGCTCAAAAGTATTCTATTGATCCAAGAGGACAAGATAAAGCCCATGAAATATTAGCTCCATATAAAGGCATTACCGAAAAAACAAATCTTATCCAAGAATTATTTTCACAATCTGAAATTTATAAAAGATTTAAAATCGCAATGGGACAAAAGGATTTTAAAGCTGCTTTTGAGCTTATAAAATTACATCCATTTTTAAAAGAATTTCCTGAGTATGAAGCTATTATGAACTATTCTGACACTTTATACGTAAAAGCACAAAAGTTGATACAAGACGATGATACACATGCGGCTATTAAAATATTCAGAGTTTTGATAGATTTTCCTGACTTTGAGGAAGATGCAAAAAAACTCATATTAGAAATCCAAGCAAAACAGAAATTTTTCAATGCCATAAAGGATGAAGATACTGTTCTTGCATACAATATTTTGGCAGATTTTGAGGATTTGCAAAATACTGAAGATGGAAAACTGTTGCAAAAACAATGGAATAATGATTTAGAAAAAGCCAATAAATACGCTGTTGAAGGTAATATAAACAACATACAAAAAGCTTTGGCAAAGTATATGAACATTAGTTCTAAATACATGGCTCTTGGCACTATTTTTGGTTGGTCTTATATGATTCAGTTAGAACAAGCAATTAAGCAAAAAAAAGAGCAAACAATCATAGAAAATGGGATAAAAAACTATATGTTATCATTTGGACTACAAGATCAAATTTTGAGTTTTTATGAAATTTTTATAAAATATTATCCTGAATCAAAATTAAACCTTGAACTTCAAACAAAAGGTTCTTTGAGCATGTGGAGACCATCCATGATAGTAAATTCAATCTTAGATTAGCTTTGGAGTTAAAACTTAAGAGCTATTTTAACCTAAAATATAGCTCCAATTTCCTATAATGTGCCAATTTTAAATATAATAACAAATAGGAGACTTTTCATGCAAATTAGCGGTGCACAGATGGTCATTGAAGCTTTAATTGCCGAGGGCGTAAATACCGTTTTTGGATACCCGGGTGGGGCAATTATGAATGTCTATGATGAGATATATAAACAACATGGATTTAAACATATTTTGACTCGTCATGAGCAAGCAGCGATTCATGCTGCAGAGGGATATTCAAAAGCTAGTGGCAAAGTCGGTGTTTCTATTATCACTAGTGGTCCTGGCTTTACAAATGCTGTGACCGGCTTGGCTGATGCTTATATGGATTCTGTTCCATTAGTCGTCATTAGTGGGCAGGTTCCTATGAGCCTTATTGGAACTGATGCATTTCAAGAAATAGATGCTGTTGGAATCAGTCGTCCTTGTACAAAACACAATTATCTTGTAACTGATGCAAAAGACTTAGGTCGTGTTCTAAAAGAGGCATTTTACATTGCACGTTCGGGACGTCCGGGTCCAGTCCATGTTGATATTCCAAAAGATGTTACAGCTCAAATAGCTGAGTTCGATTATGACCTTGATATTGATTTAGAAACTTATAAACCACACACAAAGGGTAATCCTCGTCAAATTAAAAAAGCAATGGAAGCTATAGCTAAGGCAAAAAGACCGCTTTTTTATCTAGGTGGCGGTGTAGTTAACTCAAATGCAGCCTATGAGGTTCGAGATTTAATTCATAGAACTGGAATTCCAGCAGTTGAGACATTAATGGCCAGAGGTGTTCTCTCTTATGACGATGAGCTACTTATATCCATGCTTGGAATGCATGGTTCTTATGCTGCAAACATGGCAATGAGTGAAACAGATTTGGTCATTGGTATCGGTGCCAGATTTGATGACAGGGTAACTGGAAAACTCTCAGAATTTGCAAAAAATGCTGGAGTTATTCATGTGGATATAGATCCGGCTAGTATCTCTAAGCTTGTAAACGCAGACTATCCAATTGTTGGTGATATCAAGAATGTTGTTAATGAAATGCTGGAATTATCCTCACAAGTTCATCCTGAGGATTACGAATCTTGGAGAGAAACTATAAATAACTTTGATAGGTTGCATCCTTTAACCTTTCATGAAGACAGTGACAGATTAAAACCGCAATGGGTTATTAAAAGAGTTGGGGAGCTTTTAGGAGATAGTGCAAATATATCTACCGATGTTGGACAGCATCAGATGTGGGCCGCACAGTTTTATCCATTTACTCGTCCACGCCAATGGGTAACTTCCGGTGGACTTGGAACTATGGGTTTTGGTTTTCCGGCAGCGATGGGCGTCAAAGCAGCATCACCTGAGAAAGTAAGCATAAACTTTACGGGAGATGGCTCTATTCTTATGAATTGTCAAGAATTAATGACGGCGGTTGAGAAAAAGCTCCCAGTTATTAATATTATTTTGAACAATAACTTTTTAGGGATGGTCCGTCAATGGCAGACTCTGTTTTATGATAAACGACATAGTGAAACAGATTTAAGTGTTCAACCTGATTTTGTAAAATTATCAGAAGCTTTTGGTGGAATCGGTTATAGAGTTCATACAAAAGAAGAATTTGATGCAGCGCTTAAAGATGCAGTAGAGAAAAATATTGTTGCATTTATAGAAGTCATAGTTGAGAGATTTGAGGATGTAATGCCAATGGTTCCATCTGGCGGTTCACTATTTAACATGATGCTACTAGAAAAGAAGGAGGAGAAAAAGTAATGATAGAGAACAATGAAAGACGAGTAATTTCGGTTATTGTAGTTAATGAAGCAAGTGTTTTATCTCGTATTACTGATCTTTTTTCGGGTCGTGGATATAACATCACATCTTTGACAGTTGCTCCGATTCCAGATAGTAAATATTCTAGGTTAACTATTGTTACAGCTGGTTCTGTAAGAGTTATCGAGCAAATTACAAAGCAGCTGCATAAACTTATCCCAATTCTTAAAGTTTATGAGCATTCTGATTTGGTTGAAAAAGAGATGGCTTTGGTGAAGTTTCCAATAACTGAAAATTTAAGTGATATCAGTACTCTTTGTAATGCCTACAATGGAAAAATAGTCAATGTTGGAGACAATGTAATCATTGCTATGGTTGCAGATGAGCCAAAAAGAGTTGATAATTTTTTAAGTGTAATTAAAAGATATAATCCAAAAGAAATAGTTAGAAGTGGTTCTGTGGCGCTAGAAAGATAGTAGCCAAAATAAATACTAAGGAATACAATGGATTTAAATGAGATAGCTTCTATAATCAATGCAAAATTTGATGGAAATAATTTTGAAGTTCTTGGTATGAATACTTTAAAAAATGCTACAAAAAATGAGATTTCATTTGTTTCAAATTCAAAATATATAAAAGAGATTCAAACTTCAAATGCCGGTGCGATTATAGTCGATAGCTCAAGTAAAAATTTTATTCCTGATGGATGTGTAGCTTTAGTTGTTGATTTTCCATATTGGGAGATGGCAACTTTATCAAAATATTTTGCTCCAAGTATTGAGGATAATAAGCTTCCTCAAGCTATTATAGGTGATGGGACTAAAATATCACCTAAAGCAGAAGTGGCAAACGGTGCTAAGATTGGTAAAAATTGTACCATTTTGGCACATGCATATGTTGGTGCGAACTCTATAATCGGCGATAATACAGTGATATATCCAAGCGTGACTATTTATAGAGATTGTATTATTGGGAAAGACTGTATCATTCATGCAAATTCAACGATTGGCAGTGACGGCTTTGGTTTTGCAACCTCAAAAATTGGCGAACATAAAAAAATTTATCAAAACGGCAATGTTATAATCGAAGATAATGTTGAGATAGGAAGTTCTACGACAATAGACAGGGCCGTATTTGGAAGCACTTTAATAAAAAAAGGTACTCGTATAGACAATCTTGTGCAAGTTGGGCATAATTGTGAAATAGGTGAGTATTCTGTCATGGTAGCGCAATCCGGACTAGCAGGCTCAACTAAACTAGGACGAAACGTTGTAATGGGTGGGCAATCTGCCACGGCTGGACATATCGAAATAGCACCTTTTTCAACATTTGCAGCTAGAAGTGGTGTAACTAAGAGTATTAAAGAGAGTGGTTTAACTTTTGGAGGCTTTCCGTTAATGGAGCAGAAAACATGGTTAAAACTTCAGGCAAAAATAGCTAGACTGTTGAAATAGTTTCAAGATAGCTTTTAAAAATAAGGATTAAAGATGTCAAAAACAATCGCATTGAGTGGAACAAAAAAAGGTGTTATTTCTGTAACAAAAATAGAAAAACCGTATGGTGAAAATAGTGGAACAGTTGCTAGCATAGGTATATCATTAGCTGGAAATGCTGATGCACCAGAATGGAAAGTTCATATTCCTATGGATAACTTAGATGAAGTTATAGAGGCTTTAACTGCTCTAAAATAATCTTTGCCACATGCTCTCAAAGCATGTGTTTTATACTTTAAGCTTTTACTAAACTTTTACTGTTCACTAAACATTTTAAACTTTTATTTCTTACAGAGTTTGCATTATAATTCACAGAATTATTGCTATCAACATAATGCCAGTTTGATATAACTTCATTTTTTGTATAAACAACTTCCATAAAACCTCTATTGTTAAGGTTTGAATATTTTAAATCATCTATTAATAAAGTCAAAGCACCTTCAAGTTGCATAGCTTGTTCTGTTGTAGTTAAACTTAGATACTCTTCCATACCCGGTGATGAAACAGAAGTAGTAGCAAACTCTACACCAACCTTATCTCCAGCCATATCTTTTAGGTCATTTGCCCATGAGTTATGTGTATCACCAGCCAAAACAACTAAATTTTTATTATATGCTTTTGCTGTAGCAAAAATAGTTTCTCGCTCAACATAATATCCATCCCAAGCATCAAGATTATATGGTAAAACAGTGTTCACCCTTGTCTTTTCCTCATCTGTAACAGTTGTATCTCCTCCTAAAACTCTGGTTTTTATTGTTGCTAATGTAGAAAGGGAAGTATTGATTTGTGTGAGTAGAGCAGTTGTAGTTGTTCCATATGCTTCTGGATTTTCTAACATAGATATAGGCGTTAGTATTTCAGCAGGTAAACTCATGCGTCCCATAACTACTTGTTGTCCTAAAACTTGCCAAGTGGCAGCTGTACTGGCGAATTCACCTTGAAGCCATGCAAGCTGAGTAGTACCCATCATAGTTCTTGTTGGATTTGTAAGGGCATTTGTAAACTCAGTTGAGAGGAAACTACCATCAGTCGAATAGTAGTCTGCGTACGAAAGCTGTTTATCTCTTCCAAGAAGTCTTGTCTCGAGCATATTTAACGAGACTAAATCACCAAAGTCAAATGTTCTATAAATCTCTTTTTTATTTTCAATAGGTCTAATCGGTATCCATTCAAAATATGCTTGAAGTGCTGCGGTTACTCTTGCCTGATAATCACCCTCAGTTACATCATGATTCCCAGCACCATGGACATATGAATCATTTGCAACCTCATGATCATCCCACACTGCTATCATTGGAGCAGCCTTATGAAGAGCTTTTAAACCTGCATCAGTATGATAAAGTGCATATCTTTTTCTGTAATCATCTAAGGTTATACATTCTTTGTTGTTATTATCAGGCAATACTCTGCCAATTTTCTCAGCATTTGAAGTTGCATAAGCAGGTATTTTTGTATCAAAGTCGTCATTTTCATACATGCCATACTCGTATATATAATCACCTAAATGAAGTGTTACATCTAGGTCTGAAAGTTTAGAAGCTTCCATATAAGGGTTAAAATAACCATTTGTATAGTTTGCACATGAAAATACAGCCATTTTTAAAGTATCTAACGAGCCAATTGCTAGTGTTCTCATCTTTCCAATTTCTGAAGTTGTATTATTACTTGAAAACCTATAGTAGTATGTTGTTGCAGGAGTTAAGTTTTGTATATCTATTTTAACTGTAAAATCTTTACTTGCATCTGTTATGTAAGATCCGTCATGAAGAATGTTTGAAAAAGTTTCGTCTGTGGAAACTTCGTAATTTATCATGACTTTTGATGCCGTGGTGGTAGCTCTTGTCCAAATGATGACCTTATCTGATAAAGGGTCACCAGAGGATACACCATGAATAAAGCTAACACTTTGTGTATCATCATTTGAGCATCCACTTAAACCTGTAGAAATTATTAAAGCACAAGCACTCAATGCTGATATTTTTAAAAACTCTCTTCTTGTCGAAAAATTCATGACTTTAGCCTTTAAAATAAATTGAATTATTCTATAAAAACTAAATTACAGTCGCATTACCTTCTGATTACAGTATGGGAATTCCATACTATTTTAGAGATTGAATAAACTCTTCAATTCTTTTTATTCCGATACGAATACTTTCAATATCGCTAGCAAAACTAAATCTAAAATAACCTTCACTTCCAAATCCTACGCCGGGAACAACAGCTACTCCAGTTTTTGCTAGTAGTTGTCTTGAAAAGTCTAAAGAATCGTTACTGATTTTTTTGATATTTACGAAAAGATAAAAAGCGCCGTCAGGTTTGACAACACTTAAGCTCTCAATATCGTTAAACAGCTTTACAGCTTCATCACGACGTGCTTTAAATGCTTGTTTCATCATCTCTATATCTACATCTGCTGAACCATCTAAGCCAGGAATAGCAGCTTTTTGAGTTATAGAGTTTATGTTTGAAGTACTTTGGCTTTGAAGTTTTTTTGTCGCTTGTATCAGCTCTGTGTTATGAGCTGCCATGTAGCCAAACCTCCAACCTGTCATAGCTACAGACTTACTCAAACCGTTAATAGTTACCGTTCTTTTGTACATGTCATCACTAACTGCGGCTGCTGATGTAAAAGTTCCGTCATACACAAGTTTTTCATACATCTCATCACTTGCTACAATAACATCAGTTCCTTCTAAAACTTTTCCCAATGCGGTAAGTTCTTCTTTAGAGTAAACCGAACCGGTTGGATTGGAAGGAGTCGTTAAAACCAACATTTTAGTATTAGGTGTTAATGCGTTCTTTAATTGTTCAGGCGTCATTTTAAACCCGCTATCATCAAGAGTTTCTACCTCAACTACAGTACCCCCACAATATAAAACTAATTCAGGATATGTAACCCAATAAGGTGAAGGAATTATCACTTCATCCCCTTTTTGTATTGTTGCTGCAAATAAGTTGAATAAAGAGTGCTTAGCACCATTATTTGTAATGATTTGATTTAAGGCATACGTTAAGCCATTGTCTCTTCTAAGTTTTTCAGCAATAGCCTTTTTAAGAACCGGTATACCATCGACAGCAGTATACTTGGTAAAACCTTCGTTAATAGCTTTAATTGCAGCATCTTTAATCACTTGAGGTGTATCAAAATCAGGTTCTCCAGCAGAAAAAGATAGGATATCCTTCCCCTCTGCTTTTAACTCTTGTGCAAGTGTTGTAATCGCAATTGTAATCGATTCAGATAGTGTGTTAATGCGGTCTGTTAGCATAAGTACCCTTTAGGTGAAAATAATGTGCGTATTATACTAAAATAATTTTATATGTAAGTTGAGAAAATGATTTTTTACTTAATTTTTCATTGCATTAATAAATGATTCATAAATATTTTCAAGTGCTAAATCATCTTCTAAAAGTTTTTTATTATCTTCAACTAAGATATGTTCTAACACCGCAACTCTTTTAAGCAAGTATTCGAACATCTCTTTGTTAATATCAGGAAGCATATTGTGCATAAAAGGATCTTTGCATCTCCCTTTTTCTATTACATGTGCTGGAATTCCTATGGCAGTTGAACAATCAGGAACCGCTTTAACAACAACAGAGTTTGCACCAATTTTTGCAAATTCACCTATTGTTATATTTCCAAGTATTTTTGCTCCAGCACCTATCACAGCACCCTGCTTTATAGTTGGATGGCGTTTTCCTTGTATTAAAGACACACCGCCAAGAGTTACACCTTGATAAATCAGAACATCATCTTCTATAATACTAGTCTCACCAATCACAACACCAAAGCCATGATCTATAAAAACTCTTCTACCTATTGTAGCAGCAGGGTGAATATCAATGTTGGTCAATATTTGACTTAGTCCCATTATCATTCTTGCTAATCTTTTAAAATTTGTTTCATGAAGTTTGTGAGCTAATCTGTACCAAGCAATTGCCCAAACACCGGGATAGTTAAATAAAAAATCTATCTTCGAGTTTAAAGCAGGATCATTTTTATAAGCATTAGAAAAATCTTCTTTGATATCAGTGTAAAGTCCCACGATTAAGCCTTAATTTGTTGTTCTTAGATAGCCATTCTGTTTTACGAATATCTCTAATTTTGACAGTGTATCACTTTTTTCTTTTTCTGTGCTAAATTGGCTATTAGACAAATCTGATTTAAGCTTATTTAAAATTTCATCTTTATCGTAACCGATAGATTCCAAAATATCTAAAATATTTTTTGATTCAATGTTATTTTCTATTTCATAACTCACATCATTAATGGAAACAGTATATTCACTAGGATGTGTAAATAAATTGTGGCTCATTCCAAGTGTTTCTTGGTAAGCTCCAACATTGAAAAAACCTAAAAAGTATTCTTCTTCATCTAAGTTAACATCATGTAAATACAGAGGTTTGTCAGGATTAAAACCTATTTCTCCATCACTGTCACATGTTATGTCCCAAAGAGAAGCCGCCCTAATCGGTATTGAATTTAGATGGTGTAATGGCATAACGGGGAAATGTTGCCCTAGCCCCCAATAATCCGGTAAGCTTTGAAAGATAGAAGCATTTATAAGGTATCTCTCCTGTAGTCTAACTTGTAGTTGTTCAAGCTCAGTTGTAGGATTTAATGATGTTAAATATAACGCTTTTTTAATAATATTATGCACTAATATTTCTGCATTTGAACGGTCTTGCAAATCTATATAACCTAAATCAAACAGGGTTAAAAGAGATTCCATGTGGTCTAATGCATCGTGTAAGTACTCAATACAGTTTTTGTTGTTAAGAAGTTTGTTTAATTCAATAAGTTCTTCAAGAAGAGGCGGATTTTTCTTTTTAAAATTTAGAAGTTGTTCTTGATAGTCATGGGTAAAAAGCTCAAGAACAGGAGTTATTAAAACAGCATGAGATGCTACTATAAATCTTCCTGATTCTGTAAAAATATCTGGATGTTGTACATTTTTCGCATTCATAATCTCACCGAGTAGGAAAACTACACTGCTTGAAAATTCATCTATAGAATAATTTTTCGTTCTTGAATGGATATGTTGGTCGTACTCTACTGCTAACCCACCACCAATATTTATGCTTGAGAGTGATGAAGCTCCCATTTTCTTGAGCTCAGCATAAATATTTCCTGCTTCTCTTAAGGCTCTTTTTAAAGGTGCAATATCAGACATTTGAGAGCCTATATGAAAGTGAACCATACTGAAATGTTGAAGTAAATTTTCTTCTCTTAATAATTTAATTGCTTCAATTATTTCTGTAGATGTTAAACCGAATTTTGCATCCATACCGCCACTTTTAGCCCAAATACCACTTCCGGTACTATGAAGTCTAACTCTGATTCCAATACTTGGAACCTTTAAAGTACATTCTTTAGCTACATCGATGATGGTCTCAAGCTCACCTAATCCTTCAATTGTAATAGTAATTTTATGTCCACTTTGTGCTGCGATAAAACCCAAAGATATCATTTCTCTATCTTTAAATCCATTCACAGTAATATTTGCTCCACTTGGAGTTTTACTCATAGCCAAGATTAGCTCTGCTTTAGAACCTGCTTCTAAACCATAGTTGTATTTTGAACCTTGAGATGTAACAGCTTTTACCGCAAAAGGAAACTGATTTACTTTTAGAGGAAATACAGCATTAAAGCTTCCTTGGTAATTATTCTCTTGCATAGCTTTATCAAAGTTTGAATAAAGTGTTTGAATCTGTTTTTTAATGAGATGTGGAAATCTTAATAAAATAGGACCCTTTACATCATTTGAACGAATCTCTTCTGTAATTTGTAGAAGTGAAGGCATGCACTTATAGTTTAATTTTAGTTGACCATCTTCGATGATAAAATTATTATTTGACCAAATGTCTAATCCAAAGTTTTTCATTTATGTAAACCTATATATGTAATTTATGGTGAAAATATTTATCCATATCAAAATATATTTCTCCATTTGTATCTTTGAAAGTTAGAAGTGATTTATCTAAATCTTTAATGCTTTTTACACCCATGACACATAAGACTACTTTCATACTTTTAATGAGGTTATTATGATAGTTGCCTATCTCTTGGGCTTTTTTTACAACAAGGTATGAAGCTCTCTTTTGCGGGTCCTGTGTAGCAAATCCAACTGGACATACATGTGTGCCAAATCCTGAGCACATACGAGCACGTATACAGCCTCCACTCATCATAAACCCTCTTGCAATTCCTACAGCATCTGCACCCATACACATAGTTATAATTACATCATCCGGAGTTAAAATCTTCCCACTGGCAATTATTCTTATATCTTTACGAATTTCATATTTTTTGAGCATACTATCCATTACATATAGAGCATTGTTTGTTGTAAGCCCAACTGATTCCATAAGCTCCAGTGGTGCAGTTGCACTTCCTCCTTCACCACTGTCGATTGTTATAAAATCAGGTAAACTTCTTCCTTCAGCTTTTCTAGCAGCCATTTCAGAAGCCATCTCTTCTACAGCTTTTGAATCTGAAATAACTATTTTAAATCCAACTGGCTTCAAAGACAGCTTTTGCAGTCTTTCAACAAAGTCAAGTAAATGAGTAGTAGAATCAGCAAATGGAAAACGATTTGGTGAAAATACATTTTGACCCTCAGGAACACCTCTGTAATAGGCTATATCTGCAGTCACTTTACTTGCTGCAAGTTTACCACCGGTTTGTTTTGCACCTTGAGCAATTTTTATTTCTGTCATACGGCAAAACTTCATCACCTTTTGGTACTTTAGTTCATCAAATTTTCCATCTTCATCGCGAACACCATATAAACCGGAACTCATTTGAAAAACTATATTTGGTATATCGTTTGGCACTTCTTTTGGAAAGTCTTCTAAATTAGCAGACCATTTTACACGAAACAGTACATGAGAGATTGTGTCATATATGTAAGTATTTTGGGTTCTTTTATGTAGTAATATTGTCCTGTACCACTTTATTGCAACTTTACGGTTAAAAAATAAATTTCCAATCTTAAAAAGTAGTTCAGCCCGGAATGTACTTTTAACTATCTCAAGATATTTGGCATTATTTAAGTCTGGTTTATGTGTAAAAAGATGATTCGAAGTAAGTGAGCCTTCTCCAGTATTTATAGTTAAATTTGAGTTTGCTCCAGCGATAGAAAAAGCACGAATAGCTTCAGGACTAAGTGATCCATCACTCATTGCAGAACGAAAGATAGGTGTAGAAGATGTAAATGGATACTCTCTGTTTTCACCAAATGTAACGCTCGTATCCTTACTAACTTCATCTTCATTGAGTACATTTGTAGCATGCTTGATAATAAATCTAGCACCTGAAAATGGTTGAGAAACAGAAAAAGACTGGTAATTAGGTACATCTTTAGCAGCCTTGTAAACCCAGTCAACCTTATCTTTTGAGTCATAAAATGTTTCCTCTGCAAAGTACTGACGAAGAGGTTCTCTAAGAGCTTCAAACAAGTATCTGGCTCTACCAATAATGGGATAATTTATTAGCAATGCATGCTTTCTTTGAACATATTTATCATATACATATAACATTATAATAGCAACAAAGCCTGCTAATAAAAAAAACTCAATAAAGTCTTCAAATAAACCCCATAGCGTGTGTAAATCTTCCATCTAAAACTCCATTTGTAATAATGTTTGTTCTGTTTTATTTTCTAAATCTTTAACCCATATAGTATCATTTTCAATCTCATTTGTTCCAATAATACAACAAAATTTAGCATTTACTTTATCAGCATTTTTTAAGTGATTTTTCATATTTTTAGCTTTGTAATCACAAGTGACTTTTTCAGTACTTCTTTTTTTATGAGTCATACTAATAACTAAATCAATAGCTTCATTATCCATAGCCCCAATATAGTAACCATTTCTTTTAGGTTCAGGCATTTTTATGAGTTCCATAAGCCTTTCAATCCCCATAGCAAAACCAACAGCAGGAGTAGGTCGACCGTCTAAAAACTCTACAAGTCTGTCATAACGGCCACCACCGGCAATGGCACTTTGACTACCAATATTATCGCTTACAAACTCAAATGCAGTTTTTGAATAGTAATCAAGTCCTCGAACTAAGTTTGTATCTATCTCATAAGCTATCTCGTTATCATCAAGAATTTTCTTTAACTTAGTAAAATCATCTTCACATGCGAAACATAGGTTATTTATTAGTTTTGGAGCATTTATATATATCACTTTACATGACTCATTTTTGCAGTCAAGTACACGGATAGGATTTGTTGATTTTCTTCTGACACAATCTTCACAAATCTCATTTTCGTATTTCTCAATAAAACTCACTAAAGAGTCTCGATACTGAGGCATACAATTGTTATCACCAAGTGAATTCAATTGAAGTCTGTAACCAATGCCAAGTGCTTTTAGAATGTCACTCGTCATCATAATCATGGTTGCATCTTCATAAACACTCTCAACTCCAAAACTCTCAACTCCAAACTGATGAAACTGTCTTAGACGACCTTTTTGAGGTCTTTCATAACGAAACATTGATCCATGGTAAAAGAAACGATGAATTCCACCGGCCTTATCTAGCTTTTTTTGAATAAAAGCACGAACTACACCAGCCGTTCCCTCAGGACGAAGACAAACATCATTTTGACCTTTATCGATAAACTGATACATCTCTTTACCTACAATATCACTAGACTCACCGACTGAGCGTTTAAAAAGAGCCGTTTCTTCTAGAAGAGGAGTCTCTATAAAATGAAAGCCGTACTTCTGTGCTATCTCAGTAGCTGTGTTTATAAAATAAGTAAACCGCTCATAATCCTCACTTAAAATATCATTCATTCCCCTTAACGAACTAATCATTGCTATCCTTTATATTATTTAATATCTCACTTGTAATCTCTTCTATACTTTTTGTTGCATCAATACTAATAAGCTCTAGTTGAAGTAGCTTTGCGGACTCTGCAATGGCATCTTGAATCTTTAAAAGATACTCTAACCCTCTGAGCTCAATACCATCCAATTCTTTTTGCGAAAGTCTGTATGTAAGCTCTTCTTTTGTCAATTTTAGTAAGAAAACTTTTTGAGGATAGATGCCGTTTGTTGCAAAGTTATTTAACTCTACTAAATCTTTTTTATCTATCTCCCCTTGAACTAAAGCATAGGCTACACCACTCACGGCACTTCTGTCAGAGATAATCATTTTGTTCAAATTTGGCTCGATTACCTCTTTGATATGTTCAGCACGGTCAGCTAAAAAAAGTAAAAATTCAGCTTTTTTACTTTGTGCTTTTGCACTTAAAACCATCTCTCTTATCTCTTTTCCGATTGCAGTAGCTCCTGGCTCTTTTGTGATAACGGCATGTGGAAAGTTTTTTGAAAGTTCAGCTATTTGTGTGCTTTTTCCAGCAGTGTCAATACCTTCTATTGCAATGTACATACAGTCATACCCCCAATTATCTTTTGTACTTCTTTTGGAAGTAGGTGTACCGTTTTAGCGTTAAATTTTAATAAATTTCTAACTATTGATGAGCTTATAAAAGCATGTTTTAGTTTTGGCATGAGGTATACCGTTTCTATAGTATCATCAAGAGAATTGTTTAAGTATCCCAGTTGTAGCTCATATTCAAAATCACTCACAGCTCGAAGCCCACGTATGAGTATAGTTGCACCGTGGGTACGAGCAAATTCTACTGTTAAGTTATCAAATCCAAGTACTCTTACATTATTGAGATGTCCTATGGCTTTGTTTACCATCTCTATACGTTCATCGAGAGTAAACATCGGTTTTTTGTCCTGCGAAAGTGCGACGGCAATAATTACTTCATCAAAAAGCCCTAAAGCTCTTTCAATGATATCAAAATGACCATTTGTAATAGGATCGAAAGTTCCAGGGTAAAGTGCAATTTTATGACTCGTCATTTAGTGCCTCGCATGCATTGTGTTTTAACTCTTATTTTCAATATTATTCCCATCTTTTGTATAGATTATTTTCAATTCCTAGCAAGTCAAACCACTTGCCAATAATAAAGTTTTCCATTTCATCAAGTGTCTGCTGTTCAGAATAATAAGCCATCACAGGAGGGGCAATAATAATGCCCAAGGAAGCTAATTTATGCATGTTTTCAAGAGCTATTGCAGAAAAGGGCATTTCTCTTGGAGCTAAAATCAATTTTTTTTGTTCTTTTATCATGACACTTGCACATCTGGTAATAAGATTATCAGAAATTCCACAGGCTATCTTTGCGAGTGTATTCATGCTACAAGGAGCTATAATCATAGCATCTACACCAAATGAACCAGAAGCTATGCTTGCTGATATATCTTCATTTTTATGGCTGGTAACATTCAGCTCCTTTTTTAAAACTATTTGGGAACTTTTTGACATAATGAAATGTTTTTCAATAGAATCTGGAAGCAATTCAAGCGTCTTTATCCCTAAATGAACTCCACTGGCACCGCTTGTTGCTATAATTATTTTCATGTTATTGAACCTCTGCCATATTTCTACCTGTCACACGTACCTTTAATTTCTTGCCATCACTTTTTTGAACCGTGATTATATCACCAAGTCTACCTTCATTTTGAGCTTTTGCTGAAAATGACAGAATCATGCCTTGTCCATCTAGTATAATTGTTACATACGAACCACGCTTAACTATACTGAGCTTTCTTATATCTCTAAGTGTAATCACTTTACCAAGCTTTATGCTTGTTTTGGTTTGAACTGCACCATTTTTTAAGTTTTGTAAAGGTGTTGCCCTGAATCTGTCTAAAATTATACTCTTTTTTGTACAGTTAACAGCAGATAATTCTGTACCTCTTTTGATATTGTTTTTAGCTACATAAACATCTACATTTGCACTTATGGTGTAATCAAAAAAAATCTTTTTTTGTTGCTTAGTTTTTATGTAAAGTGTCCCATAATTAAATAAACTATTTTTTGATTGAATATTTATAATATATTCATCCGGCAAAGATTCCAAATAGCTTCTCGGCGCGGTAAAAATATGTTTTATATCAATACTTGGGTATGTTTCTTTATAAAACTTTTTTATATATCTTTGAATTTTTGATGTGTCTATAGGGCTTTTTTTTGTAAATTTTATATAGTTACTTTTTGAAGTATACGTATCATAACCATGTGATTTTAAATCTCTGATTAAATCTCTTGATTTTATCCTTTTAGTGTACTTTCCTTTTTCAATTGAATATAGAGTAATATCTGTACCGACATGCGGTACTACTTGAGACAGATTTATATCATTTGAATTTATGTAATAGTCCTTATCTAGAGTAAGTCCAAATAAAGATTCTAGAATAACAAGGCTTAAGAGAAAAAATTTCAATAACATTAGAATCGCTTACAGAGTGGATTTTTCTGTTATTCTAACATATTTTTAGTATACTATACTGATATAGCGAGAATAAAATCTTCTTATTATGCAAGAAGTCCATGAGACAAATTACAACTATATATTAAGCTTATCTTGTTTTGTAACTTATAAGGTTTATTAAGTATAATTCCTATTACTTTAAACAGCACCAGTATCTGCAAAGAATATTGTATATTTCAAGAATATTTTTGAGATATGACAGTACATTCTATTAATAGTTTTCTTAAATGATCAAAACAAATAGTTGTAAATCCTTGCAGTATTGGATTTAAATAAAGAATAATATATGTATCGGAGAATAAATGGGATTATCAATAGGTCTTGTAGGACTTCCAAATGTCGGAAAATCAACAACTTTTAATGCTTTAACAAAGGCGCAAAATGCAGAAGCAGCAAACTATCCTTTTTGTACGATAGAACCAAATAAAGCGGTAGTTCCCGTTCCGGATAAAAGATTAGCAGAGCTTGCAAAAATTGTAAAACCTGAGAGAATCCAGTATTCAACTTTAGACTTTGTAGATATTGCAGGTCTTGTAAAGGGTGCAAGCAAAGGTGAAGGTTTGGGAAATAAATTTTTATCTACCATTCGTGAAACAGAAGTCATATTACAAATAGTGAGATGTTTTGATGATGAGAACATTGTCCATAATGAAGGAAATATTGACCCCTTAAGGGATGTTGAAATTATTGAAGGTGAGCTGATATTAGCTGATATTGAAGTTTTATCAAATCGTATAGATAGACTAAAAAAACAGGCAAAAACTGATAAAAATGCTGCAAGTGTATTAGTCATGGCGGAAGAACTTCTAGAATTTTTAGGTGATGGTAATTTAGCTAGAAACTATAAAAACGTAGACTCTGATGAGTACAGACAACTCAATAATGAAGTTAGATTTTTAACCAATAAAGAGATCATGTATGGAGCAAACACTGATGAAGATGGTCTGCTAGAAGACAACCAATATGTTCTGTCATTAAAGGAGCATGCACAAAAAAACAACTGCGAAATCATAAAGCTATGTGCTAAAATCGAGGAAGAACTCATAGGGCTCGATGATGAAGAGGCTCAAGAATTTTTAACTGACTTAGGCGTTGAAGAGTCTGGACTGGAACAAATCATACATAAAGGTTTTAGCAAGTTAGGACTTATGAGCTATTTCACGGCCGGAGTCAAAGAGGTCCGTGCCTGGACCATCCACAAAAATACGACTGCGCCAAAGGCTGCTGCTGTTATCCATAATGACTTTGAAAAAGGTTTCATTCGTGCCGAAGTTATAGCCTATGAAGACTTTGTAGCACTTGGCGGTGAAGCAAAGGCCAAAGATGCCGGTAAAATGAGACTAGAGGGAAAAGAGTATATCGTTCAAGATGGCGATGTTATGCACTTTAGGTTTAATGTTTAATACTATCAACTAAATTTAAACTTTTTGTTGGTAAAGTTAAGATTTACTTAACACTTGAATAATAGGGGCTTGTGATGGAATTAAAATATGTTGGACCAAAACCAATCATCTCTCATACCGGAATAGAGTTTGATAATAATAAAGAAGACAAATATGTTTACATCAACATTGTTTTGCAACTTTTAAAAGCACTGAGTCATCACTATTTTGAAGATAAAAAGTATGTATATCAAACCAATACAAATAGAATTTCTGAAAGTGGGCTCATAGATGAAGTAAAAAAGTATTGTCCTGATATAAAGATACTAATGGATAAGCAAAATCATGCCATCGAAGAAGAAGTAGAACATCAGTTGCAAAGAGCACATGATAGTTGTGTCTTGGGTGAAGATTGTAAAGAAGTGCTAGAAAGCAATATAAATATAATGCATGATTATTTAGTACAACGCTCTGTGAACAAAGCAGTTTATTACTGCTTAATAGATGTTTTAGCTAAGTTAGTACAAGAAGATCATATTCACTACGTAATTGTTCCAATGTTTCAAAATTATTTTCATGTTCTACATTCCGTTCAAGGAAGTTTAAAAAAAGAAAAAAATCCTATCGATTCCAAACTTGATATTTATAAAGAAGATGGTAATTTACTCGCTAAGCTTGAAGTTTTAACCCAAATTATGCAGTAGCTATTTCTAAAAATCGTTTATGCTTGTGCTTAAAGGGTGTTTAGTAAAAAGTTTTAAGCCACCTTGTTTGTGGTGTAGTTTTAATGAGTGCCCCTTGAATACAATGATGAATGAGTTTTTTAATTTCCTACTTCAGAATTCGAGTTTAAGTTAATTGTTGTCACATTTTACTAAAGATGTCACATGAACAGACGAAAAAATTCATTGACAGATGAAGTACTTACTGCAGCACAAGTTTACTTAATCCTCAAGAGGTAATGTGGATATAGATGAGCACTCTTATTATATGGATCATGCTACAAAATAATCAGAGTCTACTTCCTGCCTTTCATTTTCCTATATTGCCTTCAAAAAATACTTAGAACTGCTAAAAAGTCTATCTACATCCAAATTGTCTCCATTAGAATAGGTTTCTATTAAAATTCTATTCATCCTACTTTGTAAAATATCAAGACTTCTTTCTCCAACCAAAGTGAACTCATGCATTTTCAAAGCACTTCCTTGATAAATAAACTTAGTGTGTTCTTGTTCGCTAAACCAAGAAAGGTAAGACATGACAAAAGATAAATCAAGCTCAGAATCATCTTCCTGCAAAAAAGCTATAATTGCTCTTTGTAAAGATTGCTTGTCTAATTGGAGTGCAATATTTCTAAACTGTTCATCCAAGTATTTTTCAATATCCAAGTTCTCATAATCTGACTTTTTAATAACTTCTTTTACTTGTGATTTAAGAGAAATAATGTCATAAGGTTTTGAAATATAAGCACAAGCTCCAAGTTCTACAGTTTTGTTAATTGATTCTTCATCACTTAATGCACTCACAACAATTACGTCTATTGTACTTTGTTGCAATCTTAGCTGCTCTAAAACTTCATAACCGTCCATATCAGGAAGCATCAAATCCAAAACTAATAAATCGATTTTTTCTTTTTTAATAACTTCAAAACACTCTTGCGCATTGAGGGCAAAAAAGAGAGTATATCCCTCTTTTTTTAAAATAATCTCAGCAAGTTCAATGTTATGAAGCTCATCATCAACAATCAAAATATTTTTATCTATCTTTATCATAAATCCCTCTTAAATTTTACTCTAAAGCGGGAACCTTTTCCTATTTTGCTTTTCAAGCTTATCTTTGCATTATGCATAAGTGCTATTGCATTTGAAACAGCCAGCCCCAACCCGTTACCCTCTTGAGCGTGCTCATCAACTCTATAAAAAGCATCAAATACTTTTGTTTGATTTTGCAAAGATATTCCCATTCCCTCATCTTTTACTTCAACACTAATAAAATCTTTTTCTATAAAAAAAAGCACATTTATCTGGGAGTTATTTTTTGAATATTTAATCGCATTACTGATAAGATTAAAAAAAAGTTGTTTTAATTTATATTCGTCCATTAAAACAGTACAATTTTCTTGCGATACTAAACTAATTTTTTGCTTTTTAAGGGATGCTAAGGGCCCGAGGCTCTCTACTACGTCCATAACTAATGACAAAAGACTCTCATTTTTAAAGGTCTTTTGTAACATCTTAGTATTCTCTCCTAGTAAGATTTTCATGTCATTTACAAGATGATTAATCCGTGCTACCTCTTCCACATCCAAAACCAACTTTTGCCTCACTTCTAGGGGCACAGTTTCATTTATTATTTCAGATTCTAAATGTGTTCTGATGATTGTTAATGGAGTTTTAATCTCATGCAAAAATTCGCCAAAAATTCTGTGCTGTCGTTTTTTATAATTATCTAACTCATTCATGCTCTTAAAATATACCCGATGGAGTGTATAGTCTCTATATACCCCTCCCCTATTTTTTTTCTAATATTTTTCAAATGGGCATCAACGGCATTAGCAGATCTATCGGTATTTTCATCACCCCAAAGGTATTCACTTAATTGTAGCCTTGTAAAAGTTACATTTATATTCATCATAAACAGTTCTAATATTTTATACTGTTTTGATGTCAATTCCAAAGCTTCACCACAAAGTTTAACTTCTTTTTTTACATCATCCATCATTAAATCTCTACATTTGATAACAGAACTTCTAGTATCTGAATGACGTCTTAATAAAGACCTGATTCTAGCTAAAAGCTCTGTGTTTGAAAAAGGTTTACTCAGATAATCATCAGCTCCGGCATCTAGACCATTTACCTTATCTTCTACTTGATTACGAGCGCTTAACATTAAAACGCCTATGGAATTGTTCGCTTCTCTAAGAGCTTTTAAGACTTCTATTCCATTTAAATAAGGCATCATGATATCAAGTAATACTAGGTCGAAGTGTTGCTCATAAATTCTATCCAACGCTTCTTCTCCGTTATAAACCTGTTCACATTCATATTTTTGAGTTTTTAGCAAATCAGCAATGTTGTTTGAGAGTTTAATTTCATCTTCAACGATTAATATTCTCATCTAATTTCCTTTAGTATTAAAATAAATTTGCTTCCATTATCATGTGACTCATACAACAAGTCTGCATTTATAGACTGTGCATATGACATGCATAAAGCTAAACCAAGCCCAGTTCCCTCAATTTTGTCAGCACTTTTCATACGACTAAAGGGTTCAAAAAGTTTTTTACTTTCTTCTTGACTCACTCCAATGCCACTATCTTCAACACAGATACTAACCGTTGAAGCATTGTTTAAGACTACTACTTTGATATAACCCTCATACGTAAACTTAATCGAATTCGCAAGTAAATTAAGTATTATGTTTGTCAACATTTTTTTATCGCTTAGTACAAATATATTTTCACATTCATAACTAAGTTCAAGAGATTTTTTTTTACTAAGTGGCATCATTATTTCAACTGTATCATTTATCAGTGTTTTAAGGTTAATTTCTTGTATCTCCAGTACTAAATGTTCATTTTGTGCTTTTGCATATTCTAAGATTTGGTTCACCATTTCTAAAAGATGTTTTCCGGCTTTTTCTATATTTTTGGGAAGCTTTTCATATTCAAGTTCTACAAGTTTTTCTTGATCTAAGAACTGGGAAAAGCCGATGATGCTGTTAAGAGGCGTGCGAAATTCATGTGACATTTGAGATATAAAACGTGCTTTTGTCTGAGCCAGATGTTTTGCATTTTCCAGAAGAACGAGCTGAGAAGATTGAAGCTGCAATTTTTGCTCTTGAAGCTTCTGATTTTGTGCAATTGGTTTTGATATAGCTTTACTGACTAGCAAAAAAAGGGATAAAAAAACTAAAAGGCTGAAAAGTGCTATAGTCAATAGTTGCTTCTCTAATAATTTTAGAGATTGATTTAAAGTTTTTTTATCCAATAGTAAAGATAATTTTAAATTATATCCCAGCCCTTGTGTAATTCTTTCATATTCTTGTTTATTTAAACATTCGTTAAGTAAATCCCCCTGTGCATCCCTTAAACACCAGCTTCCCTCTTTATTTTTAAAATAATATGATAATGATGTGTAAGGGAGAGTCAATTCTATAATACCTATAGCTTTAGTAGAGTCAAAACTTTCGAAAATCTCTTTTTTATATATCAAAGCATTTTTGTTGTTTGAGCAAGCGTCTGTTG